>Ga0181528_10000903_pt1 | contig 19220 bp, 16 predicted proteins | sample PEATcosm2014_Bin_47_FD_119742 | JGI IMG/M metagenome (GOLD analysis project Ga0181528, IMG submission 119742) | Peatland microbial communities from MTU Mesocosm Facility, Houghton, MI, USA - PEATcosm2014_Bin10_10_metaG | ecosystem: Environmental > Terrestrial > Soil > Wetlands > Peat | place...
CCGTGTCTTCAAGTCTTACGACGACATTGTCGACCACTGCTGCTACGCCTGGAACAAGCTCATCGAACAGCCCTGGCGCATCATATCCATCGGAATGCGCGATTGGGCGCACAGGTTCTGATCGGTGAGACTTGGTGTAAGAAGATCAAGGGCAAGAGGCGCCATATCCTCGTCGACACGCAAGGTCTCTTGATGCACGCAATCGTTCACAGCGCCGACATTCAGGATCGCGACGGCGGCGAACTGCTGATGGCGACCCTGTTCGGCCTCTACCTGTTCCTGCTCAAGCTCTACGCCGATGGCGGCTACCAGGGCGAACAATTCAACACCGCGTTGAAGAAGGTCGTCGGCGGCCCCAATGTCGAAATTGTCAAACGATCCGATGCGGCCATAGGCTTCGTCGTTCTCCCGAAGCGTTGGGTCGTGAACCGCTGTACGATGTTGCCAAGAGCATCAGCTCCGAGTGGTCTTCGTTCGTCGCGCGAGTGGGTAACGGAGGCCACTCCTGCCGACTGAGGCCGAACGCGATCCGCAAGGCGAGTCAATTTGACGCAGACAAAATTCGAAAAAAGCGGAGTCTGACGCGCGCCCCGCGGCGTGGCGCTACGCCGGAAGCCGCTGGAGGCGGGCATGGTCCGGCGCACGGATCGTCCTCTGTTGCGCGTGCGCGCTTCGTTCGAGACTACGAGGTTCAGCCAGCAACACCTGATTTAAGTCCACACCCGCCCGACGCCGACGCTGCGCCGCGCTCTTCGGCCGAAGGACGAGGACGCGCAGACTCCGGCGACGCCGGAAATCGCGAGAAGATCGGAGAGTAAGCCATGATCGCAGGACGAACGGCCATTTACGCCCGTGTTTCCAGCGAGGCTCAGGCTCGCGAGAATACGATCGCCAGCCAGATCGCCTCCTTGCGGGAGCGCGTCGCAGCCGACGGCCATTGGCTCGAACCCGCCGATTGCTTCGTGGACGAGGGCTACAGCGGCTCCCTCCTTGTGCGACCGGCCTTGGAGAAACTTCGCGACGCCGCCGCAAGCGGGCGCATCGAACGCTTGTACGTTCACGCCCTCGATCGCCTGGCCCGTCGCTACGCCCATCAGGTGCTGCTTATCGACGAACTGCGCCGCGCTGGCGTCGACATCGTCTTTCTGAACCGGCCCATTGGCGACGCGCCGGAGGACGATCTGCTGCTCCAGGTCCAGGGCGTGATCGCCGAATACTAACGCGCCAAGATTCTGGAGCGCGGTCATCGTGGTCGCCGGTATGCGGCACGATCGGGTTCGGTTAGCGCGCTCACGGGCGCGCCGTTCGGATATCGCTATATCAGCCGCAACGACGGCGGCGGGGTCGCGCGCTTCGAGGTCGTAGAGGAAGAGGCGCGTATCGAACGGCTCATCTTCGCCTGGGTGGGACTAGAGCGTCTGAGCCTGCGCGAAGCCTGTCGCGGCTTGCAGGAAATGGGTTGCCGAACTCGGCGAGGCTCCATACAATGGTACGCCTCGACATTGCGTGGCATGTTGATCCATCCGGCCTATGCCGGGCACGCGGCTTTCGGCCGGTTCCACTATCTGCCGCCGCAGCCTCGGTTGCGGGCGCAGCGGGGACGCCCCAAGCTCTCTTCCCACCCGGTTTCCCGCGTCCCGGCGTCTCGCGAAGAGTGGAGCGACATTCCCGTGCCGGCGGTTGTGGATGCCGCGACTTTCGAGGCGGTGAGCGCGCAGTTGGCTGAAAACAAGATACGCAAGCGGGATCGCGAAACTGGCCATATATGGTTGTTGCAGGGCCTGACGGTTTGCCGCCGCTGCGGCTACGCCCATTACGGAAAGACCGCTCCGCGCTCGCGCGAATACGACAAGTCGAACGTGTTGCGTTATTATCGATGTGTCGGCGCAGACAGCTACAGGTTCCAAGGCCAATCGCTATGCTGCAATCTGCCTGTGCGCGCCGATCAGTTGGAGGAGATCGTCTGGGATCGCGTCAAGGCGTTGTTGCAGGAGCCTGAACGCGTCGCCGACGAATACAGGCGCCGGCTCGCGCGAGCCGCCGACGGCGCCGAGGAGCCGGAAGAGGTCGCGCGTGTGGAAAAGCAGATAGCCAGCGTGCGGCGCGGCATCGAGCGGCTCATCGACAGCTACGCCGAGGGCTTCGTCGAGAAGGGCGAGTTTGGGCCGAGGATCACGGGCATGACGCAACGGATGTCGAAACTGCAAGAGCGTCTCGATGCCGCGGCCCGAACAGCGGAGCGCGAGCGCGACTTCCGCTTGGTTGTCATCCGCCTGGAAAACTTTGCCGTCAAAGTGTCAGACGGTCTCGACCGGATTGATCGGGCGTGCCGACGAGAAATCATCCGCGCGATGGTGAAACGTATCGAAGTCGAGCGCGGGGAGCCGAAATCGTTTTCCGAGTTCCTCCGCCGAGCGCTCCTGGCGGCCCGGGCCCCTCGGACAGGGGCGCTTCCCGTCGGCAACACTGCACAGTGGTCCGTGGAGCGCAGCTTCGCTTGGTTGGGGCGCTGTCGGAGGCTCGCCAGGGATTGGGAGCGCCTCACTCGAAAAGCCTTCGCATTCCAAAAGCTCGCCTGCGTTCGGCTCATGATACGAAAGCTATGCAATCCCGCATGATGTTTTCGGACAGACGCTCAGACAATCCGTTGGGCCATCTGCCAATCGAGCCTGGGGCGCGGCAAACTGGAGTGCCGGTCGCCGTCCAGTTTTCTCTCGCCGCGGGAAGGGCGCCAGTCGGCATGGGGTCGACTCCGTCGCGATACAACGACGGGCATTGTCAAACGATAGCGAAGAGCACGATTTCGGAGCGGACATCTGGAATGCCGCCGCCGATTGAGTTGTGCCCGATACGCCGCTCGCCGAAGGCCCGTTGATCGCAATGGCGCGCCAAGTGAGCAAAGGCGAGGAGGCAAAATTGCGCGGGCGCCTCCCGTTTGATCGAATCGTACTCCTGCGTCAGGGGGCTGGGGCGCTCGGCGGGTATCAGGCGGACGTATATCATGCTGGCGGAGAGCGGGCTTCATCCGATTAGGTGACCGGCACTTCAATCGGCGCCATCGACGCCGCGCTCATCGCCGGCGATGCGGTTGACAGACGCGCCGACAGGCTGCGCCAGTCATGGGAGGAAATAACGGCACCGGCCGTGGGGTTCGGCACCGCCCTCCTCGGCCGTTTTTGGATGAGGCGAAAGTGCGCGTGCAGGCGTCAATCAGTTGAGCGCCGCCATTGTCGCTGCATCCGGAACTTCCGGCGTCCTTATACCACGAGCGCCAATCCGTGGCTTCAACCCCCGGAAGGACGACTTGCGCTTCCGGCCCAGTCGGCGTTTCGAAGCTCCGCCGCGTCCGTGAGATCTCTTTGTCGGCTTTTGGCTTTTGGCGGTCACGTTCGATTGCAGCCATTACGGCGTCGAGTATGACCCGACCGTGGAACGGCTTGCGAAGTAACTGCGCTGCGCCGTGCTTCAGTGGTCATACAAACGAGCTAGCGCGGCACACGCACGTCCAATTGCAATTAGGCGTGCCCACGAGTCATGTGCGAAGAGGACGGGGTGGTCTGATGCGGATGGAACAGGCCTTGCCGGTCATCCACCGTCAAAGAAATGAAATAGGAGCGGATTATGAGAAGAATGCCGCCTATGGTCGTCACGGCGCTTGTTCTGAGTTCACCTGGGTACGCTCAGCACGCGCAGCAGGCCGACCGCGCCTGGACGACCCGGCAATACCCGCAAGCCCGTGTCGACCATGGTTGGACCGCGCAGCAAGAATGGGGTCCCACCACAATATGGGTGGGAAGAGATCGGGTTAGGGTGCAGAATCAAGGGTCTTGCGGCCCTGACGCTCTCAATTGCAATGACAGCGCGAATGGAAGCTGACTGCTCCGGTAGCGTTGCGGCTCCCGACAGCGACGCATCGTGGTTGTCAAAGCGAGATTTGAGGCGGGCAGCAATTGTGGCCACAAGAATCGCTTTAGGAGCTGCCCGGCTCCGCTCGAAAATAGGGGCCATGCGCGAGGCGGGGAGGCGTGTCAGCGGCGTTTCCGTTCGGACGGCGCGGCGGGGGCAGCCTCGACGTAACGTCGAGTTAAGGTATGTCGTCGCGACCGCGCTCGCTGCGGGATATCATAATGACGATGCGGCGAGGGCATTGTGTCCAACCTCCGCTTAGGTAATGCGGCGGGCACTGCGCTGATAGGCAAAGAGCGGACCCGAATCGGATCCCGTAGATCTAGGCGCTTCGGCGATCCGCGTTTCGCTTAGCTGATGAATCTGCATGCAGTCGAACGCCTGTGGAGAAGGAAAATGAGCAAGTTCAGCAATTACGAGTACAGGAAACAACCCGGGTTCGATATGAACACCTTCGAAGGTGCAAATCGAGCCATCCCGATGAAGACACTCGTGATCTACTGCTTTGACCCTCGAGCGGCCGAAGTCCCACAGGCGGTCGCGGAACATTTTGGGGACGAGGTGTATCCGGGTGAAAACATTCTTGACGACTCTGGCAATCGCGTTGGTCATACCCGGACACTATTTACCCTGACCAACGCGGGTGGACGCGCCGCCTTCGCTTTGGAGTCCGTGGCGTCCATGGATTATATATTCAGCGTTCAGAATGTAGTCGTGGTCCACCACTCGTTCTGCGGCACGACAACTCTGACGCCCGACCTCCTTATCGAAGAGTTCCATGATCATTATCAGGCTGATATCACTACTATGTTTGATCGGGATAGTCTTGCCATCATGGATTTTGAGGCATCGATCAAGCACGATATCGCTTTGCTCCGTTCGAGCCCAGCCGTGCCGAAGCACATCAAGCTCTATGGCTTCTTTTACGAAATCAGTTCCGGAAAACTGACCGAGGTCACGCGGGACATTCCTGCGTAAAGCGGAGTGGCAGCGAGCGAGTGCGGATGTCGCGCGCAGGATAGAATTACAAAGGTGCGGATTGTGTTAACGTCATACGACGAATTGGGTGACACATGGGGCGATGCGCCACGTCAACACGGCAGGCGGCAGGCGGCAGGCGGCAGGCGTGTTGTTCAGGGCGGAGAGATCACCGGTGTCACAAGCGGTGGCCCCTACAGGCGTAGGGCCATGTTTCGTCGAAGGCGAGATAACGCGGTCGGGCGCCACCTCCTCAAATTAAGCCGACCGAGCGGTGCTCGTGATCAGTGAGGGGTTGGTGATCACGGGACGGAATCCAGGTTTCTCGCGTCGCAACGGCCAAGGGGCTGATCGTAGCCCTCAATGAAACGGGCGAGCGGTGCGCCGTGGGTTGGGTCTTGTGGATCGGATGGCCATCGAAAGATTGCTGGGGCTATGCTGGTAAGCGGTCGCGACGCGGCGCTGGGAACGCGGCTCCGCGCGGCGTCGATGGTTGCCGCGTCGCCATATTCCTCCCCAGGTCAATGTTGCCATTTCATCGTCGCAAGGACAGTGGCGCATCGCGGGATCACCCGCGACTGTGAATATTTGACCGCATTTGCGGGACTTTATCCGAAGCGTGGCTCGGCGGATGACCTTATACTAATAGCTGATCGAGCAAAACGAACGTCCTACTGCGTCTGGACAAGAAATCGAGTCGAATGAACTGTGACGCGTGGAGGCCCTGACGAAGGAAGCTGAAGCGCCCCTGTCTATATTAGGAGTGAATGCCGTGGAAGGAGTTCGCGTCAACGGGGCAGCCCGTACGACCGTTGCATTTCAGGGCCCTCAGGATCGTCGGCAATTCCTGAGCACTGCCGCATTGGGGATCATGGTCGTCGGCACGACGGGTTTGCTCTCGCGACACTCGGCGTCAGCAGCCGTGAGCAATGATATCCGTCCGTTCCAGATTAATGTCCCGCAGGAGTGGCTTGTCGATCTCCGTGGGCGCCTGAACGCGACACGGTGGCCGGACGGCGAGTTAGTCGTCGACGAGTCTCAAGGTGTGCGCCTGAGAACAATCCAGAAAGTCGTGCGGTATTGGCAGGCTGAGTATGACTGGCGTAAAATCGAGTCACGGCTTAATAGCCTACCGCAGTTCATCACCGAGATCGACGGGGTGGCGGTTCATTTCATCCACGTTCGCTCCCGGCACGCAAACGCGCTGCCGCTCATCGTAACACATGGATGGCCGGGCTCCATCATCGAGCAACTGAAGATCATCGAGCCATTGACCAGCCCGACGTCTTACGGCGCGGGCGAAACGGACGCCTTTGATCTCGTGATACCCTCGATACCGGGCTACGGGTTTTCGGGCAGGCCGACCGCCGGTGGCTGGGATCCGCAGCGCATCGCACGGGCGTGGATCGAGCTAATGAAGCGCCTAGGTTACACGCGTTACGTGGCGCAAGGCGGTGATTGGGGCAACGCCGTGACGGAGCAGATGGCGCTGCAGGCGCCGCCTGAATTGCTCGGGATCCACACCAACATGCCGGCGACGGTTCCGGACGATATCGCAAAGGCGCTTCAGTCGGGCGGCTCGCCGCCATCCGGCCTTTCGGGCGACGAACAACATGCCTATGACCAGCTGGACTCCTTCTACAAGCACGGCCTCGGTTATGCCATCGAGATGGCAAACCGCCCTCAGACTCTGCAGGGCCTTGCGGATTCGCCTTCGGGCCTGGCGGCCTGGATGCTGGATCACGACGAGCGGAGTCTCGAACTGATCGCGCGAGTCTTTGACGGAAAGACCGAGGGTCTAACTCGAGACGACATACTCGACAACATCACGCTTTACTGGCTGACCAATACGGCCATTTCGTCGGCTCGGCTCTATTGGGAAAACAAACTGAACTTCTTTGAGCCGAAACACGTCCCTATTCCGGTTGCCGTCAGCGTCTTCCCCGACGAGATATATGCAGCCCCGCGGAGTTGGACTGAGCGGGCGTACTCGAAGCTGATCTACTTCAACAAGCTCGACAAGGGCGGTCACTTCGCCGCCTGGGAGCAGCCGAAGCTGTTCAGCGCGGAGATCCGAGCAGCGTTTCACTCGCTGCGCCAATCGATTTGAGACAGGCGGATGCGGCGAGATCGGCGTCGCGCATGTTTCTGCAAGGCGAGGAGTGTGTCATGAATCGTGCCGAGAAAACGTTTGGCAGCCAGGAAATTAATGTTGAGAGGCGCTTAGCCTCTTATTGGCGTGTCACATTTGATCTCCCACCGGTCAACATCTTCGGTCCCACGCAGACTTTACAACTGAGCGAGATCATCACGGCGATCGAGAGAGATGCGGAGTTGAAGGTCGTCGTATTCGACAGCGCTGTAGAGGGCTACTTCCTGACCCACTACGATTTTGTGGCCCCGCTGGAGGACTCGACGAAAATACCGCCTGGGCCGACTGGTTTAGAGGCCTTGCCGGACATGCTGGTGCGTCTCAGCCGGGCGCCAGTGGTGTCCATCGCCTCGATCCGAGGACGCGCGACAGGGGTCGGAAGTGAGCTCGCGCTAGCCAGCGACCTGCGTTTCGCGAGCCGCGAAAAGGCTATTCTGTCACAGTGGGAAGTCGGCGCGGGTCTTGTGCCAGGCGGTGGACCGATGGCGCGCCTGCCGCGTCTGATCGGTAGAGGTCGAGCCCTGGAGGTGTTGCTCGGCGCCGACGACATTCCTGGCGATCTCGCAGAGCGTTACGGGTATGTCAATCGCTCGCTTCCGGACGTCGAGCTTGACGGTTTCGTGGATGCCCTCGCGATGCGTATTGCGTCGTTTGACAAACAGGCGATCGCGGATACAAAGCGTCTGGTTGATGTCGCAAGCCTGCCGCCCGATGCGGAAATCAGGCCTGAGTGGGACGCGTTCGTGGCCTCGCTGGCGCGCCCAGCCAGCCAAAGGCGGATCAGGGCATTGATGGAACGGGGTTTCCATCGTGCAGGCGAAGTCGAAAGACGACTTGGCTTCTACGTGGGTCAACTTGGCGCCTAGGTGTTCAAACTAAACGGATGGCGCCCACAAGCGCGGGAGGGGCAAAGCTCACATTCGACCCATCTGAGACATTCAGACGAGCGAGTCGCGTTGACCGGAGTTGGCTGAAAGCAGACTGGGAGTTTTGGGTATCGAACCGGGCGAGGCGGACGTTCGTCATCTCCGCACCTGTTCGAAACGCGTCTGGATTCGACAATAGGTCGACGGGCCGAGCGGGCATATCAAATGGCGGTAGGGCCACTCTTGGGAGAGCTCGTCATGGAATCTAGGATCGACGAAATCGGCGCTCGTGGCATGGCGGCTCGTCGTCCGGGAAAAGCGAGCCGGATTCATCGGTTCGGCGGACCGGAAGTGATTGCACTCGAAGATGTGATCCCGCCCGAGCCCGGTGACGGCGAGGTGCTTGTCCGCGTCAAGGCCGCTGGCGTTGGACCTTGGGACGCGTGGGTGCGGGCGGGAAGAAGCGCCCTGCCGCAACCGCTACCGTTGACGTTGGGGTCTGACATTTCCGGCATCGTGGAGGCGGCAGGGCGGGGGGTCACCGGGTTCGTACCCGGTGACGCTGTGTTCGGCATGACCAATCCACGCTTCACCGGCGGTTACGCCGATTACGCGATCGCGTCGGCGTCGATGCTGGCTAAGAAGCCAGGCATTTTGTCTCATGTTGAGGCGGCCTCCGTGCCGGTCGTCGCGGTGACGGCGTGGCAGGCGCTGTTCGAGCAGGCACAGCTTAGCCGCGACCAAAGCGTGCTGATCCACGGGGCCGCCGGCGGTGTCGGGGCTTTCGCCGTGCAACTCGCCCACACGGCAGGGTTGCGGGTCTACGCCACCGCAAGGGGACGGGACGTCGGCTATGTCCGCAGCCTTGGCGCCGACACCGTGCTCGATGGCCACACGGCCCGGTTTGAGGACGTTTTCCCTCCGGTGGATGCGGTGATCGACCTAGTTGGCGGGGAGCTACAAATGCGTTCCTATGCGTTGCTCCATAAGGGTGGCGCCTTGATTTCGACGGTCTCGCCGCCTGACCGGGCGGAGGCTACCGCGCTTGGCGTAAGGGCAGCGTTTTTCTTGGTGGACGTCACGACCGGGCGGCTGTCGCGGATTGGCGCCATGATCGAGGAGGGCGCGCTCGCGGCCGCGGTCGGCACAGTCCTACCCCTCGCGGATGCGCGGCTTGCCCACGAGTTGCTTGAGGGAACCCGGGAGCGACCCCACGGCAAAATCGTGCTGCGAGTGAGCGAATGACCCGGACCTGCATCCACTCACGAGGGGCGGGCGCTCCTGTCCGGTTTAGGGAGGCGTCGCGGAGGATCCGTCGGGGAGCGGCAGTGGCGCAAACCGACCGCCGCCAGGAGAAGTTCCAACTTCCACAATCCGCCGTAGGCGACCTCGGCCGAAGGGCGGCAAGCGTCTGGTTTGAGCCACTAGCGATATCCGTTTTCACTGTCGAACAATGTGTACGTTCGACATCCGGAGCGGGGAGAAAAGGGGGCCCAAACTGGAGAAAAAGGGCGCCGCTTTACGACGAACCAATCATGGCGAAGCAACGAAATACGGATAAACTGCGATGAACTGGACTCCTCTGGAACTTGGGCTGCGAGGTCATCAGGCGCTTGCTTTCATGAGCGTGCTGGCGATCGATGTGGGTGGGACCCATGTCAAGATCCTCGCAAGCGGGGAAAAGGACAGCCGAAGATTCGATTCCGGCGCCACTATGACTGCGCAGCAGATGGTCGACGGCGTCAGCAAGTTGGCGAAAGACTGGAAATACGATCGCGTGACGGTGGGCTATCCGGGCCCAGTGCTGCACAACCGACCGGTGGCCGAACCGCACAACCTTGGCAAAGGCTGGGTCGGCATGGATTTCGCGGCGGGGTTCGGACGTCCGGTGAAGGTCATGAACGACGCGGCGATGCAGGCCCTGGGCAGCTACAAGGGCGGCAAGATGCTGTTCCTCGGCTTGGGCACAGGGCTTGGGTCTGCAATGGTCGTGGACGGCCTCGTCGAGCCGATGGAGCTCGGGCATCTGCCATATCGCAAGAGCACGTACGAGGATTACGTTGGCTTGCGCGGGCTGACCGCTCACGGCGAGAAGAAATGGCGAAAGCACGTCGAAGACGTGGTCGAGCGCCTGGTCGCCGCGCTCGAGCCCGATGACGTGGTGCTCGGCGGAGGAAACGCTAAGCACATTGAGGAGATGCCGCCGGGATGCCGCGCGGGCGACAACGCGAACGCGTTTCTCGGCGCTTTTCGCGCCTGGGAGGCGGAACACGACGCGATTGGCAAGCCGCCCTCGCAAATCGCGCAGGTTGGCGGATGAAGCGACCGATTTCGCAGGGCGCGAAAAAGTGAACCCGAGCGTCTCGCGCCTCGGTTAACCTATGGCGCGAAGGCGGCGAGCGACGCGATGTCCGGCGGCGGAAGAGCGACGGAGAAAGTCATGCAACTTGGAATGATCGGCTTGGGGCGCATGGGCGCAAACATGGTGCGGCGGCTCATCAAGGGCGGTCATCATTGCGTGGTGTTCGACACGTCGCCGAAGGCTGTCGAAGACCTCGTGAAGCAGAACGCGACCGGCGCTGCTTCGCTCGGCGATCTCGTGAGCAAGCTGGAAAAGCCGCGGGCGTTGTGGCTGATGGTGCCCGCTGCGCTTGTGGAGCAGACTATCGCCGAGACGCTGCCGCATCTGGAGCCCGGAGACGTGCTGATCGACGGCGGCAATTCCTATTACATCGACGATATCCGCCGCGCGGAAGCGCTCGCGGTCAAGGGCGTGCATTATGTCGACGTCGGGACCAGCGGCGGCGTGTGGGGTCTCGATCGAGGTTACTGCATGATGATTGGCGGCGAGGAAGCGGTGGTGAAACATCTCGATCCGATCTTCGCGCGGCTCGCGCCCGGCGTCGGAAATATCGACCGCACGCCCGGCCGCGAGAGCGTAGGCGGCACCTCGGAGCGCGGCTATCTCCACTGCGGACCCAACGGCGCCGGCCATTTCGTCAAGATGGTCCACAATGGCATCGAATACGGGATCATGGCCGCCTACTCTGAAGGACTCGCGGTGCTTCGCGCCGCCAACGTCGGCAAGAAGACGCACGAGGTCGACGCCGAAACCACGCCGCTACGGGATCCAGAGCATTACCGGTACGACCTCAACCTGCCCGACATCGCCGAGGTGTGGCGACGCGGCAGCGTGATTGCGTCCTGGCTGCTCGACCTCACGGCGTCGGCGCTCCTGGCCGACCCCGGATTAACCAAATTCGCCGGCCGCGTTTCCGACTCGGGCGAAGGGCGCTGGACCATCAAGGCCGCGATCGACGAGGCGGTGCCGACGCCCGTTCTTTCCGCCGCACTTTACCAGCGCTTCAGCTCACGCAACGAGGCCGAGTTTCAGGACAAGCTGCTCTCGGCGATGCGCTACGAGTTCGGCGGCCACATTGAAAAGGCGGCCGACAAGTAGCAGCAGGTCGAGGGGAGGTCAGCATGAGCGAAACGCATTCCGACGCACTTGTCTTCTTCGGCGCGACTGGCGATCTCGCCTATAAGAAGATCTTCCCGTCGCTCCAGGCGATGGTTAAGCGCGGGCATCTCAACGCGCCGGTGATCGGCGTCGCCAAGGCGAACTGGGACCTCGACAAGTTGAAGGCTCGCGCGCGCGAAAGCGTGGAGGATCATGGCGGTCTCGACTCGGCGGCGTTCGAGAAGTTGGCGGGATTGCTGCGCTACGTCGACGGCGACTATACGGATCCCGCAACCTTCGCCGCGCTACGCCGAGAGCTTGGCGGCGCTGAGCGGCCCGCCCACTATCTCGCGATACCGCCGGGGTTGTTTGGCAAGGTCGTGGAGCAGCTCGCGGGGTCGGGCTGCGCCAAGGGGTCACGAGTCATCGTGGAGAAGCCGTTCGGCCACGACCTAAACTCCGCACGCGAGCTCAACGCGATCCTCCTCCAGACTTTCGATGAGGATCACATCTTCCGCATCGACCACTATCTCGGCAAGCGGCCGGTGCATAATATGGTGTTCTTTCGGTTTGCCAATGCGTTCCCGGAATCGTTCTGGCACCGCGAGTTCATCGAGAGCGTGCAGATCACCATGGCCGAAAACTTCGGCGTGCAGGGCCGAGGCGCGTTCTACGATAAAACGGGCGCAATCCGCGACGTGGTTCAAAACCATCTGTTCCAGGTGCTCGCCAACCTGGCGATGGAGGCGCCGGCGCGGGCGGATGCCGAGTCGCAGCGCGACGAGAAGGTCAAAGTGCTGACGTCGATTCCGGCGATCGAAGCGAAAAACCTGGTGCGCGGACAATTTCGGGGCTATCTCGACGAGGCCGGCGTCGCCAAGAATTCCAAGACTGAGACGTTTGCGGCGCTCACACTGAACATCAACTCGTGGCGCTGGGACGGGGTGCCGTTCTTTATCCGTGCCGGCAAATCGCTACCTGTGACATGCACGGAAGTGCTCGTCCGTCTGCGTCGGGCGCCGCGGCTCTTCCCCGCGGCCAACACCGATGCGAACTATGTGCGCTTCCGCATCAGCCCCGATATCACAATGGCGATCGGCGCCAACGTGATGGACGCCGACGACAAGTCGATCGGCGAGCCGATCGAGCTGCTGGCGAGCCACCGGCCAGGGCCAACCGAGATGGACGCCTACGAGCGCGTGCTCGGCGACGCAATGGAGGGGGACAGAGCGCTGTTCGCGCGCGAGGACTATGTCGAAGAGGCCTGGCGCATCGTCGACACTCTGCTCAAGGCCGAGACGCCGCTCTATGAGTACGAACCAGGCTCTTGGGGCCCCGACGAGGCGAACGCGCGGGTCGCGCCGCCTGCGGGTTGGCGCAACCCGACAGTCGACAGCAGGTCATGAACATCGAAGCCGAGATGGCGGCGATGATGAATGAGGCGCCTGCGCAAGAACGGGCGGCTTCCGCGGAGCACGCCAGACTGGCGGAGGCGTCAGTCGATCATCCCGGTGATTGGAAAGCGATCGGCCCATACCTCGCCGAGCGCGCCTGGGGCACCGTGCGCGAGGACTACAGCGCCGACGGCGAGGCCTGGGGCTACTTCCCCTATGAGCACGGGCGATCGCGCGTCTATCGTTGGAGCGAGGACGGGCTGGCAGGGATCTCGGACCTCAACCAATATCTGTGCTTCGCCATGGCGTTCTGGAATGGGCGCGACCCGTTCCTGAAGGAGCGCCTATTCGGACTCTCTGGACCGGAGGGCAACCACGGCGAGGATGTCAAGGAATATTGGTGGTATGTCGATGCGACGCCGACGGCCTCATGGCTGAGTTGGCGTTATCACTACCCGCAATCAGAGTTCCCCTACCGGCGGTTGCGCGAAGAAAACGCCCGCCGCGGCCGGCATGATCCCGAGTTCGAACTGATCGACACAGGGGCGTTCGACGAAGACAGGTACTGGCGGATCGTCGTCGACTACGCGAAGGCTGGGCCGCGCGACCTGTGCGTGCGCATCGAAATCCGCAACGCCGGCCCGGAGGCGGCCGAGCTGCACGTGCTGCCGACGCTATGGTTCCGCAACCGATGGTCGTGGGGGGACGGCGATCCGCGACCCTCGATCAAGGCCGCCGCCGCAAGTCCAAACGCGGCGGCGATCGCGGAAGGCGCCGTCATCGGGCGATGGCGCTTGACCGCGGGCCCCGATCCGACCGGACGCGTTCCCGACCTACTTTTCTGCGAGAACGAAACAAACATGGAGCGCTTGTTCGGCGTCGCCGCGCGGACGCCGTTCCCGAAGGATGGCGTCAACGATCACGTCGTCGCCGGAGCGGCGACGGTGAACCCGGCCCAGGTTGGAACCAAGATGGCGTGTTGGCACCGCGTTGTGGTCGCGGCGGGCCAGTGCGTTGAGTTGCGTCTTCGCCTCGCGCGCGACGATGCAAGCCACGCCTCGGATCTTGGCGCCGACTTTGACCTCACTCTCGCCAAACGCCGCCGGGAGGCGGACGAATATTACGCCACGCTCAGGCCGGACGGCGCCACGGACGACGAAGCGACCGTCATGCGCCAAGCATTCTCGGGTCTGATCTGGAGCCAGCAATTTTATCATTTCAACGTCCGGCGCTGGCAGGACGGCGATCCGACCGAACCACCCCCGCCCGCCGGTCGCCGCGGCATACGCAACGCCGAATGGCGGCACTTGAACTGCCACGACATTCTCGTAATGCCAGACAAGTGGGAGTACCCGTGGTTCGCCGCATGGGATCTCGCCTTCCAATGCGTGGCGCTGGCGCATGTCGACCCGGCGGCGGCGAAGCACCAGCTTCGTCTGCTGAATCGCGAATGGTACATGCATCCGAACGGCCAGCTGCCGGCCTACGAATGGAATTTTGGCGACGTGAACCCGCCCGTCCAGGCGTGGGCGGCGCTGGCGGTCTTCAATATCGATGGCGGCGAGGACTTCGATTTCCTGGCCCGCGCATTCCACAAGTTGCTCATCACCTTCACCTGGTGGGTGAACCGCAAGGATGCTCTCGGAGACAACATCTTTGAGGGAGGCTTCCTCGGCCTCGACAATATCGGCCCGTTCAATCGTTCGTCGGCGCTACCTGGCGGGGCCGTGCTCGAGCAGTCCGACGGCACCGCATGGATGGCGAAGCTCTGCCTCAACATGCTGGAGATGGCGATCCGCCTCGCCAATCAAGATCCCGCTTACGAGGACGTTGCGCTGAAATTCTTTGAGCACTTCGCGGAGATCGCACTAGCGATGAACGAACTCTGGGACGAAGACGACGGTTTCTTTTATGATCGCGTACGCAAGCCGGACGGCCAGATCGTCACGATCCGGGCGCGTTCCATGGTCGGACTGCTGCCGATATTCGCCGCCGTCCAAATCAGCGCATCGCTGTTGGATCGGCTGCCAAGCCTCCGCGCGGGGGCGAAGTGGTTCATGGAGCACAGGCCGCAATTCGCCGAGTTTATGCATCTCGCCAAAAACAATCGACCGGGACTCATTTGTCTGGTGGGCGAACAACGCCTGAGGCGCATACTGGCGCGCATGCTCGATGAGACGGAGTTCCTCTCGCCTTACGGATTGCGGTCGCTCTCGCGCTTCCATCGCGACCATCCGCTCGTTCTGGCGCGGGACGGCGGCGATAGTGTGCGGCTCGACTACGAACCAGGAGAATCTCAGACGGCGCTGTTCGGTGGCAATTCGAATTGGCGCGGGCCTATTTGGCTGCCGCTCAACTTTCTCGCGGTGGGATCGCTGCGCAACCTGCACGCCAGCCTGGGCGACGAGTTCACTGTCGAGATGCCGACCGGCTCGGGCGCGCAGAAGCATCTCGGCGCCGTCGCCGACGAGATCGAATGCCGTTTGCTGCGATTGTTCCTGCGCGACGCCGACGGGCTTCGTGCCGTGAATAGCGGGATACCTCGGTTCGACCGGGACGTCGCTTGGTGCGAGCAACCCTTTTTCCACGAATATTTTCATGGCGAGACGGGTTCGGGGCTTGGCGCCTCGCATCAAACAGGCTGGACCGCGCTTATCGCGGCGCTCGTTGCGGGGCGGGCGGGTCGTACATAGGTCACTCACTTTTTTGGTTGTCACGAATGGACTTGCCTGAAGGCGATCGGATCGAATCGAGGGGCTGCCGGCTCCCCCTCCATAAGTGGATAGGAAGCACGGCCGCCTCCGCCCGAGGGCTGATCGACCTGAAGCATGGCGCGCTTAACTGAGGTCGTCGTCGCGAGTGAAGAGAAGCAGTCCATCGTCGCTGGATTGGACTTTCGCCGGATCGGGCCGCGTCGGCGGAATCGTGGATTGCTCCGCTTCACTTGCAATGAGGGTTCCAATGCCCTGTCGCACAACCATCACGTCAAACAATCGCAGGATGTCGGTAACACCATCGTTCAATGGCTTTGTGCCGAGCGCACGGGCAGTGTGACATGCGATGCGTAGGTTACGAGACTTACATCGGGCCTTATCCGCAAGCGGCTGATGGGAAGAGGGTCAATGTGAGTCAATCGAACGAATGGTTTGCGAACGATCAAGGAGAGGGTAAATGAGCCTAATTGACCGAGCGATTGCGGCGAACCACAAGAGAGCGGGGCGGCATGATCCGTCCTTGGCGCAGAAGCCTGCGCCGAAGGTCGCGATCCTCACGTGTATGGATCCGCGCCTGAACGAGTTGCTGCAATGGCTCGGAATCAAACCCGCCGACGCCGATGTGATCCGGAACGTGGGAACAGCAGCCACGGACGATGTCGTTCGCTCGCTGATGTTCTCGATTCACGTCCTCGGCGTTCGGGAAGTGATGATCGTCGGACACACAGGTTGCGGAATGGAGATCTTCTCGGAAGAAGGTTTCGAGAGCCATATTCACAAACAGTGCGGCGCTTGGGCGGTGTCGCCTGCAAAATTCTATTGCTATTCGGATGTGGATTTCACGACGCAAAAGCAGGTGCTTAAGCTCAGGTCGCACCCGTGGATCCCTTCCGACGTGATCATTCGGGCTTTTGTTTTCGACCTGGAAACAGGCGAAATGAGAGAAGTGACGCCGGCTGAGAAACAGTAATCTTTGTCGTTTTGGAAGGAGCGAACATGCGCGCGGAGTCTGTGAAGGCAGTCGAGGAAAAGGCGAGGCTGCTGAGCCTCTATTCGATGATGGCGACGACCGCCGCGGGCTCCGGGCATCCGACGTCTTGCATGTCCGCGGCGGAACTGGTGGCGGGCGTGTTCTTTCACGCGATGAACTTCGATCCGAAACATGCGAACTCCAATGAGAACGATCGTTTCGTGCTTTCGAAAGGTCACGCGGCCCCTCTGTTGTACGCCGCGCTGGCGGAGGCCGGAGTGTTTCCGGTTTCGCGGCTGATGACGCTACGCAAGTTCGGCAGCGAACTGGAGGGGCACCCGACCCCGAGGATTCCTGGCGTCGACGCGGCGACGGGCTCATTGGGCCAGGGGCTATCGGTAGGCGCCGGCCTCGCGATCGGCGCGCGGATGGATAAAAGTCCGACACGGGTCTACGTGCTCACAGGCGACGGCGAACTGGCGGAAGGGCAGATCTGGGAGGCGGCAGCGTTCGCCGCGCGCTATGACCTCGACAATCTGACCGTGATTGCCGACATCAATCGGCTCGGGCAGAGTGAGCCCACGATGTATCAGCACGACATGGAGCGCTATCGGCTGAAATTCGAGTCGGAGGGTTTTGATGCGCAGGTGATCGACGGACACGACGTGGCCGCGGTGCTAAGGGCGTTGGATCGAGCCAAGACCGTGAAAGGGCGGCCGCAGGCGATACTAGCGCAAACAGTGAAAGGGCATGGCTTCAGTTTGGTCGCCGATAAACTAAACTGGCATGGCAAACCGCTGTCTCAGGAGGAGCTCGCCGCGGCGATTCGGGAAAGGGGCGGCGCGCCGGCGGTACGGCCCGATGCGGGAGTTTCTTTCGAGCGAACGTCGCTGCCGAAACCGCCGGAGCTCCAACCTCTCGCAGCGCCCGAGTACGCGGCAGACGCGAAGGTGGCGACTCGGGAGGCGTACGGCTTTGCGCTGAAGCGCCTCGGCGCTGCAAGCGCGGACGTGGTGGCGCTGTCGGGCGATGTGAAGAATTCGACGTTTTCTCAAGCCTTCGCGGATGCGTATCCGGATCGGTTCTGGCAAGGATACATCGCCGAGCAGAACATGGTGAGTGTTGCGGTTGGAATGCAGGCGCGCGGCAAGGTGCCCTTCGTAGACACGTTCGCCTGTTTCCTTTCGCGCGCCTACGACAATGTACGCATGGCCGCCATCAGCCGCGCGAACATCAACCTGTGCGGGTCGCATTGCGGGGTCTCGATCGGCGAAGACGGACCCTCGCAGATGGCGCTCGAGGATATCGCCATGTTCCGCGCCATCCATGGCACGGCGGTCTTTTATCCCAGCGACGCCGTGTCGACTGAACGCCTCACGGAAACGATGGCCCGGCGGGCGGGCGTCAACTATATCCGAACTTCACGGCCGAAAATGCCGATCCTCTACGCGAAGGACGAGCTGTTCCCGGTTCCCGGCTTCAAGGTGCTGCGCAAAAGCGCAGATGACAAGGCGACCGTCGTCGGCGCCGGGGTCACGCTGCACGAAGCGCTGAAGGCGGCGGATGAGTTGACGTCGGCGGGGATCGCGATTCGTGTCGTCGATCTCTATTGCGTCAAGCCGTTGGATGGCAAGGCGCTCGGCGCCGAGGTCGCCGCCGGCGGCGGCAGGCTGGTGACGGTTGAGGATCATTGGCCGGAAGGCGGATTGGGGGAGGCAGTATTGCACGCCTTGGCGGCGGCCGGGGCGGCGCTTGCAAAGTTTAAACTGTTGGCAGTGAACGGGCTACCACATTCGGGCAAACCGGAGGAAGTGGTTGACGAATTCGGAATTTCGGCGCGCCATATTGTTGAGGCGCTAAAGGCCGTAAGCGGCGGGATCTTATAATTAGTGTGACAACGTTAAGACTTAGCGCGTCGGTGGCTTGCTGCCTTGGCTCAAGAGGGAATTGGCCATGGTAGGGGGTTTGGTTGAGGAGGCAATGGGGTCGTGTAGCGCGATTGGTGTTCAACTAAATGCGCATAACCGTTGGGTGCACAAACACAAATAGGCGGCGCTTTCCTGCGGGGTGGCGCCTATTGTCCGAAGCGAACCATGTCGCCTACCCGTTTCGACGAGTCCTATGCCTCAGGTCATTTCAAGCTGTCAAACGGTCTCCGAGCGCTTGGCGACATCATGTAGAAGACAGCGCCGCGAGGTTCGTTCGAAGTTGCCCAAGGCCGCCCGCCGTGCACCTCGACAATCGAGCGGCAGATCGGCTATGCCATGCCCAAAGCGCTAGACTTGGTCGTGTCGAAGGTCTCGAAGATATGCAGGAGGTTCTCCACAGGCAATCCCGGACCCGAGTCGCCCAGCGCGACAAGCACGCCATCCGATTCCGCCTTATTGGTGCTAATCGACAATTCTCGGGATCCCTCACGGAGCTCGTTCATCGCTTCAATGGCGCTCATGATCAAGTTCAGTATCACCAGTTGCAATTGGACTCTGTCCCTGGAAACATGCGGCAGCTCCTCTGCCAGTTGTATCGTAGCCAAAACATTGTATTCTGACATCGCGGCGTGGGCCACTGTCATAATCTCTAATACCAAGTCTCATTGATCAGTACCTGTGCGTCCAGTCGCGCATTTCGATGGCGATGATGCGCCATTGCTGATCGATGAGCTTGTTCCAGGCGTAGCCGCAGTGATCGACGATGTCGTCGTAGGATTTGAACACACGGTTCGATAGCCAGTTATCCGGCGTGAACCGCCAGACATTCTCGGTCCGGTTGAGTTCTGGGCA
>Ga0181528_10000904_pt1 | contig 19215 bp, 19 predicted proteins | sample PEATcosm2014_Bin_47_FD_119742 | JGI IMG/M metagenome (GOLD analysis project Ga0181528, IMG submission 119742) | Peatland microbial communities from MTU Mesocosm Facility, Houghton, MI, USA - PEATcosm2014_Bin10_10_metaG | ecosystem: Environmental > Terrestrial > Soil > Wetlands > Peat | place...
ACCGCCGTCCGGGGCGGTGGATCTGGGTCTACCACTGGCCGCCGTCGGGCTCGCCGACGTGCTGGACGGGGACCCGGGACTACGGCGACGAGGAGCTCGGCGGATGGATCGACCGGTTCGGCCCCGACCTGGTGCTGGCCGGCCACGTCCACCAGGCCCCCTTCACCGAGTCCGGGGCGTGGATCGACCGTCGGGGGGACACGTGGGTCTGCAACGCCGGGCACCAGATCGGTCGGGTCCCGGCCCGGGTCGAGATCGACCTCGGGGCCGGCACCGCCCGCTGGATCTCGTTGATGGGCGTCGAGGACGCGGACCTGGGAGCCGACGCCGGCCCGGCCCGCTCGGTGTTCTGAACCCCCGCGGACGTCCCCGTCCGCCGAATCGGACGGGCCGGACGCCCCCGTGCCGTCAGTAGGCCGGGTCGGGGTCCCGGGCCGAACCCGGCTGGGCGGGCGGGTGCTCGTGGTGGCTGAGCGTCGACAGGACGTCGGTCACCATGGCCAGTCCCGGTGCGTCCCCGTACTGGTGCTTCAGGTCGGCCAGGTACGTCGAGACGAACTCGACCCGACGGGCCAGTCCCTCGGCCACCAGCCGCATGACGGCCGGGTCGCTGTCGAGGAACGAGCGTCCGTCGGGCGCCACCCGCAGGGTCGCCGGGGTGGCCGCCTGCACCGTGGACCCGTGGTGGTGGCCGAGCAGCAACGAGATCTCGCCGATGACCGCCCCGGGCCGGGTGATGGTGTTCACCTCGGTGCCGCCCTTGATCACGGTCAACTCCCCCGACAGGAGGACCCACAGCGGCCCACTGGGATTGCCCTCGAGCGCCAGTACCTCGTCCGGGTCGAGATGGAGCTCGGCCAGGTGGGCCGAGAGCGAGAGCATGTCCGGCATCGCCCGATGCTACCGGTCGTCACCGGGGGTCCGCGGCCCCTTCCCCCCACCGCCGGTCAGTACCGACCGGTCTCCTCCACGGAGCTGTCGTAGAGGACCTGGAGGGCGGCGGTCAGCTCCTCGGTCAGCAGGTGGATCCGGCTGCGGGGCACCCGGCCCGAGCCGGTGCGCTCGGGTGGGGGCAGCGGCGTCCCCACCTCGAGGTGGATGTGGCGGGGCCGGGGGACCTTCGTGCCCTTGGGCATGACGGTGGCCGAACCCCCGATCCCGACCGGCACCACCGTGGCGCCCGTGCGGGCCGCCAGGAAGGCCACCCCCTCGTGGAGGTCCTCGATGACGGGCCCGCTGCGGCGCTCGCCCTCGGGGAAGAGGATCAGCACCTCCCCGGCCTCGAGCACCTGCTGGGCCCGCCGCATGGCCTCCCGGTCGGCCGACTCCCGGTGCACCGGGAAGGCGCCCAGGGGCGGCAGGATGCGGGCCAGGAACGCGTGCTTCCAGAGGCTGTCCTTGGCCATGTAGTGGAGCTTGCGGTCGGTGACCTCCGAGGCCACGAAGAAGTCGATGAAGGAGCGGTGGACGGGGGCCACGATCACCGGGCCCTCGGCCGGCACGACGCCCCTGGGGTGCACGGTGGTCCGGAAGAACAGCCGGTTGACCCAGTGCACCAGGACGCGCAGGAACCGGTAGATCGGGGTGAAGCTGGTGTCCACCCGGACCTCGAGATCGGGCGGAGCCTCGCGCCCGGCATCCACCCCGCCGGCGGTCGTCCCCTCGCTCCCGTCGGGGCTCACAGCCATGCCACCACCTCGTCCACGATCTCGTCCACCCCCAGGGTCCCGGTGTCGATGACCCGGGCCCCGTCCGGCACCTCGAGCGGCGACGCCGCCCGGGTGCTGTCCAGTCTGTCCCGTCGGGCCACCGCCGCGGCGCCCTCCTCCGAGCGGCGGGCCGCCCGCACCTCGGGTGACGCCGTCAAATACAGCTTGAGGTCGGCGTCGGGCAGCACCACCGAGCCGATGTCGCGACCTTCGACCACACCCCCTCCGTGCTCGGCCACCCAGGCCCGCTGGCGCTCGACCATCACGGCCCGCACCGCCGGGTTGGCGGCCACGGCCGACACCGCCGCGCTGACCTCGGGGCCCCGGATGGCCCCGGTGACGTCGGTCCCGTCGGCCACGACCCGGTCCCCGACCTCGAGGTGGAGGGTCCGGGCGACCTCGGCCACCGCCCCGCCGTCGGCCGGATCGGTGCCGGCGCGGAGCACGGCCCAGGCCACCGAGCGGTACATGGCGCCCGTGTCGAGCCGCTGCAGGCCCAGCCGGTCGGCCAGCGCCCGCGACAGGGTCGACTTGCCCGAGCCGGCGGGTCCGTCGATGGCGATGGTCACCGGGCCCCGCGTCGGTTGGGTGTCCGGGCCGTCCGGCGTGGCGTGCCCCGGGCCGCTCACCGGTCGCCCCCCGCCAGGTGGTCGAGGGTGGCGGCGAAGCCGGGGTAGCTCGTGGCCACCGACTCCCATCCGGTGACCGTCGAGCGGGCGCCGGCGGGACAGGCGGCGGCGGCCACGGCGGCGGCCATGGCCATCCGGTGGTCGCCGTGGGCGTCCACCCGCCCGGGCGACGGCACGGCGCCACCGTCGACCACGAGGTCGTCCCCCTCGACCCGGGCCGAACCCCCGAAGGTCCGGACCAGGGCGACGGTTCCCTCCAGCCGGTCCGACTCCTTGATCCTCAACTCGGCGACGTCGACGAAGCGGGTCGGGCCCTCGGCCACCATCGCGGCCACCGCCAGCACCGGCACCTCGTCGAGCGAGGGGATCTCCGACGCCTCGACCGTCGTCCCGACCAGCGGCCCGGACGAGGCGGTGATCGAGCCCACGTCCCCCCCGATGTCGTGCAGCGTGACGTCCGCCCCCATGCGGATCAGCACGTGCAGGAAGCCGATGCGCTCGGGGCCGAGGTGGAGCTGTTCGACGGTCACGGTGCTGTGGGGCACCACCACCCCGGCCACCGCCCAGAAGGCGGCCTGGGACGGGTCGCCGGGCACCTCCCACGACCGGGGTCGCAGCGGGCCGGGGCGCAGGCGGACCACCCGGCCGTGCCCCCACGGCTCGACGGTGACGTCGGCGCCGGCCTCGGCCAGCATCTCCTCGGTGTGGGCCCGGGTGGCCACGGGCTCGCGCACCACCGTCTCCCCCTCGGCCTCGAGGCCGGCCAGCAGGACGGCGCTCTTGACCTGGGCGCTCGCCATCGGCGGCGAGTAGTCGATGCCGTGGAGGGGCCCGCCCGTGACGACCAGCGGGGGGAGACAGCGGCTCCCCTCCCCCACCACGGTCGCCCCCATGAGGGCGAGCGGGTCCGCCACCCGGTCCATGGGCCGGGAGCGCAGCGAGTCGTCGCCGGTGATGCGGGTGGTGCCGGGCACCGTCGCCACCACGCCGGCCAGCAGTCGCATGCCCGTGCCCGAGTTGCCGAGGTCGATCTCGTCGGGAGGGGCCGACAGCCGGGACCGGCCCCCGGTGACCGTCAGCCGGTCGCCCTCCTCGCGCACCTCGGCCCCCAACGCCGAGACGGCGAGGCGGGTCCGGACGACGTCGTCACCGTGGGAGAGCCCGGTGATCGTGGAGGTGCCTTCGGCCAGGGCGGACAGCAGCAGCGCCCGGTGGGAGATCGACTTGTCGCCGGGCACCCCGACGGCCCCGCCGAGCGGTCGGCCGCCGGTCACCTCGAGGATCTCGTGGTCGGGCGGGGTCATCGGGGCGGGCCCATCGGCGTGACGCTGCTGCGATGGCCCCGGGCGGCCAGGGCCACGGTGAACTCGTGGGCGCCGGCCGCGTCGACGACGACCACCAGGACGCCGCGGTCGCCCTCGACCGAGTGGGCGATCTCGAGGTCGAAGACGTTGAGCCCGAGCTCGGTGGCCAGGACCAGGACGTCGGTGACGGCCCCCGGACGGTCCTGGACCGGGACGCGCACCTCCACCAGCTCCTCGGGTCGGGGTGCCCCCGCGCTCATGGCCCGTCGGGCCGTGGCCGCCCGGTCGAGCACGTCGAGCAGTGAGCCGTGGTCCCGCTCGGCCACCCGGCGGCGCATGGCGCCGAGGGAGTCGATGAGCAGGTCGAGGGTGGTCACGATGGCCTGGGCGTTGTCGTCGCAGATGCCCGGCCAGATGGTCGGCTGGCCGGCGGCGATCCTCGTCATGTCGCGGAAGCCGCCGGCGGCCAGTTGCAGCAGGGCCCCGTGCTCCTCGCCCAGCTCGGCGGCGATCGCCATCAGGGTGGCCGCCGTCAGGTGGGGGACGTGGGAGACCACCGCCACCAGGGTGTCGTGCTCCTCAGGATCGAGGGCGATCACGTTCGCCCCCAGCTCGACCAGCACGGCCCGCACCCGGGCGTAGGCGGTGGGGTCGGTGGTGGGCGTCGGGGTGAGCACCCAGGTGGCGCCCACGAACAGCTCGGCCGACGCCCCCTCGACGCCGACCTGCTCGCTCCCGGCCATGGGGTGGCCACCGACGAAGCGGGGCCGGTCGACGGCCGCCACCAGCGGGCCCTTGACGCTGCCCACGTCGGTGACGACGGCGTCCGGGTTCCATCCGGGCGACGAGAGGATACCGGCGACGACATCGGCCGCCACGTGCACCGGGGTGGCCACCACCACCAGGTCGGCGGCGCGGTCCTCCCCCTCGATGTCGAGGGCGCCGAGCTCGACGGCGCGGGCCGCGGTGCCCGGCGTGGCGTCGGTGCCGCTCACGTGCCAGCCGCGGGCCCGCAGCGCCATACCCACCGATCCCCCGATGAGCCCCGTGCCGATCACCATGGCCCGACCGGAGGTGCCGTCGCGGGGTGGCGCCCCCTCAGTCGGGGAGGTCGTCACGGAGCCCCTGGGCGCCCTCGAGGTAGACGTGGTGGATGTCGTCGCGGGCGCGGTCGGTGGTGACGTGCAGCATGACCCGGATGCAACGGGGCACCGCCCCCACGATGGCGAGCTCCCGGGCGCAGATCAGGGGCACGGCGCCGAGTCCCATGGTGCGGGCCGCCGTGGCGGGGAACATCGACACGATGTCGTCGGTGGCGGTGAAGAGGATCGACACGATGTCGTCCTCCACCAGGGCGTTGCGCTCCATGATGTGGGTCAACAGGGCCACGACCCGCTCGGTGAGGGCCGCGGGCGTGTCCTCGTCGACGGTGGTGGCGCCGCGGACGGCTCGCAGGGTGGGTGGCATCAGGCTGGCATGTTAGCCAGGGGGCGGGACGGGGTCCGGCCCGGACCGGCCGTCGTCGGCCCCGGGTCCCGCCACCTCGTCGACGGGCAGGGCGGCGGCGGCCAGGCCCCGGACCTCGTCGAAGGTGAGGGGCCGGTACGAGCCGGGGGGCAGCGACGGGTCGGCGAGCGGGCCGATCCGGGTCCGCACCAGCCGCACCACGGGGTGGCCGACGGCCTCACCCATGCGCCGGATCTGGCGGTTGCGGCCCTCGTGGATGACCATGCGGAGGAGGTTCGGTGCCACCACCGACACCCGTGCCGGGGCCGTCCGCCCGTCCTCCAGCTCGACCCCCTCGCGCAGGGCCCGCACCGCACCGGGCGCCGGCTCGCCCTCCACCTGGACCAGGTACTCCTTGGGGACGCCGTAGGACGGGTGGGTCAGCCGGTGGGTCAGCTCGCCGTCGTTGGTGACGATGATCAGGCCCTCGGAGTCCATGTCCAGCCGGCCGACGGGGAACGCCCGGGGCTCGGGCGGGACCAGCCTGACCACCGTGGGCCGGTCGTGGGTGTCCTCGGCGGTCGACACCACGCCGGCGGGCTTGTTGACCAGGTAGTGCACGAGCCCGGGCCGGACGGGAAGCGGGACGCCGTCGAGCTCGATCACGTCGACCTCGGGGTCGACCCGCCGCCCGAGCACGGGCACCTCGCCGTTGACGGTCACCCGGCCGTCGACGATGAGGTCCTCGCAGACCCGGCGGGAACCCACGCCGGTGCGGGCCAACACCTTCTGCAGCCGTTCGCCGGCGTGGAGCGGTGCCTCCGCCCCGCCGACGTGGTCCACCTCGATGCGTTCGTCGTCCGGTCCGCCCTCAGGCATCGGGGACCGGACGCATCTGCTCCTCGAGCTCGGGCAGGGCCTCGGGCCCGGGCAGCAGGTCCTCCACGGGGGGAAGCTGGTCGAGCCGGTCGAGGCCCAGGCGCTCCAGGAAGGCGTCCGTGGTGGCGTAGAGGACGGCCTGGCCGGGGCCGGTGGCCCGCCCGACGGGCGTGATGTACCCGCGGTGCTCGAGCAGCCGGACGACCCCGTCCACGTTCACCCCGCGCAGGGCCGCCACCTGGGCCCGGCTGACGGGCTGCTTGTAGGCGACGATGGCCAGCGTCTCGAGGGCGGCGGCCGAGAGCCGCGACGACACACCGACGTTGGCGAACCGCTCGACGTAGGGGGCGAGGTCGGGGTGGGTCTGGATCCGCAGCCCCCCGGCGATGCGGACGACCTCGAAGCCCCGCCCGCCGTCCCGACACGACTCGATCAGCTCGTCGCAGATCGGGTCGATGCGTTCGACGGGCAGCTCGAGGAGCTCGGCCAGGAGGCCCGGCGGGACGGGCTCGACGGCCACGATCAGGACGGCCTCGACGGCCCGGGCCTCGGGTGACAGCGGCACCGCTCAGCCCTCGTACTCGTCGGTCGGGCCGAGGCCCGCGGACACGAACTCGGGGGCGCCGGGCACCCACTCGACGGCCAGGTCGCCGAAGGTGTGGCCCTGGTCGAGGGAGACCCGGCCCTGCTTGCACAGCTCCAGCAGCGCCAGGAACCGGACGATGATCTCGATCCGCGATGTCAGGTGCCCGGTCAGCTCGCGGAAGCTGGACCGGCCCGACCGGGGCAGGCGAAGGGCGAGCTCGGCCACGGCGTCGGCCACGGTGACGGCGTCCACGGTCACGTGGTAGAGGTCGACCACCGGAGCCGGCCGTTCGGCCGTGGCCCGCATGAAGGCGGCGGCGACGTGGTCCGGGGTCACCCCCTCCAGGAGATCGGGGGCCCGGACCACCAGGTCCGGGTCGAGGCCGGCGGTGCGGGGCACCGACCGGGCGGCCTGCTCGATCAGGAGGGCGAACCCGTCGGCCGCCGCGGCGTAGGCCTGGCACTCGAGCAGCCGGGCCAGCAGCAGGTCGCGCTCCTCCCAGCCCACGAGCTCCTCGTCGGGCTCGACGTCGCCACTGCCGGGCAGCAGGCGCCGGGACTTGAGCTCGATGAGGACGGCGGCCACCACCAGGAACTCGGACAGCACCTGCAGGTCGACGGTGTCCCACGAGGCCACCTCGGCCACGAAGGCGTCGACGACCTCGGCCAGGGGCACCTCGAAGATGTCCACCTGGTGGCTGTTGACCAGCTGCAGGAGGACGTCGACGGGGCCCTGGTAGACGGGGGTCGAGACGGTGGCGCTCACGGGTCCCGACGTTACCGGGCGCGGCGGACGCCTTCGTGCACCCGGCCCACGACCCCCGGCGGCCACCGGACAGCCCTGGCCAGGACGTACGATGTCCAACCCATGGCACGTGTGCTCTCCGGAATCCAGCCCAGCGGCGACATCCACCTCGGTAACTACCTGGGGGCGATCCGCAACTGGGTCGCCGACCAGGACGCCCACGACGCCCTGTACTGCGTCGTGGACCTCCACGCCCTGACCCTGGACATCGACCCGGCCGACCTGCGGGCCCGCACCCACGACACCGCCCTCGACCTGCTCGCCGCCGGCCTCGACCCCGAGCGCTGCACGCTGTTCGTCCAGAGCCACGTGGTCCAGCACACCCAGATGGCCTGGCTCCTCGAGTGCACCGCCACCATGGGTGAGCTGCAGCGCATGACCCAGTTCAAGGACAAGAGCGGGGGTAAGGAGTCGGTCCGGGTGGGCCTGTTCACGTACCCCGTGCTCATGGCGTCCGACATCGTGCTCTACGACGCCGAGCGGGTGCCGGTCGGTGACGACCAGCGTCAGCACCTCGAACTCGCCCGGGACGTCGCCATCCGCTTCAACCACCGGTTCGGTGACACGCTGGTGGTGCCCGAGGCGGCCGTGCCGCGCGCCGGGGCCCGGGTCATGGACCTCCAGCACCCCGACCGGAAGATGTCCAAGTCGCTCAGCTCACCGCTCGGCACCGTGCTCGTCCACGACGACCCGGCCGAGGTGACCCGCAAGATCAAGAAGGCCGTGACCGACGCCGACGGCGACGTCCGCTACGACCCCGCGACCAAGCCCGGCGTCTCCAACCTGCTCGAGCTGCTCGGCGCGGCCACGGACCGCGACCCCAAGGTGGTGGCCGACGACTACGAGCGCTACGGCGACCTGAAGGTCGACACGGCCGAGGCGCTGGTCGAGCTGCTACGTCCCCTGCAGGAACGCCGCGCCGAGCTGGCCGCCGACCCGGGGGCCGTGGCCGGACTCCTGGCCCGGGGCGCGGCCAAGGCCACCGGGCTGGCCTCGGTCACCTACGACCGGGCGGCGGAGGCGGTCGGGCTGCTCGGGCCGGCATGAGCACCTCGCCCCCCGTCGTGGCGGAGCCCGCCCCCGCGGCGGACGACCCCGACCCGCGGGCCGCCACCGTGTCCGGGACGGCCCCCGGGGGAAGGCTCCGCTGGTTCCTGCGCCTGTCGCTGCGGCCGGCCCTGCTCTACCTGGCCTCCCGCGGCGGCATGCTGCTGGTGGCCAGCGCCACCTCGTCGGACCGGCACCAGTCGCTGGCCAGCAGCCTGACGGTATGGGACAGCACGTGGTACCTGTCCATCGCCCGGGGCGGCTACGTCGGCCACATCCCCCCGGGCACCGGCAACCCGGCCCAGTCGAACCTCGGCTTCTTCCCCCTCCTGCCGCTGCTCGTCCGGGCCACCCACGAGGTCACCCGCTTCGGGTACTCCGTGTCGGGGCTCGTCACCACCTCGGTGCTCGGCCTGGCCGCCGCCGCCGCCGTGTGGTGGATGCTGCGGGACGTCTTCGGTCCCACCGGCGCCGACCGGGGGACGGCCCTGGTGGTCTTCTCCCCCGGGGCGCTCGTGCTCAGCCTCGTCTACTCCGAGGCGGCGACGGTGCTGCTCGTGGCCTGCACGCTCCTCGCGCTCCGCCGCCGGCGGTGGGTGGTGGCGGGGCTGTGCGCGGCCCTGGCGACGGCGGCCGACCCGGTCACGACGGCGGTCATCGTGCCCTGCGTGGTGGGCGCCTGGATCGCCGTCCGGGACCGTCGGGAGTGGCGGTCGCTGTGGGCGCCCCTGCTCGCCCCGCTCGGGATCGCCACGTTCTTCCTCTACCTGTGGGCCCACACCGGCTCGCCGCTCGAGTACTTCCGGGCCCAGCGGGCGGGTTGGCAGGGCGGGACCTACTTCGGGGGCATCCCGGTCGCCTTCTGGCACCTGTTCACCCACTTCTTCGCCGACCCGGACTACGCCGTCAAGGCGGTGTCGGCCGTGGTCTGCGTCGGCCTCCTGGTGATCTTCTTCCGGGCCCGACCGCCCGCCACCTGGGTGGGGTACGTCATCGCCGTCCTGGTCCTCGGGGCCGTCTCCCCGGTCATCGGGGTGACCCCCCGCCTGCTGCTGCGCGGCTTCCCCCTGCTCGGGGTGGTGGGGGCCAAGCTGCCCCCCCTCTGGTTCGAGGCCGTGCTCGGCCTGTCCGCCCTGTGCATGGCCGCCCTCGGGATGATGGCCATGGGCGGTCCCCTGTGGACGCCGTGACCGCGGTCGGGGGGTCCGGGGCCGGTGCGGACCGGGAGGACCGGGCGGACCCCGACCACCCCAGCGGGTCCTCCCCACCGGCCGGACCGGTCGGGCGGCTGACGGCGGCGGCCCGGACGCGACCGACGCGGCGGTGGGTGGCCGTGGCGTGGACGGTGGGCGCGGCGTCGGCGCTGTGGTGCCTGGTCGACGTGTGGAGCCGGACGTGGCAGCAGTACCAGCTGGACCTGGCCGTCTACGTGCTGGGTGCCCACCACCTGGTGGACGGTCGCCTCTACACCGTGTCGCTGCCCACGACGCCCCACCTGCCCTTCACCTACCCGCCCATCGCCGCGTTGGTGTTCGCCCCGCTGGCCCCGCTCCCCCGCCAGGCCGGACAGCTCGTCTGGGCGGCCGTCAACGTGGTCTGCCTCTACGCCGTGGTCGTCCTGTCGTTGCGGGCGGTCGTGCCCGGGATCGACCGGACCCGGCTCGCCCTGGCATCGCTCTGGGCCCTCGGCCCGGTCATGCTGCTCGAGCCGGTGTGGCTGACGTTCTTCTTCGGCCAGATCAACCTCGTGCTGTGCGCCGCCATCCTGGCCGACCTCACCCTCGTGCTCTCGGTGGGCGACCGCCGGCTGCCGCGGGGTGTCCTCCTCGGGGTCAGCGCCGCGATCAAGCTCATTCCGCTGGTCTTCCTCCCCTATCTCTTCCTCACGCGCCAGTTCCGGGCCGCCTGGACCGCCGTGGCCGCCTTCGTCGGGGCCACGCTCCTGGCGCTCCTGTTCAACCCGTCGGTGACCTGGTCGTACTTCACGAAGTACGCGACCGACGCGCAGCGGGTCGGTGGGGTGTTCTTCATCAGCAACCAGAGCCTGCGGGGGTCGGTCGACCGTCTCGCCCACCGGGCCGTGTCCGTCCCCGTGGTGACCGCCGCCGAGGCCCTGGTGCTGGTGGCGGGCATCGCCCTGGCCGCCTGGGCCCACCGGTCGTCGTCCCCGTTCCTCGGCATCCTGGTGTGTGCCACGACCGGGATGGTGGTCTCCCCCATCACCTGGGAGCACCACATGGTCTGGGCGGTGCCCGTCCTGGCCTGGCTGGCCCTCGCCCCGGACCGGCCCGTCGGCGGACCGGTGTGGGCCGCGGCCGCCGCCGGGGTGCTGGTGTGGGCCCCCCTGCTGCGCGTGCCGTCGGGTGGCGACAACGAGCTGCACGAGCACGGCTGGCAGCTGGTGATCGGCCAGTCGTTCTTCGGGCTGATGGTGGTGTTCCTGGTCGGGGTGGCGCTCCAGCTGGCCGTCCGCCGCCGGCGGGCGTCCCGGGGGGTCAGTGGCCCTCGACGCCGAGCCGCCACTGCTGCATCGACGACGTAGACAGCGCGTTGGGCGACGTCGTGTACGCCTCCACCAGCCACCACTGGCCCCGGCCCGGCGCACTGGTGTAGCGGGACGGGTGGATGGCGAACTCGGTGGTGGCGCCCGGGGGCACCGGGTCCTCGCCGGAGAGGACGGCGGCGTCCCAGAATCCCTGGGGGTGACCTCCCCCGGCGGAGACCATGAACAGCGGGTCGAGCTTCTCGCCGGAGGTGTTGTGCACGCTCACGTCGACGTGGCGCAGGAAGAGGCCGCCGTCGACGGTGGCCACCCCGCCCACGGCGACCCGGTCGACGGTGATCACCAGGGGGGCCGAGGTCAGGGCCACCACGACGAGGACGGCGGCACCGAGGGCCGGCGCCCCGACGGACAGGCGGGACGTCCACGGCCGGTGGTCGGCCCATCCGGGTGGACGGGCCGCCACCGCCACCACGCTGACCCCGGCCACCACCGCGGCGGGCACGAAATCGGTGAGGTAGTTGGCCAGACTGCGGTCGGGCACGAAGAGCACCAGCGGCACCAGGAACAGCCAGGCCGGCTTCAGGCGGGCCTCCCACAGGGCGAAGGCCACCAGGAGCGCCACGAGGGCGAGGCCGGCGGCGGCGGACAGCCACGGCATGACCACGCCACCGGTCAGGCCGTGGAGGGCGAGGGTGACCGCTCCCTGGCCGTCGGCCACCAGCGGGTCGACCATGGGCAGGAGGGAGCCGCGCAGCCAGGCGCCCGGTGACCAGACGATGAAGGGCAGGTTCACGACCACGAACGAGCCGACCACCCACGCCCCGTATCGGAGGCCGGTCCGGACGGGTCCCCACCGGCCTCCGGCCCCGGCCCGGCGCGCCTCGCAGGCCACGCCCACCACCAGGAACGGCACACAGAACCACGGCGTCTGCTTGATCGAGCACGCCACGCCGAGGCTCACGGGTCCGACCCAGCCGGGCAGCCACGCCGTCGCCCGGTCCGGCCACCGGTCCCATCGCCACACGGCCACGACCAGGAACGGCACGAACAGGGCGTCGGTCCCCCCGTCGGCGAACGCCCCGGCGAACACGCCGGCCACCAGGAGGAGCGGCGCCACCCAGCGCAGCGCACGGGGCACCATGCAGAAGATGAGGACGCCCGTGACCAGCCACGCCGCCAGGTCCACCCAGTCGGTGACCATGTGGTTGAGCCCGAGCGCCATCACCGGGGCCTGCAGCAGGAAGGAGCCCGCCGGGTAGGAGACGGCCAGGGTGTGGGCCCCGTTGACCTGGTAGGTCCAGAACTGGTCGGCGGGGTGCAGCAGCCGGGTGGCGGCCGCCATCGACGACGTGTACGGGTCGTGGCCGTCGAGGAACAGCCGGGTGGCCACCTGGTTGAAGGCGGCCGAGTCGGTCGTGTAGAAGTGCCGGCCGTGGATGCCGGTGCCCTCCGAGACGGCCACCGACACCAGCCCGGCGCCCAGGCCCAACCACTGCAGGACGCTCGTCATCGGGTGCCGGCCCGTCCACACCAGGATCGAGCCCACGAGGGCGACCAGCACCATGACGGGGGCGAGGACCGCGGCCCACACCCCGGACGACCACGAGCCCCAGTAGTCGAGCGAGGTGGCGAGCACGGCCAACCAGACGAGGGACCAGGCGCACCGCTGGGTCAGCTCGAGGATGCGGTCCGACCCCGTCGGACCGGGGTCCGCGGCGGCCGGGGCGTCGGGGACGGCGTCGGTCGGGTCCGCCGGGGTCCGGCCGAGCAGGGTGTCGACGATCACGGGAAGACCGCCCACGACGAGAGCTCCAGCACCGTCATGGCGACGAGCAGCGCGGCCGACACCGCGACCAGCACCCGGTGGGTGCGGCCCTCGTAGCGGGTACCGAGGGCGATGACCATCGGGAAGGCCAGCATCAGGAACCGGGGGCGCAGGCCCACCGGCTCGGAGAAGGCGGCCGAGGCCACCACGCCGAACCCGTAGAGCAGCACCGGGACGGGTTGGCGCTCGCGGACCATCAGGACGACGCCGATGACCGCGACGACCGTGCCGACGACGAGGATCTGCCCGGTCAGGGTGGGTGACAGCGGGTTGCGCAGGAAGGTCCAGAGGATCCGGAAGGGGTAGTCGGCCGACGGATAGCTCTTCCAGCCGCCCCGCTCCGTCAGGCGCCAGGCGCTGAAGGTACCCGTGTGGATCCGGAGGTAGACCATGAAGGCGACGAAGCCGAGGGGGGCGATCAACGGGGCCACCAGGGCGCCGTAGCGGCGCTCCTTCACGATCGACCGGCCGGCGCACCAGGCGCAGCTCACCACGAAGGCCAGTCCCACCGGCGAGGCGGCGGTGGCGACGGCCCCCAGCACGCCGGCCAGCCACCACCGGCGGCGGAGCAGGGCCAGGAGGCCGAGGGACACGCAGGTGATGACGATGCCCTCGGAGTAGCCGAGGCTGAAGGCGAAGGCACCGGGGACGACGGCGAACAGGAGGGCGGACCGGCGGCCCGCATCGTCGTCCTTCAGGTGGCGGGCGAGGAGGCCGACCCCGTAGACGGCCACGGCTCCGGTGACGGCGCTGATCACCAGGATCGACCAGCCCGCCGGCAGGCCGGTGACGTCGAGGGCCCGGGTGAGGAGCGGCAGGGCGGGGAAGAAGGCGGTCGGGTTGGCGGTCACGTGGCCGTGGGCCTCGGGCAGGTGGGCCGGGTACCCGTGGCGGACGATCCGCAGGAACCACTCCCCGTCCCAGATGTCGAGCTTGGAGAGCAGGCCCACGTGGCTGGCCGCCGCCGTCACCGCCATGGCCACCACCGCCGCCACCCGGAGGGCGGCGTAGACGGCCAGCGCCGTCCAGGGCACCCACCGCCGGGGGCGCGCCGGATCCGGGGCCCCGCCGCCCCGTCCGGCGGTCTCCCCCGCCTCGGCGGAGGCGCGGTCGACGACCCGGGTGGCCTCCTCGACCACCCCGGGGGCGCCGGGTCCGTCGGTGACGGGGCCCGGCCCCGCGACGGTGGGGTCCGGCGCCCCGACGGTGGGTCCCGGTGCGGTCATCGGCTCGGTGTCGGACTCGGGTTCAGGTGGCACCGACCGGCCCTCCGATCGTCCGTCGCCACGTGCCCGAGAGCACGAACCAGGCGCCGATCCCGACGAGCACGGGGCCCGCCACCCAGTAGTCGCCCCCGTTGAGGAGGGGCGTGCCGCCCGCCCCCACCACGAGCATGCCGAGCCCCGCCACCACCGCCACCGCCTTCGAGCGCTGGGCGGAGGTGGCGGCCAGCACGACGACGCCCCACGTCAGGTACCAGGGCCACAGCGTCGGGCTCAGCACGACGAGCAGCACGAGCGCCAGGCCGCACAGGCGGACGGCGTCGCGGCCCCGGGTGTGCAGGACCATCCAGAGGATGCCGGTGACGGCGGCCAGCGCGCCGAGGTCCTGGGCGATCGAGATCCCGTTGCCCACGGTGACGGGCAGCCCCAGGGCGTGCAGCACGCCCCCGGCGAAGGACCCGACCGAGACGAGCGGGGTGATGAGGACCTTCAGTTCGGTCGGTACGTGGAGGGCGGCGGGCCCGAGCCATGACCACCCGAGGCCGGCCCCGACCGTGACGGCCACCAGGACCAGGCCGGTGATGGCCGCCGACTCGGCGATGACCCGCACCCGCTGGGGTCGGTCGAGCCGGGTGCAGGCGTCGGCGGCCAGGAAGACCACGCCGGCGGCGGCCGGCAGCTTGATGGTGGCGGCCAGGGCGCAGAGGGCGACGCCCCAGCGCAGGCGCCCACCGGTCCCGAGGGTGATACCGGCCACCATGAGGCCGACCATCAGGGCGTCGTTGTGGCCCGACGAGACGAAGCTGAACAGGGCCAGCGGGCTCAGGACCGCGAGCCACAGGGCCGTCCCGGCGTCGTTGCCCAGCCGGCGGGCCAGGGGTGGCAGCGACACCATGAGGAGGGCCACACCGACCAGCTCGAGCGCCCGGAACACGAGGATCTGGGAGACCAACGAGGCGCCGCCGATCGACGCGCCGAGCTGGCTGGCCGCCACGAACAGGGGGCCGTAGGGCGAGGCGGTGTTCTTCCAGACGGTGGCGATGGACGAGAGCAGGTTGCCCGGCCCCAGGGCCGAGGGGGCCACCAGGTAGGGGTTGAACCCGTGATGGGCGAGCTGCCCCTGGGCGACGTAGCTGTAGAGGTCCCGGCTGAACAGGGGCGCGCCCAGGAAGAACGGTAGGCCCCACAGTCCGAGGACCAGCCAGGCCGTGGGGACCGACAGTCCGCCCCGGTAGGCGTGGGCGCCGACTCCGGCCCAGCCGGCCAGCAGGACGAGAAGGGAACCGTAGAAGGCCAGGTGGGCACCCACGCCGGTGCCGATCGGGACGGTGAACCACCAGGTGTCCGAGGCCGGGTGCGGAATCGAGCCGATCCCGCTGCCCGACAGGACCATCCCGACCGCGCCGAGCAGGCCCACGGCGATCCACAGCGGCAGGGGCCCGATGTTCGGACCGCCCCGCGTGGTCGTCGCTCCGGTGTCCACTCCTGTCCCGCTCCCTCGGGTCGGTTCCACCTCGGTCATCGGCCGCACGCGGCGTCGCCCCGAACGCTACCCCGCCGGCGGTGGGTCGACGGGGCGCGACCCGTCGGCTCGCGGACCGTCCCGCTCATCCGGCCAGCGTCGTCTCCCACCGCAGATACAGGTGGTTGACCAGGTCGGACCAGGCGTTGTGGAACAGCAGGATCAGCAGGAACGGCAGGAACATGAGGAACGGCTGCAGGTCCCAGTACCCGGGCAGGAGCCGGGCCGGCAGCAGGCGCTCGAGCACCGCCGCCCCGTCGAGCGGGGGGCACGGGATGAGGTTGAACACGCCGAGCATGATGTTGGCGAACCCTCCGATGAGCAGCACCTGGTCGAGGAGGCTGAGCTGGGTGGTGAACGCCACCTCGTGGAGACCGGTCCGGCCGCCCGTCGCCACGAAGAGGACCCCGAGCACGGCGGCCAGGGCGAAGTTGATGAACGGACCCACCAGCGACACCAGCACCATGTGGTTCCGTGGATTGCGGAGGTTGGCCGGGTTGACCGGGACGGGCTTGGCCCAGCCGTAGGCCCCGAGGCCCGAGAGCGAGAGCACGGCGGGGACGAGGATGGTGCCGACGGGGTCGATGTGGCGGAGCGGGTTCAGGTTGAGGCGGCCGGCCCGCTTGGCCGTGGTGTCGCCGAAGGCCAGGGCCACGGCCCCGTGGCTGATCTCGTGGAAGATGATCGACGGGACCAGGACCAGGAAGTAGATGAGCTGGGCGCTGCTGACACTGTGCGACCGGACGATCAGGACGACCAGCACCAGCGCCACGGCGGCGATGATCAGCGTCCGGTTGTCGAGGGGCAGCCCTCGCCGGCGACCCGCGCCGGATCCTGCCGACCCCCAGGGGGTCACCGTCCGCTCCCGGTCAGGACCGGTTGGCGTGGTTGATGCAGAACCGGGTGGCGGGCATGGCCTCCAGGCGGGCCGGGTTGATGGCCACGCCACAGACCTCGCACACCCCGTAGGACCCGTCGTCCAGCCGGGTGATGGCGGCGTGGACCTCCTCCAGCGACTCCTTGAGCTGGCCGGCCAGCGCCTCGGCCTCGCCCCGCTCGGCGGTCACCTGGCTGGTGTCGGCGAAGTTGGCGTCGTACTCGAGGCCGGTGCGACCGCCGGCGAACCCGAGCTCCGACAGTTCGGCCTCGAGCTGCGCCTGCTCCAGTTCGAGCAGGTTGCGGAAGTCGGTCGCGGGGGCGTCGGTGGGGGCATCGCTCGGCATCCCGGCAATGTTACCCGCCCGTGACACCACCGGCCCGCGGGTGCGCCCGCTGGTAGGAGGCCCGCAGATGGTCCTGACTCAGGCGGGTGTACAGCTGTGTCGTCGAGATGGAGACGTGGCCGAGCACTTCCTGGACGACCCGGATGTCGGCGCCGTGGGCCAGCATGTGGCTGGCGCAGGAGTGGCGCAGCACGTGGGGGCTCACGACGTCACCCAGTCCGATCCGCTCGGCGCGGCCCTGGATGGCGGCCCACGCCCCCTGACGGGACAGCCGGGCGCCCCGGACGTTGAGGAAGACCGCTTCGGCGTCGCCCCGACGGGCGAACCGGGCGGGCTCCATGCGCGGCCGTCCCGAGGGACCGAGCCAGCGGTCGAGCGCCTCGCGGGCGGGGCGGCCGAGCGGCACCAGGCGCTCCTTCGCCCCCTTCCCGAACACCCGCAGCATCCCGTCGTCCCCGGTCAGGTCGAGCAGCGACAGGCCCACCACCTCGCTGATGCGGGCCCCGGTCCCGTAGAGCACCTCGAGCAGGGCCCGGTCCCGCAGGTCCACGGGCGTGACCCCGTCCACGGAGTCCAGCAACGCGAGGACCTGGGTCTCCTCCAGGGCCTTGGGCAGCCGGCGGGGCAGCTTGGGCGACCGCACGTCCGCCGTCGGGTCCGAGGGGATGGCCCCCTCCCCCACGAGGAAGCGGTAGAGGCCGCGCAGCGCCGTGGTGGCCCGGGCCAGGGACGCGGGGTTTCGTCCCTCGGCCCGCAGGCCGGCCAGGTAGCGCTCGAGGTCGCCGGGCCCGGCCGCCCGCACGGGCAGGCCGTCGGTCGCCGCCCACGCCTCGTAGGAGGCGAGGTCGCGCCGGTAGGCGGTCAGCGTGTTGCGCGACCGGCCCTTCTCCACGGCCAGCCAGGACAGGTACTCCTCGGCGTCGGGCGACAGCGCCTCGGCCATCGCCGTTACGAGCGCGAGGCCAGACGGCGCCGCGCCAGCCCCACCCCGAGGATGGTCTGCGCGTCGACGATCGAACCGTCGTCGACCATCGGGTCGAACCGGTCGAGCGGCACCTCGACGACCTCCATGAAGCGCTCCTCGGCCCCCTGGCGGTCCGACGCCACCGGGCGGAGGCCGGTGGCCAGGTAGATGTCGGTGAACTCGTCGCAGAACCCGGGGGTGTTGGCCGTGCGCACCAGCCGTTCGAGCCGGTCGGCGGCCAGGCCGACCTCTTCGGCGAGCTCGCGCCGGGCGGTCTCCTCGGACGGCTCGCCGTCCACGTCGCGGGTGCCCGCCGGGATCTCCAGCAGCCAGCGGTCCACGGCCGGCCGGTACTGATGGACGAGCACCACCGAGGACGCCTCGGTGACGGCCACCACGGCCACCGCTCCGGGGTGGCGCACGATGTCCCTGTCGAAGGGCTCGCCGTCGGGGTCGAGGAACGTGGCGTGCTGGAGCCGGATCAACCAACCGCGGTGGACGGTCTCCTCGCCGGTCGGGGTGAAGACGGGCAGGTCGGAGCCGCGCCCGCCCCCGGCCTCAGCCGACGGCACCGATGTCGATCAGATGGGGGTCGCGACCCTCCGCCCGGGCCAGGGCCGCTCCGACCAGGGCCCGGAAGAGCGGGTGGGGCTGGTCGGGCCGGCTCTTGAACTCGGGGTGGGCCTGGGTGCCCACCCAGTAGGGGTGGTCGGGGAGCTCGATGAACTCGACCAGCCGGCCGTCGGGCGACAGGCCCGAGCACACCAGTCCCGCGGCCTCGAGGCGCTCGCGGTAGCGGGGGTTGACCTCGTAGCGGTGTCGGTGGCGCTCGGACACGACGACGTCGCCGTAGGCCTCGGCGACCTGGGATCCGGGCACGAGCCGCGCGTCGTAGCTGCCGAGTCGCATGGTGCCGCCCTTGTCGGCCACGTCGACCTGGTCGTCCATGAGGTCGACCACCGGATGCCGGGTGGTGGCCTCGAACTCCCGTGAGTTGGCGCCCTCGAGCCCGGCCAGCGACCGGGCGACCTCGATGATCATCACCTGGAGGCCGAGGCACAGGCCGAGCAGGGGCAGGTCGTGCTCCCGCGCGTAGCGGGCGGCGGCGATCTTGCCCTCGACCCCGCGCTCGCCGAAGCCGCCGGGGATGACCAGCCCGTCGAAGGGGCGCAGTCCGTCGCGCTCCAACAGGTCGGGGACGGTGGCCGCCTGGACCCACTCGATCTCGACCTTGGCACCGTGGTGGAACCCGGCGTGGCGCAACGACTCGACCACCGAGAGATAGGCGTCGGGCAGGTCGACGTACTTGCCGATGACGCCGATCCGGACCGGCCGCACGGCGGCGGCCACCTGGGCCACCAGGTGCTCCCAGCGGGAGAGGTCGATCGGGTGGTCGTCGACCTCGATCTCGAGGATCTGGAGCAGGTAGCTGTCGAGGCCCTCCTCGTGGAGGACGAGAGGGATCTGGTAGATGTTGTCGGCGTCGACGCAGGAGACGACGGCCCGCATCGGGACGTCGCACAGCAGGGAGATCTTGCGCTTCAGGTTCTC
>Ga0181528_10000905_pt1 | contig 19167 bp, 11 predicted proteins | sample PEATcosm2014_Bin_47_FD_119742 | JGI IMG/M metagenome (GOLD analysis project Ga0181528, IMG submission 119742) | Peatland microbial communities from MTU Mesocosm Facility, Houghton, MI, USA - PEATcosm2014_Bin10_10_metaG | ecosystem: Environmental > Terrestrial > Soil > Wetlands > Peat | place...
CGGAAAATAATCGCCGCGCCAAATACTACGAGCTGACCCGCACCGGCGAGAAACAGCTCAAGGCCGACGAAGCCGACTGGCGCAAACTCGCCGCCGCCGTGGGTCTGCTGCTCGACCAAGCCTGAGGAAATATGTTCACCGACCTGATCTTCCGTCTGCGATCCCTCTTCCGCCGCCCCGCCGCCGAAGCCGAACTTGACGAGGAACTTGCCTTCCATCTGGAGCACGAGACCGCCAAGCTGGTTCGCGCCGGCATGCCGCCCGAGGAAGCAGGCCGCCGTGCCCGGCTCGCCATCGGGGGAGTGCCCCAAATCAAGGAAGAAGTGCGCGATGAGTGGATCTGGCGCTGGTGCCGCGAACTGGCGCAGGACTTCCGCTACTCCATCCGGGTGCTGCGCCAAAGTCCCACGTTCACGGCCGTCGCAGTGCTGTCGTTAGCGCTCGGGATCGGGGCGAATACCGCGATTTTCAGCATTCTAAACGCTGTCATCATGAAGCCGCTGCCGGTGCGCGACCCCGGCCAACTGGCCCACCTCTTCCATCCCGGGGACGACAGCTACACCAACGCAATCTGGGAGCAGCTCCGCGACCGTCAGGACATGTTCTCCTCCGCCCTGGCATACTCGCCCACCGATTTCGACCTGGCCGATGGCGGCGAGCGGCGGCCGGCCAAAGGCGTCTACGCCAGCGGCGATTATTTCCGCACTCTCGGCGTGTCCGCGCTGGTGGGCCGCGTCTTCACGGTCAATGACGACCGGCGGGGCGGCGCGCCGGTGGCCGTTCTCAGTTATGGATTTTGGCAGCGTCCCTACGGCGGCGATCCGCATATCGCCGGCCGCACCATCCGCCTCAATGGCCATCCTTTCGAGATCGTGGGTGTGACGCCGCGCAGCTTCTTCGGACTGGATATCGGCAACACGTTCGATGTGATCGTGCCGCTGGCGAGCGAAGCTCTCATCGACGCGGAAAGGCCCATGCTCGACGGGCGGAGTAACTGGTGGCTCACCATCATCGGGCGCCTGAAGCCAGGTGTCAGTTTTCCGCAAGCGGCCGCGCGTCTCGCCGCGCTTTCGCCCGCCATTAACCGCGCCGCCGCCGACACGGATATGCCGCCCGCAGTCCTGGAAGAGTCCGTGAAACAGAAGATACAACTGAATCCGGCCGCCGGAATATCGAACCTGCGCGATCAGTTTGGCGGACCGCTCCTGGTATTGATGGGGATCACCGCTCTGGTGCTGTTGATCGCCTGCGTGAATATCGCGAATTTATTGCTGGCGAGAGCGGGAGCGCGGCAGCGCGAAATCGCCATTCGCCTGGCAGTGGGAGCGGGACGCGGGCGATTGATCCGGCAACTTCTGACCGAGAGCGTAGTGCTATCCCTTGGAGGCGCGGCTTGCGGCGCACTGCTGGCGCAGTGGGCCGGTCCGGCCGTCGTACGGATGATCTCGTGGCAGGGGCAGACGCCGATTCTCGATGTTTCGCCGGACATGCGCGTGCTGGGTTTCACCGCCGGAGCCGCCATGTTGACGGCCATCCTGTTTGGCCTCGCGCCGGCCATGAAGGCGACCCATTTGGCCACATCGGAGTCGCTCAAACAGACGGCGCGCTCGCTCACCGAGCGGCACGGGAAGTGGTCCTTGGGCCGCGTGTTGGTGGTGGCGCAAATTGCGCTGTCGCTGTTGTTAGTGGTGGCGGCGGGTCTCTTTGCGGGCACGTTGCGCAATCTGTCGCAACAGCACCTGGGCTTCGACAGCGAGGGCATTCTATTGGTGGATCCGGATCTCCGCCCTGCCCACTACTCGCCCGAGCGCACCGTCCTCGCGTCCGACGAACTGCTGGAGCGGGTGCGCGCGATTCCCGGCGTGGCAGCGGCCACACGTGCCGCGGTGACTCCGATGACCGGTTCCTGGCAGTGGGACATCAAGGTAGACAAGACAGACGGAGGCAGAAAGGACGTCCATGTCTACTTGAATCCGGTCTCGCCCGGATATTTCGAAACGGTGCGGACGCCGCTCGAGCGCGGCCGCGACTTTGGCCCGGCCGATACCAAAACCTCGCCGCGCGTCGCCATCCTCAATGAGACCGCGGCGCGCGAAATGTTTCCCGGAGTCGACCCGGTCGGAAAAAGCTATCGCGACGCCACACTCGAGCGGATCAGGAAGGAATTTACCGTTGAAATCGTGGGCGTGGCCGGCGATGCGAAGTATAACAGCATGCGTGACGCTCCACCCGCCACCATCTATTTGCCAATCACGCAGAATCCCCAGCCCATGCCGCTGGTCGGCACCTATGAGCTGCGCTTTGCGGGATCGCCGTCTTCCGTTATCAGCGGGGTGAAGGACGCGGCGCACGTGGTGGACCCACGAATCTCATTGGAATTCCATTTCCTTTCGGCGCAGATCGCTGCCGCGCTCATGCAGGAGCGTTTGGTGGCGATCCTGGCGACATTCTTCGGATTGCTGGCCTTGGTGCTGGCCAGCGCGGGCCTGTACGGTGTGGTGGCTTACAGCGCTTCGCGGCGTCGTTCCGAGATGGCCATAAGGCTGGCGTTGGGCTCGACCCGCGGGCATGTGTTGCAACTCATGCTGGGCGATCTGGCGGTGCTGGTACTGATCGGCATGCCGCTCGGGCTGGGCGCATCGTTGGCGTGTGCGCGCCTGGTGCGCAGTATGTTGTATGGGTTGACGCCCGGCGATCCGCTGACGCTGGCAGGCGCTAGCGGACTATTGCTGCTGGTGGCGTTCCTCGCGGGATACTTGCCCGCGCATCGGGCGGCTCGGCTCGATCCCGTCGTGGCATTGCGGGAAGAGTAAAAAGCGAAACCGCTTGCTCACGCGCGCGGCTCGGAAAGAATGGCGCGAGGCAGTCACGCAAGTTCTTACCAAGCCGCGACCGTGAGGGAGTGGTCACACAAACTCAGACACGAGCTCCAGCGCCTGCTCGCGAATTCCAGGCGTGTCCGCGAAACCCTTTAGCCACACCAGCCCCGTTTCCCGGCGGAACCACGTGAGCTGCCGCTTGGCATACTGCCGCGTATGGCGTTGCGCGTAAAAAATCGCGTCGCGCAAATTCAACTCGCCGCGGACGTATTGCAGCGCTTGCTTGTATCCCACCGATTCGAACGGCTTCGACTCCGGTGGGTAGCCGAGATCGAGAATGTGGCGCACCTCCTCCACCAGGCCGTTGGCGAACATGGCCGCGCAGCGCTCGTCAACCCGCGTGTAGAGCGCGTCACGTTCGGGCAGCAGCCCCAGCTTTAATGTGCGATAGCCCGCAAGAGCGTCCCGCCCGTGGCGGAATAGTTCGCTCACCGGCCGCCTGGTGAGCAGACATACCTCGATCGCCCGTGTAACTTTGGGCACATCGTGAGGGTGAATCTTCTGCGCCGTTTGGCGGTCGAACCGTGTAAGCAGGCGATGCAGCGAGCCGGCTCGCCGGGTTTCTCGCCGAATCAATCTGTCACGTAGCAATTGATCGCGGGACGGACCCTCGAATAGACCGTCTAATAAAGCACGAAGGTAAAAGCCCGTGCCGCCGGCCAAAATCGGCAGCCGCCCGCGCTGGGAGATGGTTTGAATCGTCTCGCGGGCCAGGCGGGCATATCCTCCGGCGGTGAAGAGTTCGTCCGGATTGAGGATGTCGATGAGGTGATGCGGAACTCCACACCACTCGCGGGGTGGCAGCTTGGCGGTGCCGATATCGAAATGGCGGTACACTTGCAACGAATCGCAATTGACAATTTCGCCATCGTATTGTTGTGCAATTGCCAGCGCCAGGCTACTCTTTCCGGACCCGGTGGGGCCGGTAACTGCAACCAGAGGTGATGACGCCGCGTCAGGAACGATAGGGGACCGGGAGGGGAATGGAGTGGGATGGGTCACGGGTTGCCAGCTCGGGCGCTTGCCCCGAAACCCCGTTATACAATAGAAACGTGATCTTCGGCCGGCTCTGCCCCCCGAGCGGTTGAAGGAAGGAAAGTCGGAATTCATGATTCGCTCAGCCAAAGCGTTTGCCCTTGCGGGTGCCCTCGTATCGGTTTCGCTGGCGCAGACCGCGCCCGCTCCGAACCAAGGCGCCGTATCGCCGGCGGATAGCACTCGCGCCGCCGCCTATTACAACTTTGCGATGGGGCGGCTGTATGCCTTGATGGCGCAGGCCGAGGGCAACCAGGAACAGGCGCTGAAAGCCATCCAGTACTTCAAGGAAGCACTGAAGGCGGACCCCAAGGCCAGCGACACCTACCAGGAGCTGACCGACCTTTACCTGGCCCTCAATCGCGGCGGCGACGCCATCGCGTTGGCGCAAGAGGCGCTGAAACAGAATCCCGACAATATAGACGCCCATCGCATGCTGGGCCGCGTGTACTTCAGCCAGATCAATAAGAGCCAGCAGGGACCGATCGACGAGCGCGCGCTCCATATGGCCATGTCGGAGTTCCAAAAGGTCACCGGCAAGGACCCGAAGGACGTTGATAGCTGGGTGACGTTGGGCCGGCTGTACGCTGCCACCAACGATTCCAGCGACGCCGAAAAAGCCTACAACACGGCGCTCGAGCTCGACGCCGATAACGAAGAGGCGCTCACCGGGCTGGCGCTGGTATACGGCAATAACGGCGAGACCGGCAAGGCGATCGAGAAACTCAAGGCCGCTACCGAGAAGAATCCCAATCCGCGCTCCCTTATGATTCTTGCCGAGGCCTACCACAATCAAAAGAACTTCAAAGACGCCGCCGACGCCGAAAAGAAGGCTCTGGAAATGCAGCCGGACAACGAGCGGCTGGCCCGAAGCTTGGCGGACGACTTGTTCTTCTCCGAGCAATACGACGAAGCGCTGCAGATTTTCTCGGATCTCGCCACACGCAATCCTAAGGACACCGCCTACCCGTTGCGCATGGCCGATATTTACGGCGCCAAGCACGACTACGCCAAGGCCCATGAAGCCATCGACAAGGCCAAGAAGATCGATCCCGGTGACGAAGACCCTCGCCTGGCAGAGATCCGCATGTTCGAAATCGAAGCCAAGCCGGACGACGCTATCGCAGCTCTGAAAAGCCTGCTGGACGACACCGCCAAGAAGGTGTACTCCAAGGACGAGCAGAAGACGCGTGCCAGTTGGTACGAAGAGCTCTGGAAGCTCGACATCCAGGCGAAGCATTATCCGGAAGCCATCGAAGCCGCCCGGCAAATGAGCGTTTTCAAGGATAGCGGCCCGACCGTCGCGTCGCACATTATCGAGACTTATCGGACCTACGCGAAAGATCTTCCCGCCGCGTTGAAGGAAGCCGACGCTGCCCTGAAGAAGTTCCCCGATGAAGCCGAAGTGGTGCAGGAGCACGCCTTCGTGCTGGGCGACATGGGGAGGACCGACGAAGCCGCGAAGGAACTCCGCGGGCTGTTGAACGGAGCGCACGACCGCGAAACGTTGATGGCGCTGGCGCAGGTTTACGAACAGGCCAAACGGTTCGACGAAGCCGGCAAAACGGTTGACGAAGCTGAGAAACTGGCTGCCTCCGACGAAGAGAAGATCGATATTTACTTCATGCGGGGCGCGCTGCTGGAGCGGCAGAAGAAATTCGATGAGTCCGAGCAGGCTTTCCGCAAGGCGCTGGCCCTCAACCCCGATCATGACGAGACACTGAATTACCTCGGATATATGCTGGCGGACCGCGATATCCGGCTGGACGAGGCCTATAAGATGATTCAGCGGGCGGTGGAACTTAAGCCCAATAGCGGAGCTTATTTGGACAGCCTGGGCTGGGTCTATTTCCGCCAGGGCAAGTTAACGGAAGCTGAGCGGGCGCTAGTGCGGGCCGTGGATCTTACCGGCCAGGATCCCACGGTCCACGATCACTTGGGCGATGTCTACATGAAGCTGGGGAAGACCCAGGAGGCCATCGCTCAGTGGAACGCTTCCATGAAGGGTTTCAAGGATCAACCCAGTTCCGAGACGGATCCCGACGAAGTAAGCAAAGTTACCAGCAAATTGGACGCTGCGCGCGTCAAGCTGGCGCAGGAAAAGAAGCGGTAACGCGGCAGCTGCGCGCATGCCGCGCCTCACATCTCGCTCCGCAGAGACCCTCCAGGTTTCAAGCCTAACTTGTGCATCGTCTAATTAAAACAACTAAATGCTTTATAATGAGTGGCTTGCACGCGCCAAACGGCTTCGGAATCTATCGTTTTTCGCAGTTCTGTGGGATACTCAAAACATAGCGTAGGTAATCCAAGCCAGAATGTCCCAGTTGGACGAAGCGGTCGCCAAATACAACAAACTGCTGGAAGCGGGCCCTCTTAGCGATCTCGCGTGGGCCGAAGCGCTTCATCAGCGCATGGAGAACGGAAATCTGTCCGCTGGCGGACGCTTGATCTGCCCCTTCCTCCGTCCTAATTTCATCTCCCGCCGGCAATATGACAATTTGGTGAAAACCGGAGAGGCGCTGATCGCCGCCATTGACCGGGTGCAGCAGATGGTGATGGAGAGCCCCGCGCTTCTGGCGCGCCTCGATCTTCTGCCGGCCGAGAAAATGCTGGCGGCCATCGATCCCGGATACCAGGCTCTGGAAGTGGCGGCGCGGCTCGATTCCCACATGGTGAACGGGCACCTCCACTTCGTCCAGTACAACGCCGATTCGCCCACCGGTGCGGGCTATGCCGATGCGCTGGCCGATCTTTTTTACGATGTGCCTCCGGTAAAGGAATTTCGTAAGAAATACAACCTAACGCGTACGGGCAGCCGCAAGCACTTGTTACAGGCGCTGTTGAAATCTTACAAACAGTTCGGCGGCACGTCCAGGAAGCCCAATATTGCCATCGTGGAGTTCCGCTCGACGTACTCTTCGGGGCAGAGCGAATTCCAGTTCTACCGCGATTTCTTCCGCGACGAGGGCTATTCCGTGGAGATCGTCTCGCCGGAGCAACTCGAATATCGCAACGGCATTTTGCGCAAGGGATCGTTTGAAATTCAGTTGGTTTACCGGCGCCTGGGCGTACAGGAGTTCCTGCTGCGCTTCGACCTGAGCCATCCGCTGGTGAAAGCCTATCGCGACCGCGCGGTTTGCGTGGTGAACAGCTTCCGCTCGGAGCTGGCCCACAAAAAAGCCATGTTCGGGCTGCTGACCGACGAAACGCTGACCGCCCGATTCCCGGCAGCCGAGCGCAAAGCCGTTCGCGACCATGTGCCCTGGACGCGCCTGGTGGCGGCTGCCAAAACCACCTACGAGGAGAAGACGGTCGATCTCCCCGAGTTCATCGTGCAGAATCGCGAGCGTCTGACGCTCAAACCCAACGACGATTACAGCGAGCAGCATACCTATTTCGGCTGGGAAATGGACGCCGGGGCGTGGGATCGGGCGCTCAAGCAGGCCATGCGCGCGCCTTATGTGGTGCAGGAGCGGGTGGAGCCCGTACGTTCGGTATTTCCGCTGATGTCCTTCGGGCACCTGGAATTCCGCGAAATGCAGGTGGATGTCCACCCGCACGCGTATCTCGGGAAAGTGCAGGGCTGTTCGAGCTGGGTGTCGACCGGCAAGAGCGGATTCTCCACAGCCTCGGGCATTGTGCCCACGTTTATTCTGGAAGCGAAGTAGGATCGGTCGGTGTGGCGCGGACCGAAGTCCGCGCCACACCGTGCTTTCCATCACCTATCCAGCGGTAGGCCGCGAAAATTCATTGAGAGAAAAGACCCCCGTGTTATCCTGTCCGAAACAGATACTCGGTAACCGGGGGTAGGCATGAAACGAGCCTGGGTGTTTTTTCTCCTCGCAGCGTGTTGCCTTTTCGGCCAGACTTCTTCCGTAGCGATCACCGGCGTGAGCAGTAGCGTCAGCGGCGCGGCAGGCATCGAAAGCGGTTCATGGGTCTCGATTTACGGGACGGGGCTCGCCACCACCACCCGATCGTGGCAAGCTTCCGATTTCACTGGCACGGCGCTGCCCACCGTTATCGATAATGTCTCTGTCCTGATTGACGGGAAAAACGCCGCCATCGCTTTCGTCAGTCCCGGGCAGTTGAATGTGCAAGCGCCCGCCGACACCGCAACGGGAAAGGTGCCGGTGATAGTCACCAGCCTGAACGGAACCGCGACCGGTACAGCGACATTGCAGAATTATGCACCAGGGTTCTTCACCTTTCAAGGAAAGTATGCCGCTGCCCTGCATAACAGCGACGGGGTTCCGGTGGCGCCGGCCGGATACTTGGGCAGCTCCGCGATCTCGCGCGCGGCACAGCCCGGCGAGTCCATTCAAATTTACGCAACCGGCCTCGGCCCGACCACACCCGCCGTGCCCGCGGGGCAGATGGTTGCGGCGCCGGCGGCCATTTCGAATCTCACCCAACTGAAAGTGACGGTTGGCGGTGTGCCGGCCACCGTGCAGTACGCCGGCATGGTAGCGCCAGGGGAATATCAGATCAACCTCATCGTGCCCCCGCAGCCGAACGGCGATCAGGCCATCGTAGTGTCGATTGGCGGCGCCAGCTCTCCGTCAACGGTATTCCTGCCGATCGAAAACGCGGTTACCGCTATCTCCATCAGTCTTTCGCCCAACAATCATACGATCGTCGTGGGCGCCACGCTCGCCCTTACCGTTAAGGTCAATAACACCCCCAACCAGGCAGTCACATGGCAGATTAACCAGATCGCCGGCGGTAATGCAACGGTGGGCACGGTCTCCGCGGCCGGCGTTTATTCCGCGCCCGTAATGTTGCCGCCTTACCAGACCGTGACCGTGACGGCCGTCAGCGCGCAGGATTCCACGGTGCAGTCGAGCGTGGTGATTAATCTCCAGAACGCCGTGCCGGTTGTCACCGCAGTCACTCCCAGTACGCTGAATCCCGGCAGCGCAACTATATCCGTTACTGGCACGGGGTTTGGCGCCGGGGCCGTCATTTACCTCGCCGGCGTTGCCCTGCCCACCACGGTCGTTTCGAACACGCAACTCACCGCTACCGCCAACGTCTCGATGCCGGTGGGCCGCCTGGCAGCGGTGAAGGTGACCAATCTCAGCCCAGGTGGCGGGACTTCCGTGCCACTACCCGTGCCGGTGCGCGTGGCCGTTGAGAACATGCCGTACGCAGACGCCGTGCGCTTCCTCGAAATGACCACCTGGGGGCCGACCCCGCAAAACGTCGCGGACCTGCAGACCATGGGCCAACAGGCCTGGCTGGCGGCGCAATTCGCCCAGCCGGCCAGCTCATGGCCCGATCCCAACAACGCCACGCAGAACGTCAGTGCACTGCAGACGGCGTTTTGGAACGTCGCCTTGACAGGCAGCGATCAGCTACGCCAACGCACCGCGCTGGCCCTGGCGGAAATCATGGTGGCGTCGGCCGTCAGCGACACCACCTTCGAGCAGATGGTCTCCTATCAGCGCGTCCTCGGCAATTACGCGTTCGACACCTACCGCAACGCTTTTAACGCCATCACGCTCAATCCCGCCATGGGCGATTACCTCAATATGGTGAATAACGCCAAAGCCACGGGGACGACATCGGCCAACGAAAACTACGCGCGCGAGTCCATGCAACTCTTCACACTCGGACTGCTGCAGCTCGATTCCACCGGGGTTCCCATCATGGTCAACGGCAGTACGGTCCCCGAGTACGACCAGACGACCGTGTCGAACATGGCGAAAGTGCTGACGGGTTGGACGTACGGCGAGACCCCCGGGTTCAATTCCATATGGACGAATATGGCGTATTATTTCGCGCCCATGATCGCGTTCGATAATTACCATGACACCACGCAGAAAACCCTGAACCTCCCCATCCCGTGCACCATTCCGGCGGGCGGCACGGCGGAGAGCGACATTGGCGCCGCCTATGACTGCGTCTTTCAGCAATCCAACGTAGCGCCCTTCGTTTCCTACCGGTTGATTCAACGGTTCGTGGAGAGCAGCCCGTCGCCCGCCTATGTCGGCCGCGTGGCGAGCGCGTTTCAAATGTCGGGCGGGAATTTGCAGAACGTACTGACAACCATCCTCACCGATCCGGAAGCGCAGACTCCAGGCGCCGGCAAGTTGCCCGAGCCGTTCCTCTACGTTACCCGTCTCCTGCGCGAACTCAATGCCAACATCACCGCGCCCGATGCACTGACCGCGCAGTCCACTGCCATGGGGCAGACGCCGCTCTCACCTTCCAGCGTGTTCAGCTACTTCTCGCCGTTCTACGCCGTTCCAGGCATGGCGTCGCCGGCGACCGCGCCGGAATTTCAAGCACTGAACGCCTCCACTGCGCTCGGGCGTGCGAACTTCGCCTATCGCGCGGTCACCAACGGCATATCCAGCGGCATCGCCGTCAGCCTGGCCAATCTTAGCGATCTCGCCAACAATCCCGACGACCTGGTGGAGGCCATTAATCAGGCGCTCTTCCGCAGTCAGATGGATTCCAATGTGCGCGCGATCCTGGTCACCGCCGCCAGCGCATCCACCAATTTGACGGCGCGGGTGCACAGCGCCCTATACGCCGCGGCCGCTTCGCCGCAATATGAAGTGCAACCGTAACGGGAGGACCATCGCCATGACATTGCTACACCCACGATCGCGCCGCGAATTTCTTAGCATGGGCTGCCGCGCTCTCTCCGCCGTCGGCGCCGCCGCGGCATTCGGCAGGGCGGGATTGATTACTGCCCGCGCCCAGACCACGGGCGATTATAAAGCGCTGGTGTGCATCTTCCTGTTCGGCGGCAACGATTCCAATAATCTGCTGGTGCCCAATGACTCGTCTACGTATCCTACTTACAAGTCGATCCGGCAGAATCTGGCCATTCCGCAAGCTTCTTTGGTGGGCATTCATGACGCCGCCAGCAACGCCAATTATGGACTGCATCCCAGCTTCGCCCCCATCGCGCCACTCTACAACACCAGCAACCGCCTGGCGATCATGATGAACGTCGGCACGCTGCTGCAGCCGGTGCCGCGCGCCTCCAACGGGTTGCCGCAGCTAAACAGCGTGCCCCTGCCGCTCAATCTCTACTCACACGCCGATCAGCAAAGCGAATGGCAAAACGCTTACCCGCAGGGAGGCGCCACCACCGGATGGGCGGGCCGCCTGGCGGATAAAGTGGCCGCGACGTCTTCAGGCGTCGTCCCGCCGGCCATCACGCTGGCGGGTAATACTCTGCAATTGATCGGGCAGACGACCCAGCCCTCTAGCGTGAATACCAGCAACTTCGGACTCATCGCGCCGGCCAGCGATCCGGGGGCGACGGCGCTGCAGGGTCTGTTGAGCCTTTCGAGCGGGGTCACTCTGGTGCAGGCCGCGCAGAACTCACTGAGCGGAGCCATTTCCGTGGCGCAGGCCGTGAATGCCGCACTGGCGGGTGCGGTCAGCATCGGCGTCACCTTTCCGAATAGCGATATCGGCTCGCAACTGGGGCAGGTGGCCAAGCTGATCCAGGTGCGCAGTTCGCTCGGCGCCAGCCGCCAGATTTTCTTCTGCAGCCAGGGCGGGTACGATACCCATTCCAACCAGTTGCAGCAACAGGTGACGCTTTACGCGAATCTGGCCAACGCCCTCAACGCATTCGACCAGGCGATGACGGCGCTGAGCGTCCAGGACAGCGTGACAGCATTTACGGAATCGGATTTCAGCCGCACGCTGCAGCCCAACGGCAACGCCGGCACCGACCACGGGTGGGGCAGCCACGCTCTCGTGCTGGGTGGCGCCGTTAACGGCGGCGCTCTCTACGGCACTTACCCCACGTTAGCGTTAAGCGGACCCGACGACTCCGGAAATCGTGGCACCTGGGTGCCGAGTACTTCGGAAGATCAGTACCTGGCCGCTCTGGCGAAGTGGTTCGGACTGGTGCAGACTGACATGGATTACGTCTTCCCGAATCTGAAGTCGTTCCAGTACCAGACGCCTGCGTTCATTTAGGCCACGGATGGACACGGATAAGAAAGGGCTTCCGTGTCCATCCGTGGCTAAATTTTCTGGTACGCCAGAACCTCTGCGACCGCTCCGCGATACCGCACGTTCCGCCTCCGCCGAGAGGCCGTTCGCCGAGTTCGAAGCGGCAGCCTATGCCTAAGCCACGACCTCCGGCGCCGATCCATAAGCCATTCGCGCTTGCGCAGCAATCCCGCTGGGCGGCGAAATGCCCCAGCACCTCCGCTGGAACGCTCCCGAAATGGAGCAGTCTCAAGCTTGCCCGAGTCGGCGGCGGAAACTCTGCTAATTTACGCCGGAATTGTCACGCCCATCTTGGAGTACCACGGCTTAGCCGGCTGAATGGCGTCATTCACCGCGTTGATATTCCGTACGCCCTCGCGCTGCAGCCACTCCTCCAGGCCCTTGGCGCCTTGCTTGGCGTAAACCGGGATGCCTTCCTTCCACGTCGCGCGCCCGCACAGCACTCCCGAGTAATCCGTGCCCGCTTCCCCCGCCATGCTCAGAGACTCCGTAAACACCGAATTGCTCACACCGGCGCTCAGATAGATGAACGGCTTGGTGGCGATCGCCGCGGCTTCGCGGAAATGCGCCAGCGCTTCGGCGCGCGTATACGCTTTCTGCCCTTTAAACACGCTCGATCCTTCCACGTACTCCGCATTGATCGGGACTTCCACCTTCAGCACATCCACCTTATATTGCGGGAGCGAGAATTCCTTCATGCTCGCCTTGACGATCTCCGGCTTCGCCTTGGCGTATTCGAAGCCCTTTTCGTCGCCGCCCTTCGCATCGTAGCCCACGAATTCCAGGAAGAATGGAATTTCGTATGTCTCGCACTCCGCGCCGATCCGCTCGATGAAGGCATGCTTGATATCATTGATCGACGCATCCTCATGATGCGTGTAATAGATCAGGATCTTCACCGCGTCGGCGCCCCAATCCACGATGCGCTTTACCGACACGTGCGGCAGAAGGTCGGGAAGGCGTCCGGGCTGGGTGTTGTCGTAGCCGCTCAATTCATACGCCAGTAGCAGGCCCGCATTCTTACTGCGCGCCGCCGCGGCATCCAGTCCGAATTCCGGGTCGAGCAGGATGGCGCTGGCGTGCGGCGTCAGCACCTTGCTCACGATCACCTTGAACTCGCTCATCATTTCCGGGGTGATGCTCTTGGAATCGACGCCGCGGGCCGAGGCCAGCGATTTCTGCAGGCTGCCGCGCTGATCCATGGCAGCCGCCGCGATTACGCCCCGCTTGTTGGCCAGCGCTTTCATGCGCCGCAGTTTTCCCTCTGAAAGTGTCATGGGGATTATTATCCCATGAGAGAATCGTAGTATGAAGCCCGCCAACTATGCTGTCGAGCGAGCGCAAGTCGACGGGATACCTGTCGTTCGCTTGTCCGATGCCGCGCGCCGCGCCGCCGTCGCCGTCGCCCCTTCGATCGGCAACATGGCTTACCAGTTTCGCGTGGCGGAGGAAGACATTCTTTGGTTCCCGTACTTGAGCCCCGCCGAATTGAAGGCCAAGCCCGTCTTCTGCGGGATTCCGTTCCTGGCTCCCTGGGCCAACCGGCTGGATGGCGACGCCTACTGGGCCAACGGCAGGCACTACTCGCTGAATCCCGTGTTGAACAACATCCGCCGCGACCAGCACCAATTGCCCATCCACGGCCTGCTGAACTTTTCGCCCTATTGGGAGATGGCCGAATCCGGCGCCGACGACGCCTCCGCGTGGACGGCCAGCCGGCTCGAATTTTCGCGGCGCCCCGATCTAATGGCGCAATTCCCCTTCGCCCACACTCTCACCGTCACGCACCGTCTTAGCGGCGGCCAACTGGAAGTGGAGACAGCGATCGAGAACCACAGCGCCGAACCGCTGCCGGTCGCCGTGGGCCACCATCCCTACTTTACTCTTCCCGGAGTTCCGCGCGACCAGTGGCGTGTTCATCTGGCGGCCGGCGATCATTTCTCGTTGGACGACAAGCTCATTCCGACCGGCGAGCGCCATCCCGTCGGGTTCTCCGACCCCTATCCATTGAAAGACGCCGCGCTCGACGATGTTTTCGGCAATCTCATTCGCGATCCCGACGGCCGCGCCCGTTTCCGGGTGGAAGGCGCCGGCCGCCGCCTCACCGTGACCTACGGCCCCAAATACACTGTCGCCACCGTCTACGCGCCGCCCGGCAAGAATTTCATCTGCGTCGAACCCATGTCTGCCGTTACCGACGCTTTTAATCTGGCGCACGCCGGAATTTACGCGGAACTGCAGAGCGTCCAGCCCGGCGAAGTGTGGCGTGAGAGCTTCTGGATCTCTTACGACGCGGGGCAGGGGACGAAGGACGACCAGTCGATGCCCCGTTGATATTCCTCGTCGGGCGGAAACACCGTCTTAAATGTGAAAGCGAACTGCGTCGGGCCGTTTTCTTGCAGGTGCCTGAGCCGCTTTTTGGCTTCGTCTACGCCTGGGATATGTCCCGCCGGAACCCACCATAACGCGGTATACGCGCCGGAGAATTGCTCGAACCACTGCTGCCGCTCGCGCAGCAACTCGACATGAGCCGTTTGATACACGTACCGCCTGAGCGCCTCCACCGATTCCCATACCGACATATTGATCAGGATGCGATCGTCGTCGTACGGCCGAAGGTAGGTTGCGTCGCCGGCCGGAGTTTGCAGACGCCACACGAACCCAGGACTTCCATCGGCAAGCGCATTGATTTCCACCAGCCGGTTTACGAACCCCGCCATAATCGGACTCTCGATGGGGGCTCTCACGCGACCGATATTCACTTGGGCGATGTGATACTGGCTCATCCTCGAAAGTATATCCGGATCGCTACGGAGACTGCACGCGGGTCCTGGGACAGGCCCTCTGCAGTGAATCCCTCGCGCCGTGATGAAAGTGGCGCAGCCTACCGAGAGACGTTCCTTTCTGGCTGTAACCAAATAGCGAGCGATCCGCCGGTCAAATGCCATGTTTCCCCGGAACGGCCGGAATCGAAAATCTCTCACAGAGACGCAGAGGCCACGGAGAAGAGAATTCTTGGTTCTCTGTGTTCTCTGTGCCTCTGTGAGAAATTGGTCTTCGGTTCTTCGAAACCCGCCGCGAAGACGATCGCCCGCTTAGTCGATCGCCGGCCCGAAGTACCCCTGCGCCAGCGCCGGCTCGGCTTCCAGCGCCTTCGCCCAGCAGGCGCGCGCTTCGTCCGACTTGCCGGTGGTCTCCAGAATGCGCCCCATATTGAGCAGCGCTTCCGGCATATGAGGTTCCAGCGCCAGCGCCTCACGATACAACTTCACCGCGTTATCCAGCTTGCCCGCTTTCTCGTACATCAACCCGGTGTTGTACAGGATCTCCGGCGAGCGCTCGCCCAGATCGATCAGCCGAACGTGGAACTCCAGAGCGGTATCGAAGTCGGAAGCCTGAATCGCCATGGCGGCCAGACCGCGCAACGCTTCCATCGATTTCGGATCGGCTTCCAGCATCTTCTCGTACAGCCGCTCGGCGTGATCGCGTTCGCCCATGCCGCTGTAGGCCAGCGCCAGATTGGCGTGCGCTTCCGGCCAGGCCGGACGGTACTTCAGGCATCCTTCGAACGCCTCGGCGGCGCCGCGGAAATCCTGCCGCTGCAGCCGTAGGAAGCCCAAACGGAAGCGCGCTTCCTCCTCGCGCGGAGCCTTCTCCAGAATCTGGCGATAGTAACGCTCGGCCTCGTCGGCCCGCCCCGAGTGCTCCAGCAGAAGCGCCAGGTTCCAGACCGGCGCCAGCGACTCCGGACTCGCTTCGGCGGCGCGGATATAGGCCGCCTGCGCGCCATCCGCGTCGTCCAGCTGCTCGCGCACGATTCCCAGGTTGGTGTATGTTTCCGCCGATTGCGGGCGGATCTTGAGCGCCTCTTCGTACGCCTCGGCGGCCTGCTCCCAGCGGCCCGATTTGTGGTGCGCCAGCCCCAGGTTGAACCACCCCTCGAAGTGCGCCGGCACGGCCGACACCAGCAGCGTGCAGAATTTCGCCGTGAGAGCGTGATCGCCGGCGGCGCAGGCCCAGGCCGCCAGGCCCTCCAGAGCGATATTCGATTCCGGTTTCAGTTCGAGCAGCCGTTCGGAGAACTCGCGCACCATGTCGAAATCCTCCTTCGACATGCCGATCAGCACCAGGTTTGCCAGCGATTCTTCCGACTCCGGGTCATGCTCCAGAATGTGCTGGTAGATGTCCGACGCCTCGTCGGGATGCCCCAACGACTGGATGGACGCGGCCTTTCCGAACAGCGCGTCGGCGTGATCGGGCGACAGTTCCAGCACCCGTTCGAAAGCGAAGAGGGCGGACTTGGCGTCCTCCAAACGCAGATGGCTCACGCCCAGGCCGAGATGCGCTTCCAGGTGCGACGGGTCGAGCGTAGCGGCTTTGTGAAACGCCTGCGAAGCTTCGTCCCAGTCCTCCATCCGTTCCAGGCAGACACCCAGGTTGAACCAGCCTTTGGCGTATTGCGGCTTGAGTTCGGTGAGGTTGCGATAGCTGTCCGCGGCGTCGGCAAACGCCTCCAGTTCGAATTGGATGTGCCCCATCGCGCGATACAGTTCGGGAGACGCTTCGCCGGAATCGACGGCGCGCTCCAACTGTTTCAGCGCCTCTTCGCGCTTGCCCGCCAGGTGCAGCGTGACCGCGCGCGCAAGCGAGCCGGAAGTAGCGGCGGCCGGGCCGCCCTTCTCGTTTGCATCCGTCTGCGACGAACGGACAGGGGGAACCTTGAATGGCCGGGAGGCAATAGTGCTCATCGCTTGGAATACTCCTTGCTAGTGTGACCAATGGGCGTGACCTTAACCCAGTAGAGCCGCGCCCGCTCTTCCGGAGCGCCAACAAATCCGACGCCGCCCGCGGTAAGGCGCGGATCAGACCAGGTGTCGACTACCTGGCCGTCGAGTGAGATCGTGAATTCATTCCCCGATACCCGGGTGCGCACGGTGACGGCGGTTTTTCCGGTTTGCGCCGGCGAGGCCGGTGGCACGGCGCGAACCGCCGCGCCTTCCGCCACTCCGCCGATCACCGTCTGACGCCGGAATTCGTACCCGCCGCCCGGAGCCAATGCCAGAGTCGCCTGGTAATAATCCCGATAGTCGGCCGCGCGGAACACCCAACTCATGCCGCGCTGCTCGATGCGCGTCAGAAACTCCAGCAGGTAATTCGCCAGGTCGAGCGAGGGCGAATAGAGCGCCAGCGATCCCGGCCGCACGCCCGCTACATCCACTTTCCAGTCTGCCGTTCCACCCGCCCAGTTGTGCAGTCCGGCGTCGAAATGTTCTTCCATGGTGGCCGGCGGAGAGTCCACTTTTCGCACCGGCGCGGCGCCGAAATGCATGCTGCCGATCAGCGTCCCGTGAAGATCGCTGGGACATTGGAAGGGTGTCTCTTGCGGTTGGAACGCCACCAGCGTCAGCCGGGGCGTGCAGGCCATGCCGCAAGGTTCGAGAGCCGGCAGCGACGGCGCCTGCGGCGCCGTGGCTCGCAATTGCGCCGTGCCGCCGGTATGCCGTACCTGCGGCGCCGAAGGCGGCGCCGCCACCCACGCCACCTCGCAACTTCGCATCACCGGAATCGCGTCACGCGCCGGCTCCCTCCCATTGGGCAGCGCGTCCGGCCATCGGAAGGCCGCCGGATTATTCTGCGTGGGCCCTTTGGGAGCGGCCGGGGCGCGCACCGTAAAGCGCATCACGCCGGCCGGAATCACGCCGCTTTTCTTCGGCTGCGCCGAGGACGTCAAGCCGCGTGCATTATTAGAGCGCCCCGGCGGATTGGTGCGCGGCCGCGCAAATTCAACCGCGCGAACGCGCGGCGCCAGCAGGCGGAATCCAATCCCCCCGGACACGCGCAATTCGCGCCCGCGGTCGGCGGAATTGTTCAATCGCCGCGCCGATTGCGGCTCCTGCGGGTTTTGTGGGGTCGTGTGCGGGGGCGGAACCTGGATGCCATTGCCGCCGATATGCGTGCGGTGCAAAACCAGCCGCAACTGCGACACTTCCCGCCGGAGCCGCGCCAAGCGGGCTCCCGATAGGCGCGGAACCACCGCACCGGCGGGCGCGATCCGCGGTTGGAAACGATCGCTGCGCACCGGTGGAAGCTGCCCCTTGAGCCGCGTTTCGAACCCCTGCGCATCGATGGCACGAACCTCCGAGTTCATTGCCTTGGCCGGCGGTGGGCCAAGCCGACCGTGTTCCGCTGGGGAGGTCAGCCCCGGCAGTGCCAGTGCAGCCGTTAGCGGCCGCAGCGGGCGAACGTCCGAGCGCACCGGTATCCGCACAAGCGGCGCCACGCGCGGCGAGACCTTCGAGTCGCGCGCCAGTTGCGCGGCCGGAATGGTCTTGGCATTCTCGCGCCGGCGCATCAAATTCGCCACTTTGTTGGCTTCCAACAGGCGGTCCATGCCCAGCCGCAGGCGAAATTGGTTGCGATGTTCGCGCGAGCAGAAATCCCCACCGGAGCCGACCGTGAAGCGACTCAAAGCCTTCCCGCAAAGCTGGCAGGTACGCCCGTTCATTTTGGCTTAATTATATGAGTAATGTTGCATAATTGCTATGCTAATGGAGGATAATATTAATGCTATATTAAGTTAACTGTTTCCGTTTGCTACAGATATAACCTACTATTAAAACCAATAACCTTGGTCTACTTCTTCATAATTATGAGTGAATTTAGAAAAAATGCGAGTAAAATCGTAGACCTGGGAGGACTGCATGCTTGATTCGACGGCGCGCGCGGAACGCATCGATCCGCCGACATCCGAGGCCGCTTGTTACACCTGGGAAGGACCGCAAAAAACGCTCGCCGTACGCCTGCCTCTGCCGCTCATCGACCGCCTCGAGTCGCAAACCGTGGAGACGTTTCGATCGCTCACTTCGCGCGGGTCGGAAATCGGCGGATTGCTGCTCGGCTACTCCGCTCCCGGCGCCCCGGCGATTATCACGGTATCCGAATTTGAATTGATTTCCTGCGATTACAGCCGCGGTCCGCTCTACCGGCTCTCCGATGGCGAGGCGGCACGCTTCGAACAGGCGATCCAGAAACACAGCGGCAACACCAGCGCTCGCGTGATCGGCTGCTTCCGCAGCCATACGCGAAAGGGTTTGTCGCTGGATGCCGAGGATCTCGCGTTCCTGGAACCGCGTTTCCCCGACCCGCATCACGTTGTGCTGCTCATCCGGCCGTTCGCCACCAAGGTGAGCTCGGCGGGAATCTTCATTCGTCAAAACGGGAAGTTCAGCGGCGAGAACAGCCATCGCGAGTTCCCCTTCCGTTC
>Ga0181528_10000907_pt1 | contig 19165 bp, 21 predicted proteins | sample PEATcosm2014_Bin_47_FD_119742 | JGI IMG/M metagenome (GOLD analysis project Ga0181528, IMG submission 119742) | Peatland microbial communities from MTU Mesocosm Facility, Houghton, MI, USA - PEATcosm2014_Bin10_10_metaG | ecosystem: Environmental > Terrestrial > Soil > Wetlands > Peat | place...
GGAGCGAGGCGCAGCCAAGAAACAATACTTGGCAGAAGCGAGGAACCTGGAACCGTACGGTCGAGTCGCTAGGCGGTACAGTCTTGCCTGTGAGTCTGGCGACATGAAAGATTTTGCCCCGTGGCTGAGAGATCACGCCAAAGGAAACATCGTCGAGATCGGAGTGCGGGACGGGGCTTCGACTTCGGCCTTTCTCTTAGGACTTGAAGAGCACGGCGGCCATCTCTGGTCGATTGATATTCAACCCTGCGGAGAGTTGTTCAAGGGCCATCCTCAGTGGTCATTCCTTCAGGCCGACACCAAGGACCAGAAGGCGATTATCAAGTTCATCCCCTTTGAGATCGACGTTCTATTCATCGACGGCGACCATTCCAAGGCAGGGGTCATCAACGACATCGAGTATGCCCGCCAGTTGAGGCCAGGAGGGATGGTGATCTTCCACGACATCGCCCCGGAACCAAATGTTACCAACGACCCTACATGGCCATCGGATGATGTGAAGAGTGTTTACGAAGCTCTTTGCCGCTCAATGGAACCATCGGGATGGACGCATGAGGAACCGCCGGGGAGATACGGTCTGGGAGTGTTGCATAAGCCCGCTCCGCAGCCAGTGCAGTTGCCAGTGGAGGTAAAGTGAACATTCTTTACCTATCCGAAGGTGGTCATACCTGTGATTATCTTCGCGATTGCTGTTTTCATGGTTTTCGATCTCTGCTTGGACCTTCTGTGGTGGATTACCCTCGCATCGAGACGATGTATCAGGGGTATGATACGTCAAAACTTTATGGTAAGGGATTTACTCTCTACGGACTTCTGCCCGATGTTGAGGTGGATCGGGATGATATTCCCGCCAAGATCGCACACAAGTATTTCGATCTGGTAGTTTACGGATCGATTCACCGCAACCATGACTATCTGCACGAAGTTTCTTCCATGTATCCGCCTGAGAGAGTGATCTTCCTTGACGGCGAGGATCATCCCGGCTACCTAAAAGGTCTGGGCGGGATGTACTTCAAGCGGGAACTACACAATCCGATTCCGGGAGTTTGGCCAATCCAATTTTCTATTCCGAAGGAAAAGATTCTGAAAGAGCCGCCGCAAAAAACTCGACTGATGGCCCCGATGGACCCGATAGATTCAACGACCTACATCTACAAGGATGAGGCCAGTTATTACCATCAATATGCCGAATCCTGCTTCGGGTACACGATGAAGAAAGCCGGATGGGATTGTTTGAGACATTATGAAATTATGAGTCAGTGGTGTATCCCTTGTTTCCGGTGTTTGGATGAGTGCCCATATAGCATCATGGTGAATTTTCCGCGAACAGAACTGGCTTTAATCCACGACATGTACCAGTATTTCTGGCCAAGAGGGTTGGCGCATGGGATGCTAGAGAATTTGTGGGGATTTCTGATAGAGCCTGTAATGAAAGTTCTCCGAGAGCATCTGACCACCGAGGCAATGGCCGAATACATCTTGAACACGGTTGGCGTCCGCCGGAAGGAGTTTGCGTGCAGTTAAAGATCGATCCTGACCGCCTCAAGACCTTGAAACTCTGGATTCTGGTTCCTGCGGCCAACGACCAGATTCACGCTACGTTCGCGCAGTGCCTCAATAATCTCTATCCGGTGTTGGCGCAGTACAAAATCCAGACGCACATGGTCTACCTGCCGGGGGACTCTCTGGTTACCCGTGCCCGCAACAATCTGGCTGACATTTTCCTCGCGGCCTCTAGCGATCCAGAAAATCATTACGCTCTGTGGCTGGATTGCGACATTCTGTTTTCTCCCGAATCCGTGATTCAAATGCTATCTCTGGACATGGACTTTCTGGCCGCCCCGTACTCTAAAAAGGGGATGCACATGGACCGAATCTCCGAAGCGGCGAGAGAAAACTGGCCTAATGATCGCGTGCAGGCGGTGGCTGGAACGCCGAATGTGAACTGGCTAATTGGACCTGTGCGATGTGACGAGCCCATGCCACTCATGGAAGCCGGGACTGGCTTCTGGTTGATGAAACGCAAAGTCCTGACTCAATTGATCGAAGGCGGTGGAGCTGTAAAATACCGCCGCTGCCCGGAAGAGAAGAATCACTATGGTCGAGAGTTTGCCTATGACTTCTTCCGGGTTGGAGTTTGGCCGGAGACTCTGGAATACCTTTCTGAAGATTGGTGGTTTTGCCGGGAATGGCGTAAGCTCGGCGGAACTCTGTTTGGCTGCATGTGGATCAAGACCAGTCACATCGGCATGTATCATTATCAGATGAACATGCCTGCCATTGCGGACCTTTTGACGGCAACGGGTGGATATATCAACGCTGAGACGCGAGTGAAGAAAGAGGGGAATCATGAGATTGAGCAAGGCAACAAAGTTAGCTCTGGAAATGGAAGAGAAAGAAGCTCAGGAATCGGAGCAGCCGGTTCTTCCGGAGACATTATCCCCGCCGACCTCATTGCCAGACTCACGTCCCATCAAGCAGCAAGCGCGGGCGATCCAGGCACGCTGGGCGGGTGAACAGGCAGCGGAAGAAGAACTCCGCGCCCACTTCCTCTCAATTCCTTTGGAGAAAGCCCTAGCCTTGCTTCAGAAGATGCGGGCCAACTGCACGATAGCTGGAACGATCATCAATAGCCGCATCAATGCTCCCGGCGATCAGAAATGCAAGACCTGCGGGCTGACATTCGAGAAATTGAAAGCCAAGGGAAAGCCTGACTGGTGGCTGAACAGGCCGCATTACGACAAGGACGACCGCAACATCATTCACGTCGATCATTTCTGTTCTGCCGCCTGCGTGTCTCAGGAAAACAACAAGACGCAGGGGGTACGCGGGGTTGCAGATCAAGGAATGCTTCCCAGCGACAATCCCAAGAATCATCCTCGGCTGACACACGCGGCACAAACCGAATTAGTTAAAGCAAATGCTTAATCTCTCTGCCTTCGAGACTTTTTGTAGCCGCTTGCAGTTGAAGGATAGAGACACCGGCAACATGGTTCCGTTCCGCTTTAACCCTTCACAGCAGAAGATCATGGAAAAATTGAAGGCGCACCAGAAGAAGCGCCGCCATGCCTGGCTGATTTTCTTAAAGGCACGTCGTCTAGGAATCTCTCGATGGTCTGCGGCTTACGCAGTTGCTCACTGCCTGCACAAGCAGAACGCCAATGCGAAAGTCGTGGCCCAACTTACCGAGACCGGAAAGGAAATGTATGACCAGTGCGGAGAATTCGCAGATCAACTCCCGATGCGCTTGCCGCTCCGGACCCAACGTGAGATGTACTTTCCACATTCTGGAGGAGTTTCTAAGCTCTCAAGAGCAACGGCTAAAACTGTCATCGGGGGAAGAGGGCTCACGCATTCTTTTCTCCACCTTACAGAGGCCGCATTTTACCCTGGAGAGGACTCCTTCATATCTCTGCTTAACACTGTCAGCGCTGCCGACCCGGATAATGTCGTGGTCATCGAAACCACCGCAAACGGCCTAGAAGGACCGGGAGAAACATACTACAACTACTGGAAAGGCGCAGAAGCCGGAGATAACGAATTCCTAGCCATCTTTCTTCCTTGGTGGGAAGACCCTGCATCCCGCTTGCCCGACTCTCTTGCGACCGACGCTCCTGCCGATGAGTATGAAAAGTGGCTGATGGGGGAATTCAGATGTACCAAAGGCCAGATCGCCTGGTACAGATCGACTCTGGAAACGAAGTGCGGCGGGTCGATTTACAAATGGCGTCAGGAATATCCGGCAACCCCGGATGAGGCTTTTATATCTTCGGGCGAGCCGATTTTCGATCCCATTGAACTGGAATACATGCGACAGTCCTGCTGCGATCCAATCGCCAAGGGAGACGTTCAGGGTCCACCGTCTGATATGTTCTTCTGCGAGAAGCGTGATGGTCCGCTATACCTGTGGGAGAAGCCTCAACCCTTGACGCATTATTTTGTAGGCGTGGACGCCGCTAAGGGTGTGGAAGAGGGAGACTTCGCGGCCATTGTGGGATGGAATGCCGAAACCGGAGAGCAAGCATTTCGGTACGCCGGTAGGGTTGGACCGGAAGCATTGGCCGAGAAGGTGAACTATCTCTGCCGCTGGTACAACAAGGCGATGGTGAATGTGGAAGTTACAGGTGGGTGGGGATACATCGTCGTGAAAGCCCTTCGCGATCAGTTCCATTACCCGAATCAATATCTCTGGAGATCGAGAGACGACAAACCGGATACGAAGCCTCGTCAGGCGCTTGGCTGGGAAACTACGGATAGAACCCGGCAAATGCTGTTCAACGTCTTCCGAACCGCCCTCCGGAATTCCTTGCCCAAAAATTATGGCGATGGAGTCAAAGTCCAAAACAAAGAAATCATCGTCAAGGACATCCAACTCTACTCCCAGTGTTCCAAGGCGCAGAGTGACATCGGGTTCCGCTGGCGAGTCCTCAAAGGGCACGACGATATTGCAATGGCCGCGTGGTTAGGATGGATTGCCTGCGCCCATTACCACATCCCGCATCCTGATCTCAGGCAGGTTTCCTCTACACTTGAGAACCGTGAGGCCAGAATCCCTCTTACCGTGCAGGACTCTCCGGAGACTACGGCGATGGGAGTGATTGGCATGTCTTCCGAGAGACATTTGAACCGCGTGCTAAACTACGCAAAGAACAGGGCAGGGCAGGATAGATTGAGAGGCATATAATGGCCCGCGATCCACTGGCATTTCTCGATGACGAATCTCCGCAGCGCAAGACGCTTTTGCTGCTTCTTGCTCTGATCCGCAAGCAAGGCGGAGAGGTCGAACTGACCTTGGATGATCTGACTGCTATCGAGGATGGAGCCTCCTACCACAAATATCCCGGTGACAAGGGAACCTCAATCGTGCTACGCTACGCCCGAAAGGGTGCTGAGGCATATTTTCTTACGGAGGAACCATCGAGACCGGAAAAATCTCGCTCGACGGTACGAACTGTGATTCCTCGCCCGCAACAGGCAGAGGATCAGTCGTTACCTTCGATGCCCCGCCACGCAGTTCACGACGACGTGGACCTGGCTCTCCGGGAAGAGGAAATGGCCCAGCGGGCGCAGAACGCGCAGCGCGAGAGATTAAGGCAGGCCAAGGCGGAAGCGGGAGTGATGCCGTGGACAACCCGCCCATCGTAACTGGAGACATTTCCACCGACCGCCTTAACGCCCTGAAAGTCTTCGAGAAAATCACGCAAGCCTTCGCTACCGGGTTTGACGAATCCGAGCCACAAGCCTATGGCCAACTTCTTCGCGACCTGATGGACAATTCCGCTCTCTTAGTCTCTGCCGGGCTGATGTCGGCCAAGGAAGTTCTCGACAAGATTGAGGATTTGCAGCAGCATATCAAGAAGGGTGGAAGCAGCGGTCGAAGAATGGAAGACGTATTTCACGATTGGCTGACTTCGGAGGCTGGATGATGCAGTTCATTGCCAGTAACAAACTTGTCCAGTGCCCCGTTTGCGACATCCTGTTGACGGTCACTCGTGAAATCGATCAGCGGGTTGCCCACATGCAGCACCCAAGGTTTGCACAGTGTTCGAGAGCAGGGAAACATTATCGCGTGGACCGAAACACAGGCCATGCGGAGGAGTTGGTGATCCATGAAAAACCCGCAGAAGTACAGTTTTCATCGGGCGGCGTCGCACCCTAGCGGTCGAAGTGGAAAAGGAAGAGTTGGAGCGCCCAAGCGCCACCGGAGGCGGTACTGATGCCTCGTCCTCCTGTTCCGATACCCTCGAATGCGTATGGAAGCGCCGACGAGGAAACCAACCGAATTTTCCGTAAGTACCGTCAAGGCACTCTGCCCGGAACAAGAATCGGGATTCCGGGACGTAACGACTCCCCGCAGGATAAGAGTGGCAAGTGGGAGCCAGGTCCATCGGCAAGGAAGGTAAGATAGTTGGCCAATCTCGCCCTCATCACGAGTCGGAAGTCTGCCGATTATTACTCTCCCCTGTCTCGCCATATAGACGAATGGCAAAGACTGTCTAAAGACCATCGAGACAGCAAGTTAGGGAGAAACTGGTTTGACGATGTTGAATCTTTTTACCAGCTTTCCGATGGCACTGACCCGCTTCCATCATTCCGCCCGATAGTAAGAGTTCCACAACTTCAAGTTCTGATGATGCACGAGGCTAACGACCTCTCCGAGACATCTCCGCGCCCCTATATAGTGAATAACGGCTCAGGTAAGCGGGACGAAGACCGGGAAAAAGCTCTACAGGCTACATGGCGCACGGCCCAGGTGAACTACCACGCCATGTTCACCACGCTCATGTCTCTGTTCTCAGGGATGTGCCCTATGCAGATTGGGTACGATCCGGATGCAAGACAGGGACGAGGTTCTGTCTGGGCAAAGATGCGCGATCCCAGAACCTTCGATTGCGATCCCGCCGCCGACTACACCTGCAACTGGTCATATGTGATTTTTGAAGATCGGATGCACCTTGAGGAAGTACGCCAGAGGTGGCCGCAGACCTCGACTCAGGTAAAACCCAGAACATCGGGACGGTCGCAGTCTCCCATGATGGGGGATTCGGCCTATGGGGTGGACATGCCCGCTGGCCCGATGTCGATGATGCCGGGGCTTCCGTCCCGGCAGGGTATCCCTTCAGACAATCGCGTGCGGGTCCGCTGGTGTTATTGCAACGACTACACCCGAGAGAAGGTAGAAGACCATACCTTACCTTCTGGCTCTATTGTTCCAGCAGATTTCGCATGGAAGTACCCGAATGGCCGCCTGATCGTGGAATGCGAAGGCTGGACGCTGCAAGACGGCGACAATCCGTTTCCGTTGAAGATGTTCCCCGCAGTCCCGTTCTGGTCAACCCTGCCACTGTACGGTGTCTGGGCAGTTCCCGCCATTCGATACTCTAAAGAGATTCAGAACGTGGCCGAAAGACTCTATACGGGCATGTTTGAAAATGCTGTCCGGTTGAATAATGGCGTGTGGTTCATCGATGAGCGCACGGGGATTGATCCCGAGTCTTTTGGGGGGATGCCGGGAGAAGTTCAGGTTATTAACGCCAATTCTCCCGTGCCGGAGATGAGATTTCCGCAGCAGATGCCACAGCACATGGTTGGCCTGCCACAGCTTCTTCTCGATAAGCAGAAGGAGTTGCAAGGATTTACAGATGCCAGAGCAGGGAAGCCAGGAGCCGGGAACATCTCTCCTGAACTATTCGACTCTTCGGTTATCCGGTCGCAGGGAGTTACCCAGCTTAGAGGCCGCCTGAATGCTCTTTCCTTCCAGCGAATCGGGGAGTTAATCTTCTACACCATGCTCCGTTTTGCTCCTTCGCAGTCGATGTTTATGAAGACTTCGCAAGGATATGAATCTGTGCGCTGGCAGGCTACCAACCGTCCGGACCAGTACGATTTTGAACTGGATGATGCTTCGATTCTGCCATTCTCGCAGGCTATGCTCCGCAAGATGGCCCCAGAACTCAGGAAAGCCGGGCTGCTGGACGTTCATACGACTCTGGATACTCTGGAATTCCCGGATGCGGAGAAGATCGCCAGCAACATCGAGCAGGAGCAAGCATTGATGGCGCTCGCCAAGACCAAAGGCAGCAGGAAATGACGGAGTTGCGATCCCAGTGGTTAACACCATCCGAGATCGCCGCAGATTACAGGCGATCCGAACAGCAAGTCCGTAACTGGTGCCGCGATGGTACGCTCGTAGAATTCGGATTTCGTATTTACCGCACGAAGAATGGCTGGTGGATTGCGTATCCCGAAAGCCAAAAGTTGCAATCCCTTCCTAGATAGGTCCATCCTCAGTTCCAGCGATGCAATCGGGACTGGAAATACTCGAACTCGATGCCAGCGGCTCGGAATATGTTCGGGTTCGGGCCGCCTTAAATGGCCAACTCGTTGTCCCCTTTGAGTTCCTGAAATCCGACTACGTAGAAACCTTCCGCAGATCGGACGATCTCGAATCTTTCATCGCACGTCAGGCGCAGACTCTTCTCGACCAGTTTGGTGATGCAAGAGAATGCCGTCCTGACCAAGAATTTGTTGCGTGACCGTGGCGTGCGGATGCTTCTCTCTCCCGCTACGGAATTTATGAGAGGGGGTGCTTATTATGGCACGTCGGAAACGTCACTCGAAGCGCAAGTAGTTGTACTCCGGGAGAACCGGACAAAAACATCGGGGCGGTGTAACAGCCGCCCCACTGCTCAACCTGAGAAGGGATGGTGATCTGTCTATGGACCGAATGGGGAAAAGTTTTGATGAGGATATGTTGAAATCTCCTCTCACTGTCGGGAGGCCGAAGAACGAGCCCGGCCCGGAAGTTCACAACAACCCGGTCGCCATGCCCGATGACCCGATGAAGTTTGTGCCCGGAAATGCCCGGAAGGCTGGGAGAAAGTCAGGTCTCTAATGCACAAGGGGAAGTCTCACCACGACGGTGCATCGCTGAAGCCGACATCGAAGTTCAAGTACGCCAAGTCCCGCATCCCGATGAAAGGCCCGCGCCGTTCCAAGAAAGTGCATGGCCGCAGGGGTGGAGTCCGTGGCTAGTTCTCCCGTCGATGTCCGAGGGATGCAGGCTCGCCAGATGATTGAACGTCTGGCCAAGCAAGGACCGCAGCAGGGTGCAACCTCGCCCGATGCCAGCGGCCAGCAACTTTCTCAGCAACTCTCGGAACTGAAAGGGGCAGACCCGCAACTGCTGGTCAAGGCCGCCGAGCAGATGAAATCGATGTCTTTGGCAATCCAAGTCCGCACTGCATTTCAGGTGCCCGGAGCCTCTCGGCACTTTGCCAAGGCCATCGATGCCATCAATGCTGGGATCAAGGAACTGCAACAGGCCGCTGCGACCGCGAATACGGTTTCAGCCCCAATCGTGAACCAAGCGGGGATGAGCCCCAACATGCCACAACCGGGCGGACAGCCCGCTGAAGGGATGGCCCAATAATGCCAGCTAAATGGCGCGAAATCCTATCTGACCCAAGTAAGTATCCAGATGATTTCACCGTATCTCTGAAAGATGGGCAGACGATGACATTGGCCGACATGCGGGCCTACGACCGTGAGCATGAAGGCGAGTTGACCTCCCGGTTAACGGCAAGAGAGCAGGAATTGACCAAAAGAGAGAAGACGGTCAACGATGCCTCCGTACAACTCTCGACCGTGATTGAGAAGACTGCCGAGCGAGCAGGTCTGACGGTTGAGGAGCTTCTACAAGGCAAGGCTCCGGTAACCAAGAAGTCCGTGGCCTCTTCTTCCGATCTTGACGAAGACGATCCTCTGGTTGGCAAGGTAGTCAAGGAGATCAAGGCTCTGCGGCAAGAGTTGGCTACCACCAAGGGTGAGATCGATACCGTCCGCAAGTCCGCTCTGGGGCCGATGCTCAACACTTACCTTGAAGACTATTACGAGTCGAAGTGGGAAAAGGTCTCTCCGACCCTGCCCAAGGGAGCGAAGGTAACCCGTGATGAAGCTCTGAAGTACGCACAGGAAAACAAGTTGGTTGATTCTCGCGGGCGATTCGATCTCTCCAAGGCGGCAAAAGACTTGACGTTTGAAGACCGGATCAATGAAGAGGCCGACAAGCGGGCTGCCGCCATTGCGAAGAAGAACGCGGATCAGCAAGTTCTGGCCAACGCGCCCAAGCCTTCTGGCACGCACATCAACGTGAAGCCCGACAAATCGATTCTGAACGAAAAGGGCCGGGTCAAGAGTTTGGACGATGTAATGAACGATGCTTTCAATGACGTGGAGTTGTGGCGCGGCATTCAGGGGCAAGCGTAACCAAGGAGCCTGATTATGGCAAACAGTGTAGTGGGACTCGGATTAGCGACACCTCCGGTCCAGCTTTCCAACACCGTCAATGCGATTTCGCAGAAGTACATTGTCCCGGTCCTCGGTGACAACGTATTCAAGCCTTCGCCCGTATTCTGGGCGTTGACTCGCGACGGAAAGAAGTTTGGAGCGGGCGAACTGGTGTTCCCTGAAATCAACCAGGAAGAACTCCCCGGCGGCGCGTACTACGGCGACCAGCTTCTCGATACCTCGGTCGTGGATTCGGTGCAGCCTGCCAACCAGCAGTGGAAGCCGTACCGCCAGCCGATTGTCATTCCGATCACAGACGTAATTCTGAATCGGGGCGGAGCCGGAAATCTCGACATCATCAAACTGAAATACCAGACGGCCTCGGGCTCGTTCCTGAACAAATTGTCGCGTGCCCTGTGGCACACCTCTCCGCAAAACACTTCGCTCGATATCGACGACATCAACTCATGGTTCGGCCAGACGACCAACACCATCGCCGGGATTAACCGCAACCTTTCGGCCAACGCTTTCTGGCAGCCGCAAGGAAACCAGAACAACACCTCGGGGTCTTTGACGCCAACCAACGCGGAAATCGCGTATCAGGCAGTGACCTTCGGTTATGACGAACCTGACCTGATGATTATCGTGCAGAACCGCTATGCCGGGTTCAAGGGGAACTTCACTACCTTGGTCCGTTTCGGCCAAGGGATGCAGGATGAAGAAGCCTTGCAGGTTGGCTTCCGCAATCATTTCCTGTTCAACAATGCCATCGTGGTTCCGGATGTGTGGGCGACCTCGAACGCGGCCTACTTCATCAACAGCAAGTACACGTTCCCGGTGTTCCATGAGGCGGACTACTTCAACGTCGATCCGTTCATCAAGCCGAGCAACCAGAGAGTGCTCGTGTCCACGATGTATTTAACCTGGAACCTAAGCTGCATTTCACCAAGAATGCAGATTGAAATCATCAACATCACGAGCTAGGGAGACAACATGCCCATCATCAACACGATCAAAGGATGGTACACAGGAGGCGGGTCTTCCTCCGTTTACTTCTCCAACCAGAACTTCAACATCACCAACGGGAACACGACTGTATCGATGCCGGTTGGCTCGAACGTGCAGAACAACCAGATCGGGCAGGGGCCAGTGCGTGTTGGTTATGTGCGAGTCAAGACGGAGCAGGTAGGGACGCTCGTCAATACTGGGAACCTGTATCCCAACGCCGCGATCATCCGCATCCTGAATATCTGGGGCGACGATGGGAACTCGAACACCGTCCAGCTCTATGCCGGGGACGGATCGGCGGCAGCGGCCAATCAGAACATCGATGAGATTTTCGAGTTCTCCTGCGACATGCTTTTGCAGAACGTGAACATCGCCATCAACATCACCAACATCAATTCCACGGGGAACGCGGTGATGTCGGTGGAAGTGGCGGCTGGTCCGTAAACGCAGGACAAAGTTTTTGGGGGAGGAGCCGAGGGCCGGAAATAGGCTCCCGGCTTTATTTTTTGAGGAGGGATCATGCAGCACCGCTTAAAAGGATCAGGGAAAGACCGAAAGTATCTTTCTGAAGTCTACGGATTTCGCGACAAGATGAAGAAGGCGGGCAAGAGGGGCAGCAAGAGGAGTTGAGCTTTGGGCTACGTTGGTGATCTTGTGATTTCCGCCCGCGAGTTGATGACGGACCTGCCGCAATCCTTGGGGCAGCCGTCCATCGGCACCCTTGCGTCTGGGAGTAGTGGGACTTTAGCCTCTGGGACTTACTACCTCGTTGCCACGCAGTTGAATCAGTTTGGGGAGTCTTTAGGCTCTAGTGAGTCGTCAGCAGCGGTCACTGGGCCTACGGGAAGCATTTCGGTTCCGATTACCTGCTCGATTGCCGCTACGGGCATCCGCATCTACTATGCCACTGCCTCGGGTGCGGAAGCTACCTACCAGCAGTTTTCCATCTCCGGGGGTTCTGGCACGCTGGTTCTGACTGGAGCCAGCGCGGTAGCCCAGAGCCCTCCCAGCCGCTCTACAGCCTACTTGCCAGACTCAGACGGGGCGGCGGTAGGAGCTTACGCTATCTACCGCTGGATGAAGCAGGCGTTGGATTGGGCGGCGGCCAAGAACAATGGTGGATTGCCTGATTTTGGGGCAGTAGGGACGGTCAATGGCCAGCCTATCTACCAGATGAACGGATACTGGAAAAAGATCGACTCGGCATGGTTTGACGGGTATCCTCTCGGGCTTTTGCAAAAGAACAACGTGTTCCGCAGAAACCCGGTTCCCGGATATTCTGGGATGCTGGTGGTGTTTCAGGCTACAGATCGCTTGATCGTAGAGGCGTGGCCGCAGCCGAACCGCACTTCCAATCAGACCACGCTGGCCTCAAATATCGGGTTAACGGATACTGTAGCGAATTTGACCTCTACGGCCAACTACGTTCTGGGATTTGGCATGACCCAGATTGGAACCGAGATCGTAAACTTTGCCGGGATCAGTGGAAATCAACTCACAGGGTTAACCAGGGGAATGTGCGGAACCACTCCTGCCGCCCAGTCTTCAGGGGTTGCCTGCACGGAGTTGAATCTGATGATTTCCGGCTACAGGGTTCCTGCCGGATATTCTGTGGGTTCGGCAGCATCAACGTTCTATCTTCCGCCGGGTTGGATTGAGGCTTTGACCTCGTACATGCTGTACAAGTTTCGTTCAGCGGAGCAGGACGAGGCCTCGGCTCAAAGATATCTGAAAGAGGCTGAGGCCAAGATGAAGGATTTGACCTCGAATCGCATCATTGCCGGGCCACGCCAGATTTCCCCGTACAGTGCGATTGGTCCGGAAGTTGGGGCCGGATTGGGAACAGCATTCGGGGGTGTCATCATACCGTAATGCCTGCCAAGCCCATCACGCACGCAAGATGGTTAAAAGGAATCCAAGCGGGGTTCGACCGTTACTCCCTGCCCAAAGGTTCCTTCTCGCGCTGCTCGAATGTCGTCTTGACTCGACGAGGCGCGATTAAGACTTGTGACGGGACTTTACTCATCACTCAATACAACGGGGCTTTTGAACCACAGTCTGCCAATTTTGGCCCGATCACGGAAGTGTTTCTATTCCAGCCCACCGGGGCGAATGCTGGGTATTACGGCATCGTCAAGAATGTGAATGTCCATATCGGGGCTCCGAGCGGTCTCACTGTCGCTGCTGGAGTTTCCGGCGTTCTCACTGGAGCCTATAAGTACGTTATTACGGGTCTTGATGGGGCAGGAGGGGAAACCACCAAGTCCAACGAGGCATCGGTAACCTTGAGTGCCCAGAAAGGCGCGGTGAGTTGGTCGGCCTTAACGAATGCTGCGGGGGGATATAACATCTACCGCACGGTAGCGGGTGGAGCGACAGGCACCGAAAAATTTGTGGCCACCGTTTCCGGACAATCGACCACATCTTACGTGGACAACACTCCCGATTCTGGTCTAGGCTCCAAGACTCCCCCATCTTCTGACACGACTCAGGTCTGCCAATTCTATTATTTTACGTATCCCTCGTATGGATCGGCCCAAGTGGTTGTCACGCTTCCGGCAGATGTCCTTCCAAATCCAGGCGGAGGGGTGGGTGGAGGATCAGGCGGTTCAGGCTCGGGAGGCGGTGGAGGAAGCGGGTACAATCCCCCAACGCCTTCGGGCGGAGTTTCGGGGAATTTGTCTCCCTTGCCGCAGATCGTCCAGTTCGTCAACAAAATGATGATGGCACTAGGGAACGGCATCACTCCGTACCAATCGGACGGTACAACGGGGAACACTGCCGCCCTGACGAATACTTTTTCAGCAACGTACCCGACATGGACGGCTTCGACCGTCTATAACGAGGGCGATCAGATTCAGGTCAATATTGCCTCAGTCAACTACGTGTTCACGGCCACCCAGGGAGGGGAATCGGGGTCTGGGTCGGCTCCTTCGTTCTCCTCCACGTTGGGTTCGACGATTGCTGATGGAAATATCATCTGGAAGAATTCCGGTCAAGCGACGGGCTCTCCTGCCCCACGAGGGGCGGCCCACGCAGAAGTTTACGCCGGGTCTTTGTGGGTAGCCAATACTTCTCCCACGGAAACCTCGGATCAACTTGACGGGCCATCGGCCCTGAGAATGTCAGACCTAAACAACCCGATTTCGTGGAATCCTCTCAATGCCGCCCAGATTCAGCCGGATGATGGAGATCAGTGTACCGGGATCAAGGCATTCACAGTTTCCGAGGCTGGAATTGCTCCGCAAAACTTCCTGACCTTCTTCAAGAACTTCTCTACGTTTCTGATTCAGGGAGTATTTGGAGCCTCTGACTTCACGATCACTCGACTTCAGACGGACATGGGATGCGTGGCTCCTCGGAGCCTGCAATTCGTTCCCGGCTATGGGATTATGCGGCTTACGCATCTAGGATTCGCAGTGACCGATGGAATTTCCGACAAGTTGCAGGAGCCGGAATCGATCAGACCATACCTTTTCCCGGAATCCACGGAGTCTGACATCACGCCAATCGATCAGACTTATCTGTACTTTGCCAAAGCAGCGCAGACGGCAAATCCTCCCATGTATGTGTGCGCGGTTCCCTTGCAGGGATTGGCATCGACAGTATTTTCAGGACTGGGAGTGCAAGCGCTCTATGGGACCACCCAGCCCGCTCTGCTCTCGAATGGGAACTATTACATCAAAGTGCAAGCTCTATCCAGTTCTGGACAGACGTTCCTAAGCGGGGAATTTTCATTGCAGGTTCGATCTGGATTTTGGGGAGGAGCCCACTACTCTCAGGGGATTGTAGTAAACCTTCCCAATAACCCGGCCATCACGTCGTGGTCTATTTATGTAGGAAACACTCCCGGAGGAGAGTCTGAATACATCACGGTCGCCAATGGGGTCGCTTCGGTGACCTTGACCAATTCTACGTCATACACTTCCGGGACTCCCTCGGCTTCGCTAGGCGGCGCTCTTACTCGGTTGTTTTGTTATGACTTGATTCTAAAGTCTTGGACCGTAGTTGATCTTCCATTCCCCATATCGGTGCTGAAGCAGTTCCGCACACCGGGCTCCGCCCCGATTACGGTTATGGCTGGGTTTTATGATGGGGCGCTCAGACGATGGCAGGCGGGCGATCCGACATGGGATGCCGGGGCTACGAATGCAGGGGCCAATACCAACGTCCAGTGGTCCTTCCGAGATGCAGAAGTATTTCAGGAGGGCGGGACAGTCAACCTATTTCATAATCAGGTCATCATCCGTGGAGATGGAGGACCGTCATCGATTCAGGTCACGCCAGAGTTGAACGGGTACATCCAGTCAGTCATTCAGGCCGCATTGATCGCCCTCGGAAGCAATCAGTACGAAGCCCGCGTCAGAATTATGCAGACAGCGGAGAATTTGAATCTTACAATCTCAGGTAGCGGGCCTGCGACAGTGGAAGCGGTTGATTATCAGGTTGTTCCAAAGCCCGCTGGGGCATCGTTGGTGATTTCGTGACTTTGACCATAGAAGTCCGGCATCCGTATGTGAACGAAGTTCCTGCCGAACTTTTGGTCGGATTTGAGGCATTCAAGATCGATCCAGAATGGCAGTGGGTTCTGGTCTCAGAAGGAAAAGTGGTGGCGCAGGTGCTTGGAGCGAATACGCATGGAGTGTTAACGATCATGCGAATTAGTGCGCTGTCCTCGGCCCCGAATGGCTGGGCTCTAGCGCTTATGAGAAGTGTTTTGCGGGACTGTCAGGCTCTTGGATTGATAGGATTTATGACTTTTCTCGCAGATAATCGAAGGGCGGAACGCCGCCTGATGCGGATCGTGCAGCGTATGGGTGGATATCTTATTCCGGTGTCGGGAGTTTGGGCAGCGGGAAGATTGGAGACTCGTTACTAATGCCTTGGATTGTTCCATTCATTCCTTTGATCGCGGCAGGAGCCACCACGGGCACTGAAGTAGGATTGCAATTAAGCGGCGCTCTTACTCCCAGCACCACAGGAGCGGCGAATGCCGAGGAAATCGCCGCAAATCAGGCCCAGCAAAGGCAGCAACAAACGGCAGAGCAAGAGGCTTTTAAGTCTTTTGCTCCGCAGGCGCAAGCGCAGACTGGTGGCTCTCTGGCAGACCCATCGCTGTCATCGTTGATTGCACAGCTTTCAGGTTCCCCAGCAGATGTAAATTTGGCACAGCAGACGTTGTTTGGAAATGCTCCGGGCCTATCTTCTAATTCTCTGGGAGGCGGATAATGTCGGACGTGATGTCGCAAATCGGTGATTTCTTATCTTCTGGGGCGGGGAAAGCCACGCTGGGAGCCGGAGTTGCAGGGACAGGTCTGCTCCAGAATCTTCTCGCTAACAACGAAGCCCAGAAAAAGCAGAAGTTCGTCGAGCAGTTGATCTCGAATCCGGCCAAGTTTGCTTCCTACGTGCAGGGATTTGAACAGCCTTTGCAGGCAGGTCTGACGGCAGATGTGAACCGGAATGCTTCTGCGTTCGGAGCAGAGCACGGGTTAGGATCGTCTCCCGGAGTGATGCAGGATATTGAAACGCAGGCTTTGGCCCCTTATCTCCAGCAGCAACAGTCGCAAGGAGAGAATGCCGCATTGCAGGCGCTCGGGATTTACTCGGGCGCTCCGACGACCAAGCCGATTGACGTGAGTTCCATTTTGAAGCTGTTGATGATGAGTAACCCATCGCAGAATCCAACGGCGGGAATCGATCCCAACAGCGTACCGAATCCGGGGGCTAATCTTGGTGTTTTAGGACAGGCCGCCGCACAACAGGCTGGACAACTTCCGCCCTCCTTGGTGAGTGGCGGATTCAATCCTGTGACTGACGAGAATTCCTAATGAGCGCATTTCTCACAAGCCTCGGCTCTGTCGCCAACCAGGTTGGCGAAGCAGGGAATGCTGCGCGGGAAGAAAAGCAGCAGCAGGCGCAGAAGATTCACGGCATGGACGTGGAAGATGCCTACCTGCAACTGGCCAGACAGTCCGACCAGAGGGCGGCAGAGCAGCAGAAGCAAGCATTGGAAAAGGGCGATCTCATCAAGATTGGGAATCGCCTGTGGTCGGTCTCGAAAGGTAAATTCGTCGATACTCAGCAGGCCGATCCTATGGATGCGTTGAAAAAGTTCGTATCCACCCTTCCCAAGGACATTCAGGCTGGGGCTCAAGCTCGGGCTCAGGCTGTACTTGACGCTGAACCTGGGGACGCGAAGGCGGCTATTGCCGAGGTCATGCGATATGCTGACGCGCAACAAGCAGAATCGAATCGCAGAGCGGATCAGGCCACTACGGAGAAGAATCGGCGTGAGGACAAAAGGGAGTCTGAGCGTTCCACGGAACGTCTTCAGAAGATGATGGTGGACTTCCGCTTGGCGGAAAAGCAGCAGTACATGACACCGCAGGAGCGGCAGATGTACGATTCGATCAAGATCGCCGAGCCGATGGTGGACAGACTTACCAAGTTCATTGAAGACAATCATTTACAGGACCAGAATTCCTATATTTTTGGCGATCATTCCGCTCTGGCGCAGCACATGCGTTTCTACGGTTACCAAAAAGGCGTGGAACCTGAAAAAGTAACCTCCACCCTCATCAAAGATGCTGCTGCGCTAAAAGTGATGGGCGCTCGGCCTTGGATGTCGATGGGCCGGGGTAAGTATCTCTACGAGGATATCGTTCAGCATCTCCCGCAGCCGACAGATACTCCCGGACAGCTCTATAGCAAGGTAAGTTGGTTGCGGGATAACGTCCTAGAGGATGCGAAGCAATCTCTTGCCGGATACGTTCAGCCAGGAGGTCAGGACAATCCTCTAGGCATCAATCTTTCTCCGGAGCCGCACTAATGGCCGATCAGGACAAACTAACGCGCAAGCAGTTTGCGGCGAAGGTAAAGGAGAAGTATCCCCAATATGCTCAGGTTCCTGACGATCAACTCGTGGATGCGGTTGTGGCGAAGTATCCCTCTTACGGGAACAACATCATGGACTTGAAGGGGACTCCTCCGGGGGAAATTAGCACTGGTCCGCATGGGATGGATGCAGTAAGAGCGGGATTGTATCAGACGATTTCCCCGGTGAATCGAATTCGAGATTTCATCACGAAGAATCTAGACACGGCAGGCGGGGTAGTCGGCGGCGGGATTGGGACTCTAGCGGGTGGGCCTTGGGGCGGAGTGTTCGGAGCTGGTTTAGGAGGAGCGACGGGACGTTCATTGACCCAACTTATCAACACCGCGCAGGGAAAGCCTATGGCAAGTTCCACAGATGCAGCGAAAGACATTGCCTTGGGCGGCGGCGAGCAGGGCTTAATGGAACTCGGTGGTCTGGGAATCAGCAAGTTGGGAAATTTGCTAAAGCCAACCGGAAGAGAGGCTTTTTTGGCTTACGCCACAAGATCGGGGGAGCTTGGTCCGGAGATAAAGACTGTTCTCCCTGATTTGGATAAGATGGCCTCTAGGGTCGGGAAACCAAAGAACGTGGAAGAGTTCGGGAAACTGGTTCATGCCACTGAGCGAGAACTAAATCAGGAATTCAATGCGGCCCTTTTCCCGATTGCCCAACAGCCCACGGTTGCCCATTCCGTCGCTCAATCTATCAGGGCGCAGATCACTCCCAATATGGCCAAGACTGAGGAAGGAAGGGCCATGTCGCGGTATCTTACCAAGCGAGCCTTAGAATTCGACCGTGGGACGTGGACGATTGGAGAACTCAATCGCGAGCGAGAGCTTATCACGAAAAGGCTGAATGCGTGGCATGAAGCTCTCAGTAATGGCCAAGTAACCGCCGCCAAAGCCCATGCCAACATCGCAGCGGATACCGCTGCGGAGCAAGGGTTGAAGGACTTGCTATATAACGCTGCCGACCAGAGTGGAGTGAAGCCGCCGGGATACTTCAAAGCGCTCAAGCAGCGTCAGTCCGCTCTTATCTCGCTCTCCGGATCGACGGAGAAGGCTGGAGAGAAGCTAACCAAGGCTTCCCTGGAGCGGCAGGGTGCTCCGTTGAGCGAGAAAATTCATATCCGAAGCTACCTGCATCCACAATCAGGAGTTCCTGGCGGAGTTGCGGGCGTGTCTCCATCTGCCTTCACCGACCCCTTGAAACAGGCAAATAAGGCGATTGCAAAGGGATTTCCATCAGGCGCAAGGTCTGTATCCAATGCAGCGCGTAAAGTCGCTGCCAAAGCTACGTCTATCCCTGACGTTAACGCGCTTCCACTCCGGGCCTTGTTTGCTGATTACTCCGAGCCACAGGAGGCCAAGCCGTGAAGAAGAAACGCTCCGCCAAACGCAGGAAAGGGAAACGCCAATGAAGAAACTACTTGCACTGCTGGTTGCACTATTTTGCACTGCGGCTGTGGCTCAAACCACATCCAATTTATCC
>Ga0181528_10000908_pt1 | contig 19160 bp, 16 predicted proteins | sample PEATcosm2014_Bin_47_FD_119742 | JGI IMG/M metagenome (GOLD analysis project Ga0181528, IMG submission 119742) | Peatland microbial communities from MTU Mesocosm Facility, Houghton, MI, USA - PEATcosm2014_Bin10_10_metaG | ecosystem: Environmental > Terrestrial > Soil > Wetlands > Peat | place...
CCACCCGCTCCCCGCGGTCTCCACCGAGACGTCGCCGCCGCGCACGGCCACACAGGTCCCCACCGCCGGGCACGACACGGCCGAGTCCCCCGTCGTGTCCGGAGCCCAGGGTGCGGCCGCCGCCGACCAGGTGGCACCGTCCCACGCGAGGGCGGTGTCGCCGACGAGGGCGGTGCAGAACGACGGCGTCGCGCAGGAGACCCCGACCCGACCCGGCTGGAACAGCTCCACCGAGCCGTCCGTGAAGGTGCGGGACGCCGACCAGGTCGTCCCGTCCATGACGGCGACGTGGCCGGTGTTGTCGACGTAGGCGCAGAACTGGCCCGAGGGGCACGACACGGCGGCGGACCGGGCCCCCTCGTGGTCGGGACCGGGATCGGCGGGGCTGGCGGCCGGCCCCGGCGCGCCGGCCAGCGGCGCCGGTGGCGACCAGGTGGTCCCGTTGCCCACCGAGGTATGGCCCGACCCGTCCACCACGGCGCAGAGCGGTCCCGAGGTACACGAGATGGCGGCCAGTTCGGGAGCGACGACCGGGCCGCCGGACGGGGCGGCGAAGTAGTCCGACGGCGCCCCCCAGGTGGCCCCGTCCCATGCGGCCACCACCCCGGGGCCGCTCGAGTCCGAGACGTCGGCCTCGTTGGCGCCACCCCCCACGGCCACGCAGAACACCCCCGAGATGCACGACACCCCGGTGAATCCGCCGACGGGCGGCAGAGTGGTGGCCGGATGCGACCACCCGGCCGCCGCCACGACCGGGGTCGGCACGGTCGTGGGCACCGCGGACGGCAGCGTGGTGGTCGGTGCGCCCGTGGTCGGCGTGACCGCGGTCGTCGAGGTGGTGGTGGCGGGCAGGGCCCGGGCCGCCCGGGGGGAGCCGCACGCGGCGGTGGCCAGCATGACGGCCAGCACCGTCACCGCCCCCGCCCGTCGTCCTGGTGCCACCTGACCCTCCGAGTGGGTACGCCGTCTGTCGAGCGCTCAGGCTAGCGGCGCCCGGGCCGCCGGGGTCGGCGGCCCGGTGGCGCCCTCCGGGTCAGTCCGGGTCGAGCGCCCGGAAGACCATGCCCGTGCGGGGCTTGGGATGGAAGTAGGTGCTCTTGGGCGGCATCCGGCGCCGGGCCCGCGCCCAGGCGCCGATCTGGTCCACGGTCACCGGGGGCAGGAGCACGGCGGCCTGGGCCTCCTCGGCGGTCACCACCGCGACCGCCTCCTGCCAACTGTGGGCGAAGGTCAGCTCGTGGTCGGGCAGCTCGGCCAGCACCATGGCCACCATCGACGAGTACAGGTCGGAGCCGGCCGCCTCGGGCGTCCCGTCCCGGGGGGAGATCAGCCAGCACCCGCCGGGCGTGACCAGGGCGAAGGCCGAGGACTCCCCGAGCGCCGTCGTGGTGCGGGCGGTGCAGTCGCCGGCCCGGGTCACGTCGAACCAGGAGGCGAAGGCGTCCACGAGGTCCAGTCCGTCCGGGAGCCCCCGCAGGACCCGGTGGATGGGTCCGACCGTGAGGGCGTCGGGGGCGAGCTCCACCACCAGGGCCAGGATCCCGTCGGCGCCGGGGGTGGCGGCCCCGGCGCCCTCGCGGTAGGTGACGGCGGTGGCCAGCCGGTGGTGCCCGTCGGCCACCACCACCGGCGCCGAGCCCACCCGCGCCGCCAGGGCGTCGATCGTCGCCGGGTCGTCCACCCGCCACAGGTCGTGGCGGACCCCGTCGTCGTCCACGGCGGTGATGAGCGGGGGTCCGTCGGTGGCGAGCAGCGCCGTCAGCTCCGGGGCGAGCGAGAGCCCCCAGATGGGGGAGAGGTTGACCCGGGTGGCCGCCAGTAGGTCGAGCCGGTCGCTCCGGGCCTTCGCCAGGGTCTCCTCGTGGGGGAGCACCTCCTCGATGCTCCCCGGCTCGAGTCCGAGCTCGCCGAACACGCCGAGCGTCACCGAGCCGTCGGGGGCGGTCATGCGGTAGGGGTAGAAGGCGGGGGCCGGATCGCGCACCAGGACGCCGTCGGACCGCCAGAGGGCCAGTCGGTCGGCGGCGGCGGCGTAGCGGTCGCCGGCGGAGTGGGGATCCGGTTCGGGCAGTTCGACGAGGATGGCGTTGGCGCTGTGCCGCGCGGCCAGGGCGGCCCGTTCGACGGGGCCCACCACGTCGTACGGCGGGGCGATGACCTTGGACGGCTCGACCCGGGACGGGTCGTACCGGAGGCCGGCGAACGGGGCGAAGCGCGGCATGGGGACTGACTACCACACCGCGTCCGGCACCGGTGACGTACGCTCGTCCCGTGGCCGGCGACGTGTCGACGGGCCCGGTACCGGCCTATGCGGACCGGTGGACCCGGTGCGGACCCGGGCCGGTGGGCGCTCCTCAGGCGTAGCGGGCGATGAGGGCGGCCAGGGCCGCGGCGCCGGTGGGATTGAGGTGGACCTGGTCCTCGGTGAACCACTCCGGGTGCCCCGAGGCCAGCGTGTACCAGTCGGCCAGGACGGCCACCCCGGGGTACTGGGCCACGGCGGCGGCCAGCACGGCGTTGTCGCCGGCCTCCCACGCCCGGGGGACGCAGACGTTCACGAACACCACCCGCGTCACGCCCGAGGCGGCCTGCATCATGGCGGTCACGTCGTCGGGGGTCACGGTACCGTTGGTACCGAGCTCCACGACGAGGACGTGGCCCAGGGTGCCGGCCGCCCGGTCGGCCTGGACCACGGCGATGCCCGCCTCGAACTGCCGGCTCACCAGTCCGTCCACCGACACCCCCGGGACGTCGGCCGTCAGGTAGGGCTGGATGTCGAGCATGATCGAGTCACCCACCGCCGTCACCGGGCCCGCCACCGGCTCGGGGACGGTCGACGTGGTGGTGGTCGGCACCGCCGGCACGGTCGTCGTCGGGGCGGGTGGAAGGGTCGTCGCCGGCGTCGCCGGCGACGTCGTGACGGCGCTCGGGCCGTTCAGCGGCGCGGACGCGGACGGGTTGCCGTGGTCGTCGGCCAGCCCCAGCCCCACCAGGGCGCCGAGGACCACGAGCAGCACCACCCCGATGATCCGGTCGACCGCTCGGATACCCGACACCCGCCCAGTCTCCCGCATCGGGGGCCCGGCGGGGGGCGACACCGCCACTCCCGGCGGGTCCGGCCGGGACCGGGTGTCCCGGGCCCGCCGGAGGTGCTCGTAGACTCGGCCGCGTGGACGGCGTCGATGAAGCGATGGTGACGGCGGCGGAGGAGGGGGAGGCCGATCCGGGGCTGGATCGCATCCTGACCGTCCCGAACGTCGTCACCCTCGTCCGGCTGGCCTGCATCCCGCTGTACGTGTGGCTGCTCTTCGGGGCCGGCCGCCAGACCGGGGCCGCCGTGCTGCTCGCCGTCCTCGGCGCCACCGACTGGATCGACGGCTACGTGGCCCGCCGCTTCCACCAGGTCACGACCCTCGGCAAGGTCCTCGACCCGGTGGCCGACCGCGTGCTCGTGGCCACCGCCGTGATCACGATCATGATCCACGGGGCGGTGCCGATCTGGTTCGGGGTGGCCACCATCGCCCGCGAGGTCGTGGTGTCGGGGGCCGTCCTGCTCCTGGCCTCCCTCGGCGCGGCCCGGATCGACGTGCTGTGGGTCGGCAAGGCCGGCACGTTCGCCCTCATGACCGCCTATCCGCTGTTCCTCCTCTCGGACGGCACGGCCGGGTGGCAGCAGGTGGTGCGGGTGGCCGCGTGGATCATCGGCTCCCTCGGCCTGGCCCTGGCCTGGGCGGCGGCGGCGTCCTACGTCCCGGTGGCCCGTCGGGCCCTGGCCGCCGGGCGTCACCCCGATGCCGCGCCCCCTCCCGGGGTATGACCGGTGGCGGGGGCACAGGGCACGACCGAGCGTTCGACGAAGTGAGGATGACGAGATGAAGGCAGTGATCATGGCGGGCGGTGAGGGGACACGGCTCCGACCGCTCACCTCGAACCAGCCCAAGCCGATGCTCCCCATGGTGAACATCCCGATGATGGAGCACGTCGTCAACCTGCTGCGGACGCACGGCTTCGAGGACATCGTGGTGACCGTGGCGTTCATGGCCAACGCCATCCGCACCTACTTCGGCGACGGGTCCGAATTCGGTGTCCGCATGGTCTACGCCACCGAGTCGACCCCGCTCGGCACCGCCGGCTCCGTGCGCAACGCCAAGGACGAACTCGACGAGCGCTTCCTCGTGATCAGCGGCGACGTGCTGACCGACATCGACCTCGGCGCCGTCGTCGACTTCCACGACGCCCACGGGGGGATCGCCACCCTGGCGCTCAAGGCGGTCGAGAACCCGCTCGAGTTCGGCATCGTGATCACCGACGAGAAGGGGGCCATCGAGCGCTTCCTCGAGAAGCCGGGCTGGGGACAGGTCTTCAGCGACACCATCAACACCGGCATCTACGTCCTCGAGCCCGAGATCTTCGACTACATCCCCGAAGGGGAGGTCGTGGACTTCTCGGGCGAGTCGTTCCCGGCCGCCCTGGCCGACGGCAAGGGGCTCTACGGCTACGTCGCCGACGGCTACTGGGAGGATGTCGGGACGCTGGAGGCCTACCTGAGCTCCCATCAGGACATCCTGGAGGGCAAGGTCCAGGTCGACATCCAGGGCTTCCCGCTGCGACCGGGCATCTGGGTGGGCAAGGGGGCGGAGATCGACCCCAGCGTGGAGCTGGTGGGACCCGCCGTCATCGGCGACAACTGCGTGGTCGGGCCGGGCGCCCGGCTCGGGGCCTTCTGCACCCTCGGGCGCCACGTCCGCATCGGCGAGAACGCCGAGGTCGAGCGGTCGGTCGTCCATGACAACACGTACCTCGGCTCGGGGGTGCGGATCGAGGGGAGCGTCCTGGGGCGCGGCTCGGACCTCCGCCAGGGGGTGCGGTGCGAGGAAGGGGTGGTGCTCGGCGACGAGTGCTTCGTCGGCGCCTACGCCGAGATCAGCGCCGGGGTGAAGGTCTACCCGTTCAAGACGGTCGAGGCCGGGGCCGTCGTCAACTCGTCGATCGTCTGGGAGTCCCGGGGCGCCCGGTCGCTGTTCGGCCGGGACGGGGTGCGGGGGCTGGCCAACGTGGACATCAGCCCCGAGCTCGCCGTGCGCCTCTCCATGGCCTGGGCGTCGACGCTCGAGAAGGGTGCGACGGTCACCAGCTCGCGTGACACCAGCCGGGCCGCGCGCGTGCTGAAGCGCGCCATCATGGTCGGGTGCAACGCCGCCGGCGTGAACGTGGACGACCTGGAGGCCGCCACGGTGCCGGTGACCCGGTTCCAGGTCACGTCCTCCACCAGCACGGCGGGGGTGTCGGTCCGCCTCGACCCCCACGACCCGCAGTCGGTGGTGCTGCGGTTCTTCGACAAGGACGGCATCGACGTCGACGAGACGACCCAGCGCAAGATCGAGCGCCTCTACCACCGCGAGGACTTCCGTCGGGTGCTGGCCCGTGAGATCGGTGACATCGGGTTCCCCCCGCGCACCCTCGAGCACTACACCCAGGCCCTGGTCGACTCGGTCGACCTGTCCTCGGCCCGGTCCGCCGGGCTGAAGCTGGTGCTCGACTACTCGTACGGCACGTCGAGCTTCGTGATGCCCAACCTGCTGGCCAAGCTGGACGCCGACGTCCTCGTGGTCAACCCGTACGCCAACACGGCCCAGGCGGTGGCCTTCGACCGCCCGGCCTCGGCCGCCCGGGTGTCCGAGCTGGTGCGGGCGTCCGGCGCCCACCTCGGCGCCGTCCTCGACCCCGGGGGCGAGTTCGTCGACATCGTGGACGACACCGGCCACATGCTGAGCCACGACGAGGCGCTCCTGGTCCTGGTGACGCTGATCACCGAGTCGGTCCCCGGGGCCCGGATCGCCCTGCCGGTGGCGGCCAGCGGGGCCGCCGAGAAGATCTGCCGGGACAACGGGGCCGAGATCGTGTGGACCAAGCTGTCGGCCTCCCATCTCATGGACGTGGCCCGCTCGGAGAAGGTGACCCTGGCGGCCAGCCAGTCAGGGGGCTTCATCTTCCCCTCGTTCCTGCCGGCCTTCGACGGGGCGGCCACCCTCCTCAACCTCATGTCCCTGCTGACCGCCTCGGGCCGGAGCCTGTCCGAGGTGGTCGCCCTGATGCCCCCGGTGCGCATCGCGCACCAGGCCGTGCACACGCCGTGGGACCAGAAGGGGATGCTCATGCGGACGCTGGTGGAACGCTCCCAGGGGAGGGAGCTGGTACTGGTCGACGGGGTCAAGGTCATCGAGGACGACGGGTGGGCCCTCGTGCTGCCCGACCCCGAGGAGCCGCTGACGCACGTGTGGGCCGAGGCGCCCAGTGCGTCCCGGGCGGAGGCCCGCGTGGGGGAGTACGCCACCCGGCTCCAACAGCTGCTGCACTAGCGACGGTACGCCCCCGGGCGCGTCGGGCGCCGCAGGCACCCCCGGCGGGTGTCGGGTAGGGTCCGGGGCCATGAACGTGCCTGACGATCTGCGCTATTCGAGTGACCACGAGTGGGCCCGGACGTCGGGTGACCGGGTACGGGTGGGGATCACCGACTACGCCCAGGACGCCCTCGGTGACGTCGTCTTCGTGGACCTGCCGTCGCCGGGCGCGACGGTCGAGGCCGGCGGCATGCTCGGCGAGGTCGAATCGACGAAGTCCGTCTCGGAGATCTACGCCCCCCTGGCCGGCGAGGTCGTGGCCGTCAACGCGACGCTGACGGACGCGCCCGAGCAGCTCAACGCCGACCCCTACGGCGAGGGCTGGATCTGTGAGATCGCCCCGAGCGACCCGTCCTCGGTCGACGCGCTGCTCGACGCGGCCGGCTACCGACAGCTCACGGAAGATTGAGTCCGATCGCGGGGACGCTGGCCGGGAGCGCTCCGTGCGGAGCGGCTACGTTTGATGGCGTGTTCTGTCACCAGTGCGGCCACCGCAATCCCGAGGGCGTGAACTTCTGCTCGTCGTGCGGTGCGTCCATGGTGACGTCGGCGCCCGACACCTCGGTCTCGGTCAGCCCCGTCGAGGACCTCGGCGAGCCGTCGGACGCCGGGGCCCCGGTCGGGCAGCAGCTCGAGTTGCCGCGCGGAGTCGGCCTGCTGGTCGTCCGGCGGGGCACCGACGAGGGTGCCCGCTTCCCCCTCGAGCAGCGGGAGACGACGGTCGGACGGCACCCGGACTCGGACGTCTTCCTCGACGACATCACCGTCTCGCGCAAGCACGCCGTCTTCCTGACCGAGGGCCAGGTGACCCGGGTCCGGGACGCCGGGTCGCTCAACGGCACCTACGTCAACCGGGCCCGGATCGACGAGGCTCCGCTGGTGAGTGGCGACGAGGTCCAGATCGGCAAGTTCAAGCTCGTCTACCTGCGGGGTCCGTCCGAGTGAGCTCCCGGTCGTATCTGTCCATCGGCGACGTCCTGACCCTGCTGCGCCAGGAGTTCCCCGACGTGACGATCTCGAAGATCCGGTTCCTGGAGAGCCAGGGGCTGGTGAACCCCGAGCGGACGCCGTCGGGCTACCGCAAGTTCTACGAGCACGACGTCGAGCGTCTCCGGTGGGTGCTCCGCCAGCAGCGCGAGCACTTCCTGCCCCTGAAGGTGATCAAGGACCGACTCGACGAGGACGACGGCGCCACCGCCCGGTCCGTCGACGGGACCGGCACCGACGAGGACTCCGCCCCTGCGCCGACCGCCGCACCGGCGCCGTCGGTCCCACCGGAGCCGGCCGTCGCGACGGAGGCGGCGGTCGTCTCCCACACCGCGTCCGCAACCCACCTGGAGCCGGCCCCGACGACATCGGGCGGGGGAGCCCCGCGTCTGGTGGCGGTGCCCGATCCCGCACCGACGGGGGAGGAGGACTCCGGACTGGAGCCGGCCGCCCGCCACCGGGCCCCGGCCCGGGCGACCGTCGGCGCCACCGCCGGCCACGCCGCCCCCTCGGCCGCCTCGGGTCGGGCCCACCGCCCGAGCGCGGCCACCGCCGGCGACGCGACGGTGGCCAACGGCCGCGGCAACGGTTCCACGGAGCGTTCCGAGCCCACGGCCTCGGCGGCGTCCCCCTCCAGGTCGTCCAAGCCTTCCAAGGCGGCGGCACCGGCGGCCGCGCCGACCACCCCGGCCCGCGCCACGTCAGGCACCGGCGGTGGCTCCGACGACGGTGGCCCGGGCGTGTCGCTGGGCTCACCGGGGGGCGCCTCGCTCTCCATCGAGGACCTGTGCTCGGCCAGTGGTCTGACCGTCGAGGACGTGGTCCAGCTCCAGGAGTACGGCCTCCTGTCCTCCAGCGTGACGGCCGGCGTCGAGTTCTTCGACGAGGACGCGCTCCGGGTGGCCGACCTGGCCGGCAAGTTCGCCGCCTTCGGCATCGAGGCGCGCCACCTGCGCCTGTACAAGAACGCGGCTGACCGCGAGGCCGGGTTCATCGAGCAGGTCGTCATCCCAATGGTCCGCCAGCGCAACCCCGAGGCCCGGGCCCGGGCGACCCAGACCGCCGAGGACCTGGCGCGGCTGGGGCAGCAACTGCGCGGATCGCTGCTGCGGGTCGCACTCCGGGACCTGCTCGCTCCCTAGTCAGGGCCCGACGGGCCTTCCGCGCGCGTCGCACGGCGGGGCGGTGCCGAGTAGGTTTGGGGCATGGTCGAAGTTCGGCTCCGTGCGGTTCGGGTGGACCTCCAGTCGAACACGCCGGTCCTGCTGCTCCAGGAGTCCGAGGGTCTGGGACGCACCCTGCCCATCTTCATCGGCGCCCCCGAGGCCACCGCCATCGCGTTCGCCCTCCAGGGGATGGACACGCCGCGGCCGATGACCCACGACCTCATCCGCGACCTGCTCGAGTCCCTCGATGCCGAGGTGCTGCGGGTCGTCGTGACCGAGCTGCGCTCGAGCACCTACTACGCCGAGATCGTCCTCGGTCACGGTGGGGGCGAGGTGCCGGTGTCCTCCCGCCCCTCCGACGCCGTGGCGGTGGCCGTGCGGACCGGTGCGCCGCTGTTCGTGGCGGACGACCTGATGGACGCCGAGGGGATCATGCTCGCCGTCGACGAGGACGAGGACGAGGACGACGGGTCGGACGAGGACGCTCCGCCCGAGGAGGTGGGCAACCCCGAGGAGATCGTCGGCGAGTTCCGGAGCTTCCTGGACAGCATCCGCCCGGAGGACTTCTCCTCCTAGTCGGGCCGGCCGTCGTCGGTCGACGGGACCGTCAGTCGTGCGGCCGCACCAGCAGGCGTCCCCGCACCCGCCCGGCCAGGATCGCCTCCTGCGCATCGGCCACGCCGCCGAGCCCGATCTCGCCGTCGACCAGGGTGTCGATCACCGGGCCGGGGGCCCACGCCGCCAGCTCGGCCCAGACGGCCCGCCGCTCGTCGATCGGGGTGAGCACCGTGTCGACGCCGAGAAGGGCGACGTTGCGGACGATGAACGGGTACACGGTGGTCTCCAGTCCGACGCCGCCCGTCAGTCCGCTGGCGGCCACGGCCGCCCCGTAGCGGAGGGTGCGCACCACGGCGGACAGGGTGGCGCCCCCCACGCAGTCGACGGCGCCGGCCCAACGCTCGGGGCCGAGCGTGCGCTCCGGATCGACGACGAGGTCGTCGCGGCCCACGACGTCGGCGGCTCCCAGGCCGAGCAGGTAGGCCCGCTCGGAGGTCCGGCCCGTGCTGGCGACCACCTCGTAGCCCCTGGCCGCGGCCAGGGCCACGGCCATGCCGCCGACCCCGCCGGATGCGCCGGTGACCAGGACCGGACCCGTACCGGGTCGCAGGCCGTGGTGTTCGAGGCGGTGGAGCGACAGGGCCGCGGTGAAGCCCGCCGTCCCGAGGACGGCCGCCCGTCGGGAGGTGAGCCCGTCGGGCAGTGGGACCACCCAGGCGGCGGGTACCCGGGCGTAGCGGGCGAAGCCTCCGTGACGGGCCACCCCGAGGTCGTAGCCGTGGGCGATGACCGAGGTGCCGACGGCGACGGCGGGCGCCTCGGAGGCGACCACCGTGCCGACCAGGTCGACGCCGGGTACCAGGGGGGAGATCCGGGCCACCCGGTTGCCCGGACGGGCGACCATCCCGTCCTTGTAGTTGACGGCCGACCACTCCACGGCCACCAGGACCTCGCCGGGGGGCAGGTCCCCGAGGGAGAGTTGCCCCACGCCGGCGTCGACCCGGCCGTCGACGGCGGTGACGAGGAAGGCGGGAAAGGGGCCGTCGGACGGCTCCGCCTGGTGTTCTGCGCCGGACGTCGGGAGAGACAAGGGGTCGGGGTCCATTGCAGGTACCGTACAGATTCCATGACGAGTGAGGACGCAGCCGTGGTCGGCCCGCCCGACCCGGTGGCGCCGACCGGAGGCTCCCGTGGTTGACGCCCTGCCGGGCGCTGCCGGGGCGCGGCAGGTGTGGGCCTGGATGCGCCACCTGTCGGCCGACGAGCGCGACGCGCTGCTCTACGGCATGTCGGCCGTGTTCGCCGGGGTCACCGCCGGGGTCATGAGCATCCCGCTCTACCGGGAGTGGGGCCGGCTGGCCGTCGGGCCCTACGTGGTGGGGACCGTGTGGATGGTGGTGGTGGCGCGGCGCCGGGCCCGGGCCACCCGGGACGCGGGTCGACCGGTCAACGGCCGGGCCTGGAGGGTCGCCCGCTTCTGCGCCTTCCTCGTGGTGCTCCTGGGCGCGACGGTCGTCCCCCTGGCCCTCGAGGTCACCTGGGCCGCCGAGGGCAACGCCGCCCTCCACGTCCAGCCCGAGGTCCTCGTGGTCGAGCGGGCGGGGGTGCGGGCCGCCCACGGCGAGGACCCGTACCAGGAGGTCGATCGCAACGGCCACATCCTGATCCGCCAGCGGGCCGTCCCGGTCTACGAGCTGTACTACCCGTACCTGCCCGGGATGGTCGTGTTCGGCTTCTCGAGCGGGAGCAAGGTGGAGGCGCGGCTCACCGACGCGCGCATCCAGTTCCTCCTGTTCACGGTGGTGGTGGCGATCGTGGCCCTCACCCGGATGCGACCGCGGACCGACGCCCGGAACCGGGCCTTCATGGCCCTCACGGCCCTCCCCACCGCCGCCCTGCCGCTGGCCACCGGTGGCGACGACATGCCCGTGGCGGCCCTGATGCTCCTCGGGCTGGTCGCGCTGCAACGACGGCGACCGGTGTTGGCCGGTCTCGCCCTGGGGGCGGCCAGCACCCTCAAGTTCACCTCGTGGCCCCTGGTGCTGCTCGCCCTGTTCGCCGTCAGTGACCTGCATCGTCGACGGGCGTGGGGGCGCTACTCGCTGGCCGTGGCCGCCCTGGTGGTACCGGTGGTCTTCCCGGTGGCCCTCCACAACCCGTCCGCCTTCATCGACAACGTGGTGCGCTTCCCGCTCGGCCTGGCCGGGGTGGCCTCACCGGCCGCCAGCCCCCTGCCCGGCCACATCCTCATCGCCCTCCTGCCGGGGATCCACCGGGCCTACGTGATCACCGTGGGGGTGGTGGGCCTGGCCGTGCTCGGGCGCTACCTCTACCGGCACCCGCCGCGGGACGCGGCGGCCGTCGCCCGGGTGACGGGGTGGGTCATGCTGGTCGCCATCCTGGTGGCCCCGGCCACGCGGGTGGGCTACCTGCTCTATCCCATCAACCTGTTCCTGTGGGCCTGGATGTTCCGCCGGTCCGAGGATCCGGCCGACGCCGTGGCGGGGCCGTCCGGCGACGGCGCCGACGAGGATCAGTTGCCGTCCGGGGTCTCGAACACCTCGATCGAGTACGAGGTGGAGCCCGTCGCGGTGGTGGGGGAGACGACGACGCCGGTCTCCCAGTAGAAGCCGTCGCTGCTGCCCTTCTTGGCCAGCACCTCCGTCGTCCCGGCGGCCCCCTGGGGGGCGTTCCCCTGGTAGATGACGTTCCATCGGTTGGCCTGGAGCATGAGGCGGTAGGCCTCGGCCACCTGACTCTGCGCCAGCGCCTCGGTGTGCAGGTCGACGGTCCGGTCGAACTGCGACGTGCCCTGGTCGCCGTCGACGGTCCCGGTGACGGTCGAGGTCGTCTGCACCCCGAGGTTCCCCAGGATGTCGCTCGGGGGCTGCCCGCTCGTCACGATGGTGTGGAGGCGGACGGTGGCGGGCGAGAAGGTCACGTGGGTGCCGTCGGACAGGGTCACGGCGGCCACGTGGGCCACGGGCTCGGGCGTGGTGGAGGTCAGGGCGGCGGCCAACGTGCCACCGAGCAGGATGACCACGGCGAGCCCGAGGACGATGAGGGCCGGACCGCGTACCGACATCGGCTCGAACCGCGGTAGGGGTGGCTCGTCGTCGACGTCCTCCGCCTCGGGGACCGGCGACCGGGACGTCGTGACCATCAAGCCATCCTACCTGGGGTGAGGGACCGCTCCCCGGCGCGCCCGGACGCACCGGGGTGCGTCATCGGGCCGCTTCGGCCGCTTCGCCACCACTGTCGCCCGTCCGGAGGGATCCGGCGGACGGCGGGCCGGCCTCGAGCGCCACGGCCGCCCGGAGGGACACCACGGCGGCCCCCGCGGTGGCGGCGAGGATCGCCCACCGGGTCCCGGCGGGCAGCCGCCGGAAGGCCGCCACCGTCACGACGGCGTCGACGGCGTCGGCCATGCCCGCCAGGGCCACCCAGGGCCGGGCCTCGGTGTCGTCGGTGCCGAGGGCCCGCAGGGTGCCGAGTCCGAGGGCCAGGTCCCGCCCCCCCATCGCCCGGGCCAGGAGCCGGGCCTCGGGGGTCCCGGCGGCGTCGCCGACCCACGGCCGGGTCATGAGCGTGGGGGCGAGGAGTGCCGTGGCGCCGATGCCGAGCCTGCCGACGGCGACGAACTGGGCCAGGCGGTGGGCGACGGGGGAGGCCATGGGTCGACCGTAGTGGTCCGTCGGGTGCCACCGGTCGGCCGGCACGTGCCCCGGACGCGGTCCTCCACCAGGCCAGCAATGTGACCCAGAGTGGTGATTCGAGCACTCCCCGGGAAAAGTGTTCACGATCTGTTTACATTGTGGGCCCTATCCCTCACAATGCGACGGTCGATGACGAAATGCCGTCATCCGGGGGAGGGCGTTCCGGCCCAGCGGGCCGATCCGCACCGCAGTACGGGGGATTCCGGGGGGACACAGAGGCCGGGCCGCAAGGCCCGGCCTCTGTCGTTGCCGCAGTTCTGTCCCTGGTCAGGGCGGTGTCGGGTCGCGACGGGACCACCCGAACGGATCGAGGGGGCCGTGCCCCCGTCCGAGGTCCCACGACGCCGCCCCCCGCAGGGCGGCGTGCACGAACGCCTTGGCCCCGGCCACCGCGTCGGGTACGTCGCACCCGGTGGCGAGCAGGGCGGCGGTGGCCGAGGCCAGGCTGCAACCGGTGCCATGGTTGTTGCGGGTGGCGACCCGCGTGCCGTCGAGGACGGTGACGTCGGTGCCGTCGAAGAGGACATCGGCCACCCGGTCGGGCGCGGGACCGCCGTAGTCGCCGTGGACGCCGGGCAGGTGCCCCCCCTTGACCAGGACCCAGGCGGGCCCCAGACGGTGGATCCGGGTCGCGAGCCCGACCATCGTCTCGACGTCGGCGCCCGGGTCGGGCTCGACCCCGGCCAGGATGGCCGCCTCGAGGAGGTTCGGGGTGACCACCAGCGCCCGGGGTACGAGGGCGTCGCGGTAGAGCGCCAGGGCGCCGTCGTCGAGGAGTCGGCGGCCGGTGGAGGCCACCATGACCGGATCGACGACGAGGTTGGGGAGGAGGCCCTCGGCGGCCCGGTCGGCGACCAGGCGGACGGTGTCGGTGGTGGCCAGCATGCCGGTCTTGACGGCGACGACGTCGAAGTCGGCGAGGACCGCCGCCAACTGGGCGTCGACCACCGGCGTCGGGACGGGGTGCACCGCCGTGACCTCGGCGGTGTTCTGGGCGGTGACGGCGGTCACCACGGTGGTGGCGAACACGCCGAGCGCGCTCATGGCCTTGAGGTCGGCCTGGAGGCCGGCCCCGGCACCGGAGTCCGACCCGGCGATGGTGAGGGCGACCGGCGGCGTCGTCACCCGCCGGTCCCGGTCCGACCGACGGGCTGCACCCGGCCGTCGAAGGGGGACGACGCCTCGGCGACGTAACGCCGGGTGATCCGTCCGGCCATCCGGGCCGCCCGCCCGGCGGCGACCGCGTCGCGCATGGCGGCGGCCATCCGGGCCGGGTCCTCGGCGCGGGTGACGGCCGAGGCCACGAGGACGGCGCTGCAGCCGAGCTCCATGGCCAGGCAGGCGTCCGAGGCCGTGCCGATACCGGCGTCGAGGACCACCGGCACGCCGGCCTGCTCGACGATGAGCTCGATGTTGTGCGGGTTGCGGATGCCGAGCCCACTGCCGATCGGGGCGCCGAGGGGCATGACCGCGGCGCAGCCGACCTGCTCGAGGCGCCGGGCCACGATCGGGTCGTCGCCGCAGTAGGGGAGGACGACGAAGCCGTCGTCGACCAGCTGCTCGGCCGCGTCGACGAGCTCGAGGGGGTCGGGCAGCAGGGTCCGGTCGTCGCCGATGACCTCGAGCTTGACCCAGTCGGTGGCGAACGCCTCGCGGGCCAGGCGCGCGGTCAGGACGGCGTCCGCCGCCGTGAAGCAGCCGGCGGTGTTGGGCAGGATGCGCACCCCCAGGCCGCCGAGGAGGTCGACGAGGGAGTGCCGGACGGCCGGGTCGACCCGGCGGACCGCCACCGTGGCCAGGGCGGTGCCCGAGGCGGCGAGCGCCGCGGCCATCGACTCCGGGCTGGTCATCCCCCCGGTGCCGAGCAGCAGGCGGGACGCCAGTTCGGTGCCGGCGACCACGAACGGATCGGGAGGAGCGGGCACGGTCATCGCCCGCCACGGTACCCGGGCGCGTCCCCCTTCAGCCCCCGGCCGCCGCCGTGACGATCTCGACGGCGTCGTCGGCCCTGACGGCGGTGGTCGCCCAGGCACTGCGGGGCACCACCTCGGCGTTGACGGCCACCGCGACCCCTTTGGGCGACGGGCACCACGACGCCACCAGGTCGGCCACCGTCGTCCCGGGGGCGAGGTCGGCCGGCGTGCCGTTCACCGTCGGGCCGCTCACGGCGCCACCGCCGGGACGGCGAAGCGGTCCGGCCGGAAGGCGTCGAAGGGGCCGGGAGCGGGCGGCGCACCGGCGTCGCGGGCGTCGAGCAGGCGGATCACCTCGGTCGCCGTGAGCGGGGCCAGGAGGATGCCGTTGCGGTAGTGGCCGGTGGCCACCACCAGCCCGTCGACGGGAGTGGTGCCCACGATCGGGCCGTTGTCGGGCGAGCCGGGCCGGAGGCCCGGGGTCACGTCGCCGATGGTGTACTCGTCGAGGGCGGGCACCACCCGCCGGGCGTCGTCGACCAGGTCGGCCACGCCGCCGAGCGGGACCTCCAGCGCGAACCCCCGTTCCTCCACGGTGGCGCCGAGCACCAGACCGCCGTCCACGCGGGGGACCAGGTAGCAGGAGCGGCCGTGGACGAGCGCCCGCACCGTCCGACGCAGCCGCGGGACGCCGTCGGGGGCCCGCAGGCGGACGGTCACGCCCCGCACCGGGCGGACGGGGGGAGACCACCCATCGGGCAGCCCGGCGACCCCGCCCGACCGGCTGCCGGCGGCGAGCACCACGACGTCGGCCGCCCGCCGCCCGCCGCCCGCCAGCTCGACCCCGTCCACCCGCCCCTCCGACCGCGTCACCCCGGTGACCCGGTCGGCGACCAGGGTGACGCCGGCGGCCCGGCAGGCGGCCTCCAGGGCCACGGCGACGGCGCGGTTGTCGACCTGGTGGTCGCCGGGCAGGTCGACCCCGCCGCTGACGCCCGGGGCGAGGAGGGGCTCGGCGTCCCGGCAGGCCCGGGCGCCGAGGCGGACGGCGGGCAGCCCCATGTCCCGGTGGAAGGCGAGTACCCGGTCGGTGGCGGCCCGGTCCGACGGTCCGCCGGCCACCACCAGGGTGCCGTCGTCGCGGTAGTGGACGGGCAGCCCCGCGGCGGCCTCGAGATCCCGGGCGAAGCCCGGCCAGGCCCCGGCGGCGGCCAGGTTGAGCAGCGCCAGGTCCTGCTCGCCGAAGGCCGCCTCGGCGACCGGGGCCAGCATGCCGGCCGCGGCCCAGGTGGCCCCGCGGCCGGGCTCGGGGTCGATGACGACCACCGACCGGCCCGACGACGCGGCCGACCAGGCCACGGACAGTCCGATCACGCCACCCCCGACGACGACGACGTCGACGCCGTCCCCGGGCGTCATCGGGCGCCCCACCCGGGGCCGGGGCTCGTCATGGCCTCATGCTACGACCCAACCCCGGGGTCGGGACCGCCGGGAGACCCCCGATCCCGTCACCCGGCGGTGGTGGAGGGGCCCTCCGGCGACCGTGTAAGGTTGTCGGACCACGCAAGGGCCAGCGCCGTCCCGCGCGGGGAGATCCACTTCTCTTCTGGAGCGACCCGATGACGACCGGAGCACCCACAGCCGATGGCGCCGCGACGTCCGCGGACCGTGTCCCCGTGAGCCTGCAGCCCCGCCGGTCGACCGCGCCCCGGCCGCCGACCGCCGGTCTCTACGACCCGCGCTTCGAGCACGACGCGTGCGGGGTGGCCCTGGTGGCCGACCTCGAGGGCCGGCCGTCCCACCGGCTGGTGCTGCAGGCGGTCAACGCGCTCGAGCACCTCGCCCACCGGGGAGCCACCGGGAGCGAGGAGGACTCCGGCGACGGGGCCGGCATCCTGATCCAGGTCCCCGACGACTTCTACCGCGCGGTGGTGGACTTCCCCCTGCCGGCCCGCGGCCACTACGCCACCGGCATCGCCTTCCTGTCGTCGGACGAGTCCGTGGCGGCCAAGACCCGGGACGAGATCGGCCGCATCGCCGCCGAGGAGGGTCTCGACGTGGTCGGCTGGCGCGAGCTCCCCGTCGACCCGTCCACGCTCGGCTCCATCGCCGAGGCCGCCCGACCGTCGATGCACCAGCTCTTCGTGGCCCCGGCCACCGGTGTCGTGCTCGGCCCGGGGGAGCCGGCGCTCGCCCTCGACCGGCTGGCCTACGTGGTGCGCAAACGGGCCGAGCACGAGGTCGAGACGTGCTACTTCGCGTCGCTGTCGGCCCGGACGGTCACCTACAAGGGGATGCTCACCTCCCACCAGCTCGCGGAGTTCTATCCCGACCTCAACGACGAGCGGCTGGTCAGCGGGTTGGCGCTGGTCCATTCCCGGTTCTCGACCAACACGTTCCCGTCATGGCCGTTGGCCCACCCGTACCGGTACATGGCCCACAACGGTGAGATCAACACCTTGGCCGGCAACCGGAACTGGATGCGGGCCCGCGAGGCGTTGTGCGCCTCGGACCTGATGCCTGGGCTCGAGCGGGCGTTTCCCGTCGTGACGCCGGGCGCCAGCGACTCGGCGTCGTTCGACGAGGTGCTCGAGCTCCTCCACCTCGGTGGCCGACCCATCCACCACGCCGTGCTGATGATGATCCCCGAGGCGTGGGAGAACCACCGCACCATGGACGCCGCCCGGCGGGCGTTCTACCGCTTCCACGCCTCCCTGATGGAACCGTGGGACGGCCCGGCCGCCGTGGCTTTCACCGACGGGACGGTCATCGGCGCGGTGCTCGACCGCAACGGTCTGCGCCCCGCCCGCTACTGGGTGACCGACGAGGGCCTCGTCGTCCTGGCCAGCGAGGTCGGCGTGCTCGACGTCCCACCCGCCCGGGTGGTCCGCAAGGGGCGCCTGCAGCCGGGGCGCATGTTCCTGGTCGACACCGAGGCCGGCCGGATCGTGGACGACGACGAGATCAAGGACACGTTGGCCGCCGAGCACCCCTACGCCAGCTGGCTCGAACAGGGGCAGATCGACCTCGACGACCTGCCGCCCCGCACCATGCTCACCCCGCAGCACGCGTCGGTGGTCGGCCGCCAGCGGCTCTTCGGCTACACCAACGAGGAGCTGCGGCTGATCGTCGCCCCGATGGCCAGGACCGGGGCCGAGCCGATCGGCTCGATGGGCTCGGACACCGCCATCGCCGTGCTGTCGGAGCGCTCCCGCCTGCTCTACGACTACTTCACCCAGCTCTTCGCCCAGGTCACCAACCCGCCCCTCGACGCCATCCGCGAGGAACTGGTCACCTCGCTCCAGTCGACGCTCGGTCCCGAGTCGAACCTCCTCGAGCCCTCCGCGGAGTCCTGCCGCCAGATCATCCTGCCCTGGCCGGTCATCGACAACGACGACCTGGCCAAGCTGCTCTACGTCAACGAGGACGGCACCACCCCCGGTTTCCGGGCCTTCGCCGTCGACGGTCTGTTCGAGGCGGCGGGCGGGGGCCCGGCGCTGCGGGCGGCCATCGAGGACGTTCGGGCCCAGGTCGGCGCGGCCATCGAGGACGGGGCCGACGTCATCGTCCTGTCGGACCGGAACTCGACCGACACGCTGGCGCCCATCCCGTCCCTCCTGCTGGTCTCGGCCGTCCACCACCACCTGGTGCGCACCAAGGCCCGCACCCGGGTCGGGCTGGTGGTCGAGTCGGGTGACGCCCGCGAGGTCCACCACATGGCCCTGCTGAAGGGGTTCGGGGCCGCCGCCATCAACCCCTACCTGGCCTTCGAGAGCATCGACGACATGATCGCCTCGGGCCTGCTCACCGGGGTGACCCCCCGCCAGGCCCAACGCAACTACATCAAGGCCGCCTCCAAGGGCATCGTCAAGGTGATGTCGAAGATGGGCATCTCGACCGTCGCCTCCTACACCGGCGCCCAGGTCTTCGAGGCCGTCGGTCTGGCCCCCGAGGTGGTCGACGAGTACTTCACCGGCACCGTGTCGCGGATCAGCGGGGTCGGGCTCGACGTGCTGGCCGGCGAGGTCGCCCGTCGCCACCGGCTGGCCCATCTCGACCGCCCGAGCGAGCGGGCCCACCGCGAGCGCGAGGTCGGCGGCGAGTACCAGTGGCGACGCGAAGGGGAGATCCACCTCTTCAACCCGCGTACCGTCCACAAGCTCCAGCACGCCACGCGGGCCAGGCGCTACGACGTCTACAAGGAGTACACGCGGGCCGTCGACGACCAGGCCACGGCCCTCGCCACCCTGCGGGGCATGATGAGCCTGCGCACCGGGGTGCTCCCGCCGGTGCCCCTCGAGGACGTCGAGCCGGTGTCGGCCATCGTCTCCCGCTTCTCGACCGGCGCCATGTCCTACGGCTCGATCTCGGCCGAGGCCCACGAGACCCTGGCCATCGCCATGAACCGGATCGGGGGCA
>Ga0181528_10000909_pt1 | contig 19157 bp, 5 predicted proteins | sample PEATcosm2014_Bin_47_FD_119742 | JGI IMG/M metagenome (GOLD analysis project Ga0181528, IMG submission 119742) | Peatland microbial communities from MTU Mesocosm Facility, Houghton, MI, USA - PEATcosm2014_Bin10_10_metaG | ecosystem: Environmental > Terrestrial > Soil > Wetlands > Peat | place...
GGCTTGAGGCTTTTCGGAACTTCGTAAACGAGCTGCGTGACGGTCTCGGCGGGATTTGCGCGGCGGCCGATTTGAATCAGCTTGGGCGCGTGTTGAAATTCGTGCGTGAGTGTTTCAATCTCCTTTGAAAGCGTCGCGGAAAATAAAAGCGTCTGCCTTTTCTGCGGCAGCGAGCGGACAATCTGGCGGATGGACGGGAGAAAACCCATGTCGAGCATCCGGTCAGCTTCGTCGAGCACGAGATATTGGAGTTGCGAAAAATCGGCGTAGCGGCGCTGCATCAGATCCATCAGCCGGCCGGGGCAGGCGATGATGAGATGTGTGCCGGCGCGGAGCGCGTTGATCTGAGGCGTTTCGCCAACGCCGCCGAACACGGTGGCGACGCGCAGCGGCAGATGTTTGCCGTAGGCGCGGACGTTTTCGTCAATCTGCAAGGCAAGTTCGCGCGTCGGTGCCAGCACCAGCGCACGCGTGCCGCGCTGGCGGCCGTCGCCGATGACGGTCGCTAGCCGTGTGAGCATCGGCAAAGTGAACGCGGCGGTTTTACCGGTGCCGGTCTGGGCGATGCCGATGAGATCGTGGCCGGCGAGGATCGGCGGAATAGCCGCCGCCTGGATGGGCGTGGGCTCCATGTAGCCGGCTTCCTTCACCGCCTGTAAAATTTTCGGATCCAGCCCGAGTGCGCTAAATGACATGGTTCCATTATGCCTTGGTGGCGGGGAATAGCACGCTATTAAGTGCCCGCCTGAAAATCGGATTTCAAAGTCTTGCCGCGCCGGTGGGTTCGCGAGCGCAACTTTGGCTGGTTAATGCGGCAGCGCCGACCAGAGCGCGTTTACCAAACTACCGGGACCAGCGCCGAAGCTTGGATCTATATCGCCATGGTCCGCATTCAGCTTCGCCGCGCGTCTTGATCCCTCATCATTCATGAGTTTTAAGACGGACACTTAGCCCAACGAGTTTTAACGGAGCCATCACTTTATTGTCCTATGTCGTGATGATGGCAAATGATAAGACGGGCTCGTTGGGAAGCACTTCCTCTAAAACTGTGTCACCCAGTGGTTGCACCCCTCGAAAGATGGATGGTAGGAAGCGAAAAGGAATGTATGATGGGGTAAATCAGCCAGTTTAAAACATGCGAATTAACTCTATCACATTTTTGATTTTGTTGCGTTCGACTAAACTAATGCCCGATAGCATTATGAAAAACACAAAGACTCAACACACCAATAATTATCCGGCAGCTTCTTGTAGGTTGGGTTGTGCTATGCTTTCCAGCTCGTTACTTGCTTCCTGCCGGATTTTTTGTATGAGAAACCGCACCGGCATCGGCGGCTCCTTCGCGTCGTTTACTGCCGACGAGATTCAAAGACGCGCCGGGAAAACAGACCTCCCCGACGCGGTTGGAGCGCCACACCGGATTCAACCGGCGGAAACGTGCTCAAATTTATCTTCAGGGTGAAATTCATGTTCATTTCAAATGCGATTTGGGGTTTTATTGGCCGCAACGGAAACCAACCCGGTAATTGGCCTTCATGTGCGCCTGGACTTTGCTCCAGCGGAAAACCACCGAGCAGCCCAGCTTGTCGTAAGGCAAAACCTCTCGGGCCATCAGTTGTCCACGGTGCGGATGGTTTTGCTGAGCTGCCGGGCGACCTCGTTTTTTTGACGAAAACCTCCGCTGTTTCCAGCGGCTGACCTGTCGTGCTTGCTGATGCTGTTTCCGCCATAAATTTCAGTTTTGGTTTTGGGCTGGTTGCGTCCGCTTCGTGACTGATGCAAATGGCTCAGCAGGGTTGGACTCGGTATTTCAGAGGTCGCTTGGAATCGGAGACTGGATCATATCAAGGCCGTGAGGCAGAAAACGTGACAAATAGGAATGAATCCTCTAGCTTCGTGGAAACTTTGAAACCACTTTGCCATTTTCGTAATGAATGAATTCGAAGGACGAACATTTGAAAGGCAGCAGGGCGGTGGTCTGGATGGCTGTCTTTTTTGCTGTCTATATTTTCTCGGGTAAGCTCGGCTTGTCGCTTGCGTTTGTAAACACGAGCACCTCGGCGGTCTGGCCGCCGACCGGCATTGCCCTGGTAGCTGTGCTCGCCTTCGGATACAGGTTTTTGCCGGCGGTTTTTGTCGGATCATTTTTGGTTAATAATTTCACCCATTGTCCTTGGATGATCAGTCTTGGCATTGCATCCGGTGATACGCTGGAGGCTCTGGTGGCCGTCACCTTGGTGCGGAGGTTCGCCGATGGATTGAATTGCTTTGAGCAGGCGAAGACGACCTTTCTATACATCCTGTTTGGCCCGGTATTCAGCACCCTATTCAGCGCGACGTTTGGTGTGATCAGTTTGGGCCTGTTGAATGGCGGTGAATGGCACCAATGCTGGAATGTCTGGTCGACTTGGTGGATTGGAAACATGACCAGCGACCTAGTGATTGCCCCGGCGCTGATGATCTGGCTGTTCAGGCGATTGCCCCGGTTGCCCACCATCCGGCTTCTGGAGGCCGTGGTATTATTATTCACTTTGGTATTGGTGGGGCGATTCGTTTTTATAGGGCAAGGTCCTTATTCGGCAATGGAACAATTGGAATATATGTCCTTCCCGCCGCTTTTATGGGGGATCTTTCGATTTGGTCAGCGCGGAGCCACGTCATCGGTATTAATTATTTCAGGCTTTGCCATTTGGGGCACCTTGAACCGAATGGGCCCATTCACAGTTTCAGACAAAAATGAGTCATTGCTTATAATGCAGTCATTCACTGGAATCATTTCCGTGGCTGGACTGACGCTGGCGGCGGTCATTTTAGAACGGGAAAAGCTTCAATTGCGCCTGCAAATAAAGGATAACATCAGCCAGATTATTGCCAGTTCTCATGGGCTGGTTGAGGCGGTTCCGAAAATAATGAGGGTGATTTGCGAGCAAGCGGGATGGGATTTTGGCGCCGTGTGGGAAGTGAGCAATACAAAAAATAGGATTTCCTGCGTTGAGGTCTGGTCCTCGGCAGACTTAAACGCTCAGGAGTTTGAAACCGCGACCCGGAACAAGCAGTTTGAACCAGGAATTGGCCTGCCCGGTCGCGTCTGGCTCAGCGGGATCCCGGTATGGATTGCCGATGTGACGACAGATGATAATTTCCCGCGCGCCCCGCAAGCTTTGAAAGCAGGTCTTAAATCCGCCATTTGCTTTCCCCTCAAGTTTGGTGACGAAATTTTGGGATTGATTGAATGCTTCAAACGCAATCGTAGCGAGCCGGACCGGGCTTTTTTTAACATGCTTGAACCGCTCGGTGTGCAGATAGGCCAGTTCATCGAACGCAAGCGGGCGGAAGTCAATTTTCTCGAGATAAGCCAGCTATATCAGCAGATCATCTCCGATGCGAAGGAGGGCATCATCGTCAATGGACCTGATTTGAGACATCTAGTGTGGAACCCGTTCATGGAGGGATTGACGGGCCTGCCGGCTGCAGAAGTGATTGGAAAACACCCTGAAGAGGTTTTTTCCTTTCTGCTTGATACGGGTATTATCAACCAAATGAATCGGGCTTTGATGGGGGAAACAATTCCCCAGGTGGAGTTTTCTTTTCATGTGCCTCAAAGCGGCCGTTCCGGCTGGGCTACCAATTCCAGCGGCCCGCTTCGGAACAACAAAGGCGAAATCATCGGCATCATCAGCATTGTCGCTGACATCACCAGGCGCAAACAGACAGAGGAGAAATTGAAAGAAGCGCACATGATGCTGACCTCGATGTGCGAAGGTTCCACGGATGCCATTTTCATAAAGGATTTTCAAGGGCGTTATTTATTGGTAAACAGGGTGGCGTCCGAGATTATGGGCAAAAAGACCGAAGAAATAATCGGCAAGGATGATGGCTTCCTTTTTTCGGCCCCGGAGGCAAAACAATTCAGAGAGACTGACCGGAAAGTGATGGAAAGCGGACAAGTGATTAGCTATGAAGAGGACGTTTTCACTGCGAGCGGGGTTGTCACTTTTCTTACAACCAAAGGCCCCATTTACAATGCCGAGGGAAGGGCCTCCGGGCTTTTTGGCGTTTCCCGCGACATTACGGAGCGCAAGCAGGCGGAAAGGGCCTTGCGTGAAAGCGAAGCCAGTTTGCGCATGATCAACGAACAGTTGCCGGCGGTCATCTGGACCGTTGACCCGGATTTAAGAATCTCCTCCGTCTCGGGCGCGTCAACGGGCAATACTGGAACCAGATATGGGCACATCGTCGGACGCACACTCTACGACATTTATAAGACCACGGACGAAAACTATCCGGGACTCGTCGCGCACCGGCGTGCTTTGAACGGCGAGAAAAATTCGGTGGAACTTCAATTCGAAACCCGGTGCTGGCGCTGTAACATCGAGCCGCTGGTGGATTCCGGCGGCAACATCATCGGCTGCATCGGCGTGGCCATGGACATAAGCAAGGCCAAGGAAACCGAGAACCGCCTGCGCGAACTGGCCGCCATTGTGGAAGGTTCAGAGGAAGCAATTGTCAGTCTTGCAGTCGATGGAACCGTTATCAGTTGGAACAAGGGAGCCGAGCAGGTTTTTGGGTTTGCCGCTCAGGAAATGATCGGCCAAAGCGTCTATGTAATTTTTCCGCAGGGAGACAGGGGAAATGCTGAGAAAACCATTGCCAGTGTCTTGCAGGGCAATCCGGTGGAACCGTATGAAACCATCAGACTGCGCAAAGACGGAACATTGTGCGAGGTGTCGGTCAAGGTTTCGCCAGTCATCAATCCAGCCGGGTCCATAGTCGGAATTTCGGCGATATATCGCGACATTTCAGAGAGGAAAAAACTGGAAAAACAGGTTTTGAAAATCAGCGCGGAGGAGCGTCGGCGCATTGGACACGAGCTGCATGACGGCTTGGGACAACACCTCGCGGGAATTGCATTCAAGATCAAGTCGCTGGAAGAAACCCTTGCCTGCAGATTACCCCAACTGGCCAAGGAAACCAGGTTGATTTTAGATTTGGTCAATGAAGGCATCCGGCAAACCCGCGATCTGGCCCGCGGGATGGATCCAGTTGATTTGGAAGTCGCCGGCCTGCCCGCAGCGCTGCAGACACTGGCGGCACAAACCAGCGAACATTTTTATACGGCCTGCAAATTCAGTTGCAATCAGGGAAGCCTTGCGGTGGACAAATCCATCGGCCTGGCTATGTATCGCATCGCCCAGGAAAGCATTCGCAACGCAATCAATCATGGAAAAGCGAAGCATATTTCGATGGATTTGGTGATTGGGCAAACTCAGATTTGTCTGACAATTCGGGACGACGGTGGAGGATTCCATCTGGAGGACAGCCACAAATCCGGGATGGGGCTGCGCATAATGCGCTATCGTGCGGGTGCGGTCGGGGCCACGCTGACAATTCAATCTCAAATCAACATCGGCACGGATGTGGTTTGTGTTGTGGCCAAATAATTGTCAATTTTTTAGAGCTTGCCAAAGACACCTAAAGTCTTCAAAAATTCACCGCTGGCATGAGCGTTTCCGGAAATAATAAAAGAGCCATGCAACGCATTGTGGTTGTTGACGACCATCCGCTAGTGCGGGAGGGCTTGATTCAATTGATAAGCAGGCATCACGACCTGGTTGTTTGTGGTGAGGCGGACAGCGTTTTGAGCGCCAAAAAGGCTGTGTCAAGTCTTAAGCCTGAACTGCTGATTCTGGATCTCCGGTTGAACAAGGGCGACGGTCTGGAATTGATTGATTTTTTACGGTTGCAATACCCGTCGCTGCGGATTCTAGTGCTTTCGCAACTGGACCAGATGCTCTACGCCGAACGGGTTCTGAGGGCCGGTGCCCACGGCTATCTGATGAAAGAAGAGGCGGCGAAAGAAGTGATGGCCGCTATCCGGCTTGTGTTGGCCGGTGGAATATATGTCAGCCCGGTGGCTAACGAATACCTGCTGCGCAAATTGATTAATACCCCTGTTCTCCGCCCGACTCACGGGATTGAAAGTTTGACGGACCGTGAGCATCAGATCTTCCAGATGCTGGGTTCGGGATTGAGTTCGCGCCAGATTGCCTGCGAATTATTTTTGAGCATCAAAACTGTTGAGACCCACCGCGAAAATATTAAGCTTAAGTTAGGAGTCAGCAACTCCGCCGCATTGATTCACGAAGCAACAGTTTCGTTTAATCATGCCGCCCAAAGCTGAGTTCTGTCAGGACTGACCACTCATTTCCCTCTGTAAAATAGGATAATTCCATTCAGATAGGGAGAATTCCTAGATTGAAAATACGTTGGTTCACTTATTGATTCGGCTAATCAATCTTCGTCATTATTTGCTCAAACTCAGAACTGATTAGCTATTCGAATTAAGCCAATTATGGGCCAAAAAAGTAATTTTTCCGGCAGCCATGGCTGCGCAGGTATGGAGCAACGAGGTATCCAGTCAAATTGAGCAATAATGAGCGGACTCTATAAAAATCGCGTCTTGGTTGCGGATGACCATCCTGTGGTGTGTCGAGCGCTGGCTCGATTGCTTAATCGTCAACCGGATATGATTTGTTGCGCAACGATTGAGGATGCAGCTTCGTTGGTCGCCGGGGTGAACGAACATCTTCCCGACCTTGTGCTGATGGATTTGTCTTTCAAAGATGGCGACGGGATTGTTTTGATCAAGTCTTTGATGGATGCAAATCATCGTCCGCACGTGCTGGTCATTTCGCAGTTTGATGACCAGCCTCATATTCAAATGTCGATGAAGGCCGGAGCTCGCGGATACCTGACCAAGCGGGCGACAACCGGAGAAATTTTGACGGCGATCCGGACCATTCTCAATGGAGAAATCTACGCGGAAAAACCACAAGCGGATGGCTGTTTATTGCCGGGGGAACGGGAGCCGGTTTTCCCGACAACACGAACCGGCGAGCCCGTCAAGCTCACGAAACGTGAAATTCAGGTTTTGCAGTTGATCGGGGCCGGGAAACGGACCAAAGACATAGCCATACAATTAAACTTGAGCCACAAAACAGTCGAAACCTACCGGGAACACCTCAAGCAAAAACTCTCACTTACCAATTCCGCCGAGCTGGTTCATTTTGCGATCTGTTGGAATGAGCGGCAATCCAACCCATCTGACAGCGTTTGGAGTATATGACTGCCTTGTCCGCACAAAGACGCAACGACGCCGGGGCTGCCAGAAATCATTTTCAAGCAAGGACAGGCCGGCAGACTGCAACGTAGCTTTATGACGCCGCGCAGGAAAAGACCAACGCCCTCGGCACATCAAAATCAAGTCCGGTTTTTCACCGGCTTGGGGATAGTGCTGGCGATTCTATTGGCATTTCTATTTATGTTGATCGTGTATTTATCCTCGGGTCCAGCTTTATGATTGTTGAATGGATTGTTCGACCATGAAGTTTTATCTCCTCATGGCCGTTTTGGTGTTCGCGATAGGGGTCGCAATTTCCTATGTCTATGACCATTTGGCCATCCGCTGGGCCGTCCGCCGGGAACGGAAAAAACTGCTGGCGCAAATGACTTCTCAACCGCCCGTGCCGGCGGATTTTTCCACGCCTGAAGGCGCGGTGCTTTGCCTGGAAGATGCCTTCCGGCTGAAAGACAGCAAGGCGGCGGTTGCCTGCCGAGACTTTGTCACGGAAGCCAGACTCTGGCTCCAGGAACGCGGCCATTTGAGCAGTGAAGAAAAGACCGCTAGGTTACAAGAAACCGCCTTGGCGATGGATAGATCATTTCGCGCCACCTTGGAGAAAGGTCTGCCGGCGGATTGGATCTTGGGAAAAAGCTATTTTCTCCCGCACGAGCCGTTTGCCGACGGTATTGTCGCAGTCAACAAATACACGCAGGTGCCTGAAGGCGGTTTATATTCGCAGCAAATTCTCGCCGCCCAGACCGGCAAGGAATGGAGAATGGTCAAGACCCTGCCACCGCCATTGGATGACGAACCGTAATGGCTTCCTACGACAGCCGTGATGCGGACATTCTTCGGCGATTGTGGATTGGCAACCACGCGTCCGCCTGATCTCTTCACACGAATGTCCGATTCCACAACCAAAACCACGCCGGCGTCGAAACTCCTGGTTTTTTCTGCCGGTTGATTTCTGCGGTGATTCTCTGGCCGCTGATCCGAATCGCTTTGTTATCCGGCAAGAAATTTATTTCCGTTTAAAGGGAACAAGCGCCCTCCCGACAGCAATTTTTAATACACACACTCTGAAAATGCAATCCGCTCCCGTAAAAGTGCAAATTTTTAAGCCAGATAGGATAAACTGGATGCCCTCATAGGAATAATCCTAGACACCAATCAGGGCTTTGCCCTGATTGTTTAGGTGATTCCGATTTAGTTTAATGCACGAACATAAATCGGAATCAAGAATCAATTATCAGGAGGAACATCTAATGAATACGGCTGTAAAAAATTCCCGGGAAAATCGTCTAAACCCATTGCCGCGACTGGGGTTCAGCCGCCGATCATTCCGGGCGGGTTTGCGACCAATTTCGCTGCCAAAGATATTCACCATCCTGGCCCGATCCTTCAGAGCGGGCAGCGAGGCACCGCTGCCCGCTATTTTGCTGGGCATGCTGATGTTGCCGCAACTCATGATGGCCGGCAGTCTTTATTGGGACATCAATGGCGCGGCGGCAGGGGCTGGTGGGGCAACGCCTTCAGGCACTTGGGATACCAGCTTGAACTATTGGAATCCAAGTTCCGCCGGCACGAGTCCAACGACTGTTTGGACAGATGGAAATGCCGCCGTGTTCTCCGCCGGCTCGGATGCGACCGGCAGCTACACGATAACTTTGAGCGGCACGCAGTCACCTAGCGGAGTGGTATTTCAATCAGGCACAGCCACGTTGTTCGGCGGAACATTATCCTTGGGCGGTGGCGCAATCACCGTCAACGCCACTGCTACCAAGGGGCGTCATTGGTTCGACAATTTCCGGTTCCGGCGGATTGACCAAATTGAATTCGGGCGAACTGGTATTGACAGCCGCCAATGTTTTTTCCGGCAATTTAACCAACCAGCAGGGCACGCTGACATTGAACAACAGTTTGGCGGCCGGTTCCGGTTCGATTGTATTTAACCCCCTCGGTTCAGCGACGGCGGTGCTGACCAGTTCGAACGCCGCTATCAATTTTGGCAATAATATTTCGTTTGGGGGCGCGGTCTCGGCGACGGTTGAAATTGACCCGATGGCGAACAGTGTGTTGACGCTGAGCGGTGTGTTGGGCGGCACACATGCCTGGTCGGCCAACGGCTCCGGCACGCTGGTGCTGAGCAGTTCAACGCCGAGCACTAATTCCGGCGCTTTTACGGTTAAACAGGGAACTGTGGTGGCGAACACCGATGGAGCATTGAGCGTGTCGGGGAGCGGCACCTTGGTTGATAGCGGGGCTACGCTGGCTCTGGACGGTGGCATTAGTTCCGCCGGGCCGGCAACCTTGACCCTGAACGGGGCTGGTGTCGGCAACACTGGTGCTTTGCAAAGTTTGACCGGCCAGAACACACTTGGCGGGTTGGTCACTCTGAACTCCGACACGACGATTGGCGCGCAGGCCGGCAGCATGTTGACCTTTAACAACACCGTCACCGGGCCGGCCAATCTCACCATCACCAATGCCGGCACCGTGGCATTGGCGGGTTTGAACAACAATTACAACAACACGCTGGTCGCCGCCGGCACTTTGGAAGTTGACGGGTCGGCCAATGCCGGCACCGGCCTGGTCACAGTCAATGCGGCAGCCACCTTGTCGGGGAGCGGCAGTGCTCCCGGTGGCGTGAATCTTTCCGGGACCATTGCCCCGATTGGAACCTTGGATTCGGGTGTGCAAGCCTGGAATAACGCCGGCGAATATGTCTGGGAAATTGCCGATGCTGTCAATTCATTGGATAACGACCTTTTGAATATCAGTGCCGGTCTGACCGTTAACGCCACCCCGGCGCACGCATTTAAAATTTCAATTGTCTCCCTCAATCCCAGCGATTTCACGCCCGGTGATCCCGGCAATTTTGACAACACCCAGCCATATCAATGGATCATTGCGAGCACAGCCGGCGGCATCACCGGATTCAATTCCGCGAACTTTATCATTGATCATTCGGCTTTCACTTCGCCGTTGGGCGGCGGCAGCTTCCGGCTTTTAGTGGTTGGTAAAAATCTGGTTCTCGAATTTGATCCGGCCCCGGTGCTCACATGCCCCGGCTCGTTCACTGTTTCCACCGACCCGGTCAATTGCTTCAAAACTTATGCGACCTTGGCTGATTTGGGAGTTTCCGCAACGGACGCCACGGGGACTGCCTCCTTGGTTGCCTCGGTGAATGGCTCGCCCATCAGTTTCCCCTATGAATTTCCGATTGGCCAAACCGTGGTGACGACGGTGGCCACCGACAGTGTGGGCAACACGTCCACTTGTGGCTTTACAATCACTGTCCAGGATACCTGGCCGCCGACAGTGGTGACGAAGCCTTTGACGGTTAATCTGGATGGATCGGGCAACGCGAGCATTACCGCGGCGGATGTGAACAATGGGTCGTCTGACAATTGCTCCATCACCAGTTTGGTTGTGAGTCCGAACAGTTTCACCTGCGCCAATGTGGGGCCGAACACGGTGACGCTGACCGCGACCGATGCCAGCGGCAATACCGCCAGCCACACGGCGACCGTGACGGTGAAGGATGTGACGCCGCCGACGGTGTTGACAAAAAATATCACCGTTGACCTGGATCCGTCGGGCAACGTGAGCATCACGGCGGCGGACGTGAACAATGGCTCGTCTGATTCCTGCGGCATTACCAGTTTGGTTGTGAGTCCGAACAGTTTCACCTGCGCCAATGTGGGGCCGAACGCGGTTACGCTGACCGCGACCGATGCCAACGGCAATACCGCCAGCCAAACGGCGACCGTGACGGTGAAAGATGTGACGCCGCCGACGGTGTTGACAAAGAATATCACCGTTGACCTGGATCCGTCGGGCAACGTGAGCATCACGGCGGCGGACGTGAACAATGGCTCGTCTGATTCCTGCGGCATTACCAGTCTGGTTGTGAGTCCGAACAGTTTCACCTGTGGCAATGTGGGGCCGAATACGGTGACGCTGACCGCGACCGATGCCCACGGCAATACCGCCAGCGCGACGGCGGTTGTGACGGTGAAGGATGTGACGCCGCCGACCGCAGTTTTCAACCCGATTTCGGTGCAACTGGATGCCAGCGGCAATTACACTCTAACCCCGGCCGATATCACCGCGATTTCGCTGGGTTCAGCTGATACCTGCGGCCTCGCCGGCAGCAGCGTCACCCCGAATTCGTTTACCTTCTGCGACGTGGGGTCGAAGTCGGTGGCCCTCACTGTTACGGATGTGAATGGGAATTCAACCACCACCAACTCAACCATCACGGTGCTGGCGCCGGTCGCGCCGCCGGCAATGGTCTATGTGGATACCAATTATGTCGCTCCCTGTGGCGCGGTGACTTTCCCCTTCACGGGCGGCACGGGAACTTACTATATCGGCTACAATGCCTTCAGCACAATTCAGGCGGCGCTGGCGGCGGTGGCGGCCGGCGGCACGAACTTAGTTGCCAATGGCAACTATGTCTTGTCCGCGACCTTGCCGGTTGCCAAGCCGCTGACTTTCGCAGGTGAAAGTCCGGCCGGCGTCATCATTGATGCTTCCGCGTGCGGCGCTTCATGGGGCATCTTCGTCAGCGCCGACAACACCACGTTGGAAAATTTCACCCTGTTGCCGCCGATTTCGCTGCCCAACAATGGCGGGTATGCCATCCACGCCTCGCCGCCGGAACCACTCACCGTTTCATCCGTGGAAATCATGAACCTCACCTTGCGGAACATCATCGTTTCCAACGGCGAGCGGACGCCGTTCGATCTGCATGGCGTGAACGGTGCCCTGCTGGATGGTCTGAGCGCCTCCGGCTCCAACCGGGGCAATGGCATCCAGTTGACGGCGTGCGATAATGTCACCTTGACGAACTGCACTACCTCCGGAAATGCCTGGGGCGGCCTCGCCATTTACACCAGCACTTATTTGCAGACAGGCAGCAGCAATATCAACATTGACCCCAGTTGCACCTTCAATGAAACACCGGCGGTTTATTTACAACCCGGGGCTTACACCATCACGGGTGTCTCGCTGGGAAATCCCTACTACACCATTAACTTCGGCGGCGGCAATCTATCTTATGCCAATACCGAGGCAGAAGCATTGACTTATGCGTCGGCGTCGCTTTATGCCGGCTATCCGTCCACCATCACCGATCCCGACAACAACCCGGTGTCGTTGGATGTGGGCAAGAATCTGATCCAAGTGGATCACAACTGGTCGGCGCTGACGCCGGGCGCATCGGTGCAGGTGTCCGGGGTCAATTATACCATCGGCTACAATGCCTCTGCGACCGTTCAAGGTGGCATCAACGAGGCCAATTCGGGCGGCACAGTCAACGTGGCGGCGGGAACTTATGTTGAAGACCTGACGGTGGGCAAGCCTTTGTCGTTGCTCGGTCCGAACGCGACAATTAATCCAAACAAGGATGCTCGCATAGCGGAGGCGGTTCTGATTCCGGCCACATCAGACCCGAATCCCTACGATTCAGGTTCCGAAATTGTGCTCTATGTTTCCGCCAGCAACGTGACCATCAAAGGTTTCACCGTGGATGGTGACAACACCAGTTTGACAAGCGGGGTTCTGGTTGGCTCGGCGGACGCGGATGCAGCTGAAGGCATTGCTTCCTACGAAGGCGTGGGCTCCATCACCGTGGCGAACAACATCGTCAAGAACACGACTTATACGGGTGTGGACTTTGATAATTACAACAACGATGGTGTGGCAACCTGTAGCAACGAGATTTCCGAAAATCTGTTCTACAACATCGGTTCGACCAACTTTGGATACGGTATAGCGGTGTTGATTTATGACAATTTCTATGTGGACGTTTTCAGCAACGTAATGAACGATGTGCGTATTGGTGTTCAAACGGGCAACTATTCACAGGCAAATCCTGGCGACGCTCTATACCAAAACATCAGTGACAACACGATGATTTGCGGTCGTGAAGGCATTTTCCACAATCTCGCTTATTCCGGTGCTTCTCCTTTCACCTTGAGCAATAATATCATTACCGAGTGGCAGATGCCCAATGGTCAAACTTATAATCGTGAGTGGGTCGGTATTTTAATCAGTTCAATCCAGAGTGATGTGTCTGCCACGGCAATAAATAACACCATTGTTGCCACACCTTCAGTGGTCACCACGTCGGGGAATAACGTTGGTTACAGTATCTGGAACACACCGACAACCGGCACAATTGCCATCACTGGCGGTTCCGTCACCAATGCCACCTACGGCGTCTGGGTGAACAATTGGGATGGCTATAATGGTCAGGCCGGCTCAACCCATGCGACCGTCAGCGGCGTGAATATTTCCGGCGCTTACCAAGCGGGTGTCTATGTGCAGGACGACACGCGTTCAGCAAACAGTTCCACCGTGCAAGCCACCATGACCGGCAACACCGTTATCACCAATTGCCCCGTGGGCGTTTTGGTGCAGGGAACTCATGCCGGCGCCTCCGTGCTGAACAACAACGCTTCCATCACCCTGAACGACGTGGGGATTTCCGTGGATACCGGCGTGGCCTTGCTGGAAGGCAACGACCTGACCGGCAATACGGTCGCGGGCATCCGCGCCGCGAACAATGCCGCTGTGGACGCAGGCGATTGCTCCGGCAGCGACGTCACGGGCTTGGGCACCGGTTCGGGCGCGGGCGGCTCCAGCGCCGGCAACAACAATTTGTCCGGCTACGGCTTTGATGGTGCCGCGCCGTGGGCCATCCAGAATCTGAATTCCGGAGGTGGCACCGTGCTGGCCAATCAGGATAATTTTGGCGCAATGGCCGGCGACAGCATTCCGGCGGCATTCTCCGATCCGGCTCATGCCGTCGTCTATTCCCAGTCGTCGGTGGTGATGACGGCTCCGCCTAACGTCACGGTGACGTGCGATGGAGATGTGCCGCCGGGCGTTACTACGTTGTCTGGCTTTGTTGCCCAAGGCGGATATTATTCTGGCAGTTCTGGAAATGTGAGTTCTTCGGATGACACCAGTCCAATTATTGGGAATGGAACAGTCAACCGGACCTACACGATTACGGACAGTTGTGGCAATTCCACCACTGCAACCCAGGTCATCACTGTCTCCAATCATCACCTGCCGACGTTCACCTCGGTTCCGGGGAATATCACGCAGGACAACGATCCTGGCCAATGTTCCGCCACGGTGAGCATTACGCCGCCGACCGCTTCCGGCTATTGTGATAATATCGACGGCGGTTCCACAACCGTAACGGGCGCGCGCAGCGACGACAGCAGGGATCCAACGACGGATAACATTTTCCCCAAAGGAACGACGACAATTACCTGGACAGCGACGGATGTTTACGGGAATTCAGCCAGCGTCACCCAGACGGTGACGGTCAAAGACACCGAACAGCCGGTGATCACACAATGTGCGGCTGATCAAACGATCAGTGCGGATGCAACAGGTCATGCGACCATCCCGCCATTGACCGTGACGGCCACTGATAACTGCGGTTCTGACCAGGTGACGATCATCCAGAGTCCGGCGGCCGGAACGCAGGTCGGGTTTGGTGCCCATGTGGTAACGCTTACGGCGACGGATTCCTCCGGCAACAGCCGCAGCTGCCCGGCGACGATTACCGTGGTGGACGTGACGGCACCGGCATTGACCGTTCCGCCGGATGCCACGGTGCTGACGACGCAGGCGAAGGATCCGTATGCGACGGGCACGGCGACGGCGACCGATGCGGGCGGCCCGGTGACGATCACCTACAACGATGACCGCAGTGGCTTGACCGGCTGTGATACGACCGGCAGCATTTTGCGGACCTGGACGGCGACGGATCCGTCAACCAACGTGACTACCGCAGTGCAGACGATCACGGTGGTGGATGATATCAATGCGACGTCCTTCACCTATGTGCCGGCGGACATCACGGTCACCAACGATTCCGACGTGTGTGGTGCGGTGGTGAACTATGCGCCCACGGCGATAAACCTGGGCTGGTTCCAAGGATTTGAGGATCCGAGTTATGTATTCCCCGACTGGGCGGATGGTCCGTCAACAGATTGGAATGCCTGGATTGCGGATGGCAATAAAACAATTGATGATAATACGACCCATAGCCAGCTCTCGCGGGTTACCAGCGGCCCGGACGGAATCACTGCCAGAAGCGGCGTGGCATTTGGTTTGATCACCAATTCTGCGGCAACTCTGGCGGATGACAACACCGGTGTGTTCAATCGGCTGGGCGGATACAGCAGCGTCTTTGGCAAAGGTTTCCACGTGTCCCAGGATGTCTATATCAATCTGCAAGATCCCGGCGTGATCGGTGCGACGGCCACCAACGGCTATGCGTGGGATCTGTCGGCGGCGGTCAATGATCAGACTGGCAGTTACCACCGCGACTTCATCATCCATGCGGCGGCGTATGATAACACCGGCGTGGTGATCGCAGCCAGCAACGGCAGTGATGACACCGTGACCAATCGCAGCACCGACTATCGGGCATCGGCCAATCACGCGACGTTGACCAGCAGCGGCTGGTATACGTTCCGGTGGAACTTCCGCAACAATGCGGGCGTGCTGGCCGTGGATATGAGTGTCAGTGACGCCAGCGGGACCGTGCTTTACACCCAGACCCTGTCCGATCCAAGCGATTTGATCAGCACCGTGGTGGGCGGCCACCGCTATTTGTGGTTCACCTTCATCAACGCCGACAAGCTGGCGATTGACAACACGACCTTTGAACGGAACGTCACGGTGGTGTCGAGCCCGGCTTCCGGCAACAGCTTCTCGGTGGGCACGACGAGCGTGACCAGCACGGCAACCGATGAATGCGGTCACGGCACCAACACCACGTTCAGCGTGACGGTCAATGACGTGGAACCGCCGAGCGCGAACGTGCCGGCACCCATCGTGAAGTCGAATGATCCGGGCCAGTGCGGCGCGGTGGTGACCTTCACGCTGCCGGTGCAGACCGACAACTGCGGCATCGCCAGCTCGAATGCGACCCCAGCCAGCGGCAGCTTCTTTGCGACGGGCACCACGCCGGTGACGGTGGTGGTGACCGACATTCATGGTAACAGCGCAACCAATACCTTCACCGTGACGGTCAACGACACCGAAGCGCCGGTGCCGACTGTGGGTTCGTTGCCGGATGTGACCGGCCAGTGCTCGGCGACGGTGAGCGGAGCGCCGACGGCGACGGACAACTGCGCGGGAGTGGTTACGGGGACGACAAGCGATCCGCTGACCTACGGCACACAGGGAACCCATGTGGTGCACTGGGTTTACAATGACGGCAACGGCAACACCTCGACCCAGACGCAGAATGTCATCGTGCAGGACACCATCCCGCCGGTGATAACCACATCATCCAATATTGTTGTCGGAGTTGATGCCGCGCAAAATTATGCGACGGTGACATTCGTCAACACGGCCACAGACAACTGCGATCCGAATCCATCGGCGGTGGCAACCCCTGCATCAGGAAGTCATTTCCCGGTCGGAACAAATACCGTTACTGTAGTGGCAACCGATGCAACCGGCAACAGCAGCACGAGCACGTTTACGGTGGTGGTCATTGCTTTGCCGGGTATCACCGGCCAGCCCGCCAGCCGGACCAACAATGCCGGAACCACGGCAACATTTACGGTTGCCGCCAGCAGTCCAGCGCCGTTGAGTTATCAGTGGAAGAAGGGTGGCAGCCCGTTGAGTGACGGTGGAAATGTCTCCGGTTCAGCCACTCCAACGTTGACGCTTGCCAACGTCTCCGATGGAGATGTGGCAAGTTATACGGTGGATGTCAGCGATCTGGCCGGGACAGTGACCAGTAGTCCTGCGACACTGACGATAATCGACGCGCCGATCCTAGTCAGCATCTCACCGACCAGCCAGACAAACAATGCCACGACCACGGCCAGCTTTACCGTGAGTGCCACTGGCACGACGCCATTCGGTTATCAGTGGACGAAGATTACGGCCACGGCTACTAATATATTGAGCGATAATGGCAATATCTTTGGTTCCACCAGCAACGTGCTGACCATCACCAACGTGCTGGCGGCTGATCAGGGTGAATATGTGGTCACCGTCAGCAATCCGGCCGGTTCAGTGACCACCAACGGAACCTTGGTGGTGATTGATCCAGTCATCACCGTCCAGCCGGTCAGCGTGACGAACCTCCTCGGCGGCCCGGTGGTCTTTTCGGTGACGGCAGTCGGAACGGAACCGTTGAGCTACCAATGGTATCAAGATGATGTTGAGTTGGTCGGCGAAACAAGCAGCACATTGTCCATTGAAAGCATCAGTGACAGTGACGCCGGCGATTACGTCGTGGTAGTAACGAATAGCGCCGGCTCGGCCACGAGCGTAACGGCGACTTTGACGATCACTCATCCGCCTGTGATTGTGACGGATCCAGCCAGTCAGACGGTTAATCAGGGATCCACAGTTCTGTTTACCGTGGGTGTTGATGGCGACCTTCCCTTCAGCTATCAATGGCTCAAAGGTGGATTGGATATTCCTGGCGCAACGGGCTATCAGCTCGTCCTGAACGGGGTTACCGCAGCCAATGACGCGGGAAGTTATCAGGTAGTCATCACGAATCTGTATGGCAGCAGCACCAGCACCCCGGCCATTTTGACGGTGATTGTGCCGCCGGCCATCACCAGCCAGCCTTTGGGCACGACAAATAATGCCGGAACCACCGCCAGCTTTAGTGTATCCACCAGCGGCACGTCGCCGGTGTATCAGTGGCGCAAGAACGGAATCAACCTGACCGATGGAGCGAACGTATCTGGTTCAACCAGCGCCGTGCTGACTCTCAATCCTGTGTTTGGAGCTGACGATGCCAACTACTCGCTGGTGGCGAGCAACCAGGCTGGAATTACAGTAAGCACGGACGCCAAGTTGCTGGTCATCGATCCGCTCATTACGAGCCAGCCGTTGAGTCGGACGAACAATGCTGAAACCACCGCGACATTCACGGTGGGCTACATCGGAACTGCATCGACTTTCCAGTGGTATAAGGGTGTTGCTTCAATCGGCGGGGCGACGTCAGCGACGTTGACATTGAATAGTGTGTCGGACAGCGACGTGGCCGCATACAGCGTGGTGGTCAGTAATGCCTTTGGATTTGTCACCAGTTCCACCGCAACGCTGACGGTGATAGATGCGCCAGTGATTACGAGCCAGCCGTTGAGCCGGACGAATAATGCCGGAACCACGGCCACATTCACAGTTGGTTACACCGGCACGGCACCGAGATTCCAGTGGTATAAGGGTGCTGCTCCAATCGGCGGGGCGACGTCAGCGACTTTGACCTTGAACAGTGTATCGGACAGCGACGCAGCCAATTATAGCGTTGTTTTGACCAACGTGGCTGGAATGCTAACCAGTTCAACTGCGACTCTGACGGTGATTGATCCACCGGTCATCGCTATCCAGCCATTGAGCCAAACCAATAACGCACTCACCACCGCGACATTCACCGTAAGTGTCACTGGGACGGCCCCGTTTGCCTATCAGTGGGCAAAGGTTACCGCTACGGCGACCAATCTGTTAAGTGATGGCGGTAATATTTCAGGTTCGGCCGGAAGCACTTTGACCATTGCCAATGTGCTGGCGGCTGACCAGGCCAGTTACTTTGTGACCGTCACCAATCCCGCCGGCACGGTGTTCAGCACCAATGCCGCGCTGGTCGTGATTGACCCGGCAATCACTGTGCCGCCCGCCAACATAACCAACATTGTCGGCAGCACAGTCACCTTTACGGTCACTGCGGTTGGCACGGCACCTTTGGGTTACCAATGGCAGTTGAACGGATCGACTATCTTTGGCAGAACTGCCAGCACGTTGATCTTGACCAATATCGCCAACAGCGATTCGGGCAACTACACTGTAGTCGTTACCAACTCGGTCGGCAGTGTGACCAGTGCGCCGGCCCTGCTGGTCACGGTTCCGCCGCTCATCACCAGCCAGCCCGCCGGCCTGACGGTCATACAAGGACAGGCTGCGAGCTTTAGTGTGAGTGTTAACGGCCAGCTACCGTTCAGCTATCAGTGGCAGTTCAATTCAA
>Ga0181528_10000910_pt1 | contig 19150 bp, 22 predicted proteins | sample PEATcosm2014_Bin_47_FD_119742 | JGI IMG/M metagenome (GOLD analysis project Ga0181528, IMG submission 119742) | Peatland microbial communities from MTU Mesocosm Facility, Houghton, MI, USA - PEATcosm2014_Bin10_10_metaG | ecosystem: Environmental > Terrestrial > Soil > Wetlands > Peat | place...
CAGACTTCGCAGTTGGGTTTGTTCGTCAGCGCTCAAGACAATGGCGGTTATGGGGCGACCGGTTGGCATGCACCGTAGCTTACCCCAGAACCATTACTTAGCATAGTTATTTATGGGACACTAGTGGCTGCTCGTGACGCGTCGCGTAGACTCGGGCCGTAGCAGCGCTTTGTGCAATGATCACAACCACGCAGGATGCAGACAAGGCGAACAGTGGCTTTATGTCTCTCAAGTTCACATTGGGGCAGGCTGAGGTGCGGCAGTCCGCCAACAATGGGGCCGATAACCATGATGCCATGTGCGGGGAAATTCCAAAGTGCGCTTGCCGCTATCGCGCCTGCTACGGCGATGAGTGCACCTGGTACCTTGGGCGCGAAACGCTGAAGTAAGTAGACACTCATGACAACTATTGTGGAGAGAGCCACGGTTGGCAACGACGCCTGCGGCAAACCACGCAGGATTTGACAAACTTGTACAACAGTATTGCTGGAGTGAATTTCGATGCCCAGCATTTCCCCGAACACTGAGAATCCGACTTGGAATCCCACACCCGTCAGAAAGCCGACTAGAACCGTTCGAGAAAGAAAGTCGGCCAGAAAGCCTAACTTCAGCACGCGAGCTAGCAGGAGCAAACCAGCAGTGAGCAGCGCCACCATTCCCGCAAGCGCTACGTATCTCGCGCTTCCAGGAACGGCCATACCAGAAATTCCACCCGCAAGAAGAGCGGCCGTTGCTGAGTCAGCAGCGACCACCAGATATCGCGAAGATCCGAATGTTGCAAACGCCAGAAGCGGTAGCAGCAGCGTGTAGAACCCGGTGACCACAGGCATGCCCGCAATCTTGGTGTATCCAAGCGCTTGGGGAATGTTCATCGCCGCTAACTGGAAGCCAGCCAGTGCGTCCGTTATCGCTTTGGAGCGGTTGAGTGGTCGTATGCCTTGGAATAAAGTTAACCAGTTCAGTTTCTGATGGTTTCCTTTCAATCCGCCGTAGTTAGGGCAACGTCGGGGTTGAAGAGAACCTTACTACCAATCTCAAGCGGCTAGTCTTGCCCGGTTGAGTGCTGGTAGAAGAAGATTCAGAAGCGCTTGATCAGAGAACGGGTTCTGGCCTGAGATCAACTCGCGATCTTGAAGGACGTAGCTCTTCCATGGAGCGAGCACGCTTACGTCACCGCCCGCCGTACTTAAGGCGAAGTCGGGGTAGAAGAGAACCTTACCGCCAATCTCAAGCGGCTCCCGCTGCTGCTCTTCCGTTGTCGAAAAGATAGTCATCTTATATCCAGAATATATCCAACCCTGAGCCTTTGCCCGCGCCCCGGCGGCATCACCCGTCGCCAGCGCGGTGACTATTTCCTTAGAATTCGGAGAAGCCGAGAGAAGTGAAATCGGGCCATGGCAGAGCACCGCCGTCGGCTTGGATGTTTTATGAAAGTGTCTCAACACGGTGCCGGTGTCGGGATCGTCGAGAAGATCCATCATCGGGCCATGGCCGCCAGGGACGAAAACAGCGTCGCATTGATCCAAGCCCGATGCGATTACATCGGAGATACGAGTTGGATTCTTGAGTCCAGTCAAGCTGTCGCGGAATTTCAGATAGTCCTGAAGCTTTGCTTCGTCCCCACCGAAGAAGTCAGGCACAGCTGAATTAACATCCATTTGCGGCGTGTTGCCTTTGGGGTTGGCGAAGGTGATTTCGTAGCCCTCCTTCATCAGCGCGCGAACCGGAACCGTCAGTTCGTTGAGATAGTAGCCAGCGCCCTTGTAAACCTTGCCATCTTTCAAGGGCAAGCCGTGACCGCTCGAGACTAGCACCAGGATTTTTCTTTTTGTTGCCATATTGTTCTCCTTTTTGAAATCGATTCTGTTTTCCCGGGATCTAAGCAGCTGCGAGTGCGAGTAAATTCAAGCCACGAGCAAGATCTTACCGACACCACCCTTCTCTGCCTTTGCTTGAGCCTCAGCTGCTTTACTGAGTGGCATTTTCAGGCTGATAGGGATTACTAGTTTGCCGTCTCGCACCGCTTCGGCCATGAACTCAAGCGTTTGTCTGTCGAATTTCGAGAATACGAAAACCACTTTCACAGATGGGTACTCCGCGGCGTTCTGCGGTGTCCCGACAACCGATGCAAAAATTCCTCCTGACTTGACCTTGCCGATCAGCTTCTCGGCGGTTCTTCCGCCCACCGTATCCGCCACTGCGTCGAGCGGCGCAAGATTCGCAATCGCGGTGTCGTCGTCGGTTGCGATGATCTGATCCGCGCCGACGGTCTTCGCGTCACCGATCTGTCTCTTCAGAACCCCCGCGATCACAGTCGCCCCACGTGCTTTCGCAGTGAATGCAGCGGAACGCCCGACATTTCCAGCAGCACCTACGACGAGAACCGTCTGGCCCGCGTTGGCTCCCGTAGCTAAGAGGAGCTGGTTGCCAGTCGTCGTCACGAGCGGCAACGCCGCCACCTGGATCAAGTCGAGACCCTTGGGAACTTTCGCCAGATTCGCGGCTTTCACAACGCAAAGTTCGGCGTAAGTATTGTCCGCCATAGCGAACACCTGGTCGCCGACCGAAAAGTCTTCTACTCCCCGCCCAATCTTGACTACAGTGCCAGCGATATCGACTCCTATAAGCCCCGGAAACTTGATGGGGTAAAAATCTTTCGTTAGCCCGGCACGTCGCTTGTAGTCGATCGGATTCACGCTGGTGGCAGCGACCCGCACCAGCACCTCGCCCGGACCCGGAGTCGGATTAGGGTATTCCTCGAACTTGAGTACATCAGGACCACCGTATTGGTGGACGACCACTGCTTTCATCTTTCACCTCCTTAGCTCACGATGTATTTCCCTTATGTTCCTCGGCAGTGGAGTAGTTTGGAATATTAACGTCAAGCGCGGCGAGCACCTCTTCTTCCGAGTCCCGTCTTTTGAATCAAGCGGCCCGCGCGGGCCGCTTGGCGCTGCTTACTCCCTGGGTATTCATGAACTCGTGCACCAGGGCAGCAATCTCATCCGCCCTGGTGTCGAGCGCGAAGTGCCCTGCGTCGAGGATGTGGACTTCCGCGTTCGGTACGTCCCTGCGATAGCGTTCCGGCTCGCCGATATCAAACGAGGGATCGTGCTTGCCCCAGAGGACCAAGAGCTTCGGCTGGGTCTTCTGCAGCCAGGCTTGCCACTTTGGGTAGGCATCGACATTCGTTCGATAGTCGTAGAAGAGATCGCTTTGAATTTGAGCCTGCCCCGGCGCGTTCAGAAAGGCGTACTCATCAGTCCAAAGATCCGGGTTGTAGAGCTCAATCCTTGGATCGTCTCCGATATGGCGCGTCTTCGCGGCTTCTAGCGAGAGCAGATTTTTGCGCAGCGCCTCTTCATGAGCAGACCGGTCCGCCCAGAACGCCCGCCGCGTTGCCCAGATGGCGCCCAGTCCTTCGTTATGTGCAACCGCATTTTGAACGATAAGAGCCTGCACTCGCTCCGGGTGTGCCAACGCCATGCGGAAACCGACGGGACCGCCGTAATCCTGCATGTAAAGCGAGTAGCGCGAGAGCCCGAGCGATTCGGTGAAGTGATTCATGATCTCCGCATAGTGATCAAACGTGTACGCAAATCGCTTCGGGTCAGGCCAATCGCTGTGTCCGAATCCCGGGTAGTCGGGCGCGACCAGGTGATAGCGATCGGAGAGCCGTGCGAACAGAGACTCGAACATCCGCGAGGAGGACGGAAGTCCGTGAAGCAGAAGCAGCGTCGGAGCGTCTTTTTCTCCAGACTCCCTGTAAAAGATGGAGTGCCCATCGTTCTGAACTGTGCGATAGAAAGTCAGATGATTCATTGGACGGTCCTTCCTCTTCTGCCGATCAGTTCCGCTACGCTGGAGATGATCTCGTTTAGACTTTCAAACCGAAAATAAGCCTCACGCAGGAACATCGTTTGCGGGGGCACATAACGTCCCACGCGGTTCAGCGCATCTGGTACGGGTGGAAGATGTAATCCTTAGCCTTCACAGCTAGGTGGCAAGTGTTTCCGCAGTCCGCAAGGGCCTTGGGGTCGGCAGTGAACTTGTCCGATGCGGCGTCGTAGTTGAACACCGCGTATCCCCAGCCACCGGTTTTCTGAAATCTCTTGCTGTCCTTCTCCATCACGAAAGCCTGCTGAAAGACATCCGGCACATCCACATCGTAGGGTGCCTCCGTGCTCTTCTTCGGCTTCCACTGGAGTTTCACGATCATAGAGCCATCCGGAAAAGGCTGGCCTTTTCCCGGTACGCCGGCCTTGTATGCATTGATCATCTCCGGATTGGCGACGATCACCTTAAGCACTTCTTTGGTGCGTGCGGAAGAGACCACCGACCAGTCCTCGTATCCCCTGAAGTCGGAGAACCCGATTCCGCCCGGCGATGTCAGCGAGTACTTGTCCTTGTCATGGCCTTGCGCGTAAAGGACCGCGCCGCCGAGGATGGCAAGCAGCGCCGTGGCCGCACCGACGGCAAAGGCCCCGAAATGTCTTGCAGCGGCGCGCGGAAAATTGCGCCGGGCGGGTGATGACAATACTGCGGACATGACGTTCTCCTTCGCAGAAAACTAGCTATGGCCGATGCCGTGCGTTAACCGACTTAGCTCAAGGGCACGCGCTGTACGATAGCTGGCAACATTGTTCTGGCAAGCGCTACGGTGAGGTAGCGGGAATTTTTCTTAGTGTCCTGTCTGCTGATTCGCTCCATTTTGGAGGCGTTGCCCGAATGTTCGACATCTCGTCATAAAGTGAGAACTCCACGGTCGAAATCACGGATCGAACCCGGAATGAGCCGTATTTGTTCAGAGGTGCGAAGCGAGTATCTGTATCCCATTGTTGTCTTCGCGTCCACATGACCAAGCCGCTCTTGGCGGACGGCCATAGTGGCGTGTAGCGAGTCAAGCATTGTAGCGTTCCCGTGCCGGAAGGCATGAGCCCCACCGTCAAGACCTAACTCCTTCAGAATCGGTTTTAAATTCCGCTTGATGAAGTTGTCGGGCTCAAGCCGCTTGCCGCCACCCCGTGTCTTGCCGTTCTTGGTCAGATACACAGGAGTGAGAAACAATGGCTCGTGTGCTTGACGGCCTTCCACAAAGGGCTTCAACTGCTCGGCCATTTTCGGAGAAAGGCTGAACACCCTTCTCTTCACCTGCCCGTTACGGACACCAGCCTTCGGCGACTTCAACTTCCCCAGTTTGGTCACCGAAGCTGCACAATGAGAATTCGCGCATCTCCATGGGCTACGCGAGACCGTATGCCTACCGATATGGCGGATGGCGCGGATACGGATGGCGGCGTTAAGACCTTCGCGTCATGATTCTGGAGCCCCTCAGTCGATTGGGCCGGGGGCTTTGCTTTGTTCAGTCGGTGGATATCCATAATGGTCAGCAAGAATGCCGATGACTGAATAAGCCAGAAACATCCACAACTGGTCAATGTTGCTCATATTCCATTGGCAGAACAGCATCTACTGAGACTACAGCAGAAACCCGGGCGCTTTTCCGCATACTCGGCAGCCGTTTCAATGGGCTGCCCTTCAAAGGTGGTTGCACTTTCCTCGCTGAAGTACCCCCATCTGATTCCCACCTAAACTCCCCCGCCCGAGGTGTGTCCGGGAAGATTCAACGAATGGTCAACACAGCTCAGACCTCAGCAAGCCACCGGGTTACAAATGTGATAGCCCTCAAAACCGCCATCCAGCTTTACGTGGAGAACGGAGCACTATAAAAGCCAGCACGTAAGACAAAATCAGGGGCAGCTTGCACGAGTTGATGTGATTTAGAGGAGTAAGGCAATGATGGAAACTGAGCAGGGCGGTTCTGGTTCATGCCGACATATAAGTGGCCAATCGGCCAAAGAGTTCTTGGCGACGATCTGGCTGGAACTTCTGGATTGGGGCACGATTGCGCTCAATTCTGCTGGCAGGTTTCTCACAGCCATGCTCAACCTTGTCATGCTGGCGATTGCGGCGACAATTGCGGTGTTCGCTGTGATTGTCCTGATCGTGCGGGAACAGATCACAAAACCGTCAAAGGATTCGACGTTTTCACTTATTAGCGCCAAGATTTTCTTGAGGAAGACACGATCTTCGGTTCCTGATTAGTACGGGCGGAGAAGAACGTCGCCGTTGGTTGTGCATCAAGTGTCTAATTGGTAATCTACTGCGATTCTTCCACGACGCCGTGTTGCTGAACAAACAGAAGAAGGTTGTCTGACCCGCTGGATGTTGGCGCGTGCTTGTGCTGAACATGTGTGTGGAGCTCCGCACTGGAGCACGCCACCCACCGGAGTAATGCTCTAGCGAGTGGCTCAAAGGAGATTGGGTTGAGTAACGTGAAGCAGCAAGGTGTGGACTTATACGTGGTGGTTTTTTGGGTAATGATTAGTATACTGCTCATCGGAGCGGGAGCTTTCGTGGAGCCACTTCTCTTCGGTCACCATACTAACCTCGCAAATACTTTAGTTAGTCCGACCCCTGAGACGATGCAGTCGGAGCCTCCGAAGCCTTCGGCTCAGGGAACGATGGAGAAGCCTGAGCCCGTGACAGTGAGCCCTGAAGCGAGCCCTGAAGTGAGCCCTGAATCTTCGAGTAGGAGTGACAGCGACTCCTCCAGTGGGGAAGCTGGTGTTGACGTAGGCAGTAATGGCACCGAGGAAAATAAATGATGGGGTTAGATTCTACTGGATCCGGGTGAAGCAACCCTCCCGCGACGAGTTGGAGAATGTTTTATATTGTCTACGGGATCAATGCCATTGAGAAGGCAGCCTACAAATTTGGCGGTCATTTTTATTTTCTCATTGACCGACGCGACCGCATGACTGAGGTTTGGCTAATACCAAAAGATTGCAGCAAGTTTAAGGATAGGCAATTACCAGCCATGATCGCAACGCCTTTTCAAAGCTCAAACTTCCGGCAGCAGATTCTTCCTTGCCGTTTAATGTTGTGTTCATATATCGGCATCTATTATTAAGGAGAACAGGAACTTGAAGAGAGCGCGATCGTAAAATGCTGCGCATTGTCCAGCTTTGGGGGTGTTCGTGAAGAATGGAAAGTGGTTGGTAATTGTTCAAGTGGTGTTTATTGCATTCGCCCTGGCTTGCAGCTCGAAACCAACGCTCCGTTAGATGACGTTGACCTGAAAGCCACCGCTTCGATGCTGCAGATTCCAGAGAGCGCGGGGCCGGTCTGCATCACCTATAACCTGCCCTCTCTGAAGCCCGCCGTTAAAGCTTACGCCCGCAGCCCTGGCCGGAATTTTTCTTGGCATCATTAAAATGGCAAGATCCGGAGGTCACGAAATCAAACCCCGGCGTCCCCTTTCCGAACACCGCGATAGTAATTGCTCATCGCAAAGAGGAGAGCGGTACGACCAACATTTTCATTACCTATCTCTCGGCCGTGAGCCCCGACTGGAAACAGAAAGTCAACACAGGGACGAAAGTCGATTAGCCAACCGGCCTGGCCGCCAAGGGCACCGAGGCGTAACAGGGATCGTGGCGGAAACCTCCGGCGCAATCGGGTATGTTGAACTGACCTATGCCATAAGCAACCATCCGCCGGTTGCAGAGGTGGAGAACGCAGCCGGTAAGTTCGTCACACCGAGCGCCGAGAGTGCTTCAGCAGCCATTTCGGGGGACGAAAAAAGAATCGCGCAGGACGTACGCACTCCGATTGTGAATCCTCCTGCATCGGCTCCGATGCCTACCCCATCTGCGCATTCACTTTTCTTCTGATCCCAACCGATGGACCCGACGTAGCAAAGCGTGAAGTCTTAAAACATTTTATTCAATATATTGTGAGTGGTGATGGACAGCAGATGGCGAGCGCACCGCACTATGCTCCACTGCCGCCGTCAGTAATTGAGCAGGACCACAGACTGCTCGACCGGATGACTGCGGACGGCAATCCGCTGCAATAATTGAAGCGGAAAAGAGACATCACCGGTGTAGCAGGCACACGGCAACGATTCACCGTTTGCATACCTGCCTCCAGTCGGCTTCAGCAGCGGAAAGGCTCTTTGCATTGTTGGCCTCGGTCGCATCCAACTCAGCCTTCAATCCATATCCTCGGGTTGTATCCAACTTCACAAACAGATCCGTCCAGCGCCGCGCCTTTACTCTGTTACCCCCGGCCATCGCCGGGGCATACCAATAGAATCTTGCTAGTGTTGTGTCTCATAAATGTCTTTACTGGTAAGGGGAGTTGTAGCATATTGAACACACCATGCCCTGCCCACCTGCGTCTGCTCTTCGCCTAACTCCTGCACAGAAGCTCGAACTGACCAAGATCGTTCGTTATCCGAGTACCCCGCAAGCGATAGCACTACGCTGTCAAGTTGTCTTGGAAGCCGCCAAGGGAGTACCAAATCGGCAGTTGGCGCGAGAGCTTGCGACAACTCTGCCCACCGTGCTGCTGTGGCGGCGGCGATACGAGCAAGGAGGCTTGGCTGGCATTCTGCAAGACAAGCCACGGGCGGGGCATCCTCCTCGAATCAGCGCGAAGCAAGAAGCCGAGATCATAGAGGCGACACGAAATACCAAACCGCAGAATGGGACGCACTGGACGGTGCGAACAATGGCTCGCTGCGAAGGCGTCAGTCCAGCTACGGTCCAGCGGACATGGAAGTCGTATCACCTACAACCACACCGCGTTGAGCACTTTAAGTTCAGTACCGACCCGGAGTTTGTCCACAAAGTGCGCGACATCGTTGGTCTATACCTGAATCCTCCGGAGAAGGCTCTTGTGCTCAGTGTCGACGAGAAAAGCCAAATCCAGGCGCTGGATCGTACGCAACCGATTCTGCCCTTGCACCCAGGTCTTCCGGAACGACAGACCCACGACAATGAGCGGCACGGAACAACCACTTTGTTCGCGGCGCTCAACGTACTGGATGGGACCGTCATCGGCCAATGCTAGCCTCGTCACCGTCACCAAGAGTTTGTTCGCTTCCTTAACCGCGTGGATAGCGTGATCGATCCAGGTCTGGCGGTACACGTCATCCTAGACAACTACGGGACGCACAAGCATCCGGAGGTTAAGAAATGGTTTGCGGCTCATCCCCGATACCACCTGCACTTCACCCCGACGAATTCGTCCTGGGTGAACCAGATCGAGCGCTGGTTTGCGGACATCACCAGCAAGCGCATCCGCCGTGGAACCTTCCATAGCGTCCGGGAGTTGATCCAAGCTATCGAGAGTTACATTCGCGAGAACAACAAACAACCCAAGCTATTCGTCTGGACCGCAACCGCAACATCCATTCTGCGAAAGCTCAGGAAATATAAAGGGATTTTAGAGACACCACACTAGTGCTCAGTGTTCCGCCTTCGACTTGTTCCAAACGGCGATCATGCTGGAGGAGCGGGTGGGCCGCCGCACAGCGGAACTGCAAGCGGCCCTGCGCGAACAAGCGACGCGTGACCCACTGACCGGTCTTTACAACTGCCGCTACCTCGGGGAGACTCTGGGACGAGAATTGATCTTGGCCGAGCGCAATGGACAGCCGGTCAGTTTATTATGGGTGATCTCGATCACTTTAAGGCAGTCAACGATCGTTATGGTCATCTCGCCGGTGACGAGGCGGTACGGGTCTTCGGCGATCTGATGAAGTGGCAGATGCGCGGCAGCGATATATCTACTGTCGCTATGGAGGCGAGGAATTTTTGTTGGTTTTGCCACAGATGTCTACAGACGACGCGGTCGAGCGTGCCGAACAGTTGCGCAGCGCGATCGCTGCCGCTCCCGTTTCCTACGCTGCGCCGATTGGCGCGTCGAATTACGGTTCTTTGTTAAGGGGATGCGGCGATCGTCATTAGTGATGCACTCAGCTAACCGACATACCTTCCACCAGGTCGGCGCGCGAATTGCGAGTTGGCCAGTAAACTATGTGTGCTATTGGGGTCATCTCTGTATCGAAATAGGGCAACTTCGGTATGATGAGTTCCGAGTCCGCTATTCCGGCAGCAGCGGAATAGTGAGGCTCTCAAGATCGATACTGATATTGAGGACACAACCGTTTTACCGGACCTTGTCCGGGAAGCGCAAGACCACTCCTTCCGGAATTCCTACGCTCTTCGAAGTTAGCGCTCATTGTCCGCCCATTCTCCAAGAAGCAGATGCAAGAGCCACTACGGACAATTACTGTTCGACAATACATTCTGGATTCCAGAAGGTGGACTTGACCTTTCGCAATGCCCACGCTCGTTATGAATCATCTGAACTGAACAAGCCGCAATACAAAGGTTTTACCAGTTGCCAAAACTCCAGGTGCTGCCCCGTGAATGGGCATTGAGGTGCATCAGGAGTTGTAAGTACTTGGAGAATCGTCCGAGAGTGCTGGGTTGGTTTTTGGAATATTTGCACTTCGGCGCCCTAGAATGCGGGCCGACACAGAGAGCCCCTATCTTGCCAGCATCTCTGGCCATCGTGAGGTGTTGGTGACATACATGCAGAAGTGGTTTCGAAACGATGGCTACCGCGATGGGAGTCCGAAGATCGCTGTCATGTCTTTCATCTCAACCATCATCCTGCTGCAGTCTTTTACCCGGCATTCTCCGGATATGCTTAGCCAGTACAGTCTGTTAAAAGCATCTCCGCCGCCTTCGCCGAGCGTTGGTGCCTATTCCTTTCGAGGACACCTTAAGCCGATCAGCAGATGACGTCAACGGCTAATCCACTCACGAGTTGACGTCGCAAACATCACAGTCATAACGAGAATTCCGGAGTGATAATGAACTCGGCCCATCAACCATCTCAGCGCGAATTATCTGATCTTGAATTTAGTGAAGTACGCACAGACAAGTGCAACGGCTCCTTAGGCGCGATGCGCGGTCTGGGATACGCAATGCTCGTAATGGCCCTCACCTACTCACTTGGAATCTGGCTTTGTTTCCATACGTAGTCCCGATGGTCCGCACCACGCAATTTACTGCTTACAAGTACGACCACGCTATGCCGCAGGATACGGTGGTACAGTTATGAGAGATCTTGGAAGATCGTGGGTGTGAGCCAATGTTCGAAAAGAACGCATTAGGCAGATGGAGAGTGCTGCGCCGCACCACCGGAGTGTTGCTCGCCGCCTTGGCGTTGATTGGCCTCGGCGTGGTGATCCTAATTGGCTATGAGGTCGGATCCAAGGTGCATCGGATTCTGAGCGCTTGGCATATGGGAGTTTTCGAGTCACGCGAGCAGTGGATCTACGCGATGGAAGCCGCCGCGGTCCGGCAGTATGAGCACCCGTCCCCCGTGGGCAACCTGCACTTTCCTCGGCTTGTCGATCAGTTCGACCATAAGCACATGAACTACTTTTACGCGTGGCAGACAGCTGGACTCATGCTTGGGTTAGAGCAGTGCATGACGCCAGAAGCGGCTGCCAAGGTCATCGGCAGAAGAAATGACTTGAACGACTTGGTCGGCAATGAGATTGACAGCGCGATTCTGGCCTATGCACTGGAACGTGCGCCAGCGGCAAACATTCAGGAGAGAGAACAGATCGTTGCGCGTGTATTAACGAACGTCCAGGCGGCCGTGGACAAGAACACTGGAACATTGATGTTTAGGAGGGCCCTGCCTTTTGTTCGGTTTGTGGACACCATCGGATTGGCAGTTCCTTTTGTTGCAGTTATCGGCAATCGACAGCATGACGACGCGCTGACCCAACTGGCCTTCCGTCAGCTTAAAGAAATTGAAGAGCATGCGTTTGTAGACAGGTTTGGGTACATTCCATTTCACGGATTCGACCTGAGATCCAGCACGCCCTTGGGCGCCTATGGATGGGGACGTGGAACTGGCTGGTACGCCCTGGGACTAATCGACACACTGCCTGAAGTAGATGATGCGAAGAAGGCCGAGTTGACCGCGGCGGTCGTGCGCCTCGCAATCTCGGTTTGCAAGTTTCAGCGCAATGACGGCAGCTGGGGCAGTATCATCAATGACACGAACAGCCATAGCGATACATCGGCGACCGCGCTGCTTCTCTACTTCATAAAGCGTGCATGCAGCCTGGGCGTTCTGAATTCAGGAGATTACATTCGGCACATCGAGACCGCCGAGAAGTACCTGATGACCAACACGAGGTCCGACGGCGTGGTCACGAATTCAGAGGAAGATGCCATCGGGATGGGATCCTATTCGTCGGAGTATGCCCCAATGCCGTTCACGCAGGGATTAACTTTGAGAGCGGTATGCCAGAGTGTTTCAGCTCCTTTATGAAGTGTCCTCTGCTCAGCTCTGAAGAATCGCTCTTATCTACCTGACCTAAACAAGATTGACTCTCATGCATGGCCCCTCTCTCGCGCGTGCAAGAATTCTGCGAGGATATCTCCGGCAGCAAACGCCCGTGCTGTAATCGCGGGGAGCTTGGCTGCAAGGTGCTCTCTGATGCGGCTAGCGTCAGAGAGCAATGTGCGCGTGCGGTCCGCTATGTTTTCAGGGGTCGCATGCTGAGGGTCAACGCAGTAGTCAAGGCTTCCGAAGATATCCTGATTCAGACCGCGGGCTTTTACACTGTAAGCCAAGCTCAGCGTGGGAACCCCAGATGAGAATGCTGCAATCGTCGAGTGTGTTCTGGCACCAACAAACACACAGCAGTGGGACACCACCCATTTGATTTGTGCAGCTGATAACTCGCGGCTCGTTACGCACACCGCGGTGCGAGTTTCTCGCTCTACCCGTTCCGCGACATCGGCGAGAAAATCTCCATCGTCATTTTGCGGAGCAAACACGTGGGGAACCAGCAGAATGTTCTCTCCTGATGTCTTCATTATGGCAACCACCGTCTGCGCACACATCGTTGCCCAAGCGTTCAAATTTCCACCGGTAACATAGCGAGACATCAATGGGCTGAAGTTCAACCCGATCGGATTCCCATTGAGGGCGGCGGAGGGTAGGTCTTTTGAGCCCGGCATTTCGGGCAGCATGGCAAATGCTGGGTCGGCAACTAGGCGAGCGTGTTTGCCTACTCCGTTCCGGCGAAGGTACTCAAGAGAGCGGGTCTCGCGGACGAAGATTCCACTCAACTTATCCATGTGAGCATGGGCGAAGTCTGCAAATTCCAGGTCAGAATTAAACGGTCCTACGGACGCTCCCCATAAGAATACGGGGACACTCTGGCGAACCAGGTAGTCATCTAAATTGAAATACATGTAGGGACGGCCATAATCTAAAGAGTAGTTGTCGCCACCGACTTGCAGCGAAGCACACACATTCCCGACCTCATGTTTCAACATGCAGTACCGCCCATGCGTATCCAGTCCTAATCGCCGATCAAGCTGGTCCAGCAGCCACACAGTCGAGAACTTCTTATAAGACAGTAAAATGTGCGAGATCGCATGATCGGATTCAGCCGTACCCTGCGCTTCCAGATCACTTTTTTCACCAAACTGCGCGAGGACAAACTGAGCATTCGCTCCGAAGCTCCGCCGCAAAATTGCCGCTGTCCCTCGGACAATTGCCTCGCACCCGCGATTCCGATAACTACTATTACCGGCAAGCAGAAACCGTGGTGTTGTTTTCACATTCGCCCTCTTTTCGCGACCATTTCATTTACGGGTGCTTATACCGAAAAATCGTATGCTCCCAGTTTCTACGCCTTCAACGCCTGCGCACAGTGGCTCTGGGAAGCACCCAGCGCATTCCACACGGCCCGGCGCTCTGGGTTGGTGAAAAGCAGCGCGAAGACCACTGGCACAAAACAGAATATGGAGGCCACAAGGAGCGCCATCATGGTCATATAGTCGGGTGCTGAAAATCGGAGTACTAGAACGGCGGGTAGCAGCAGAGCAACCACCGCTGCGAACAACGACTTTGCCAGCAGAGCATAGTACTCCCATAGGTCAAAGTGCATGATTCTGCAGAAGTACCACGGTTGCACGAAAAGTTTGGTAAAAGCCATGGGAATCATGGTGCCGAGCGCAACACCCAGCAGCCCCATGTGGCGCACCAGCAGGATGCTGAGCACAAGATTCGCCACGCCCTCCAGAGAATTAAAAGCGGCGAAGAGGCCATGCTTTGAAATTCCATACAGCAACTGCAGCGAAGGGGTTTGGCAGAGCGCGGTCATCGCCCCGAGCGTGAGCGCCACCATCGCCGGATACGCATCAAGATAGGATGGGCCCATCCAGCGTGCAATGAAGGGCCGGCCCAGACCCAGTATTCCACAGCCAACAAACGTCGAGATGGCGACAGAGACCTTCGTGCTGAACTTGAATACCTGCGCTGTGCGCTCCCTGTCGCCGGTTCCATGGAGGCGGCTGAAGAGAGGGCCTAGCGTCCCTGTAACCGCGATCATCAGGCTGATGAAATACTGCGCCATGCTGCCAGCGATATTGTAGTGTGTGACCGCAGCGACTCCGATAAAGGCAGCAACCACCAAGGCATCCACCTGAAAACGCAGCAGGTCAGCCAGTTGCGCGATGAGACTGATGGAGCCATAGGAGAAGAGCTTCCGGGCAACTCCAACAGCGACAAATTGAGGAGAGATTCTGAGACTGGGGGAGACGCGGCGGCTCCCATAGGCGCTGAGCAACAAACTGAATGCAGCGGCGCCAAAATTGATCCACCCCAACGCGGCGATTCCAGCACCGGACCGCAGAGCTGTTAACGTCAATACGGCGCGCAGCAGAACTGATGAGATTTCAAGGCTGGCGGAAATATCAAAGCGCAGATGGGCGTTGATGAGGCCGAAGAACACACGCATCGGAATGGAGATTCCGGTTCCTGCACCGACAATCAGGATGACCTTGCGGAAGGTAGCTAGTTCGGCAGGATTGGTAAGGAAGAGTCCGCCGGCAATGGCGATGCCTCCGCTCAATCCCAGCACAAGCAATCCCAGACCAAGGTAGATTGCTAGCGATGTGCTCGCAATGCAATTGCACTCCTCAGGATTGTCGCCACCCAGTGCGCCAGCCAAGTGGCGCGTTACGGCGCCGGACAGGCCGAGATCGAGCAACGCGTAGTAGCTGCTCAGCGTGGTGACAAGCGCCCACAAGCCGTAGCTCCGATCTCCAAGGGTGTGCACCACGAATGGCGTCAGCATGAGCGCGATGCCAGTGCTGGAGGCGAGGCCGAGGACACGCATTACAGAGCCGAATCCGATTTTGCGCGCGTTCAGTGCAGTTGTACTTGTGGTACTCATGTGCACTTCTCCTGACCGGACAGAACATTCTGGAGGATGCGATCGAGGAGCAAGGATTTTTCATCCCAGGAATATTGGGCAACCACAGTTTGTCGGGCACAGCATCCAATTTCGCGCGCTTTTTCAGGATGAGTCATTAGATGTATGGTCTTGGCCGCAAATTCGCCAGCATTGCGGGCCAGCAGGATGTTGGCGCCATCGCGGACGTCGATACCGGTGCATCCCAAGGGCGTGGCGACGACGGCCTTCCCCATCGCCCAGGCTTCAAGAATTTTATTTTTCATGCCGCCGCCAGAGACTAGCGGAGAGATGATGACAGCGGCCTGTTCGAGATAGGGGCGGATATCCGGCACGAATCCCGTGACTCGAATGTTGGGGCCTGCAAGGGCCTGAACCTCGGGACTCGGCCCTCCGCCCACGATGCTCCAGTGGCACTCTGGAAGCGCCTCGCGAATCTTGGGAAAAATTCGATGCGCAAAATATTGTGCAGCGGCGATGTTTGGGGGAAATCCCATAATGCCCGAGAAGACGATCTCGCGCGGATTCACAGGGAGGTCGGCCGGATGAAAGAAACTCGAGTCGACGCCGTTGGGTAGGACTGAGGCAGGGACGCCGGGAAGGATGCGGCGGAACCAGCGCGCATCCTGCTCTGAAACAAAAATGCAATGGCGCGCATTGCGGCACAGTCGGCGCAAATATGGAAACAGTTCGAAGACGTGCTTCGCCATGCGTAGGCCATTCACTGAGAGACCTTGCACGCGAATCTCCCGCAGTGCCGCAAGCACCGGCTCATCCACCAGATCGGCAATAACCGGTACACTGCAGTGTTCAGCGTAATGCAGCAAATCAACCCCCATGACAATAATGCCGTCGAACGATTGTTCGCGCAGCGCGCAATCGAAGGCTCGCTGCAACTCCGGATCGACGCGATAGGGCTGCTGGAGTTGGAGGCAGGAACGCAACCACCGGAGGGGCACTTTCCGGGTTGGCTTTGCACTCGCGAACTGCTCCGCACTTAGATAGGTGATTTCATAGCTGTGCGGCAAACGTCGCAGAAGATGATGGGCGCGCAGACCAATGCCGTGACAGATGGCTTCTGGTGAGCTTTCGGTTAAAACGAGCAGGCGAAGCTGAGGTGTGCAGAGTTTTTCGCCGATCATGGCCGAGCTAAGCCTCCCGCAGGTGCCAGGATTGTGCCAAGGAGGGCATCGGCGGATGGCAGGATGTTTTCCGCAATTTCATTCTGTGCTTCGAGTCGAGCACCGCTGCGAGATACAATTCCCTCTACGATGGGCGAGAGAGAGTTGCATTGCCAATAGACTTCAAAACCACGATTCACGCAGACCTTTGGCGCTATGGTGGGCGCGACGATCGAGCGGCGTTCTGGAACGCGTTTCGCACAATTCCTGGCTTCCGCTTCAGTTACTTCTTGCGCAAATGCCAGGCGGCACGCCACCGGCCGCGCCTGTTGCGCATTGCAAGCACTTTCTTCCATAGCCTCCTGCTCGATCACTACTGCTATCGATATGGCTTTGATATTCCAATCGAAACCGAGATCGGCCCGGGACTCTACATCGGCCACTTTGGGCATCTGACCATCCATCCTGAGAGCAGGCTGGGATGCAACGTCAACCTGTCGCCGGGAATGGTAATCGGGCAGAGCAATCGCGGACGCGGAAAGGGCGTGCCGGTGATCGGGAACTGTGTCTGGATCGGCACCAACGCAATTGTCGTCGGAGGGATCAAGGTTGGGAACAACGTGATGATTGCACCGGGTGCGTACGTGAACTTCGATGTCCCGGACAATGCGGTGGTCGCGGGAAATCCCGGCCAGATTGTCTCGTACCGCGGCACTGAGCACTATATTGAACATATCGTTGGTCACATTTAGTCCGGAAGAATCCTGGTAATCTCGGGGGTTGCCGAGCGAATGAACTGCAAGATGGTCTTCGTAGCATCGTTCTCATCCATGCCTGGAGCCAATGGAATGCTGACCCGCACGAGCGCCCCATCGCGGCTTCCGCGGCGAATCGAATCCAACATCAGATAGAGTTTGCCGCGATACTCATCGGCGATGAAACGGTTATGTTCTTGGTACCAGTACACCACCAGCAGTCGCTTCTCTTCTCTCTCCACCAGGTAGTGGTTCAACTGCTCGATTCTCCCACCGCCCACATCCGCGTTGACGAGAGAGACCGAGAGCGGTTCCCAGCCCGAACCAGGAAGGCAGTTGCGCGGTGAATGCATGCGCTCGCCGGCCCTCTGAGTCCGGTAGTAAGCAATGAACAACTGCACCTGCGTTCCGGGAATGACCTCATAGCTGCGCGCCAGGAGGTCGTCGGCATGCAGTATCCGGCGAAGCGGAGGAGACAAAGGATCTTCCGAGATGGAGTGCCACGCCCCGATGCGTCCGGGCAAGGCACTCAACGGCGTCCTCAACCCCGCTGCGGTGTCGCGGTCCAGCCAGAAGCGCAGAGTGAAGACACAGGCAAGGATCACGGAAACCATCAGGAGGCGGCGGTTCATAATGTCCGCGCCTTTGCTGGATGGAGCCGTTCAATCAGCTTCAGTTCCAGAGACAGCATTGTGAATGCAGCGACGAATACCAACCAGCCCTCCAGCAGGTGCCAGTAACCGGTCGTAAAGCGCTGTCCGAAGTAGTACCCGAGCAGGCCCGCCCCACTGACGCGCAACCCATTGGCGACAACGGCCACCACCGCGGCAGAGGCAACAAACACCATGCGCGCCATCCAATGCACGCGGGCGAAGCTCACCATGATTATGGCCAGGGTGATCAGGCTCACCAACGACCGAATTCCGCTGCAGGCTTCTCCGACGTTCAAGGTCTGACTGGCCATCTGCAGGATATTGCCGGTGCGGTAAACGGCGATCCCGCAACTGCGAAGAACCGCCTCGGAGCCGCTCGATGCGATCAACTGTAGTGGCAGCGTAACCTGGTTCATCAGCACAGCGGGCAGTGGAATGCAAAGCTCCAGCAGAAAAAGAGGCAGCGCGAGATGCCGCAAGTGATTCCAGCCCGCCAGCAGAAGAATCATTCCGGCGAGGAATGCAACGATAGAGCTGCGCTGAAGGAAGAACTCGGCACCAAAGTAGCCGGCGAGAAAAACGAGTTGCGATGCGACAATCACTCCCCAGCCCAACAATGTTTTAGGCTCAAGCGGCAGAGATTTCACAATTTCGCGGCGTCGAAAGACAATGTAAGCTGCGACAAAAGGGACGATCATACCGTGCGAATAGTCGGGATCGGTCCGCCAGTCTTCGAGCAATCCGCGCAACGTGGAAGCGTAGAGGAGCAGGAATGAGGCACCCAACATGCCCCAACAGGCGACGCTCTGCCACATAGCAGTTGCTGTGAGCCGCGGCTTGTTGAGTTCTGGCGTTGCCATATGCTTGCCATTCCGTCTTCGGATTCGAAGCTATTGCAGAATTTCTCTGGCCTCTCTGCGCGTCCTAAGGCCGTTATCCAGCTTTGCCGCAGAGGCCATTTCTTGCCTGGCCTCTGCCTTCTTGCCGGAATGCATCAGCGCAACTGCGAGATGGTAGTGATACTCGGCGTGTTTGGGTTCTGACTTTACCGCTTCCAGCAAGAGCGGAACTGCCATTTCGTCGAGCCGCCGCTTGGTGTAGATCCAGCCCAGCGTATCCGACACATTGGCCACGTTGGGCAAGGCGACTTTGGCACGGCGGGCGAGTTCCAGAGCCTTGTCCATGTCATTCAGATGATCGGCGTAGAGCCAGGCAAGATTGTTGGCCGCGACCCCAGCGTTGGGCGCGATGTCCAGCACCCTGATGTAGGACTCCTCGGCCTTGCGAAAATCGCCACGCTGCTGATTGAGCATCCCGAGCATGGTCCACGAGCTGATATCCGCGGGACGAAGTTTTATGGCGGACTCGAAGTATGCGATCGCCTCCGGCACTCTCTGACGGCGCGCATACAGGCTGCCGAGCTGAACGTAACTGGAGTAGCTCTCGGGCGATTGCTGCAACGATTTC
>Ga0181528_10000912_pt1 | contig 19137 bp, 18 predicted proteins | sample PEATcosm2014_Bin_47_FD_119742 | JGI IMG/M metagenome (GOLD analysis project Ga0181528, IMG submission 119742) | Peatland microbial communities from MTU Mesocosm Facility, Houghton, MI, USA - PEATcosm2014_Bin10_10_metaG | ecosystem: Environmental > Terrestrial > Soil > Wetlands > Peat | place...
CGCTACGATCTGCATTGGCGCGGTATCGCCTTGTCCGACTTCGACGGTCGTACTTGGACCAATCCCCGCAATCAGTTCATCCTGCAGCGGGACGCCGACAATAGCTTCCAGATTCCTCACCGCAACGCGGCTCTCACGTCGTATGTCACTCCGAATCTGTCGCGGGAAAACTTGATCCACTATCGCGTGCTGATGGAACCGATCGGCACGAACATCTTTTTTCTCGCTCCCATTGCCCATAGCGTGACCGGGGACTATCACTTGCTCGCGGTCGACACGGGCGGCGCAATCTACAATGCCGACTCGTCGGTCCCCGTGAGTCGCTACGAAGCTAACTCCGACATCGCCACCCCGTCCCCTGCTGAGCTCCGCGCGGCAGAACGTAACTACCCCGCCCAGATCACAGATCGCTTTCTGCGCCTTCCGACACTTGATCCGCGCGTCCCGCAACTCGCGCAACAGATCACAAGATCAGCTTCCAACGATTTCGACAAAGCGGCCGCCATCGAAAGCTATCTGCGCACTCGATTCGGATACACACTCGAATTACCTCGCACTCCGGTGAGCGACCCCGTCGCCAATTTTCTTTTCGTACGCAAACAGGGACACTGCGAATACTTCGCCTCCTCGATGGCCGTGATGCTCCGCACCATCGGCATCCCTTCGCGTGTCGTCAACGGATTCCGTAGCGACGAATTCAACGACATCACGGGAAACTACATCGTTCGCGCAAAAGACGCGCATTCCTGGGTCGAAGCCTATTTCCCCGGATATGGCTGGCAGATGTTCGATCCCACTCCCTCCGGCGGCTCGGGAACTCCGCAAGGGTGGGAACGCGTTGCGCTTTATGTCGATGCGATGGCTTCCTTCTGGCGAGACTGGATCGTCAGCTATGACACGACGCACCAGTACATCCTTGGCCAGGCCGCCGTCAGCGGAACCCGAGGACTCTGGGAAGACGCCCGCAAGTGGGCCCGTGACAAGTACGCTTCTATGCTCGAATGGGCGCGCCGTAGCCAGGATCGTGTCGAGCATTCTCCCGCCCGCTGGGCCCTCACCGCCGGCGTGATCGCGGTGATTCTGCTTCTGCTGGGAAACCTTGCCCGCTTTGTGCGCTGGCTTTATGAACGCTGGCTGCAGATGCATCCCGAGCGTTCTCCGGAACTAGCTGCCGCCATGTGGTACGAACGGATGTCTCGCGTCGTCGCCCGTCGCGGACACGAGAAGACTCCTACGCAAACCCCGCAGGAATTCGTGCGCAAGATCGAAGACGCCCGCCTTCGCGAGCCCGTCTCGCGCTTCACCGATGTCTACGAGTCCGCCCGCTTCGGAAACTCCACCGAAGATGCTCAGCGCCTTCCCGAGCTCTACGAAGAAGTGGAACTAGCCGCAAAAAGCCGATAGGAAAGTTGGACTGCAAGCGGCGCAACCGCGAAGCGGCGAAAGAATTCAGCCCACGGCGCTAGCCGTGCGTGCGCATCAGAAATGAAAGCGAGCCCAGAGGGGCGAGAGAAAACTGTCTACGAAAATCCGGCTCGATCAACAAACGAAAAGCAGCGTTTTTAGAACCGCCAGAACGCTCCGCCGCCGACAAAATAATTATGCTGCCGAGTCTTCCCCGTCGGAGCCAACGGAAAATCCGGCTCTCCCGACCAGAAGTCGCGCACTTCGCCTCGAATGTTCAATTGCTTCCACACTTTCACATCAAGGCCGATCCCGGCTTCAATCACCGCGCTGGTCGTCGATTTCCCCGGATTCGTTCCGCTATAAACCAGGGTACTGCTTTCGCTGAAGTGTCCGAACCCTGCCCCTATGCTGGCCCACGGCGAAACTGCCGTCGTCGGAAACAAATTCACTCTCGCTGCTGGGGCGACGAACAGTGACTTGTAGCTGGTCGGCACCACCGCATTGCCGTACTCTCCGGCATTCAACTTTTCCTCGGGGTTGTAAGCCAGCAAGGCTTCACCGGAGATTGAGTAGATAGGCGTCACAAAAATCCGCCGTCCGTACTCCCCCTCATACGTCAGCCCTTTGCCGGAATGAATGATGGGATCGAAATAGGTTGCGCCCTTGATTCCCTGGTCGCTGACGAAGGTTCGTCCGATGATGCCGCCAATTTCGTTCTTCTCGTCCTGCGCAACCGCCGATGCAGCCAGCATCGTTACCACTGTCAGGATCGCAGCGCAAAGCCCTTTGGCAGACATTTCCCCTCCTGCGACGTAGTTCCTCAATTGTTACGGCGGTAAGCCTAAGCCTAGCACGACAAGCCCCTGTTTAAATCCACAAATGCTACCTTCCGTGGTCCGGGTATGTCCTGCTGAAAGTGTTCCTTCGTGCACCTTCGTGACTTTGGTGGTTGAAGCTTTTGAAAGCCCCTGGGCTGGAGTCCACGCGAAGCGCACAACACGCGCAATGCTAGAATAGAAAGATTGCATGCCGGTAAAAGACCTCACTATCAGCGGTTCCCCCGAAGTTAAGAAGAAGAAATCTCCGGAGAATGCGCCAGCCGATCGCCCCCAAAAAGTGGGCTTCGTCAGCCTCGGCTGCCCGAAAAATCTCGTCGACAGTGAAGTCATGATGGGCTACCTTGCCCGCGCCGGAGCCGAACTTACCCGCCGCGCAGAAGACGCCGACATCATCGTCGTGAACACTTGCTCTTTCATCGACAGCGCCCAGCAGGAGTCGGTCAACACCATCCTCGAGATGGCGGGACACAAAACTGCCGGCAAGGCGAAAAAACTGGTCGTCGCCGGATGCCTCGTCGAGCGCTTCCGCGACCAGATTCAGAAAGACATTCCAGAAGTTGACGCCGTCGTCGGAACCGGCGAATTGGAGAGGATTCTTTCCGCCACCGGAGTCGCCACCGCGCCCGCGAACAATTCCCCGTTCGTGATTCTGACCTCGCGCCCCGAGGGCGACGCCCGCGCCGCACAAGGCCGTTTCTCCCGCGAGACATGGGACGGCGCCATCGCCGACCTTCCTAACTATCTTTACGACGAAGACACGCCGCGCATCCTCGCGACTCCCGGCCACATGGCCTACATCAAGATTGCCGAAGGCTGCGATCATCCCTGCACCTTCTGCATCATTCCGCAGTTGCGCGGACAATTCCGCTCGCGCCGTTTTGAATCCGTCATTGCCGAAGCCGAACGTCTCGCTCAATCCGGTGTCCGAGAAATCACCCTCATCGGCCAGGACACCACCTGCTATGGCGAAGATTTCGGCCTGAAAGACGGCCTCGCGCTTCTGCTCGAAAAACTTTCCGCGATCGAAGAACTGCGATGGGTGCGCTTCCTCTACGCCTATCCCAACAAGATCACCGGCAAGCTGCTCGACACAATCGCAGCCCACGAAAAGATCTGCTCCTACATGGACGTTCCCCTCCAGCACGCGTCCGCCTCGGTCCTCAAGCGCATGAAGCGCGGCGGAGGCGCCGACGTTTTCCTTCGCTCCATCGAAAAGATGCGGCGCGTCGTACCCGACCTGACGCTGCGCACATCGTTCATCGTTGGCTTTCCGGGCGAGACTGAAAAAGAATTCGAGGAGCTTTGCGACTTCGTTCGCGAGGCACAATTCGACTGGATGGGCGCGTTCTCCTATTCGGATCAGGATGGCGCAAGCGCCTATGCGCTCGACAAAAAGCTCTCGCCCCGCGAGATCGAACGCCGCCGCAAGCACCTAATGTCGATCCAGCGCCAAATCAGCAAGAAGAAGAAGAAATCCCTGGTCGGTCGCGAATATGACCTACTGCTCGAAGGCGAGTCGGAAGAAACGGAATTGCTACTCGAAGGCCGCACCCCGATGCACGCCCCCGAAATCGACGGCAAAGTTTTCGTCAACGACGTCCCGGAAGAAATCGAGCCGCAACCCGGCCAGTTCTATCGCTGTCAGATCACCGAGTCCCACGACTACGATTTGGTCGCGAGAATTTTGTAGGCTGAAATCCCATGCCTCGCAAGCGCACGGTAAAACTCCGCTGCCCGATCTGCAAGAAAGAAGTGCAGAGCACCGCCCCCGACTTCCCTTTCTGCAGCGACCGCTGCCGCATCATCGACCTCGGAAAATGGGCGAGCGGCGGCTATGTAATCTCGTCTCCCGTCACCGACGCCGAGGAACTGATCCCCGACAGCAGTCCCGAAGACCGGGATCGCGAACACTAATGGAAACGGCCGTCGAAAGATCTCACCCACGCGGTCCCCTCTGGGCCACTTTGGTCGCCACCTTCTTTGGCGCCGGACGCCTCCATCCCGGCCCCGGTACTTGGGGCTCGGCCTCCGCCGTTTTGCTCTGGGCCGCGCTCGCTCACGTAATCAACCCCTCTTACCGCACTCCCGTCGTCATTGCCCTGGCAATCTTCGTCACCCTGATCGGCATCCCTGCCGCGACACAGGTCGCCCGAGCCTCAGGCACCATAGATCCGCAATTCATCGTTATCGACGAGGTCGCCGGACAGCTTATCGCTTTAATCGCCGCCCCCCTAACATGGAAAACTTTCGCGGCCGGTTTTATACTTTTCAGAGCCTTCGACATCATCAAGCCCCCTCCTGTGCGCCAACTGGAACGGCTTCCCGAGGGAACCGGGATCGTGCTCGATGACGTTGCGGCTGGAATCTACGCGCTCGCAGTCATGCAACTTCTCCTCCGCTCAGGTCTATTAAAATAGAATCAAGTTTACAAAGCTGTTAGCCCGCAACTGGGCACTCGGTATTCGAATGGGATTTTCCGATCGTATCCTCGGCAGAAAAAACGTGAACGGCGGACCGCACATTGAATCGGTAGCACCGGAGTGCGCCCTCACCGGCGGAGAAGTTCGCATCAAAGGCTCGGGCCTTCGACCTCAGGAACTCTTACGCCCGAAAATAAAGTTCGGCGAATTCGAAGGCCCCGTCGTCGTCAGTTCCGATGGCTTCGTCGTCACCCGCGTTCCTGAGGGAGCCGTCACCGGCCCGGTCGTCGTTGCCACCGACGGTCATCTCAGCAATCCACACACTGTCAAGGTTGCGGTCACGATTGCCGAGAACCTGCATCCCGTCACCAATCCAGCCGTCGATGCTGAAGGCAACATCTATGTCACCTTCTCCGGATCGCGCGGCCCGAAAGTTCCCACTGCCATCTTCAAGATCGACACCAACTATGGGGTCAAGCCATTCGTCCAAGAAATGATGAACGCGACCTCCATCGCTTTCGACCCGCAAGGCCAGATGTACGTCTCTTCACGCTACGACGGCGCGGTCTACAAGGTCGCTCCCAATGGAACCATGACGACCTTCGCCGAAGGCCTTGGAGTCGCGACCGGCATCGCCTTCGATCGCGAGCAAAGTCTCTACGTCGGAGATCGTAACGGCACCATCTTCAAAATTTCGCGCGACCAGCAGACCTTCGTCTTCGCCACGCTTGAGATGAGCGTCTCCGCTTATCACATGGCCTTCGGGCCCAAGGGAGATCTCTTTGTCACCGGCCCCAACGATCGCGTCTACAAAGTCGATCCCAACGGAACGGTGAGTACCTTCTACAAAGGCTTGGGCCGTCCGCAAGGACTCGCCTTCGATGCCGATGGCAACCTCTACGTCGCTGCTTCGCTCGCCGGCACTCGCGGCATCGTTAAGATCACTCCCGAAGCCAAGCCCAGTCTCGAAGTCGCCGGCCAGGGACTAGTCGGCTTAGCCTTCTCCCCCGGCCGCTCCGTAATCCTCGCCACGACCAGCGCGGTCCATCATCTCTCCTGGAACATCGCAGGCCAGCGCCTCCTCCCCGAATAATAAGTTTGAATCAAAGACGAAGCCGTGGGTGCCCCACCGTTGTCGTGTCGTTTGCGACAGGGTGGGGACTTTGACTTCTTCATTTCCAGAATCAAACCCTCGGAAGATCCAGCTCCCCTCTGCGGTCCAAGCATTTGATTTAAACTTTCCAGAGTGAACGCAGAAATCATCGCGGTAGGTTCCGAACTCCTCACTCCCTACCGCATGGACACCAATTCGCTCTATCTCACCGAGCAGCTCAACCAACTCGGCGTCGAAGTCATCTTCAAAAGCGTCGTCGGAGACAATCTCCGCCAGCTCGTGGCCGCCGCTCAGCACGGATTATTTCGCTCCGACATCCTGATCTTCAGTGGCGGCCTCGGCCCCACCGAAGATGACCTCACTCGCGAAGCCGTTGCCGAAGCCCTCGGAGTTACGCTCTGCCGCGATCCCGAAATTCTCGCCCGCCTGGAGCAGCGATTTGCCGAGCGCGGATGGAAGATGTCGCCCAACAACGCCAAACAAGCCGATGTTCTCGATGGCGCCACCGTTTTGCCGAATCCCAATGGCACTGCGCCCGGCCAATGGATCGCAGGCCAATTCGACGGACGCGAGCACATCATCGTTCTGCTCCCCGGTCCTCCCTTCGAATTGAAAGGTCTCTTCGAGAGCGAAGTTCGTGAGCGCCTCCGCGCCAAAGTTCCGCCGACGCATCTCTTCACTCGCACTCTGAAGGTCGCGATGCTTGGCGAGTCAGCCGTTGATGCGCGCGTCGCTCCCATCTACAAACGCTATCCCGATGTAGACACAACGATCCTCGCCGGTGCCGGAGAGATCGAACTTCACTTTCGCACTCGCGCCGCCACGCTCGACGCGGCGGAGGCCCGGGCCGACGAAGTCGCCGAACTAGTTGAAGATGAACTAGACGACGCCGTCTATTCGCGCAATGGAGAGTCACTCGAGCAGATCGTTAGTTACTGGCTTCAAATGCGCAACGCCACCGTCGCAGTCGCCGAGTCCTGCACCGGGGGCCTGCTCGCCGAGCGCATCACCTCCATCAGCGGCAGTTCGCGATATTTTCTCGGCGGCGCGGTCGTCTACTCGAATCAATTGAAGACAGAATTCGCTGGAGTGCCGGAAGAAATGATTCATCGCCACGGAGCCGTCAGCCGCGAGGTAGCCGCCGCTCTGGCAGAAGGCATCCGCTATCGCTGCGAGTCAACCTTCGGCGTCGGAATCACCGGCGTCGCCGGACCCACGGGAGGCACCTCGGAAAAGCCGGTAGGTTTGGTCTTTCACGCAGTAGCCAGCGACTCTGGCACCGAAATCGTGCAGCGGATATTCCCCGGCGATCGCAAACGCATCCGCCGCTTCGCCTCCACCATGGCTTTGGATATGCTCAGAAAGAAACTGATGTGAAGAAAGCTTCGAGCTGTGAGCGGTGAGCCGTGAACTCAACGGCTCAGAGCTCATAGCTCATGACTCGTAGCTCACCGCGTTTTTATGCGCCTCTTCCTCGCTCTCGACATCGACGACGTCATCCGCGAGCGCATCGCTCGCTTCGTCGACGGCGTCCGCAACTTCGCTCCCGACGCTCGCTGGATGCAGCCCGAATCCTTGCACGTCACACTGAAATTCATCGGCGAGCAACCAGAGGCATCCGTCGAAAGAATAAAACAGGCCATGAACGCTGTCTCCGCTACCTCAACGCAAATTCATTTTCGCGGTTACGGGTTCTTCCCCACGTCAAAATCCGCGCGCGTCTTCTGGATCGGTATGGACTCCGGCCCCGAACTCGTCGTACTCGCAGCCGCGATAGACGACACAATGCCCTCGCTGGGAATTCCGAAAGAAGACCGTCCTTTCAGCCCGCACCTCACGCTGGCACGCGGTCGCGGAGCCTCGGGCTCCCCGCGCATAAGCAGCAAAGACGGCCCCAGTCGCACCTTCCAACGCCTCCAGGAAAAGCTGTCCGCTCTATCGGTTTCAGAGTTTGGTACCATGACGCCCCGCGAGTTCTTTCTGTACCGAAGCCACCTCTCGCCGAAAGGATCGAAGTACACCAAACTCGCAAGTTTTTCATTGCAGCTGTAAGAAACGGGTGCCCCATTCAAACATCGCGCCGTCTGCGACGTTAGAGTGGGATTAGCAAGATCATGTCCAAACTCATCCTCATCGCCGCGGTCAGCTACCTGCTAGGCTCCATACCCTTCGGATACCTCCTCGTCCGGATCTTTCGCGGAGAAGATGTTCGCACGACCGGCAGCGGTAACATCGGCGCGACCAACGTCTCACGCAAGTCGCCCGCGCTCGGCGCACTCACCCTCCTTCTCGACGCTCTTAAAGGATTCCTCGCCGTCGAATTCGCGGCCAAGATCTCGACCTCGGGAACCGATGCCCGCCTTCGCGAAATGATGGCCGCTGCCGCCCTGTTCGCCATCGCCGGACACATGTTCCCCATCTGGCTCAAATTTCGCGGAGGCAAAGGCGTCGCCACGGCTCTCGGAGCATTTCTTCGTTTTAGCCCGCTCGCGGTGCTCGTCGCGGTTATCATCTTTGTCGTGGTCGTGCTCCTCTCGCGCCGTATCTCGCTCGGGTCTATCGTCACCGCCGCCGCATTCCCCATCTCTGTCTGGCTGTTGAATGTTTCGCGCGATGCAATCGTTATCGCTCTAATCGCCACCGCCGCCGCGCTCATCATCGTCCGTCACCACGAAAACATTCGCCGCCTGCTCTCCGGCGCCGAGCCCCGTTTCTCCATGGGCCGCAATCATGAGGGCAAATAGATGAGCCAGATCGCCGTCATCGGCGGAGGCGCATGGGGCACCGGACTCGCCATCGTCCTCGGACGCAAAGGCACCCACCGTGTGCGCCTATGGGCGCACGAAATCGAAGTCTGCGAATCGATCACGCGCCAGCACGTGAATGAAAGATTTCTTCCCGGCCGCGAGATCCCCAACTCCGTCTCCGCCACCAACGATCTCGCGGCCGCACTCAAAGACGCGGAGATCGTCGTGAGTGTCATGCCCTCGCAGCATTGCCGACGCCTCTTCGAACGCATGCGCACGCTCCTCCCGCCGCGCGCCCTGATCGTGAGTGCAACGAAAGGCCTCGAAGAAGAATCACTTCTGCGAATGACCGAAGTGATTCACCAAGTAATGAACGCCCAACTCGAGCGTGGGGATTTTGACGTTCGAATCGCGGCCCTCAGCGGGCCATCCTTCGCTCAAGAAGTCACCCGCGGAGATCCCACCGCTATCACCATCGCCTCGCAAGATCAGCCACTCCTGCGCACAATCCAGCAGGAATTTTCGGACGCCACCTTCCGCGTCTACACCAACAGCGACGTCGTCGGCGTCGAACTCGGAGGCGCGCTCAAAAACATCATTGCCATCGCCGCCGGCATCTCCGACGGCCTCGGCTTCGGACACAACTCCGCAGCTGCCCTCATCACTCGTGGCCTCGCCGAAATGACGCGCCTCGTCGTCGCCTGCGGAGGCCGCGCCGAAACCATGGCCGGACTCGCCGGTCTCGGGGACCTCGTCCTCACCTGCACCGGAGGTCTCTCACGCAACCGCAGCGTTGGCGTCGAACTCGGACGCGGCAAAAAACTCCCGGAGATCATCGCTGCCATGCACGGCATGGTCGCCGAGGGAGTCTTTACTACCACCGCCGCCGTCGGCCTCGCCAAATCCTGCGGCGTAGAAATGCCCATCACCGAACAAATGCATGCCATCCTGCATGAAGGAAAATCCCCCAAAGAAGCGATTCAGCAACTAATGTCCCGCACCGGCAAAAGCGAAACCACATAACCAAATGAACTTGGGCGTCATCCTGAGTGGAGCCGTATTTCCGGCGGAGCGAAGGATCTCGCGCGGTCCGACTCTGCTGCATCGCTTTCCTCTGTGCGCCGCTGTGCCCCCCGTGGTGAAAGCTTTGCTACCCGTGATACGCTGTCTCGTTTTAACGGAGCCTCCATGCGAAAGGTAAACGTTGCATTCGTTCTTGTTCTCTTCCTAGCGCCCTTCTCCCAGGCCCAGACAAAAACTCTCGCCGAACGCTTGGGCTATCCGCGCGATTCCAAACTCCTCATCATCCACGCCGACGACCTCGCCGTCGCCCACTCTGAAGACATCGCTAGCTTCGACGCCCTCAACCAACACGCTGCCACCTCCGCTAGCATCATGGTTCCCTGTCCCTGGCTCACCGAAGTCGCCGACTACGCCAAATCTCATCCCGAAGCCGACCTCGGCCTTCACCTCACTCTCACCAGCGAATGGAAAACTTACCGCTGGGGCCCGGTCGAATCGAAAGACAAAGTTCCGAGCCTCCTCGATCCCTCCGGATATCTTTGGCCCGAATCCGGTCCAGCCGTGCAGCACATCAAGGCCGACGAAGCCGAACGTGAGATTCGCGCTCAGGTCGAACACGCCATTGCCATGGGCATTCATCCCACACACCTCGACAGCCACATGGGAGTCCTTTTCTCGCGCCCCGACCTCGTCGCCATCTATGTCAAAATCGCGCACGAGTACAAACTGCCCTTCCTCGGAATGCTCGGACCCAATGCAACTCCCGCTCTGCGCGCGGCCTTTTCCGACAAAGACATCCTTCTGGATTCCGTCGTCATCGCCGGACCCACCGTCCCCGCTGCTGGCTGGAAAAGCTTTTACTTGGACGCCATCAAGAATCTCAAACCGGGACTGACCGAGTTCATCGTCCACCTCGCCCATGACGACGCAGAATTCCAAGCCGTCGCCGTCGACCACCCCGACTACGGACCAGCGTGGCGCCAGCGCGACTACGACGTCATCACCAGCCCCGACTTCAAAAAGGCGTTAGAGGATAATCACGTAATCCCCATCCACTGGAGCGACCTGAAAAAGCTGTTAAACTAATGGGTTTTTTGGGGCTTAAGGAAAGAGCCAAGAAGTTCGGTGAGCCGTCCTAGCGTATTTTGCAAGGGCCCGCGACGCTGTTCGTTTCCGGACAGAAATATCCTCAGACGGACAGAACAATCCGCCTTCTAACCACTTGTCCCGTTCCATCTTTCTTCACAATGAGTAAGTTACCGCGGCATACGATTTGGTTCGAGCCTTGCTCCCAGAGCTCAGTCCTATGGTGATGTTGCTCCACACCTAAGATCTCGAGGCTGATGATGGGAACTCTATTGCAAGATCTGCGCTTTGGCTTTCGAATGCTGAAAAAGAGTCCTGGCTTCACGGCGGTAGCAGTCGTGACTCTAGCGCTCGGCATTGGTGCGAACACGGCACTCTTTTCCGTGGTCAATGGCGTATTGTTAAGCCCGCTGCCGTTTCCTCAACCGGATCAGTTGGTCACGCTCCATGAAAATAAACCGAATTTTGAGGGCGGCTCCATCTCTTATCCAAACTTTCGCGACTGGCGAAAAGAGAATCACACTTTCTCGTCGCTAGCCCTCGCTCGCGCTTACGCTTTCAGCCTGACAGGCATTGGCGAAGCTGAGCAGGTCACCGGCGAATTCATCTCTTCTGACTTTTTTGCTGTGCTGGGAGTAAGGCCCGTCATTGGGCGCACATTCACCGAAGCCGAGGAGCCCGTCGGCGCCGGTCCGGTCGCGCTCATCAGCGCGGGATTATGGCAGCGCAAATTCAGCTCTAAGCCCGATATTTTGGGGACAAACATTACGCTGGACGGAAGAGACTACACCATCATCGGAGTGATTCCGTCCAATCTTCAACTCGACATTCCAGGCTTCAGAGACAGTCAGATCTATGCGCCAATCGGCCAGTGGAGTAATCCGATACTGCTGGAACGCTCCGCGGGGCTGGGCTTCCATGGCATCGGCCGGCTCAAACCCGGCGTGACCATCGAACAAGCGCGCGCCGACATGGACGGAGTGACCCGCAGTCTCGCAGAAGCTTTTCCCGATGCAGATAAAGGGATCAGCGCGAACCTGAGGCCGCTCAAGGAACAAATGACTGGAAGTATCCGGCCTCTCTTGCTGATGCTTCTGGCATCGGTCGGCTTCGTGCTTCTGATTGCCTGCGTGAATGTCGCCAATTTGTTATTAGCTCGCGCAAGCAAGCGGACACGCGAATTTGCAGTTCGCGCGGCACTTGGCGCAAGCCAGCGACGAGTCGTCCGCCAATTGCTTACCGAGAGCATTTTGCTCGCTCTGGCCGGCGGAGGATTGGGCTTGCTGCTCGCGGCCTGGGGGACAGGCGCAGCCATGAGAGCACTGCCTGCGGCTCTGCCTCGCGTCGAGCAGGTCGGGCTTGATTTCCGCGTGCTGATCTTTACGGCTGGCCTCTCGCTGCTCGCGGGAGTTCTTTTTGGACTTACGCCTGCGCTCAAAACATCCCAGCCGGATCTGCACGAAACGCTCAAGCAAGGCGGCAGGGGAGCAAGTGGAACCCGCCATCGCATGCAGAGTGTGTTCGTCGTCTCCGAGATGGCTCTCGCTCTGGTGCTGCTGATCGGAGCGGGATTGACCATCCGTAGCCTGCTGAAGCTGTGGAGCGTCGACCCCGGTTTTAACGCGCGTAATATGCTTACCTTTGGGCTTGCGCTTCCACCCTCCGTGGTGCACGCCAAACCAGACGCGATCCGCGCCGCCTTCCGTGATTTCGATGACAAGCTCGCCGCAGTTCCGGGCATCGAGGCGGTCTCCCAGAGTTGGGGCGCACTCCCATTGAGCGGCGACGACGAACAACTCTTCTGGCTCGAAGGTCAACCCAAACCCGCAAACAAGAACGACATGAACTGGGCCATCGACTACATCGTCGAACCCGGCTACTTGAAGGCCCTCGGCATTCCGCTGCTGCGCGGCCGATTCTTTACCGCACAGGATAACGAGCACACACCGCTAGTGGTCGTAGTCGATGAAGTGTTCGCACGCAAATATTTTCCGGGCCAGAATCCAGTGGGCAAGCGCATCCACGTAGACAGGTTTGACCGGCCAGCGGAGATCGTCGGCATGGTGGGACATGTCAAGCAGTGGGGCCTCGACACTGATGACCAGCAGTCGCTGCGGTCCGGCCTTTATATCCCGTGCATGCAAATGCCGGATGATTTTGTGGCGATGACTCCAATGGGTTCGGGGGTGGTGGTGCGTTCAGAAGGCAACTCGGCAGGGCTGCTCGATTCCATCCGCCGCATGAATGCGCAGATGAGCTCTCAGCAGGTTATTTTCGACACACAAACCATGGAATCGCATATTTCCGACTCCATGGCCTCCCGCCGGTTCTCTATGATTTTGCTCGTTATATTTGCGGTGCTGGCGCTGTTGCTTGCCAGCCTCGGAATCTATGGCGTCATCTCTTATATCGCTGGGCAGCGCACCAACGAGATCGGGCTCCGCATGGCGTTGGGAGCGCACCAACGGGATATTCTTCTTTTGATCTTGGGCCGGGGCGGAAAACTTGCCGCCATCGGAGTCGCAATCGGACTGGCTGCGGCTCTCGGCCTCACCCGGCTTATGGCGAGTCTGTTGTACGGAGTCGGCGCTACCGATCCACTGACCTTCGCCGGAGTCGCGCTTCTTTTGACTGTGGTCGCACTAGCCGCCTGCTACATCCCGGCCCGCCGCGCCGCCAAGGTCGATCCCATCGTCGCCCTGCGGTACGAATAGCCCTCGCATTTACGTGAGTGAGTGGTCAACTATTCTTCATCCCTTCCGCAAGAGGATTCGAAAGATCGCGACTCCAGCAGCCTGTGCGTGGCGCCCTCATCGCGAGACATCGTTTCTTCGCCGCTGCTCGCTCTCCTTCATCATCTCCGTCAAATCCGCAACTGGCCGTATCTCGATCGGTCCAAGTCCATACCTAAAGCCCGGAAGCTGTGAGACAAGCTGGATGGCGTGATTAAGGTCTCGCGCCTCAAGTATCTGAAGGCCACCAAGCTGTTCCTTGGTTTCCGCATACGGGCCATCCGTTGTCGCGACTTTGCCGTTTTTCCAGTATAGGGTCACGGCGGTCTCCGGAGGCTGAAGAGGTACTTCGGCAACAAGGTATCCGTTGGTGCGCAGATGGTCATTGTGCTCAAAGCATTCGTCGACCACCGCCTGGCGATCGTCCTCGGCCATCCCTTCGAATCTTCCTGGCTCGAGGTATCCCAAACAGATGTATTTCATCCCCTCCTCCGTGTGTCCGGTAGCGGTCGGTTTGCCTTTACCCGACTTTGTCATCCTGAGCGTAGCCGTTCTTCAGGCGTAGCGAAGGATCTCCAGCTTAACCGGCCCAATGCACAAGCCAAACCGCCCCACTACCTTTTTCGTATAACTTAGATCCGCCCCTCGTCCCCACCCGATAGTGGTTCGCCAGACCGAAAATCGATAGCTACTCCATTCTTCTTGGCCTTGGTACGTGGTATTTTTAGCGCCGGGAGGCTCACATGCTGTTCTACGAATCTTTCTTTCCGGTGCTCTGGATCGTTTTTCTCCTCTACTGGCAGATCAAAGCTGCGGATACCAAAGCCACTCAGCGTCTCGAGCCCGCAGCTTCGCGCATACTCCGCGTCATCATCTTCCTGATCGCGATCGTCTTACTCTCGGTACCTCGCATCCCGCTGCCGTGGCTTTACATCCAGCTCTGGCCGCAGGGTTATGGGCCATTCTGGCTGGGAGCCGCCGTCACCGTCGCCGGCCTTCTCTTCGCCGTCTGGGCGCGCGAGCACCTCGGCCGCAACTGGAGCCGCTCCGTCACCATTAAGGAGGGTCACGAGCTGATCACAACAGGTCCGTATGCCGTGGTGCGCCACCCGATCTACACCGGTATTCTGACCGGATTTCTTGGCACGGCGATTGCCATCTCCCAGGTGCGCGGAGTCATAGTTTTCGTCCTCATCTTCGTCATGTTCTGGCTCAAGTTTCGCATGGAGGAGAAATGGATGCGCTCCCAGTTTGGCGAGACGTATGCCACCTATGCCCGACAGACCGCCGCCCTGGTGCCCTACCTGCTTTGATCTTTTGACACGCTCCCCATGCTGGTCGGGGAGATCGAGACAAGAGTGGGACGGCCGACCCACGGCCCGGCTCACTGAAGACAAAAGCGGGCTGAGCGTTTCACCCGCCAGCAGCACAGACTTGCCGATTTTTCTGTCACTGTTTCAAGTAGCGAAGCGCAACACTTCCTGATTTAAAAGCCTTGGACTCGACAAGTTTTAGTCGCAATCTCTCCCGCAGGCTAACGCCTTCCATCAACCGTCTCCCTTCCCCGGCAATGATTGGCGTAATGACAAAACGATATTCGTCAACCAGACCAAGCTCGATCAGCTGGGAAGGAATATCTACACCACCGACCAAAACAGGTTTGCCTGGTTCTTGCTTCAATTTAAGTATTTCGTCGCGAAGGTTCGTACGAACAATTCTCGTATTTCCATCTTCAGCGCTGGCCAACGATCGTGAAAAAACAATCATCTTTTTGGAGGCAAAGGTTTGAGCAAATTCGAGATCCGCATTTGTTTCGGACTGGCTTTTTGCGACATCCGGCCAATAAGGAACCATCAATTGATAGGTTTTACGTCCATAGATGAATAGGTCAACATCTCGGATGAGCTGGGTATAGTGTCCGAGTAATTCTTCATCGGGATTGAATTTAGTGTGGTCGCAGCAGCCATCCAGAGTAAGGTTGATTGCGTAGATTACATTTCTCATTTGATTGTCCTCTCTTATGTAGCCGCGCTTGTCGCCCTTTGCGGCAGTCCAGGTTAGTGACCTTCCGTTCCGTCCGACCACCGCTGCACCGGAATCACGAACTGCGTTAGGTGTTCCACCACGGGGTCAGCAACCGCAACGACGGGCGAACCCGGCAGATTCGCTCCCCAAATTGCGGGGTCGGTGTCCGAATAGAAAAACATGAGGTGGGGAGGCCAGTGGGGGATGGTCGCGCCGCCGTACCCTTGCTTCGATAGCATGTAGCACATCGCTCCGGATTCCATCGGCGGCAGTTCTTTCTTGGCGATGGCAGACGAAATCGCCTCATTCATTTGTGCCGGCGTACGTCCCGCCAGTCCCCACTCAGTCTCTCTGGTGAAACGCAGAAGATAGGAACGCGCGGCCGCCCCATTCACGCACATGGGGACCCGCACCTTCGGATTCCAAAATTCAGCATCCGGTGCGGAAGTCCACCCACGTCCCACGATGCACACGAAACCGTTCGTGCCTTTGACCGCCGTTTCGAAACCATGACGTCCAAGAACCATGACCTCGGCATCGCGCGCAATGGATTCTGGTGCAGCACTTCGCGCCAGGGCTATCTCCGCATTCCGATCCGTCATGAGGTACTGGTCGAGAGGCGCCATGTTCGGATAAGGTGGCGTAGCACCCTGCGCCATCGCCTGGTTCGAAAAAATAGAGTTCGCTGTACTGAGTGCCGCTCCAAGCACAACAAGCAGTGCTAACCTTTTGATTGCGATTGCGCCAATCTTCTTTTTCCGCATCGTTCCTCCTACGAATGATCTCTTCGCCCTCGACGGGCCGTCGTTGTTGGACATTGCATTCCGACGTCGCGGTGGCCGACTATTCCGTTGTCTCCTCCGGAGCCGGATAGAAAAGAAGCTCGCGCACCTCGCCAGGCACATCGCAGGCGATGGCCGCCTTCTTCGCCCATGCCAGTGCCTCATCCATATTGGCGGCTTCCAGTATCCAAAATCCGCCCATGTGCTCCTTGGTCTCGGCGTACGGTCCGTCGGTGATGAGCACCTTTCCATCGGGCTGCTTTCGCAGCGTCTTTGCATTGGCGGCCGGGGAAATGCCGCATGCGAACTTCCTTGCTCCGGCAGCAATCAATTCGCGGTTGAGCGCATGGATCTCCTCCATCATCGCTTCCGTTACGGTGGATGGGTCGAAGTCGTCGGGTAGGTAGTTACAAACCAGGTATTGCGGCATGATTTTTTCTTCTCCTTTGGTGGTCTTTATTGTTAGTCGGGGCGGGCGGTTTGCCCTGCCTTCACGATATAGTCGAACGCCCGAACCGTAATTCGACACCTCATCCAAGAAATTTTCTTCTTCCGTGGTGGATGGCCACACGTTTCCTCGCCGTCCACTCCGACTCCATCTCCACACGTCCTTCAGAACCTGTTGCCACGATTTGCCGCTGGATCGTTACATGCTCGGTGCCGGCGTTCCATCGGACCATTTGTCTACTCCTATGAGGAAGACGGACAGCGGTGGGAAGGATTTCAGTTGTGGGTAAGCGTCCCCGGAGAAGTACCAATAGTTTACTGACATGACTGGGGAGTTTGTGAGATTTGCCCCCCAGGCAGCACCGTCTTTCGCGGTTTCGTAGAACATCAGATGGGGGCCGTTGTGGCCGCCGTTGTCGGTTAGATAGGAGCCCTTCGACATCATGTAGGAGAAAGTTCCCTGCTCGATCAGTGGCAATTCTTTTTTGTCTATCGCTGCTTTAATTGCGGCGATGACTTCGGCTTTGGAATGGCCCGCCAGCAGTAGGTCGGTGCGTTTGTAGGCGTATGGAAGGATAGAGCGGGCGGCCGGTGGGTTCAGGCAATCGGCGGCGCGGACTTTTGGACTCCAGAATTCTGGGTTATCGAACATGGCCAGCCACCCGCGTCCGACCCAGCAGACCCACCCGTTCTTTCCTTCGACTGCGGTCTCGTATCCGTGGCGGGTTAGGACGATGACCGAGGCGTCGTGAGAGATGGCGTCTGGGGCGGCGCTGCGGGCCAGGGCAATTTCTGCGTCGCGATCCATTAGATATTGTTCTATCGGGGCCATCGTTGGATATGGTTGTTTGGCGTCCTGCGCCGCTGCAGGCCGGGTTGCGATCAACCCGGCGACGAGTGCGAATGCACTTAGGAAAATGCTGCGTATTTGATTTCGGGTCACCGCTCTCCTCCATACTTCTTCGTTTTCTACGGCTCCGTTCATACTTCGACCGAACCCGCTTGCAGGTTGCGGAGCGCGGTCGTCGCACGATGCGGGACGGAAGCCCTCTCTACATAGGCGTCGCACGCGGCATCGCGACATCGACAATATGCAAAGTTGCTTGCTACTGGCGCATCTCCGCAGCGACGTCGTCGCCGAACTTCTCTTGGATATACTTTTGGGTCTCGGGATCGAAGTCGGTCATGTCGAACATCCGGCGAACTTCCACCGTTTCGTTATCCTTTCCGGGGATGCGCGCGGCCCATTCGAGCGCCTCTTCGCGCGATTTCACCTGGATGATCCAATAGCCGCCGACCACTTCCTTCGCTTCGGTAAACGGACCGTCGGTAACTTCCGATTTTCCGTTCTTGAAAGTGACGCGCGCGCTCATCGTCGCGGGCGGGGTCAGACCGTCAAGCGCGAGCAGCACACCGGCTTTTCCTAGTTCCTCGTTGTACTTGCCCATTGCCTCCATGCTTTTGAGGTCGGGTGCCCATCCAGGTTTTGCGGTTTCGTACTCTTTCGGAAACATGATCATCATGAAGCGCATTGTGTTCTCCTTTAGGCTCGTGCGGACACCTTATCAGGCCCGCAACTTTATTTTGGAGCTTAGACCGCGCTGGCCTTGGGAATTGCGACGTGCGCGGTGCGGCTCCACTTACTAGTCGAACGGGGTGATGCGAAATCGACACGCGATTTGCAGATTTTTCGCGTAGCGTATCACCCGGGAAACCCATTCTGGCGGGCCGGTTGCCCCGCCTTCACCATATAGTCGAACGGCCGCACCGGAATTCGACAAGTGGTTGAGGTTTTTATTTAGCTGGGCCGGTGGCCTCGGGTGCCGGACTGCTAAGAGTGAATGGTTTTGGCTCGAAGAACTCAATCAAGCCGGTTAGAACCTAGACTACCGGCAGCATCCTGCCACCCAGCCCACCCCCATTTAGTCTTCGGTGGCCTGAACATCAGGCCGCCTTGATCGTTCCACACCAGCCTTCATGTTCTTGAGTTCTTCCGCCGAGTGGCCTTGCCAGTTGACGACCTCGCCGATCACGCGCAGCGGATCCTTGGAGCGATAGGACAATGTCGGATTGCCGGGATACTTTTTGTCGGTCAGGTCGGGATCGTCTTCAATCGGGCCTGTCGCTTCAACAACATAGATTCTGCCGGGTTCGTCGCCGAAGGCCAACTCGGCTCCCCAGATCGCCGCATTTAGGGTGCCTGTCAGATAGGCGTAGCCAGCGATCGCCCTTTCGCCATAGTTGGAGTTGTAACCAGCCCGGATGAGATCTCCGTGTTTCAAGCTGGCTTTGGTCCCGTGGAAGAAGCTTCGACCAGGGAAAATGGGATTGGTCACTAATATCTCCTATCGCTATGGGGAAAACTGGGGACGAAAAACTGGAAAACTGGTGGAAAACTGGGGACAGACGGGACGTTCCCCGGTTTCCATTTTTATTTCAATTCCGCGATCCGTGTCGCGAGAAAACGGCGCTCTGGCTCCTGTTGGGTCAGTGCCAGCGCCTTCTCATACGACGC
>Ga0181528_10000913_pt1 | contig 19123 bp, 14 predicted proteins | sample PEATcosm2014_Bin_47_FD_119742 | JGI IMG/M metagenome (GOLD analysis project Ga0181528, IMG submission 119742) | Peatland microbial communities from MTU Mesocosm Facility, Houghton, MI, USA - PEATcosm2014_Bin10_10_metaG | ecosystem: Environmental > Terrestrial > Soil > Wetlands > Peat | place...
GGCCCATGTCGCGAGCCGTGGGCTGACGGTACGCTGAGGACCATTCCCTCTCCCGCTCGCGGGAGAGGGTCGGGGTGAGGGTCGTCGCGCGGGCGCCCTCACCCCCGCACGCGTAAAATCCCGCAGGATGTACTCCGAATCCGACCCGCGCTACATGCAGCTGGCCCTGGACCTGGGCGTGCGTGCGCTGCTGCACGCAACGCCCAATCCTCGTGTCGGCTGCGTCATCGTCCGCGACGACCGCATCCTCGGCGAGGGCTACACGCAGCGACCGGGGTCCAATCACGCGGAGATCGAGGCGCTGCAGGACGCGCGCCGCCGCGGCAACGATGTCCAGGGCGCGACCGCCTACGTGACGCTGGAACCGTGCTCCCACTTCGGGCGCACGCCGCCGTGCGCCACCGCGCTCATCGAGGCGCGCATCGCCCGCGTGGTGGCGGCGGTGGAGGATCCCAATCCGCAGGTCGCCGGGCGCGGCATGGAGATGCTGCGCAGCGCCGGCATCGACGTGCGCTGCGGGCTGCTGCGCCAGGAAGCGGTGGAAGCCAACATCGGCTTCTTCTCGCGCATGAATCGCGGCCGGCCCTGGGTGCGCGTCAAGCTGGCGGCCAGCCTCGACGGGCGGGCGGCGCTGGACAACGGCGTCTCGCAGTGGCTTACCGGCGAGGCGGCGCGTGCCGACGGCCACGCGTGGCGCGCTCGCGCCTGCGCAATCCTCACCGGCAGCGGGACCGTGCGCGCGGACAACCCGCAACTGACGGTGCGCCACGTCGAGACGACGCGCCAGCCGCTCAAGATCGTCGTCGACAGCGCATTGCGGATCAGCGAATCGGCGCGGCTCTTTGACGGCAATCCGGTGCTGCTGGTCAGCGCCGGAGCCGACGCGGCCGCGGCCGCGGGGCTGGCGCGCCGCAACGCCCAGGTATTCGCCTGCCCCGGCGCCGACGGGCGCGTCGACCTGGCCGAGCTGCTGCGCGAACTCGGGCGGCGCGGCATCAACGAGCTGCACGTCGAGGCCGGCCCCACCTTGAGCGGCGCGCTGGTGCAGGCCGGGCTGGCCGACGAACTGCTGATCTACTTCGCGCCCATCCTGCTCGGCCCCGGCCGTGGCATGCTCGCGCTTCCCGCCCTGGCCGACCTGGCCGGGGCGCCCCGCGTCCGGATCCACGACGTCAGCCGCGTGGGGCCGGACCTGCGCATCCTGGCGAGGTTCAGCTAGCAATGTTCACCGGCCTGGTCCAAGCCACTGGCGCCATCGTCTCGGTAGCGCGCCTTGCCGCGGGAGTCCATATCGAGATCGACGCCCGCGCGCTGGCGCCGCGCGCGATCGCCGTCGGCGACAGCATCGCCGTCAGCGGCGTGTGCCTGACCGCCACCGGCGTGGCCGACGGGCGCTTCGGCGCCGATGTGTCCCACGAGACCCTGTCGCGCACCTGCGGCCTCGACCGCTGCCGTGCCGTCAACCTCGAGACCTCGCTGGCGCTGGGCGACAAGCTGGGCGGCCATCTGGTCGCGGGCCACGTGGACGGGATAGGCGCGGTCGTGCGCTGCGCGCCGGCCGGCGAGTCCGTCGAGCTGGTGGTGCTCGCGCCGGCCGACCTGGCGCGCTTTCTCGCGGTCAAGGGGTCGGTGACGGTCGACGGCGTCAGCCTGACGATCAATGCCGTGCACGACCGCGGCGCCGCGGACGCGCCCGGTTGCGAGATCTCGATCAACCTCATCCCCCATACCGTCGCGGCGACGACGCTCAAGGAACTGCAGGCGGGGTCGCTGGTGAATCTGGAAATCGACCTGATCGCGCGCTACGTCGGCCGGATGCTGGAGGCCGGAACGGGAAATCCGGGGCCGTAATAGAATCGGGGGTTTGCTGCTGCGGCGCACGCTGCGGGGCGCCAGGCGGGCGCCGGCCGCGCGGTCGAGCCGGCCCGGGGTCGGGATCGCCCGCCCGCACCGCCCTTCCCGCGCATCCCTGCGCGGGCCCCACTACAGGAAGGCGTCATCATGCTGACCGCTGTACCCAACGGTGCCGGCGAACCGTCGCCCGGCGAGCCGTCCCCGATAGCCTCGACCGGCGAACTGGTCGACGAGATCCGCAACGGCCGCATCGTCGTCCTCATCGACGACGAGGATCGCGAGAACGAGGGCGACCTGCTGTTCGCGGCCGACTTCGTCACGCCCGAGAAGATCAACTTCCTCGCCACGCACGGGCGCGGCCTGATCTGCATGCCTATCACGGCCGAGCATGCGCGCCGCCTGCAGCTGGGCCCCATGGCCGGCAGCAATCGCAGCGTGCACGGCACCAATTTCACCGTCGCCATCGAGGCGGCCGAAGGCGTGAGCACCGGCATCTCGGCGGCCGACCGCGCCCACACCATACGCGTGGCCTCGCGGCCCGACGCCGTGGCCGCCGACATCGTCCAGCCGGGGCATGTCTTCCCGCTGGTCTCGCAGCCGGGTGGCGTCCTGGTCCGGGCCGGCCACACCGAGGCCTGCTGCGACCTGGCGCGGCTGGCCGGACTCACGCCGGCGGCGGTGCTGTGCGAGATCATGAACGAGGACGGCAGCATGGCCCGCCTGCCGGACCTGATCCGCTTCGCGCGCCAGCACCAGCTCAAGCTCGGCACGATCGCCGACCTCATCCAGTATCGCGCCGCCAACGAATCGATGATCGAACGCCTCGCGCAGCGCCGCGTGCGCACCGCCGCGGGCGCGTTCGATCTCGTGGTCTACCGCGACAAGCCCAGCGGCTCGGCGCACATGGCGCTGGTGCACGGCACGCCGGACGCGCAGCGCGAGGCGCTCGTGCGCGTGCACGAACCGCTGTCGGTGCTCGACCTGCTGGAAGTGGACCACGAGGGGCATTCCTGGCCGCTGGCCAAGGCGCTGGCCGCCATCGCGGCGTCGCCCTGCGGCGTGCTCGTCATGCTCAATTGCGGCGAGACCAGCGAGCGGCTGCTCGAGAGCCTGGTGCCCGCCGCGCCGGATACCGACCGCCGCGGCGGCGAGCGCCACCAGCTGCGCACCTACGGCGTGGGCGCGCAGATCCTGCGTGATCTGGGCGTCTCCCGAATGAAACTCCTGGCCAAGCCCCGCAAGATGCCGTCGATGACGGGCTTCGGGCTGGTCACCACCGGTTACCTGGAAAGCTGAACATCATGGCAATGGATACGATCGCTCCCAACCTCGACGGCGCCGAGCTGCGCGTCGGCATCGTGCAGGCCCGCTTCAATGCGTGGGCCGGCGAGGCCCTGCTGGCCGCCTGCCTGGGCGAGCTGGCCAATCTGGGCGTCGACGAGGACGACATCACCGTGCTGACGGTGCCCGGCGCCCTCGAGGTTCCGCTGGCCCTGCAGACCCTCGCGGCCACGGCCGACTTCGACGCGCTGGTCGGCCTGGGTTGCGTGGTCCGCGGCGAGACCTTCCATTTCGAGATCGTGGCCGAGCAGTCGGCTGCCGGCCTGGCGCGCGTTGCCCTCGACCACCATGTTCCGGTCGTCAATGCGATCCTGACGACCGAGAACGACGAGCAGGCCCGTGCCCGTGTCGTCGAGAAGGGCGTCGACGCGGCGCGTGTCGCCGTCGAGATGGCGAACCTGCTCTGGGCCCTGGAAGAAGATGGCACCGAAGAAGCCCAATGAGGCTCCGGCGCAAGCCACGGTGACTGCGCCGGCGGGCGCCGAAGGCGCATCGGCTGCCACCGCGCCGCGCCGCGCGCGCACGGCCGAGCGCGGCGAGCGTTATCACAGCCGCGCGCTGGCGCTGCAGGGGCTGTACGGCTGGCTGCTGGCCGGCGGCGATGCCGGCGCGATCGGCACGCAACTGCTGACCGGCGAGCAGCTGGCCAAGGTCGACGCGACCTTCTTCCGCGAGCTGCTGGGCGGCACCATCGCGGCCGCGCCCGAGCTGCGCGAGGAGTTCGCCGGCTACGTCGACCGCCCGGTGGCGGCGCTCAGCCCGGTCGAGCATGCGCTGCTGCTGATGGGCACCTACGAGCTCAAGCACCGGCCGGAGATCCCGTATCGCGTGGCGATCAACGAGGCCATCGAGCTGGCCAAGACGTTCGGCGGAACCGATGGTTTCCGCTACGTCAACGGTGTTCTGGACAAGCTGGCCGCGCGGCTGCGCAGCGTGGAAATCGAATCCTCGGGCGGTGGCGATGGACGGCGACGAGCGTAAGGAACCTCGCGAGGGCCCTCACCCCGGCCCTGTAGCCCGCGCCTCGCAGGGCGCGGTCGCTATGGCGGCGCGAAGCGGTGCTTCGCGAAACCCCGCCTCCGCCCCGCACGCGGGAGAGGGAGGCCAGGCACCGGTGGCTCCGCTCCCTCTCCCGCGTGCGGGAGAGGGCCGGGGTGAGGGCGCACCGCTGGGCGAATTCGCCCTCATCGAGCGCTACTTCGCGCGCCCCACCGGCGAACGCCAGGGCATAGGCGACGATTGCGCCCTCATCGACATCGGCAGCCAGACGCTGGCGATCACCTCCGACATGCTGCTCGAGGGCGTGCACTTCCTGCCCGACGCCGACCCTGTGAAGCTGGGGCACAAGGCGCTGGCGGTGAACCTGTCCGATATCGCTGCCGCCGGCGCCCGGCCGCGCTGCTTCCTGCTCGACCTCGCGCTGCCCAGCGCCGACGAACCCTGGCTCGCGGCATTCGCGCGCGGCCTCTTCGACCTGGCGCAGGCCCATGATTGCACGCTGATCGGGGGCGACACGACACGGGCGCCCGGCCGGTCCGGCGCGCCCGGTGTGCTGACCATCGCCATTACCGCCATCGGCGAGGTCGATCGCGAGCGCTATTGCGGGCGCTCCGGCGCGCGCCCCGGGGACGATATCTGGGTCACCGGCCGCGTCGGCGAGGCGGCGCTGGCGCTGGCACACCGGCGCGGGCAGCTTGCCATACCCGAGCCCGCGCGTGCCGAATGCTTCGATCGCATGGATCGGCCGACGCCCCGCGTTGCCCTGGGCCGCGCGCTTGCCGGCACCGCGACGGCCGCCATCGACGTCTCCGATGGCCTCCTCGGCGACCTGGGCCATATCCTCGAACGCTCGGGCGTCGGTGCGGCGCTGTTCTGGCCGGCCATACCCCGTGCCGCGGTGTTCGACGCTTTTCCCGAGGCGCGGCGCCTGCAGTGCGTGCTGGCGGGCGGGGACGACTACGAACTGGTCTTCACGGCCCGTGCCGCCGACCGGTCGGCGATCGCCGGCCTGACCGGCGATGGCGTGGGTGTCAGCCGCATCGGTTGCATAGAATCCGCGCCCGGCTTGCGCTTGCACAAGGGCGACGATGTATCGACGCCGCTGCTAGACGTTACACTGCAGTCGTTCGATCACTTCCTCAGCCCTGCATAGCCGCGACGCGGCGGCGCAGGGCCCGTGCAGCCGCGGTAGTCTCCGCTGGAAGGCCTTATGGACGAGCGTGGTGACAGCGATTCCGGCGCGGACAAGCCGTCCGGGCGGGCCGGACTGCGCTTTCTCGTGGCTCACCCGGCGCACTGGCTGGCACTGGGCCTGGGCAGCGGCCTGTTGCGGCCGGGGCCCGGCACCTGGGGCACCTTGCTGGCCTGGCTGCTCTTCACCGCCATCGCTCCCGAGGGCGCGGCCGATCCGGCCACGGCACTGATCGTCATTGCCGTCGCGCTGGCCATCGGCACCTGGGCGGCCGGGCGCGCCGCGGCCATGCTGGGCGAGGCCGATCCGAGCACCATCGTGGTCGACGAGATCGTCGCCTTCTGGCTGGTGCTGGTCTTCCTGCCGGTCGGCCCGCACCTGCTGCGCTGGCAGGCCGCGGGTTTCCTGCTCTTTCGCCTGTTCGACATCACCAAGCCGCCGCCGATACGGCAGATCGATCGCCTCTGGAAGAATGCGGTGGGCGTGATGGCCGACGACCTCGTGGCCGCCCTGTACACCCTGCTGGTGATCGCGCTCGCGGTCCGCGTGCTCGGATCCTGAAGGCGGCGCGATGGACGCGGCCAGCCGCCTTTATTCCCTGGCGCAGGACGTGGGTGCATTGCTCGCCGACCAGGGCCTGGTGGTCGTGACGGCCGAATCGTGCACGGCCGGTGGCGTGGCCTATGCGATCACGCAGGTACCCGGCTCCAGCGCGTGGTTCGACCGCGGCATGATCGTTTACTCGAACGAAGCCAAGCAGCGCATGCTGGGCGTGCCGCCGACCTACCTGCGCGATTTCGGCGCGGTCAGCGAGCCCGTGGCCCGTGCGATGGCGATCGGCGCCCTGCAGCACAGCGGCGCGCAGGTGGCCCTTGCCGTCACCGGCATCGCCGGACCGGACGGCGGCAGCGCGGACAAGCCGGTGGGGACCGTCTGCTTCTGCTGGGCCATGCATCGGGAACCGGCCGCGGTGCCCTGGGCCCGCACGGCCACGCGCCATTTCGACGGCGACCGCGCCGCCGTGCGCACGCAGTCTATCGTCGAGTCGCTCGACGGCCTGCGCGAGCTGCTGCTCAAGGCGTCGGACGACTGACGCGCGGCCCGCCGTGGCTGCCTGGTCACTGGAAGGTGGCGAGGATCACGCTGGTCTCGGGAATCAAGGCGGCGGCGGCCGCGCCCTCGATAAGGCCCGCTTGCCGCGCACCCTCGTTGGTGACTACCGCGATCACCGAGCGGCCGCTGGGCAGCAGCAGCGAAACCTCGCTGCTGTGCGCGCCGGCGCTGATGTGCTGGACCGTGCCCCAAAGCTGGTTGCGCGCGCTGGTGCGGATCGCAGGATCGGTGGCCAGGATCACCGATGGCGCCTTGACGAAGGCGTGCACTTCGTCGCCGATGTGCAGCGCCAGGTGGTCGGCGCTTTCCCGCGTGATGGCCGCCGTCAGCTCGTTGTGCTCGTCCAGGCGCAGCCGAACCTCGACGCTGGCGGTGCCGTCGACCAGTGCCGTGACGGTGCCGACGAACTGGTTGCGGGCGCTGGTTTTCATGGCCATGCGGCGCATGAGCCTGCGGAACTGGCCGATGTCGCGTGCACCGTCATCGCCCAGGCTCTGCGCGCTGCGTTCCAGCAGTTCCTGATAATTCTCTTCCATCGCACGGTAGAACGCTACCATGCGCCGCCCGTACTCGGTGAGCGTGGTGCCCCCACCGTGCGCGCCGCCGACGCTGCGCTGGACCAGCGGTTCCTCGGCCAGGTTGTTCATGTCCTCGACGGCGTCCCATGCCGCCTTGTAGGACAGCGGCAGCGACTTGGCCGCGTGGGAGATCGAGCCGTGCCGGTCGATGGCTTCGAGGAGGCGGATGCGCGTGCCGCCAAGGAAGACCCCTATCTCGGTATCGAGCGTGAAGCGGCCGAGCAACTTCTGGTGCCTGAGCCGTTCGGTCATGCGCGCTTCCTGGTGCGTTGGCGTGGCGGGTCGGCCGGATCCAGGCTGCACGCCAGCGCGGATCCGGCAGCCCGGCCGACACCGGGCCAGGGACAAGGTTAGCGCAAGCGCGCCCCCCGGTCCGTGACGCGCCGTGCCGGGTCAGAAGCGGTGGCGGATGCCCAGCGCGACGATGCGATTGCTGGTTTCGGACGGCGTGGGCGCCGTATTGGCGACGGCGGCGGCCGGCCCGCCGGAGACGGTCGAGAGCATCAGGCCTGCGTAGAGGTCGGTGCGCTTGGAGAGCGTGAAGTCGCCGACCAGCGAGGTGTAGTTCAGGCTGCCGCTGCAGCGGGCGAGTTCCTTGCCGTCGCTGCAGCCGGCCGAGTCGTAATCGTTCTGTGAAACGTGGTAGCCGCCCAGCAGCAGGGTGAACCCCGGCGTGAACGCATAGCCGCCGCCCAGCCAGTAGACGTTGAGGTTCTTCTGCGACGGGAAGGCCGTCACCGACGGCGCGGCCGCGAGCGTCGTGCCGAACAGGCTGTTCACCGTGAGATCCAAGGTGGGGTTCGACGGATTCTTGTATTCCTCGCGTTCGTAGCCGGCCCGTACCGTCAGCGCCTCCCAGGTGTACTTGGCCGCGACCATGTAGGCATTGGTGTCCTCGGCGGTGGCCTTGATGGTGCCGGTGCCGGTGGCGTTGCTGATCGCGAACGCGTCCTTGAAGCCCTGGTAGCCAAGCTGCACTGCCAGCGGTCCGCTGCTGTAGACCGCGTTGATTTCATAAGCGCTCTGGGCGCTCGAGCTGCCCGACACGCCGCCGAGCTTGTATAGCGCGCCAAGGGTGAAATCGCCCAGGGCGAGCTTGTATTTCAGGCTGTTGTCGGCCCGGCTGTCGTCGGTCGCGCCGCCGCCGCCGTAAGTGCCGGAGAAACCGATCGGCGAGAATGCCTGCGAACCCATGAGCGGATCGAACGTGGCGATATTGTCGAGGAAGAAGCTCTGGTGCCGGCCGAGCGTGAGCGTGCCGTAGGTCGCGGAGGATAGTCCCGCATAGGCGCCGCGGTTGAAGAACTGGCCGGACACCGCGCTGTCGGCCGACATGCCCGGGCCGGTGGAACTGTTGTGGGCCAGGCCGATGGCCGCGTTGCTGATGTTGCCGCTGCCGACGTTGAAACCCTGTTCGAGCAGGAAGAGTGCCTTGACGCCACCGCCCATGTCCTCCTCGCCCTTGAGGCCCCAGCGCGTCGCCGACATCCCGCCGTTGAGCACGCCGGTTACCGACTGCGTGCCTTTGGTCACGGTTGGATTGTTGGCGACCGGGTGGTAGGCATCGAAATTCATCCCGTGCTCGATGTTGGCAACGGCCGTATCGAGGATGCCGTAGAGCGTGACGCTGCTGTCGTCGGCGTGGGCGATGCCGGTGATGGCGCCCAGGGCCAGCGGCGCTGCGGCGAATAGATATTTGCGCAAGATGAACTCCGTTTCGGGGGGAGGGGGCCTTCGCGCCGCCGGATGCGCAGCACGTTGGCGAAATATAGAAAAGTATATAGCGGCAAAGATTCGAAATGAAGTGCGCAGGTCATGGCGTCAAGGGTGAGTCGTCAAACTGTTGTATTTATGAGAAAAATGCACCGACGGTGCGTCGGAGGCAGCCATGGGCAGGAAATCCCGTGCTGCCGCCGGCGTTAGGGTCAGACGCATATAGCGGACATCTGAGCAGATCCGCCGTGCGCAAGCCCGCGCCCGGCACGCAGGCGGCTCAGCCCCCGCGATGCCGGTTGATCTGGTCGCGCGTCTCGCGCGCCACGCGGGCGGCTGCCGCGGCGTAGTCGCCGTCGCTGCCCGCGTAGAGGATGGCGCGCGACGAATTGATCACCAGGCCGTCGCCCCCGGCGTTGCGGCCGGCCTGCAGCGTGGCGGCGATATCGCCGCCCTGGGCGCCGATGCCGGGAACCAGCAGCGGCAGCGCCGGCGCGAGCGCCCTCACGCGCGCGAGTTCCTGCGGGTAGGTCGCGCCGACCACCAGGCCGAGCTGGCCCGGACGGTGCCACTGCGTGGCCGCGAGCCGCGCCACGCGCTCGAACAGGCGCTCGCCCCCGACATCGAGCATCTGCAGGTCGTCGCCGCCCGGGTTGCTGGTGCGGCACAGCAGGAAGGCCGCGCGCCCCGGATAGTCCAGGAACGGCGTGATCGTGTCCTGTCCCATGTAGGGCGAGAGCGTCACCGCGTCGGCGCCGTAGCGCTCGAAGGCCTCGCGGGCGTAGTGCTCGGCCGTCGAGCCGATGTCGCCGCGCTTGGCGTCGAGGATGACCGGAATCTGCGGATGCCTGGATCGGATGTGCTCCAGCACGGCCTCGAGCTGGGCCTCGGCGGCGTGCGAGGCGAAATACGCGATCTGCGGCTTGAACGCGCAGGCGTAGGCGGCCGTCGCATCGACGATGGCGCAGCAGAACTCGGTGATCGCCTGCTCGCGCCCGCGCAGCTGCGGCGCGAAGCGCGCCGGATCGGGATCCAGGCCGACGCACAGCAGCGAATCGGCCGCCTGCCAGCGCGTGGCGAGCAGCTCGATGAACGGCGCCCGGTCCGGCGTGCGCCCCCGGGCAGCCGTGACGGCGGAGGCGCCCATCAGGCGCTCTCGTTGGCGGCCCGCACGGCGCGCGCCGTCTCGACGTAGCGGCGCACCAGCTCCAGCAGTTCGTCCTCGCGGTACGGCTTGCCCAGGTACTCGTTGACGCCCAGCTCGAAGGCCACGCGCCGGTGCTTCTCCGCCGTGCGCGAGGTGATCATGATGATGGGGATGGCGCGGGTGGCCGGATTGCCGCGCACGTTGCGGGTCAGGTCGTAGCCGTCCATCCGCGGCATCTCGATGTCGACGAGCATGATGTCGGGAATCTCCTCCTGCAGCTCGCGCATCGCATCGACGCCGTCCTTGGCCAGCACGGTGCGGTAGCCGTTGCGCTCCAGCAGGCGCTGCGTGACCCGCCGCACCGTGAGCGAATCGTCGACCACCATGACGGTCGCGCCGCCCGGCGTGCTGAGCTTGGCGGCGCCCGCCGCGGGCTGGCCGGCCTCGGCGCCAGCGCCGGCGTCGTGGTCCTCGAGCACCGGCGGTTCGGGCGCGCGGCCGATCAGCTGCACCGGGTTGATGATGAGGACGACGTCGCCGTTGCCCATCACCGTGGCCCCGAGCACGCCGGCCAGCCGGGCCACCTGCGGGCCCACGTTCTTGACCACGACTTCCTGGTTGGCCGACAGTTCGTCGGCGCAGATCGCCAGCCGGTCGTCGCCCAGGCGCAGCAGCGCCACCGAATGCTGTTCGTGGGCGCCGATGACGGTGTCCACGCCCAGCAGCTGCGACAGCGGGCGCAAGGTGACCTCGCCGGCGTCGCCGAAGGCGATGCTGCCGGCCTGCAGCGCCGCGACCAGTTCGCGCGCGCGGATGCGCCGCGCCTCCTCCACCATCGCCGCCGGCAGCGCATAGCGCCGCCCGCCGACCGAGGCGAGCACCACCTGCATGATCGACAGCGTCATCGGCAGGTACAGCGTGAAACGCGTGCCGCCGCCCCGCTGGGTCGACACCGCGATGCGGCCGCCGAGCGAGGCGACCTGCTCGCGCACCACGTCCATGCCGACGCCGCGTCCGGCCAGCTCGGTGACCTCGCGCGCCGTCGACAGGCCCGGCGTGAAGATGAACTCGATGAGGTCGCGTTCCTCGAGCTTGCGGTCGGCCGACAGCAGGCCGCTGCTGATCGCGCGGGCCCGTATGCGCTCCAGGTCCAGGCCGGCGCCGTCGTCGGCGAAGACCACGACGATTTCATTTCCCTCGCGCCGCACCTCGATGCGCAGTTCGCCGGTATCGGACTTGCCGGCGCCGATCCGGTCGGCGGGCAGCTCCAGTCCGTGGACGATGGCATTGCGCACCAGGTGCTCGAACGGACCGGCCATCTGCTCGAGCAGGCTGCGGTCGATCTCGGTCTCGGCGCCGATGATGTCGAGGTGCGCGCGCTTCTGCAGTTCCTTGGCCGCCTGCCGGGCGACGCGGTAGAGGCGCTCGGTGACGTTCGAGAAAGGCACCAGCCGCACCCGCATCAGCTGCTGCTGCAGCTCGCGGGTCAGCCGCGACTGCGCGCCCAGGTCGTTGTCGGCAAGCTGCAGTCCCTTGATCATGTTGCTCTGGACCAGCGCAACGTCCTCTACCGATTCGGCGAGCAGCCGCGTCAGCTCCTGCAGGCGCGAGTAGCGGTCGAACTCCAGCGGGTCGAAGCTCGACGACTGCTTGGCCACCTGGTCGGACCGCGCCTGGATCTGGGCGTCGGCCTGCAGTTCGACCTCGCGCAGCTGCGAGCGCAGGCGCTGGATGTTCTCGGTCAGGTCGGTGAGCGAGCCGCGCAGCGTCGCGACCTCGGCCTCGAGCTTCGAGCGCGATATCGACACCTCGCCGGCGTGGTCGACCAGCCGGTCGATCAGGTCGGCGCGCACGCGGATGAAGGGCGCGGTGGCTGTGGTCAGGCGCGCCGGCTCGCCATCGCGCGCACGCGCCGCATCGGCCGGCATGTCGGTGACCGGTCCGCTTTCCCACGGGCGCGCCGGCGGCGCCGCGGCGCCGGATCGGGCGCCGGCCACGGCACCGAGCGTCGCCGCCAGGTTGGTGCCGGGCGGCGGCGCGGCGCGGGACGCCGGCGCCGCGCTGTCGGCCACCGGCTCGTGCAACAGCCGGTCGAAGAGCACCTGCGCCTGGTCGTACTGGCCCTGCAGGTCCTCGATGACGACGCCCGGCACACTGGCCAGCTGCATCGAGGACTCGATGCGCGTCTCCATCTCGTGGACGAGCTCGCCCAGCTTCATCGCGCCGGCCATGCGCGCGCTGCCCTTGAAGGTATGCAGGTGGCGCATCATGTCGCGCGCCACGTCGCGCAGGTTGGGATTCTGCGCGAGCGTGCGCAGGCAGCGGGCGATGGCCGGCAGCAGGTCCTGCGCCTCGACCGTGAAGATCTGCAGCAGCTGCGGGTCGATGTCGTCGCGCAGGCTGGCGTGCGCGGCCGCGTCCATTGCCGCCTCGACGGCCGCTTCGGCGTCGAGCTCGGGCGCTTCGGCCTCGGGCGCTTGCGCGCTGGGGGGGGCGGCCGGCGGGGCGGCGGTGGCCGCGACCACCGCCGGCGCGCGCGGCGCCTCGGCAGCGGGGCGCGGCGGTGGCGGCGCAGGGGCAGGCGCAGGTGAAGGTGAAGGGGCAGGCGCAGGCGAAGGAGCAGGAGCAGGAGCAGGCGCAGGCGGTGCGGCGGGTCGAATACCGGCCGGGCTTGCCGGAGCCGGCGCCGTGGCGGCCGGCCGGATGGGTGGCACCGGCGGCACCGGCGGCGCTGGCGGCACATTGGGATGCATGCCGAACTCGAGCGCGTCGCGCTCGCTCCAGGCCAGCGGCACGGTATCGGCGAAGGCTCCCTCGGCCGCGGGCGCGGCCGGTGGTATCGGCGGCAGGTCGGGAAACGCCACGGGCCCCGCCGGCCGCGGCGCCGCGGCGCCTGTCGGCAGCGCGCGCAGCATCGTGACCAGGTCGCGCAGCGCGCCGGCCTCCAGCGGCGCCGCATCGGGGAAGATGCCGGCGGCGAACTGGTGCAGCATGCCGCGCATGCGCTCGAGACCGCGTTCGAGGACGTCGAACTGCTGCGCGCTCAGCGTGGCGCCGCCGCTGCCGCGGCGCTCGTACAGTTGCTGCATCAGCGCGTCGAGCGGATCGGCGATCGCGCTCACCGGGGCCAGCCCGACGGTATCGGCGATGCCGGCCAGCGTATGGGCGCGCCGCACCAGCGGCTCCGACACCTCATGCGCCGATTCATAGCGCCATTCGCCGATGTCCTGGCTCAGCGCGCGGACGCACTCGTCCGATTCGGTGAGGAAGACCGAATAGAGGCCGTGGCTGATCACCAGCGGGCCGATGCGGCGCGCATCCTCGCCCGGCTCGGCGTCGCCGGCGGCGGGCGCTGCCTCCTCCTCGGCCGGCGCCGGTGCGGCGGCAACCTCGATCGTGATGTTCTGCGGATCGGCGATCTCGTCCTGGGCCAGCGTGTAGGGCAGGGCGAACGGACCGCCGTCGCGCACCACATGGGCGGCGTGGATGAAGGCGGTGGCGTCGACGTGCGCGGCCGGATCGGTGCGCAGCGCTTCTATCCAGTCGCGCATGCGATCGGCACTGGCCGAGGCCAGGCCGAGCAGGTCGGCGTTGGCCGGGCGTTCCTGGGCGAGCCAGACGTTGAAGCACTGTTCCAGCGCCCAGGCGAATTCGCCGAAGTCCTTGAGGCCGACCATGCGGCTCGAGCCCTTGAGCGTATGGAACGCACGGCGCGCCATCGTGATCGTGGCCGTGTCCTCGGGGTCCTTGCGCAGGTGCGCCAGCTGGGCGCCGACCGACTCCAGCACCTCGTCGGCTTCCTCGACGAAGATCTCGTGCAGCTCGCGGTCGGCGGCCGATGCGCTGGTCGGCATCGGCGCGGTGGGCGCCGGTATGGCCGCCTCGGCCGGGCGCAGCAGCGCCTGCAGCGCCCGGGCCACGCCGGCGCCGGCGCCGCCGCGCAGGTCCGACAGCAGGCGGCCGGCTTCGGTCACGCGGGTGCGCAATGCCGCGTCGTCGGTGACCTCGGCATCGTTCGTGAGCTGCGCCAGGATATTGCCCAGCTGGTCCAGGCCGGACTTGGCGGGCGAACGCGCCGCGGCGAGGTCGTCGGCAGCAGCCAGGGCGGCGGCAAGCAGCCGCTCGATCGAATGCTCGACGTTCTCGCTGTCGCGCGCCATGTCGGTGGCGCCGGCCGCGGCGACCGGCACGGCCTGCGCGACGGACGCCGCGTAGGTCGCCGCGTACTCGGCGGCGCCTTCGGGCTCCGCCGGGGCCACCGGCACCGTTGGCGGCAGTGCCATGTCGGCGGAGAACACGCCGCTGCCCTGGTCGAACGAGAACATGCCGCGGGGCTGCGTCGGCTGCTCGGTGAGGCCGGCCACGAAGAATCCCACGGCGCCCAGGTTCTGGGCGATCTGCGCGAACTGCTCGGCGTTGCCGGGCACTGCCGGGTCGGTGAACCGGTCGACCGCGCTGCGCACGTTGCGCAGCGCCGCGGCCGGATCCTCGAATCCGAGCACCGACAGCACGCCGGCGACCTCCTCGAACATCGGCGCGAGCTCGGCCAGTTCGTTGCGCTGCGTCGGATTGCGGAAGAACCGGTCGAGGCGCAGCTCCGACTCGCGCAATATGGCGCGCATCTCGGTGACCACGGTCTCCATCGACGAGCGCTCCTGGGCGCGCTGCGCGAGCTGCGCTATCCAGGCGTCGCCGGCCGGCAGCGGCTGGCCGCCGGCGGCGCTGACGATGCGGTTGATCATCGCGTCGGCGCGCTGCGCGAACAGCGGATCGGCGGCCGGGTTGCCGTCGGCACCGGACTCGATGAGCAGCAGCGCGGTGGCAACCTCCATGCCCAGGTCCTCGCGCACGGCCGGCGGCGTCGTCGCCAGTCCGGCGGTGGTCTCCGCGATGCAGCCGAGCACGCGGGCGGCCGCCGCCGCGCCCAGCTGCTGGGCGCTGGCCTGCGCGCGAGCCACTTCGGCGCGGAAGCGCGTCGGGTCGGGCGGATTGCTCGCGACCACCTGGCCCCAGAGCAGCTTGCACTGGTTGAGCGACTCGCGCAGGGCGGTCACCGTCTGCGCATCCATCGCATTGAGCGTGGGCCGCTCGAAATCGGCCGGCAGCAGCGCACCCAGGCCGAACAGCTGCTTGACCTGGGCGACGCGCTCGATGCGCTCGTCGGCCAGGCCCACGTGATAGAGCGCATCGACCATCAGGCGCTCTGCCACCGCCGGTCCGCCATCGATCTGGCGCCGCAGCTGCTGGTTGAGGCGCGCGAGGAAGCGCTTGAGATCGGCATCGACCGGCAGCTGGAACGATTCCAGCGCATCGAACAGCGCGTGGGTGACCCACCAGAAACTGCGCGCCAGGCCGCGCTGCGGCAGGCCTTCGAGCTGCGCGATGGCGTCGCGCATCCGGCCGCGCGCCTGGGCGTCGTCCGGATTGCGCAGGAAGCGCAGCAGCCCTTCCTCGTACATCACGCGGCGGATCCGCAGTTCGTCGGCGCTGAGCGAGCGCACTTCCATGCGGTCGAACGCCGGCCGCCGGTTCAGGTCCGGGAACATCAGGTCGGCCGGATGCACGCGGGCGGCGCCGAGCAGCTGCAGGATGTCGCGGTAGTAGGGGAACAGCCGCACCGGCGGCGCGGTCCGGCCGGCGAGCAGTCCGTCGAGGTAGTTGCGCACCGCGCCCAGCGTCGCGTCGACCGCGCGCACGGCCGCGGGCATGCACTGGACCGGCTCGCTCTCCCAGCGCGCAAGGAGCTGCTCGACCGCTTCGGTGACCAGCGTGACGCCGCGCAGGTCGAGCAGCTGCAGCGCGCCGCTGACCTGGTGGACGTGCTCGGCGGCATTGCGCAGGCAGTCGATGTCGGACTTGTTGCCCAGGAAACCCTTCACCGCGGCGACCGCATCGGTCAGCGAGCTGCGGATCTCGTCGATCACCCAGGCAAGCGGGGCGACGTCGGCCGGCGCCGCCGCGGCCATCGCCCCGGCCGGCTGCGCCACCGGCGGTGCGCCGGCGCCCGGCGTCATGCGCGGCTCCATGCGGCGGCGCGCCGCGCGTGGCTGGGGAAGCAAGCCGGGAGGTGGCAGGTCATGGCGTGTCAGGAGACGCGGAAGCGCGCGACGGAGGACTTGAGGTCACGGGCCAGCGTGGCCAGCTGGCCGATCGACTGGGCCGTATGGCGCGTGCCGTCGGAGGCCTGCTCCGTGACCTCGAGGATGTGCCCGATCGCCCGGGAGACGTCGCCGGCCGAATGCGCCTGGGCAGAGGTCGACTGGGCGATGCGCTCGATGAGTTCCGTGAGCTGGCGCGACACCCGGCCGATTTCGGCCAGCGCCGTGCCGGCCGCGTCCGACAGGCGCGTTCCCTCGACCACGCCCTGCGTGCTGCGCTCCATGGCGACCACCGCGTCCTGGGTGTCGGTCTGGATCGCGCGCACCAGCGCGCCGATCTGCTTGGCCGCCTCGCCGGAGCGGTCGGCGAGGCGCTGAACTTCCTCGGCGACGACCGCGAAGCCGCGGCCCGCCTCGCCGGCAGAGGCGGCCTGGATGGCCGCGTTGAGCGCGAGCACGTTGGTCTGCTCGGTGATGTCCGAGATGAGCTCGACGATCTCGCCGATCTCCTGCGACGATTCCCCCAGCCGCTTGATGCGCTTGGAGGTCTCCTGGATCTGCTCGCGGATCTCGTTCATGCCCGAGATCTGGTTGTACACCGCGCGCTGCCCGCGTTCGGCCGCCTCCAGCGAGGCCCGCGCCACCTTGGCCGAGTCGCCGGCGCCCGTCGACACCTCGCTGATCTGGCTCGCCATGCCGAGCACGCGCTCGCCGGTCTCGCGGATCTCGCGGCCCTGCGCTTCGGAGGCGCCGAGCAGGCGCGCCGCGATGTCGCGCGATTCGCCGGCGGCGTTGCTCACGAGCTCCGCCGTCTGGTTGATGCGCCCGACGAGGGTGCGCAGCTCCTCGACCGTGTAGTTGATCGAATCGGCGATGGCGCCGGTGATGTCCTCGGTCACGGTCGCGGCCACGGTCAGGTTGCCGTCGGCCACTTCCTGCAGCTCGTTCATCAGGCGCAGGATCGCCGCCTGGTTCTGGTCGTTGCGCCGCTTGGCCATGTCCTCGAGGCGCAGTGCCTCGGCGCGGCCGCTTTCGGCCTCGGCCGCGCGGCGCCGCGAGTCGGCCAGCAGCACGCGCACGACGGCGATGGCCGACCCGAGCGCCAGCAGCGAGAAGGTGCTCAGCAGCGTGTAGAAGAACCAGCGCGCGCGCTGCTGGCCCGAATAGCGGTTGGCCAGGTCGACGCTCTGCAGGCGCAGCGGTTCGGCCTCGGCGCTGATGGTGATCTGCGCGTTGCGCGCGTCCTGCAGTATCTGCGGGCTGGTGGCGGCGCCGGCCAGCACGGACAGCAGCTCGCGGTAGTTGCGCTGGAGTTCGATGAGCCTGGTGCGCGTGTCGCCGTCGCTGGTGCTTGCGAGCAGCGTCTGCACCGCCTCGGCGTAGGCCTGGATGTCGCGCGCCAGCGCCTGGGTCTCCTCGCCGTGCGCCGACTGGCTCGAGACGATGAGGTTGGCGTTCTTGGTGATGCGCTGGTGCAGCGAGACGAGCTGCTCGGCCGATGCGACTTCGCGCGGCGAGCCTCCGCGGCGCAGCTTGTCGGCGGCGATGTACTCGGTCAATTCGCCCAGCCGGGGCCCGTTCTGGTTGATGCGCCGGGCGATCTCGCCGAAACCCACCAGCGCGTTGCGCGCCGAGGCGATCTCGGTCGCCGCCGTGTAGGTCGACTCCCAGCGCGTCCGCAGGGTCTGCAGGAACGGCGCGATCTGGCCGTTGGACGGGGCCATGTTGGTCGATGGGTCGCCGGTCTGCAGCAGGTTCAGGTCGTTGTTGACCTCGTCGCGGCTCTCGACCATCTCGTCCATCTGGTCCGGCTCGCCCTGTACCGCGGCGTCGGCGGCCTTGGCCAGGCGCTGGGTATGCATCAGCACGTCGCCGATCAGCGCCACCTGGCGCTCCTCGGAGGCGGCGTTGCGCGCCGTCAGCCAAACCGAAACGGCCGCACCGGCGAAGAAGAACAGTCCCAGCGCGGCGATCGTGCGGGCCAGCCGCTGGCTCTTGCGCGCGCCGGCCAGCGCCGTATCGCCGGGCGAGACCTCGAGATTGCCGGCCAGGTCGATGCGCTGCGTCGCCGGCACGTCGGTATAGCGCGGTGCGGACCGCGCACCGTCGCGCTTTGCCTTGCCGCCGAACATTCCGAAATCAAGAGCCATTGTCACTCCGGCATTGAGCACCATCCAGGCGGGTCCATCGCGTCGCGCCGGGCGCACCGCCATCGGTGCGCCGCTCCGGCGTCGGCCGCTTGCTGGTTGCGCGTCTAGACACTGATACTGGCGAATTCGTCGAACGAGGTCAGCCCCTGCAGGTCGATCTCGACCAGCCGCGAGCCATCGGCGTCGCGGAACGCGCGCGCCTCCCAGGGCCGGTTGCGGTCCTGCAGCGGTCCCAGCGGGACCAGGTCCTTGATGTTGCGCAGGCCGAATGCGCGGGTGATCAGCAGGCCGACGTTGATCTTGAGCTCCTCGTTGAAGACGACCAGCTGCTGGGCGTCCTCCGGGGCGATCGGCGCGGCGCCGGCCAGGAGCATCAGGTCGATGACGCCGACGAGGCGGCCGCGCACGTTTGCCAGCCCCAGGTACCAGGGCTTGGTCCAGGGCACCGGCGTGACGGGGGGGGCGGTCACGATCTCGCCGGCCTTGTTCATGTCGAGCAGGAACGAGGCGGTGCCGATCCGCACGGCCAGGCGCGCAGGTTCGCCCAGCGGCCCGGGCACTGCCTGCAGGCGCGCCGCCAGTTGCGCGGAGAAATCGCGCAGCTTGCCGGATCTGCGGTCGTCGTCCATGCCCGATCCCGTCGTCGTGTCGTCGCGTTTATCCATCGGCATGCCGGCGCCGTGCCGGCCTGTTCTCATGCGCCACGCTCAATCTCCACCGGTCGCATCGCGCGGCGATCCGCCGTTCAGCCCAGCGCCGCGATCTTGCCGAGCAGTTCCTCGGCCTTGACCGGCTTGGTCACGTAATCGCGCGCGCCCTGGCGCAGGCCCCAGATCCGGTCGGTCTGCTGGTTCTTGCTCGTGCACATGATCACCGGGATGTTCTGCGTCACCGGGTCCTTGGACAGCTGGCGCGTGAACTGGAAGCCGTTCTGCCCC
>Ga0181528_10000914_pt1 | contig 19108 bp, 18 predicted proteins | sample PEATcosm2014_Bin_47_FD_119742 | JGI IMG/M metagenome (GOLD analysis project Ga0181528, IMG submission 119742) | Peatland microbial communities from MTU Mesocosm Facility, Houghton, MI, USA - PEATcosm2014_Bin10_10_metaG | ecosystem: Environmental > Terrestrial > Soil > Wetlands > Peat | place...
GAAGTGGTGCAGTTGTATGTGAAACATTTGAACTCCACCGTGGCCCGGCCAAATCAAGAACTGAAAGGATTCAAGCGCGTCACTTTGCAGGCTGGCGAACAAAAGACCGTTGAGATTTCCTTGCCGGCTTCATCGTTGGCATATTGGAACACGGCGAAGCACTCCTTTGAAGTCGAGCTGGACAAAATTCAAATCAGAGTCGGCAGTTCCTCTGACGACATCCGGGCGGCGGAAGGCATCGAGGTGAATTGAAAATGAGCGGTTGCCCAGCGCAAAGGCTTGGCTCCGTCGCAAAGTCCTTTCATGGTGTGTCTCATGTCAGCAATATCAAGCGGTCTGCCGATTAGGTAGTGGTATAGTTTCCTTTTCCAAAGTTGCTACCATAGCAATTCCTGAAAGATGTTTTGTTCAGTAACTAAACAGAACTTGGCGGATCCGAACAAAGCCAAATTGCCGTTTTGGTAGGGAAAGTCCCCAATTGCCAAATTTCTTAAATTGAACCATTTTGGCCAAGTTGCGTCAATTATGTGGACAGGAAAAGCACCGTGGACAGCGGCAATTTGTCGTTTTATTGGGTTTTTGCTAAAGTTTCCGCCGATTCCGCCGATGGCAAGTCTGATGCTGACACGGAATTGGCCGGTTTGCAAAATTGTTAGCAACTTGATGATTTTGCTGTTGTAACGGATAGATAAAATGTTATATTTGGGAAGCACCTTGCTTGAGCGTTTAAGCACAAACAAAACAGACCTATGAAAAAATACTACGCCGAGGTAGCGAATTACACATCAGAGAAGTGCATGGCATCTCTGGCTGATGCGATTGATCCAACCCAAAAAGGCAACGAGTCGAGATTTAGTAGCGACATTTCAAAACACTCCATTGACCTAAAAGCATCTCATAGGAATGCCATGGCCATTGGAACGCCCCTTCATAATTAACTAGCAGGGATCGCCCCTTCTAGTTTTCGTGGTCTCTCTCTCATTTTGTAAGCCGTCTTCGTGTGTTTACGCAAAAACGGCTTTTAAGCGGAAATTATTAACTTGCTTTAGTCGCGGGTATTATTTTACATAATTGAAAAATGAAACACCCACAGCTTCCAAAGCACCCTTCAAAATCGGAAGTGGATAATTGGTTCAATGTGCTCTTTTCGTGCGCCCATACATTGCGCCGGGCTGTAACGCGCTTCACCCGCCCGCTCTGCGCCGTAAATCTTCACTAGCATCGCGTAATCAATATCCGCTCCAAACGCATCCTCAACCGCCGTCAAATACGGTTTATGCCCGTCTGTGGTCAATTGGACGCGATGCGCCAGCCGTCCGGCTAGATCGTGCATAAAATGATTTGCCGCGCCAGCGTCACGGCTGCTGACAAACCAGCACGGCACAAGTTTCGTGTCGGGGTCGAGCGCAACCCATGTCCAAACGCTGCCGACGCCGACTTGTCCACGCATTGATTCCGGAACGTTTTTGTCTTTGGCGTAGCAGAAGCTCCATATTTCATCGCATTGAATCCGTTTGCAATTCAGGTTGCGGAAAGTTTTGTCCTGATACGCAGAGCAGGCCGTGCCGAGTTCGACCAATAATTTTTGAATCGTCGTTCGGTGAATCCCCGTCATGCGGACAGTGGCGCGGAGCGAGTTGCCCTCAACCAAGCAGGCAACCACGCGGACTTGTTCTTCTTTGCTCAATTTATTCATGGGCATAATTTACCCCGTTATGCTTGAGCGGTCAAGCATAATTAACAAAATAATTGCGACTGAAATTACTGGCTGATTTTTAGTTTCGGCTGTTTGGGTCTGCGGACGGCTTAATAAATTCCTTCGCTAACACAACCTGGCTTCGTGGAGCGAACTGCAAATCCCTATCAAAAACGCTTTGAAATACAGAATTAGGCAATGGAAGATCGGAAAGAATTTCCCAAATGTGTATCACATCGTTCTTTTCCAGTAATTCTAAAGTGGTTTTTCCAAGTGAGCGATTCACCGGAGGAATAATTTCATCCAGTGGTTCGGATCTTGCCTTGCGCCATCCGCGTGCGCTTATGTTTCGGAAATGATTATCAAAAGTTTCCTCTGTGATTAATTCCAGCGTTCGGGCGCGATAAATCATTGCCTGTATTGAAACTCCCCATTTTGGTTTCAATCGTTTGAATCCTTGAATGCTTGTGTCTAAAACATCCTTTGTGAATGTTTCGGCTGGCATTAGAAACGCACTGGCAAATAAATTTGCCTGTTTTTCGATCTCCTTTGAGTTTTTTAAAATTTCTTCTTCTGAAAGATGTTGGTGAAAAAGCAAATGTCCAAGCTCATGCGCGATGTCAAATCTTGCCCGCGCTCGGTCTTGTTTTTCTGTCCCAAGAAAAGTGAATGGCCGACCATCAATAATGCAGGAATAGGCATCGCAGCGATCATCACCAAATTCAGCCGTGCAAAGTCGGATGCCTTTTGATTCAAACAATTCACCAAGCTTTGTAATCGGCAGATTTCCCAATCCCCAAGCAGTTCGACAGTCTGCTGCCGCCTTTTCGATATTCGATGGCAGCACTCTCGGCAGTTCAATTTTTGGAAAAGACACCCATTGCTCAAGCATCATAAATAACTCGGAAGCCATTTCAGCAAAACGGTGCGCCCGCCGTTTCATTTGGGCGGTCTTGGCTGCGGATTGAGCGCGAAAGATTGTCGGTCCGCGCCGCGTCAACACCACGGACGGCACTGGCTTCATTAACAGTTTGACATCAACGCCCAAAATTTGAGCGATGGAAACCAGATTTGACGTTGTTGGATTCTTGCTGCCATCTTCCCATTGAGAAACAGCACCAACGGTCACGTCTAGTTCTTTAGCCAAATCTGTTTTTGACAGTCCGGCGAACTCACGGACTTGAGCAATTCTTTCAGGATTGGCTGTGGTCATTTGTTTTTTTCTTCAGCGATATTTCGGGCAAAGCTTCGGGTTCTGAAACAACTTTTTTCGGATTCAAAACAGGCATTGGTTGCGGGACAAATTCCGTCTCCGGCGCGGCGTCAAGCGACGGCATCAACATTATGTTCGTGGTGAGTTCTGGAACGTCTGATTTGTCTAGCAAAATTCTTAAATATGCAAAACCGTCACCATGAACCAGAACGATATTGGGTTTGGTATCCTCAGAATTTGGTTCTTGAAGCTCCTTCAGAAGCAATTGATTCTTTTGGTTTTTGGCTTGATTATTTTTTCGATAGCCATTTTCGGACTCTGTTATTTTTTCTTCCTTGGATAAAACATGCTTGGCGGTAAGAACCGTATTTTTGCCGTGCAATTCTAAAATCGGAGCGCCTTCATATTTAATCCATTTGGCGGTGATTCCATCAAAAAGTTGATTGTTCGCCGCTTGCTCCAAATAGTGATCCAGCAAATCCCATCTCAATATCCCATTGATGGTCGCAAGACGGCTCTTGGCTGGATAATCTGCCGTCCGATCCAAAACAGCGTTTTCAGCTTGTTCTTTGCAATGCTTTATAACTTGCAAATTGTGATAGGTATAATCCTGTTCAGCGAGTTTTTGGTAAAAAATATCGTCGTTTTGCATATTTAAGTTAAGACGACTCTACTTTACTAAAATGTGCTAGTCAACTGTTTTCTTTACCAAATTCGCATTCCATCGAGTTTTTGCAGCTTTTTTTGCAATTTCGGTGCGTTTCTTTGCTGTCAGGCTTGCTGCCCGTGCTTTGCCGCCTTTCAAACCGCCAAGCCTGCCAAGCGCGACAGCGGCTGGATTCTTGGTTGGTGCTGGCGCGGCCTGCCCCGTGGATTGTTGGACGATGTTGAAAGCCGTCTGGTTTAAGTCTGTGCTTGAGCGTTTAGGCATGACGCAACTTTGCGCCGATCACGGAAAGATTCAAGTCCAAAGTGCGATTTACAATTTCAAACTATACCACTACCGCCGATTATCGTCACTTGATTTTTTCAAGGTTCTGATTCAACTTATTTGCAAGACCAACCACTTGTTCCTTAACCAACTTTGAAAACTGCACCCGTCATGAACAGCCAGCCAAAAATCTACCGGCAAACCAGCTTTTTGAGCCTGGTCGGATTGGGCATCTTGGGTTTCGCTTTTTTCGCCCCTGATGCCGGCGTCCATCCCGGTTCATTCTTCAGCGTGGCGATGCGGTGCACCTGGCAGGATCTGCTGGAATTGCCGGCGGCTTGGTGCAGCATAAAAATTATTCTGATGAGCGTCGGCCTGTTTTTGATCATCGAATCCACGGGAACGGTTCTGGCGGTGAAAAAATACAAATCGCTGGTGCTGCCGGTTTTTTTGATGCAGGCGGTGCCGTGTCTGGGGCTTCTCTTTGGTGGCTACTATTTGATCAAGTCGCTGCTGTGAATGGATCGCCGGCATTGCTCCATTTAGCGCACATTGGAACCGGCCAGAATTTTTAATGGCGCGCGGCATCGCGTGTCAGAGCAATCCGAAAAAGCGATTTCAAATCGCAACCGAATGGTGTTACCAGCCCGTGTTTGGCTCAAGTGGTTTTCTTTCAACGAAAAATCGGCATTGCATTTTTTTTTGAGTTCAGCATAATCCGGCTTCCAAAAATTTAATCAAATTTATGAAATCTGTTATTCTGTCCGTGTTTCTATCCGCGGGAATGGTCGCGCCGCTGCTGGCCGACAGCACGAATGTCTTGAACGATGCGAAATCCAAGGCCAGTTATGCCATCGGCATGTCCATCGGCCATAATTTTCAACAACAGAACCTGGACATAGACTTGGATCTGGTGTTGCGCGGCATGAAAGACATGCAGGCCGGCGGCGCGACGCTGATGACGGTTCCGGAAATGCAGAGCACGCTGAAGACTTTCCAACAGGAGATCATGGCCAAGCAGATGAAAGCGCGGCAGGCGTTGGCGGAATCCAACAAGGTGGCCGGCGCGGCGTTCCTGGCCGCCAATCAAACCAAGGCCGGCGTCATCACGCTTCCCGATGGGTTGCAATATCAGGTCATCAGCACCGGCACCGGCGCGGTTCCGGCACCCAGCGACACAGTGACGGTGAATTATCGCGGCTCGCTCCTGGACGGCACGGAATTCGACAGTTCCTACAAACGCGGTCAGCCCGCATCATTTCCAGTCGGCGGCGTCATCCACGGTTGGACCGAGGCGCTGGAAAAAATGCCGGTCGGTTCCAAGTGGAAACTGTTTATCCCTTCCGATCTGGCTTATGGCGAACAGGGGAACCGCGGCATTCCGCCAAACTCGACGCTGATTTTTGAAGTGGAACTGCTCGACACGAAAGCCACGCCGCCGCCGGCATCTGCCCAGCCGCTCACGAGCGACATCATCAAGGTGCCGTCCGCTGATGAGATGAAACATGGCGCGAAAATCGAGACCATCAAGGCCGAGGACGTGGCGAAAATGCAGACCAATTCGGCGGCGAAGTAACCGCTTCAGTTTGAACGTCTGCGCCGCTCCGGTGTCCATTTCACCGTAGCTATGAAATCAATTCTTAAGCCGTTTGCCGGATTTGTCTCCGCGGTCACGGGAGCCTTGCTCGTCTGCCTGGTTTTTCACCTGACGCTTTGGGGCAAGGATGCCGCACCGAACATCAGCGTCTCGACCACGCCCGTCAACCGCGACGCGCACCTCGGCACGAGCTTCGCGCCCATCGTCAAAATCGCCGCGCCGGGCGTGGTGACCATTTATTCCACGCGCATCGTTCATGTGCAGACGAGGCAAAATCCATTTCGGAACAGTCCGTTCTGGAACGATCCAAGATTCCGGCAGTTTTTCGGCGACCAGTTTCCGCAGGACGACCAGCCGCAGTCGCGCAAGGAGCAGGCGCTTGGCTCCGGCTCTATTATTTCACCGGACGGCTACATTCTGACCGCCAATCACGTCGTGGCTGGTGCGGATGAAATCAAGGTCGCCATCGCCGACGACTACAAGAAGGAATTTATCGCCAAAATCATCGGCACCGATCCCCAGACCGACGTGGCGGTTTTGAAAATTGACGCGAAGAATCTGCCGGCCATCACCCTGGCCGACAGCGACCAGTTGGAAGTCGGCGACGTGGTTCTCGCCATCGGCAATCCCCTGGGCATCGGGCAGACCGTGACCATGGGCATTGTCAGCGGCTTGGGCCGGCATGGTTACGGCATCAACGGCGCGAACGGTTATGAAAATTTCATCCAGACCGATGCGGCCATCAATCATGGAAATTCCGGCGGACCGCTCGTGGACGCCGAAGGCCGGCTGGTCGGCATCAATACCTGGATCGCATCAAACAGCGGCGGCAGCGAGGGCATCGGATTCGCCGTGCCGAGCAATCTGGCCCGCCGCTCCATGGAACGCATCCTCAAGGGCGGCAAGGTGACCCGCGGCTATCTCGGTCTCCAGCTCCAGGACATCACGCCCGGATTGCAGCAACAATTTAATTTGCCCAGCCAGAACGGCGCGCTTGTGGGTGATGTGGCGGCCGGCACGCCCGCCGAAAAGGCCGGGATCAAACCCGGCGATGTGATCATCGCATTCAACGGGGTTGACGTTTCCGACTTGCACGGACTGCAGCTCGCCGTCTCCCAACGTGAACCCGGCAGTCCCGCGACGGTGAAATTGATCCGCGACGGTGCGGAAAAAAACATCAGCGTCACGCTTGGGGCCTTGCCGGTTTCGCCTGGCGGCGGTTCCGACGAGCAGAACAATTCCGATTCGGACACCTCCACCACCGACGCGCTCGACGGCGTGACCGTGGCCGATCTGGACCGCGATGTGCGGCAGGAACTGACGATCCCCGACAGCGTGCAGGGCGCGATTGTCACCGACGTGGCCCAGGATTCCAATTCCGCCGACGCCGGGCTGCAAAAAGGCGACGTCATCGTGGAAATCAACCGCCAGCCGGTGAACGATTCCGGAAGCGCGGTGAAACTTTGCAAGCAGGCCAAAGGCGACCAGATTCTCGTCAAGGTCTGGCGGCGCAACGGCGACATGGCCGGCACCCGTTTCCTGAGCGTGGATAACACGAAAAAAGAAACGAAGCCGAAATAAGCCGGCGGCGGCAATCACTTTTTTTTCAAAGCACGAAGCGATCTTCGCGCTTCTTATTTTTGACAAACGCCCGCGAGCAGGCACATTCTTCCGCGTTAAATTTATGCCCGTTCAATATAAAGATTATTACCAGAGCCTCGGCGTGGCGCGCACCGCCAGCGCGGATGAGATCAAGAAATCCTTCCGCAAGCTCGCGCGCGAATTTCATCCCGACGTCGCCAAGGACAAAAAAAAGGCCGAGGAGAAATTCAAAGAGATCAACGAGGCCTACGAAGTCCTTTCCGACGCGGACAAGCGGAAAAAATATGACGAGCTGGGCGCGAACTGGAAATCCGGCGCGGAATTTCGTCCACCGCCCGGATATGGCGGCTTCGGCGGTGGCCAGCAATTTCGTGGCGGGCGGCCGATGAGCAGCGAAGATTTTGAAACGCATTTCGGCGGCACCGGCTTCAGCGACTTTTTTGAACAGCTTTTCGGTTCGCGGATGCGCGGCGGTGCGAACGGCTTCGGAGGACGCGGCGGTTTCGCGGCGGAAGAACCGGAAAGCCGCGACATCGAGGGCGACATCATGGTCACGTTGGAGGAGGCCAAGCGCGGCTCCCTCCGCACCGTCACCGTCCGGCACGAGAACCGCACCGACTCGCATCAGGTTAAGATACCGGCCGGCATCACCGAGGGCCAGAAGCTGCGCATCGCCGGACGAGGCGAGAGCGGCGGCGATTTGTATCTGCACGTCCGGCTCGCCAAGCATCCCGACTTCGAGGTGGACGGTCACAATCTCATCCACGAACTCGAGATCGCGCCGTGGGAAGCCGCGCTCGGCGCGGAAATTTCCGTGCCGACGTTGGACGGCCAGGTGAACATCAAGATTCCCGCCGGCACCGCCAGCGGACAAAAATTGCGCGTGCGCGGTCGCGGCCTTGGCAAAACCGGCGACCTGCTCGTCACCACCAAAATTGTCGTGCCGGGAAAAATTTCCGACGCGCAGAAGAAATTGTGGGAACAACTCGCCAAGGAATCTAAATTCAATCCGCGTGATTGAACTCGCTGCAATTCCACTTTAACTCTTAGCATGGCGAACGCAAAAAAAACCAAACGCAAGGCCGCACTGCTCGGCGTCGGCCTGGATTCCGACGGAAAGAAGCGCATCACCACCGGCCCGAACTTTGCGCTCGTCGGCGGAACGCAGGAAACCCACGACGAGATGACCGAGAAGGCCATCAAGATAAACGAAAAGCTCAAGGCGCGCGGCAAGCAGCTCGAAGAAGTCAGCCACGAGGAGTTCGACGACATTGCCAATGAGGTCGGCTTGAAGAAAGTGGAGCCGCCGCGTCCGAAGCGGTAGACCTGTCATCCGTTTTATTTAAGACCGCTTCACTGCGTTTCCACCACCTGATAAAACCGGTTCGGCTGGTCCGCTGGCAGGGTGACATTTGCCTCATTGCCAATGAATGAAATGTTCGCGGACAATGTCTGCCATTGCGCGTCGCTCAGGTTGTTTTTGAACTGAACCCCATAAGTTCGCTTCGGCACCGCCTGCCAGGTCAAGGTCGTGGTCGCGCCGGGCGTGACCACCGGCGATAGCTGGGCGAAGAACAGCACGCGGACGGCGAAGGCGTCGGCGACGCGATTCAAATCGTTTGAGACCACGTCGGAACTCGCATTCAGGAACGCCACATTCTGCGCACCGGCGCTGATGACCGGCCCGGAAATCCAGGGCAGCGTGCTGGAATTGGTCTGGGACACGCTGACGATGGCGTTCGTTCCTGAAAGCCGGTCGTAGAGGAAAATTTTCGGCATGGGATTTTTGTCTCCGGCGACAAGGTTGGTCGCGTAACTCCGGTAGGCCACGAAACGTCCGTCAGCGCTCAACACCGCCGTGTCTGACGTTCCACTTGGCGTGACGCCAGCCACATTGGAACTGACCAGCGTGATGTTGCTGGTGGTCAAATCACAGAGATAGATTTTTGCAACTGTTTCTGCGGTATTGAGCGCCAGATAGCGGCCGTCGCTGCTCCAGCTTTGGACTGAAGCTGGAGAACTGAATGAGAATATATTCGATCCAGTGGCGATTTGAACCACAGCCAAATTTGTGATCATGTGACAAGCCAGACGGCTGCCATCTGGGCTGAGTAGCGCTGTCGTTATCCCGGCCGTGTTGGTGTAAATGTCCACCCCGAGTTGCGTGTCACGAATCCTGAATTGAGATGAATTCAGGTTGGTTGCAAAATAAGCAACGAATCGACCGTTGGCGCTCATCGAAGGCAGATAAGTGCTATTGCCGGCACCCAGCAGAACCGAGGCGTTCGAATACGCGTCTCGCCAATATGGCAGGCCGCTTGGACGGGCGGTCGAGTAAGCAATGTAACGTCCATCCGAACTGATGATCGGATTGCAATAGTTGGTCATTGGGCCACCGGCACCACTTGCATTCGCGCTGATGAGTTGGTTCGTGCCCGTCAAAAGATCCCGCCGGAAAATATTGATGTTCGTGACCGCATCCGTCGTGAGGTTGGTGGCTGCACTGGCAAACACCACGAACCGGCCATTGGCGCTGATGGCCGCACTGTCGCTGCTGCCGCCCAGCGCCGGATTTCCGTCAAGCCCGGCGCTGACGAGCGTTGTCTGGCCGGTCCAAAGATCCCGGAGAAAAACGTCGCAAGAATTGTTGGCGTCATTCGGCACCAGATCATTTGCAAAACTCTCAAAAACCAACCAGCGACCATCACCGCTGATCGAAGCCGATGACATTCGCGTGATGTCGCTTCCGGTGGCCGAAACCAAGGCCGGATTTCGCTGTGAAATAAGTTCATTCGTCCCGGCGACCGTGTCCCGCGCGAACACATCCAATGCGTTGTTATTGTCTCCGCTCACCAGGCTGCCGTCTGGCGCGTTGAAAACAATCGTCCGTCCGTCCGCGCTCAAGCTCGGAAACGTGCCGGTGACGTCGCTGGAACCAACGCCGTTGGTGTCCACATCTACCAACTCAATTGCGCCGGTTTGAAGATTGAAAAGGTAAATGTGGAAGCCTGGTAAAACGGCGTTGGCGACCAGGTTGGTCGCGTTGCTCATGAACGCCATGAACTGACCGCCGCTCGCGAACACCGGTGTGTAAGAAATCGTGTTCGTCGGCACACCGCTGCCAGACGTGCTTGCCAGAATGTTCGTGCCCGCCAGCGAATCCCAAACATAGACGCTCGAATTCGTGCCGCCGGGAGCTTCGCTGTTCGCATAGGCAATATATCTTCCGTCCGGTGTCATCTCGGGGCCATACCGATTTTCATCGGCCGGATATGAGCCGAGCGCGTTGGTGGTGATGATCGTGGTCGTCGCCGTCTGCATGTCATAAACCAGAATGACCGTGCCGCCGGACGTGTTGGTGTTGCCGGACTTGAATGCCACGAAACGTCCGTCCGCGCTTAATCGCGGTTGGTAGGAAAAAAGATTGGCCGGAGCGGACGTGCCGAACGTGTTCTGCACAATTCCCGCCGCCGCCGCGCTGGCCCACGTCGTCGTGCCCGTCACCGAATCATAAACGTAAACTTCGCCGGAGTTGGTCGGGCTGACGCCGGACACCATTCCCGTGGCGCTGCTGAAATACGCCACGTAGCGCCCATCCGGTGTGATCTGCGGTGTGGCTACGGTTGCCGCAGAGGATTGAATCGATGGTGCGGAGCTCTCCAGCGTGGTAGTGCCCGCCACCAGATCGCGCAGGAAAACGGCAGGGAGATAGCCGTTGGTGGAAACCAGATTATTCGCCCCGCTGACAAAGGCCACATAACGTCCGTCCGGCGTCATGGTGGCGTCGTAGGAACGGCCGTTGGCCTGCGCACCGTTGGTCGCCACGCTCACCAGAATGTTGGTTCCCGCCGCTAGGTTGCGGACGATGACATCACCGATCCAGTTGGAAGCGCCCGCCACCAGATTACCGGCCTGCGTTTCAAAGAGCACGAACTGTCCGTTGGTCGAGACCTGGCCATACATCGAACTGCCATTGCCGCCGCCGGTGCCGGCAAGATTGGCGGTGACCATGGTGGTGGTGTTGCTCGCCCGGTCGCGCAGAAAAATGTCCGTGAAGAACTGCCGGCTGCCTCCCGGCGCGAGGTCGCTGGCGACGCTGGAAAAAACCACGAACCGTCCGTCCGGGCTGACCACTGCATCCAGCGAATTGCCGTTGCCGCCGGCCGGCGGAACCACGGACACGTTGCGCGCCGACAGCAATTGTGCCGGCGCGATCTGGGCTTTGGAAACCGTGGCCAGCGCGGTCAGACTGGAAGCGATGGCGAGCAGACACAACATCCGCCGGGCGGCGGTGCGGCGCGGCGATTGCCGGTGAAAGAAGTTTTCGCGGCTCACGGCGGAGGTTGATGTCTTCATATTAAATTCCTTTCAGATGTCGTTCATGAAATCAATAAAACCAGTAAGCCACGCCACTGCTGGTTAAATAAGCCGGCCGCATTTGTGATGGCGAATGGGCTTCCACATGACCATCGGCATAGGCGGCATTGACGCCAACCAAGACGCCGTTGACGAAATGCGCGGTGTTCGGCGCAATGTTGTTCACGGTATATGAAGCGGGCTGTGGAGAGTTCAGTCCTGCACTCTGCCCTGACGCAGCCACATCACTGACGAACGGCACATGGGCGACGGAATTGTCGTGTAACTTTTTTGGCCATCCGTAAATGGTTGAACTTGCATTCTTCACCCAGGCTGGTATCGCAACAGGATTCTTGGTGGAATAATCCGTTGGAATGTATATTGGCGGGTTTGCTCCATTTGGATTTCGCGGCACCCAATAGTTACATCTTAATTGCAGTTCACCCGGGTAATTTGCACTAAAGTAGGCACTCAAATTGTTGATGTTTTGAATCGGATGGCCATATTTCTGATTTGCCCATGTGTTTGCGGCGACCAGTTCGTTTGGCCGGAAGGGACAGAACCAGGTCGGCACGGTCAATCCATAGAAACCAAGGTTGGTGCACATGCCCGTCCCAACGTCATATCCAAAACTTCCGCCGCCGTATGGATCGAACGACGGCAGCCGGTCCTGATAGTCGTTGGCATACAGGTTGGCCGACACCGCCCACTGCCGGAAATTCGCGGCGCAGGCGGCGGACTTGGGCTGTGCCGACGAACGGGCGAGCGCCGGCAGAATCATCACCGCCAGCAGCGCCAGCGTGGCGAGCACCACCAGCAATTCGACGAGCGTGAAGGCTGCCTGTTCACGGATGGGAGTTTTCATAATTTTTCCTATGTGGGTTGGTTTCCAAATGGCGGCTTTGTCATTCTTTTACGCGTCGAACTATATTGAAGCAACTAGAAAAATCTGCATTAACCGCGGTTAAGCGCTGAAATTTGATCAAATGCAGATTCCAAAAACCGGAGCGATAAAACTTGCCGCGGGCTTTTGTTTTGGCGTAAGTTGTGCGCTCGTTTCGCCGGCAACGGCGCAACGCTGGTTGCCTCGGTAGCTCAGTTGGTAGAGCAGTTGACTCTTAATCAATTGGTCGTGGGTTCGAATCCCCCCCGGGGCACCACTTTAAAATCTCACGGCGACACGGCAATTTGCGTAATTGACACGTCCGGCGGGTTTTTCTAGCTTCTTCCCGCAAAGACCCCGCCGCTTTGCCCCGGATTTCCGTCCGGGGATTTTTATTGTGGTGGGACAGGCGTCCCGCCTGTCAGTCCAAAAGCAAACACGACAGGCGAGACGCCTGTCCCACTAAAATTTATGGCAAACACAATTCTCGTCGGTGCCCAGTGGGGCGACGAAGGCAAAGGCAAAATCATTGACGTGCTCACCGAGCAGTCGGACATCGTCGTCCGCTACGCCGGCGGCAACAACGCCGGCCACACGGTTTTTCTCGGCCCCAAAAAATACGTCCTGCACCTCGTGCCGTCAGGCATCCTGCGCAAAAACAAATTGTGCGTCATCGGCAACGGCGTGGTCGTTGACCCGATTGGACTGGTCAGCGAAATCGTCGGCCTGCAAAAAATCGGCATCAAAGTAACGCCGAAGAATTTCGTCCTGAGCGAAACGGCGCACGTCGTGTTTCCGTATCACCGCGAGCTGGACGGCGCGCGCGAACTGCTCAAGGGCAAAGACAAAATCGGCACCACCAAGCGCGGCATCGGCCCGGCCTACGGCGACAAGGCGGCGCGCGTCGGCCTGCGCGTGAATGACCTGGTGGACCCCGAGCGGCTGGAGGCAAAACTGTCCGACCGGATCAAGGAAAACAACGCCATTCTCAAATCGCTCGGCGCGAAGCCGCTGTCGTTCAAGAAAGTTTTCGCCGAATATCTCGCCGCCGGAAAATTCCTGAAGCCCTTCGTGACGAACACCGTCGTGCTCCTGCACCACGCAATGCGTGACAACGCGAACATTTTGTTTGAAGGCGCGCAGGGAACTTTTCTCGACATTGACCATGGCACCTATCCATTCGTCACCTCGTCAAACACCACCGCCGGCGGTGCCTGCACCGGTTCCGGCGTGCCGCCGCATCGCATGGACCGCGTCGTCGGCGTGATGAAGGCTTACACCACGCGCGTTGGCGAAGGTCCATTGCCGACGGAGAACGCCGAGATTTCCGATCTGCTCCACGGCATGGGCCGCGAGTTCGGCGCGACGACCGGACGCGCGCGCCGCTGCGGCTGGTTCGATTCCGTCGCCACGCGCCACGCGACGATGGTCAACGGCATTGACGATCTCGCCATCACGAATCTCGACGGCCTCGACACGGTGGAGACGATCAAGGTCTGCGTCGCGTATCGCCACGGCAAAAAGCAATACGACTTCGTGCCGAACGACGCGCAGGTGCTTGCTGAGTGCAAGCCGGTCTATGTGGAATTTGAAGGCTGGCGCACGCCGACGGACAAAGCGCGCAAGTTTGCCGACCTGCCGCAGAAGGCGCGCGCGTATCTGAAGGCGATCGCGGAATTGAGCAATGCGAAATTGTTCATCGCGTCCATCGGTCCGGCGCGCGAGCAAACGATTTTTGTGTGAGCACAAATCCACATTTGAGCGCCGAAGCTGCCGCGAGTCTTCCGCGTCACGTCGCGGTGATCATGGACGGCAACGGGCGCTGGGCGAAGTCGCGGCATCTGCCGCGCATTGAGGGCCACCGGCGCGGCGCGGATTCCGCGCGCGAAATCATCCGCACCGCCGGCGAACTTGGCATCAAGTATCTCACGCTCTACGCGTTTTCAGCGGAGAACTGGAATCGTCCAAAAGATGAAGTGGACGCGCTGATGAAATATCTCGTTCACTACCTCAAGACGGAGACGAAGGAGCTGAACAAAAACAACGTCCGGCTCGAAGTCATCGGTCAGATTCACCGTCTGCCGGACAACGTGCAGGAGCATCTGGCAAAATCCATCGCCACGCTTTCCAAAAACAACGGCCTAACGCTCATCATGGCATTGAGCTACGGCAGCCGGATTGAAATCGTTGAGGCCGTCCGGCAAATCGCGCAGAAGGCGAAGTCCGGCAAGCTCGATCCCGCAGACATCACGGAGAAAGTCATTTCGGACCATCTTTGGACGCGCAACGTGCCGGACCCGGATCTGCTCATCCGCACCAGCGGCGAGATGCGCGTGAGTAATTTTCTGCTCTGGCAGATTTCTTATGCGGAGCTGGTGGTCACGCCGACTCTCTGGCCGGATTTCAAGAGATCGCAGTTCTTTGCTGCGCTGGAGGAATACGCAAAACGGAACCGGCGCTTTGGCGGAGTGTGAGCGTCAGGCTTGAACGGGCGCGTCACCGAGTTTGGCGTGGACGGCCTCCAACAGTTTTTCCTTGTCCACCGGTTTGTGAAAAAAGGTCATGATGCCGGCGGCTTCGGCTCGTTCCTTGTATACTGCCGGATCGGTCGAGGAAATAATGATGACGGGAATTTTGTCGGCGTCGCACATACGCCGCGCCCAGTCAATGATCAGGAAGCCGTCCCGCATGTTGCCGCCGATGTTGGCCGCGTCGGGTGGAAAATCCAGGTCGAGCAGGATCAGGTCCGGCCGGTCCTTGCGCAGAAGGGTGATGGTTTCCGCGCCGCTTTCCGCCATCAGCACGCGATAGCCCGTGCTGGTGAGCGTGAAATACATGGCCTTCAGGACGACTTTGTTGTCATCCACCACGAGAATGGTCTTGGTTTCGGGCGCGACGGGTTTGCTTTCCATAAAATAGTTTCCCTTGTTGGCAACAGACTGCCTGTCGAAAAAAATAAATCAACCAACAAGAAGAGGCGTCAACTTTTTCGGCTGCGTGCGCCGGTTTGAAGATCAAGCGGATTGTTCGCTGGGAACTTTTCCGCCAAGTGCGGTTTGGACTGCCGCCACCAGCTCGTCATGGTTCAGCGGCTTGCGAAAGCAGGCGACGATGCCTTTGGCCGGGACTTGATCCTTGTATTTTGCCGGGTCGGTCGAAGAAATGATGATGATGGGGATTTTTTGCGCCTCGGGCGTGCGCCGGAGCCATTCAACCACGAAAAATCCATCCTGCGCCGGCCCGCCGACATTCGCATAATCGAGCGGAAAGGAAATATCCAGCAGCATCAAGTCCGGCTTTTCCCGGCGCACCGTGGTTAATGCCGACGAAATGTCGCTGGCAGAAAAGACCTGATGGCCGGCCTTTTTCAAGGCGGTGGTCACGGTTTGCCGGATGACCATATCGTCATCCACCACCAGTATTTTCGAAGGACTGGAAGCAGTCGGTTTTTCGTTCATATTTGGCTCCGTCCCGTAAATGAGGATGTGGCCATGGGCTGCTAAAAGCAGTTTCGAGGCCACCTTTCAGCTTTCCGAGCGGAATCTTGGCTGCGAAGCCGGGGTCAGCTAAAACTTGCGGCGGCGGAGCGATTTGCAAGAATGACGCGGTGAATCATCCATTTCGATTGGGCGTGCTTGGCTCCGGCCGGGGTTCAAATTTTGTCGCCATTGCCGACGCGTGCGCGGCGGGGAAAATTCCGGCAGAAGTCGCGGTCGTGTTGAGCGATGTCGAAGGCTCCGGCATTCTTGCGCACGCGCATGAACGGAAACTACCGGGGCAATTTATTCCGCCGGGCAAATTTCGCACCAAGCTGGACGAGGACGCGGAGCGCGCCTTTGTCGCGGCGTTGCAGATGGCGAAAGTGGATTTGATCGTGCTGGCGGGTTTCATGCGCGTGTTGAAGGGCGATTTTCTCCGCGCGTTTGAAGGACGCATCGTGAACATTCATCCGTCCCTGCTGCCGTCGTTTCCCGGACTCGAAGCGTGGAAACAAGCGCTTGACCACGGCGTGAAGGTGGCCGGCTGCACCGTCCATTTTGTGGACGCGGGCGTGGATTCCGGTGCAATCATCGGGCAGCAAGCCGTGCCGGTGCTGGACCAGGACGTGCCGGCCAGCTTGCATGCGAGGATTCACGCGGCGGAGCATGAGCTGTATCCAAAATGCGTGGCGGCGATTGCACGCGGGGAAATTTCTGTGCAAGGACGAAGGGTGATTTGGAAAAAGTGAGACACGAATTTCACGAATCACCACCAAAAAATAATCCGCGAAAATTAGTGTCATTCGTGTCATTGCTTTTTGCGTGATGAAATCAAGAAATAAGAAAGTAGCTTTTTCATCGTGAAATTGGCACACTGATTACGTCACGCGCTTGAAGTCTTCAGCGAAAGCCAATTTGTCTTCGCGGGTGAAAAAGAATTTTCAAGATCAGATGAGCAAGAAATTAAAATTTGGCCTGCCGAAAGGCAGCCTGCAGGACGCCACCATCGAAAAGATGGCCAAGGCGGGCTTCAACATCACCGTCAGCAGCCGTTCCTATGTGCCGTATGTGGACGATGACGAGATGGAAATCCGCCTGATCCGCGCCCAGGAAATCAGCCGCTACGTCGAGCATGGCTATCTGGACTGCGGCATCACGGGCCACGACTGGGTGATCGAAAACGGCTCGAAAGTCCACGAAGTCGGCGAATTTCTATTCAGCAAGGCGACGCGGAAGCCGGCGCGCTGGGTGCTGTGCGTGCCGGAAAATTCGCCGATTAAATCGGTGAAGGATTTGCAGGGCAAACGCATCGCCACCGAAGTTGTCAACCTGACGAAAAAATATTTGAAGAAGCACGGCGTGCAGGCAGAGGTGGAATTTTCCTGGGGCGCAACCGAAGTCAAGGCTCACGAACTGGTGGATGCGATTGTCGAAGTCACGGAGACCGGCTCGTCGCTGCGCGCGAACAAGCTGCGCATCGTGGACGAGCTGTTGAGTTCCACGCCGCGGCTCATCGCCAACACGACCGCGTGGAAAGATTCCTGGAAGCGCAAAAAAATCGAGACGATGGCGATGCTGCTGAAAGGCGCGTTGGAGGCGGAAACCAAGGTTGGTTTGAAGATGAACATCGCCGAGAAAAATCTGGCGAAGCTGCTGCGGGAACTGCCCGCGCTGCGCAACCCGACGATCTCCGGTTTGAGCCTGAAGGGCTGGGTCGCCGTGGAGACGATCATTGACGAGCACGTCGTCCGGGAATTGATTCCGCAGCTCAAGGCGGCCGGCGCAGAAGGAATCATTGAATATCCGCTGAACAAAGTGGTATACTGACCGCGCAACAATTTATGGGTTCAATCAAAAAACGCCGCAAGGCCAAAATCAACAAACATAAACGGCGCAAGAAGCTGCGCTTGAATCGTCACAAGAAGCGCACCTGGCAGAAGTAATTTCCGCCCTGCGGTTTCATTCATCCGTTCGCGGCGACGGCCCAAAGCTTTCGTTCGCGAGCGGTCTTTTTCTGTCCCTGCCATTTTGCCGATGAAACATCAGTTTGAAAAACATTACACCCGCGAGGAGGCGACCGCGCTGCTGCCGCAGATCCGCGTGTGGCTGGAGCAGTTGAACCGGCTGCGCGAAGACCTGCGCCGCTACGAAAAACGCCTGAGCGGCCTGACGGAGCAGGGTAACGACACCGGCGGCGAGACCGTGAACCACTGGATCCGCGCGCTTGCGGAAATGCAGGCGACGCTGGCGGAATTTCAGCGCCGCGAAATCTTCATCAAGGATCTGGAGCGCGGGCTGCTGGATTTTCCGGCGCTCATCGGCGGCAAGGAGGTTTTTCTCTGCTGGGAATCCGACGAAGAAACCGTTGAGTTCTGGCACGACCTCGAGGCCGGCTACGGCGGGCGCGAGCGGCTCTGAAGCTTATATCACGATTTGCATTCGCAGATTGCAGACTATCCTCATGTTAGGCGCTGGCGTCGGAAATAGTGAGTGTGCCTTCTTCATACTCAAAGCTTATCTTGCCATCTGGACTGGTAAAACTCAAATGTCCCGTCTTGTAATCTATCTCCATAACCGAAATGGAAATTCCCTCAATCGGGCCAGTGCCAATGGCGCGACCGCCTTGGGGATATGCCAACTGTGAATCACGAGCTACTCGCTCCCAAGTCGTCGTCGCAAAAACTCCGCGCCCAGAATGAGAAACCGTCAGCAAATAAGCGCCGGCAGGATCAAAGCCTGCCGCCACCAACCCGCCAATTAAAAGATGCTTGCTCATCGAAGAGCGCCTAACTATGTATCATCCTGCAGCGCATGCACGGCCGCGTTCACGGGCAACTTTCGCAGGTTGGCTTTGGCCACGAACTTATCAAAGCTGACTGGAGAATTTCTTTCAAGGTTTATTTAGCCCGAACCCCCAAGTTGAGTTCGGCCAAATGTAGTGGGACAGGCGTCTCGTCTGTCCAGTTGCGGCTTGGCGGTGCGTAAATTCCTTCCCCAACAAAAACTGAAACGCGACAGGCGGGACGCCTGTCCCACTACAACTCGTAACATCAACTTTGGTGTTCGGGTTTAAGCCATTTTCGCCCGTGGCACGGCTGGTTTTGCCCGCCAAAACTTGCCACTGCCGCGTTTGCAAACTATCTTGCGCGTCCCTATGGAAAAAGTTGTCATCATCGGATCAGGCCCGGCGGGCTGGACGGCGGCGCTTTACACGGCGCGCGCGCAGCTCGCCCCGCTCGTGCTCACCGGCAAACAGCCCGGCGGCCTGCTCACCACCACCAGCATCGTCGAGAATTTCCCCGGCTTCCCCGAAGGCGTGGACGGCTATGAATTAATGACGCGGATGCAAAA
>Ga0181528_10000915_pt1 | contig 19104 bp, 15 predicted proteins | sample PEATcosm2014_Bin_47_FD_119742 | JGI IMG/M metagenome (GOLD analysis project Ga0181528, IMG submission 119742) | Peatland microbial communities from MTU Mesocosm Facility, Houghton, MI, USA - PEATcosm2014_Bin10_10_metaG | ecosystem: Environmental > Terrestrial > Soil > Wetlands > Peat | place...
CGAAGAGCGATTTAATTTCCACGCTCCGGAACGCACGACCGAGGAATTTCTGCGTGAGCTGCAGGCGACGGATTTGCTGTCGCCGGAGCAGAAGGAAAAGCTCGGGAGCTTTCTGGAAAGCTGCGACCTCGTGAAGTTCGCGAAATATGAACCGGGGGAAAATGAGCTGCGCGAGCTGCATCGCTCGGCCGTGAAGCTGGTGGAAGAAACCGAGCCGCGGCCAATTTCAAATCCTGAGTCTCAAATTTTAAATGAAAAATCCCCGGCACCGGCCGTCGAACCGGATGAAATCGTAAATCGCAAATCGTAAATGGCCTTCGCCCATCCATATTTTCTATTGCTGCTGTTGCTTCTGCCGCTGGCGGCGTGGTTGAAAGGACAGCGCGGTTCGTCGCCGGCGTTTTTGTATTCATCGGTGAAGCTGGTCGAAGGCTTGACCCGGGCGCGCCGTTCGCGTGCGGGGGCATTTTTGGCGGCGATGCGCTGGCTCACGCTGGCGATTTTCATTGTTGCACTGGCGCAGCCCCGCTTGTCAAAAAGCACAACGGAGGTGAAGGCCAGCGGCATTGACATCGCTTGCGCGCTGGATTTGTCGGGCAGCATGACCACGGGTGATTACATCGTCAACGGCCGGCAAATCAGCCGCATTGACATGGCCAAGCCCGTGTTGAAGGAATTCATCGAAGGCCGGCCCAACGACCGCATCGGCCTCGTGGTCTTTGCGGCGCAGGCGTTCATCGCCACGCCATTGACGCTGGATCACGAGTATCTGCTCGACAACATTGACCGGCTCGGCATCGGCACGATCAATTCGGACGCGACCGCAATCGGCGACGGCATCACGACGGCACTGAACCGGTTGCGCGACTTGAAATCGAAAAGCAAAATCATCGTGCTGATGACCGACGGCGGAAACAATTCCGGCAAGATTGATCCCATCACGGCGACGCACGCGGCGCAGGCGCTGGGCGTGAAGATTTACACCATCGGCCTCGGCAACCGTGAAATCGTCCAGCAGATGGGCCTGCCGCCGGGCTATCTGCCGGATGAGGACACGTTGAAGCAAATCGCGGACATGACCGGTGGGAAATATTATCGCGCGGACAATGCGGAGAAGTTCGAAAAAATTTACGCGGAAATTGACAAGCTGGAAAAGACTGAGGCGGTCATCAACAAATACACGGAATACAAAGAGCTGTTCGCGTGGTTTATTTCCGGCGGGCTGGCGCTGCTGTTAATTGAAATTGTGCTGGGGCAAACCGCGTTTCGGAGGCTACCATGAATTGCGAGCATGGAAATATTTTGTGGCTGTTGCCGGTGATTACGCCGGCGCTGGCGCTGTTTCTCTGGTGGTCGTCGAGCGTGCGGCAAAAGCTGCTTACGCAATTTGTCGAATCACGTTTGCTGGTCCAGTTGGCCGTCGGCATTTCGCCGACGCGGAGAAAAATCCGCTTCGCACTTTTGATTTTGGCGGTGGCGGTTTTGATTGTTGCGATGGCCGGACCGCGACATGGATATGATTTGGAAGAAGTGCAGCAGAACGGCCTGGACATCGTCGTGGCGGTGGACACGTCAAAATCCATGCTCGCGACGGACATCGCGCCGAACCGGCTCACGCGCGCGAAACTCGCCGCGCTGGAATTGATGCAGACCGCCAAGGCTGACCGGCTCGGGCTGGTGGCGTTCGCCGGCGACGCGTTTTTGGAATGTCCGCTGACGATTGACGACACGGCGTTCCAGCAAAGCCTGCAAGCGCTGGACGTGAATTCCATTCCGCAGGGCGGCACGGCGATCGCGTCGGCGATCAACACGGCGCTGACGGCCTTCAAAGAAAAGACGCGGCATAAAGTCATCGTGCTCCTCACCGACGGCGAAGACAATGACAGCGAGCCGGGCGCGCTCGAAGCGGCGCAAGCGGCGGCGAAGGCGGGCATAAAAATTTTCACCGTCGGCATCGGCTCGGCGGATGGAACGTTGGTGACGGTCGCCGGCGCGGATGGCAACAGCGATTATATCCGCGATGAAAAAGGGCAGGTCGTGAAATCAAAATTGAACGAGGCGCTGCTGCAACAAATCGCGGCGCCGGCAGGAGGATTTTATCTGCCTCTGCGTGGTGCGAACACGATGGACACGCTTTACGAGCGCGGCCTGGCGCCGCTGCCGAAATCGGAGAGCAGCGAAACGATGGTGCGGCGCTACCACGAGCAGTATCACTGGCCGCTGGCGCTGGCGATTGTGTTGTTGCTGGCCGAAATGTTTTTCCCGGAAAGGAAGGCGTCCAAAGTGCAAAGTCCAAAATCCAACGTCAACGCCACGGCGGCCATCCTGCTGGTGATGCTAGGGCTGCTGCCCTTACGCATGCCAGCCTCGCCCGCGTCAGCGCTGCGCGATTACAATTCAGGCAATTTCACCAATGCGCTGGCGGAATTCACAAAGCTGGCGGAAGTGCAGACAAACGACCTGCGGCTGGTTTTCAACGCCGGCGACGCCGCGTATCGCGCCACGAATTTTGACCTTGCGCAAAATCTGTTCCAGCAGGTCACGCTGTCGCCGGATCTGAAATTGCAGCAGCAGGCATTTTACAATCTTGGCAACGTGCAGTTCCAAAGGGCGAAGCAGGCGCAGGAATTGGACGGGCTGGAACAAGGTTTTGACACGGCGGCGAAGATTTACGAACGCGCGGTGATGCTGAACACGAACGACGCGGACGCTGTTTTCAATTACCGATTCGCGCAAGGTGCGGCGGAGCAGGTGCGCGCGCTCAAAGCGGCCTTGCTCCGGGCGAAAGGCAGCGCGGATCTGGCGGTGCAGCGCGCGGAGTTTCATCGCGCCTACGAGATCATGTCGGCGCTGACGCAGAAATACAAAATCGCCGGGAAACAGTTTGAAGACTACACCAAGAAATTGAAGGACATTGATGACATTGCGACTCCTCATCAGCCTTAGCCTGCTGCTTGCGTGGCAAAAGGTTTGCGCGCAGCTTGCGCCCGCCGATGATTTTTTCAACAGCGGCGCGCAGCTCTACATTTCCAACAACGTGCCGGCGGCGCTGGAGCGCGTGGAAAGTGGTTTGAAGACTTATCCCGACGACGAAAAATTGAAGAAACTGGAGCAATTGCTCAAGCAACAACAACAGCAGCAGAATCAACAACAGCAAAACCAGCAGCAACAAAATCAACAGAACCAGCAGAACGACCAGCAGAAAAAATCGGACGAACAGAAGAAGCAGGATCAACAGCAGCAAAATCAGCAGCAGAACCCGCAAAATCAGGCCGACCAGAAAAAAGCCGAGCAACAGAAACAGCAGGAGCAGAAAAAAGATTCCGGCGACAAGTCGAATGAAGAAAAGCAGACGCAGCAGCAAGGCCAGCCGGTAAAGCCGGGCGAGATGACGCCGGAGGAGGCAAAGCGGTTGCTGGATGCACAAAAAGGCAACGAACAAATATTGCAGATGAAGCCGCAGGACAAACCGCGCGATTCCAGCCGGCCGGTCAAGGATTGGTAGGTTCACAGGATTTCGAATCTGTTCGACGGCAGTTTCCCGACACGAAACTGCCGATTTTTTTGTCTTACACGCCGCCCCGTCCAGACTTGCGGCAAATCCAGAGTTTTATTCGTCTGAAAATGCCGGAACAAGGCTTGAGGCTTGACTCTGTCTTGCACACCGATAAAGTCGAAAAGCGAGTCGGAATTTCTGCCAATCAAAACATTTCAATGAAGAACAACCCTCCCAGGCTCCCAATCATCCTGACCTTGTTGCCGGTCGTTGCCGCGACTTTGACCGGCTGTTGGACGCCGCCCAATGGCAATGTCCAGCCGGTGGGTAAACCCGGTTTGATCCAGGGCGATATTCCGGTGCAGGTTGTCCAGGATCCGGTGACGGTGGTGGCGGTTGATGCAGGCCAGCGCACCATCACGCTCAAACACCGTGATGGCTCGACGAAGACGTTCATCGTCAATCCGACAGTGAACAATTTTGACCAGGTCAAAGTCGGCGATCAGATCAGGGCCGACGTGAAGGCGGAACTCTCCGTCTATATTTTGGAAAACGGCCGGCTGACGAATCCCGACGGTTCCACCCGGGCCAAGACGATTAACTTCAATGCAAAAATTCTCCTGGTGGATCCGAGCTACCGTTTGTTGACCCTGCAATTTACCAATGGCCAAAAGTTGACCATCAAGGCCGCCTTGAACGTCCAGCTCGAAAAAATGGTGCCCGGCGACGACGTGGTCATGCGGTCGAATGAGATCACGGGCATCACCATCAAAAAATCCTGACCTACCAATCATTCGCATTTCAATCCTATGAACAAAGAAATATCAACCGTTGCCGGAATGACGAAGCTCGCGGCGAAAACAATTTTGCCGGCGGTTCTTCTGGTGCTGACATCCTGTTCATCACCGCCTCCCGTCTGGAATTCCAAAACGGCATTCTCCCCGGCAAGCTATGACAGCAATCCAGGCTTCAATGGCGAAATTGTGACCGACGCCATCTCGTCCACCGCGACGGTGGTTTCGGTTGACCGCACCAGGCGCCTGGTTGTGCTGAAGCGCGCGGACGGCGGCAATGTCACCTACAAGGCGCTGCCGAATGCGTTTGGTTTTGACGACATCAAGGCCGGTGACGTAGTCAAGGTCTCGGTGGCGGAGGAACTCGCCGTGTTTCTCGGACAGAACAGCGTGCCGGCAAATGCCGGTGCAAATGCCGCCAAACTTCGCGTCCGCCTGCCGGGCGGCACGCAGGCTGTCGCCTCTGAGGTGGGCACCGTGTCGTTCACTGCCAAGATCACGGCAATTGACGACTGGAACGACGCCGTGACCCTGCAGTTGCCCGATGGCACGAGCAAGACGATCAAGGTGAGTGAAGCCGTGAATCTGGCCGATGTCAGCGTGGGTGAAACTGTCTCCGTGCAATCCACCGAGGCCGCCGTGGTCGTGCTGGAAAAATCGCAGGTTCCGAAAGCCAATTAGAGAAGTGCGTCGTCGGCGTCAGTGTGTCGGCAACGACTGTCCGGGGATGGTGCTGGGCGTGGCCAGCTTTCTCGCCACGAAAAACCGGCGGGGCTGATCATCAACGCCGGGGCGCAAACCTATGGCGAGGCCAGCGGCAGCGACGAAGTGACGCGCCGCGCCAAGGGGACCGCTACGGAAGTCGCCAAGCTGCCCAAGCAGCGGTTTCAGCAACAGGGATGGATCAATTAGGAGCTGCGCCGCCGGTGAACTCTACCACCACGCCGGCGGATAGCCGGATAGGTTAGACTATACTCTTCCAGGCCGTTTCCAATGCTGGTGGCGCCCGCTATTTATTGTTAATAACTATTGCAATTTACTGTTGACACTATTCGCCAGAAGATGCTTTATTGAACACCTATGAGTTCCATTACAAGCCTATCGGTTCAACAGTTGCGCAAGGCGGCGGCGTTGAAGGAAAAAATTCTAACACTGGAAAATGAACTTGGCCGGCTGCTCAGCTCCACCGTGGTTCCCGCGGCCAGCCCGGCACCCAAGAAGAAATTCACCATGAGCGCGGCGGCCAAGGCCAAGATTTCGGCGGCGGCCAAGGCGCGCTGGGCAAAAGTCCGGGCTTCAAAGTCGGCGGCAAAGCCAGCTTCAAAACCTGCAGCCAAGAAAGCCAAGGGCAAAATGAGCGCGGCGGCCAAGGCCAAGCTCTCCGCCAAGATGAAGGCGTTGTGGGCGGCGCGCAAAGCGGCCAAAAAGTAATCCGCACCAAACCTTGTTTTCGCATCGGCTGGAGTTGCTAATCAACTCTGGCCTTTTTTCTGCGGTGGAGGATGTGAATGGCCGAGGCAAATGCCATTGTCCCAGATATTCCGGCTTATACCCGGCGGCGCTGGATTCGCGGCGAGCGTGGTGGAGTAGGTTGCTGGCGGGCTTGAGCGTGGAGTGGACGCCGGCTCACGAGCGGAGCTGGTTGCGCCACCGGATGACTCCGCCATTTTTTAAATCTCAGGAAAATTCTCTGGCTGTGCGGAGGTCGCTGCCTCGGCAAACAGAAGGCTTTTTAAAAGGAGCCAATCCGATAAAACCGGTTGGTTGCCGAAACGGAATCGCTGATCGTCTGCAACGTATCATTTCCCCCGACAAGGCCGCCAAGATTTGACCAGCTTGGATCCGTCAGGGCGTTTTTGTATTGGAGTTGATAGGAATGCCACGACTCGCTCGGGAACATGATGGAGACACCGGACTGGCTCACGCCTGCAGCGACACTGAATGTGGGACTCAGCCAGAGTGAACTGGCCGTCGCCGTTCCGCCGAAGCCGGGACCGGAGAGCATTGGGCCGGTGCCATTGATGATATGATTGAGTGTCGAGGTGCCGCCTCCGCTGATGTTTCCCCCAATATAGACATTGATCATGTCGTGCATATTGACCTGCGGGGAATTGGTTGGCGTCTCGATGGCGTTGAAGCAACTGATATTGGTGCAATTGATGAATACCGCATAAACGCCCAGCCCGTAAGCTTGATGGCTGGTGACGGAATTTGCGACTTTGTAGGACGCATAGCCATTCACGCCGGGGGCTTCAGACCAGGCGGTTTGTGATGGCGGATCGTAGGGCAGTTCGGACTGGTAGAAGTAAAGCCGACCCCAGTTGCCATTCCACAAAGTTTGATACTGTTCGTGGTGTTCAACAAACAACCCATACATCGTCACGCGGTCGCCATTGACGATCAGACCGTTGTTGCACGCATTCTGCGCCCAGCCCACACCGGCGCCGTGATCCGCCCGCCACAACCAGAGGTTGTCACCCACGACATCGTTGGCGTTGATCAGCAAACAACTGGCGGTGGTGCCGGCAGTCGCCCCGCCCACGCGCATGGAAATGTCGTATAAAAACATCGGATCTTTCGAATGATTCACGGAACTGTTCAGATTGCCAACCTGCAATAATGTCGAGGATTGCACTGGGCCGGCGTCAAACATCAATCCCGCCAAGGTCACGCCATCCACATCCGATACCACCAAAGCAGGCACTCCCGTCTCCGGCACCAGCGTCGCATAACCGAGTCCCATGACGATGGTATCCGGCCGGGTTACGAGAATGCTGTTGGTCAGTTGATAAACTCCGGGGGTGAAGATCAGATTCAACCCGGCATTCAACGCGGCATTGATGCTGTCGGCATTGTCCAAGCCCGGTTGTGCCAGATAGAACTGACTGATGGGCATGGATACTCCTGGAGTAGGACCGGTTGACCAGGTAATTCCTGAACTGTTGGTTTCAAGAGTTGGCACCATGACGGAGTAACTACCGTTAGTGTCAATGGACAGATAAGGCTTTTCCCGAATCGAAGGCGTGTTGGTGATGACCGTATAGGACTGGCTGGGCCATGTTCCCGCCGGTGGAGTTAAAACACCGACAAACACCATGTTCCAAACGCCGCCGACCCAGTTTCCCCAAACATCGTTTCGGGAGAGCCATTGCTGTTGCGTGATGGAACTGATCGTGGAATCAATCTTGGAATCCGCCAAAAATCCGCCGCTCGACCAGGCTTGGTTGCTGGACGGATCATCCGACAGGTTTACGTTGCCCTGGACATGCAGGCGGCGAAGCCAGGTGCCCTGCGACACGGCCCAAGTCATCGTGCCACCGGTTGGATTCAGGGTCAGGTTCTCAACGGATCTCCAGAAATTTTCGGTCGCATTTCCACCTGCGAGAATTCCGTGGGATGTGATGGCACCGTTGATGACGACATCGTCGGGCATCTGGCCCAGGCCCAACGCCTGGGTATAGAAACCCACGTCAATGTAAAGGTTGTTGTATTGGCCGGGTTTGAACAAGAAAGCGTAACGCTGCGGGCCGAACTGGTTGTATTGCTGCTGGGTAAAAACGGCAGCCACCTGGCTTTGAATGTTCGTCATCGTCGGATCAAAGATGAGCACATTCGTCCCAAAATTCGGAGTTGAAATGACATTGACGGTTCGCGCGATAGTGCCCGGAGTGCCGTCGGCCGTCGTGGCCGAATAGGTCACGGTGTATGTGCCAAGCACGGCCGTATTCACCGTGCTGTTGGAACTCACGGGCAAACTGGCTTGGGCACACAAATCATACGCAGTCGCACCGGCGTCCACATACGGAGTGTTCATCATGAGGTTGACCGGATTGACGCCATTGAGCGTCATCACTGGCGGGGCCGTGTGCAGGATCGAAGTGATGGCTGCAAAATTGGTCAGAGAGTCATAGTTGTTCCGGGCAACCACCGTATAGTTACCGGCGCTGATGTCGGTCGGATCCACCAGCGTGTAGCTGGCATTGGTTGCTCTGGGAATGGCGTTAGTTTGGTTGTCATACCATTGATAAGTGATCGGCGTCAAACCATTGACCGACGCCGTGAATATCACGTTGCTGCCGCATTGAGGTGTGGCGGAAGCCGGCGCAATGACGAGGTTGCTGAGTGTCGGGTCAATCACCACTACTGTCCGCGTCAGGCTGCCCGGAGTGCCGTTGCCAGTGACGGCTGAATAGGTGATGTAATATTGACCTGCCACGCTGTTGTTGACGGTGCCGGTGGTGTTTACGGTCAAACTGTTGCCGGCGCAGGTGTCATAAGCGGTCGCGCCAAGCTCGGTATATGTGCTGCCCAGCGTGATCTGATTCGTGCTGCTTCCATTTAAAGTCATCAGCGGCGGAGCTGTGTCCGTGGTGAGCAGAACCACCGAATTTGTGGAGGTCCAGGTCGGGCCAGTTGCCACGATCGTATAGGTGCCGCCGTCCGACGGATGCGTGTTGGTCAGCACGAGCGTCAAGTTAGTGGCACCGATGATCGGCTGGGAAGAAGGACCATACCATTGATAATTAGTGGCCCCGAGCGCCGGAGTAGCGGTAAAGGTGGCCGGACCTAGGCAATTGTTGGTGATGCCGGCCGGCGACACGCTGAAATGCCCTGGCAGGGACACGCTGAAAATCATGCCGCCAATCTGGCCCTCCTTCCCGGATAGTCCGGCCCAGGTGCCGCTCATAATGCCGGTGCCATCCACCACCGCCGAACCGATTTGCGTAAATGTATTGGTTGATGGGGAGGTGATACCAGTTCCAACGTTGAGGGTCTTAGTGACTCCACCATAAGTGATGACCCCGGGATCTGCGTTGCCATTCCATCCCCAGCACGCATAAAGTGTCACCACATCCCCAGGATTCAGCCCGGTCACATAAAACCCGGCCGCGCCGCCGCTGCTTACATAAAAACCGTCCTGATCGAGCGTGTTGTAATTCGCGAAATTATATGTGCCACTGACGTTCGTGAACCCAATTGTATAAGTCGAGCCGTTCACGCTTACCGCTGAAAAGGTCATCGGATTCGAGTTGGCCCAATTGAGGCGATTGAAGCCCGCCGGAGTGGAAATGCCGTCACCGCCTTTAGCCAGATCCAGATTCAGCACATCGCTATTCCACACATTGACAGTGCGGGTGGCTGTATTCGTTGCGTTGTCCGCAGTTGAAATGGCAGTGTAGGTCAGCGTATAAGTGCCCGTGATGGAGGTATTCACGGTTCCATTGGTGGTCAATGTGACCGGACCGCCGCAGGTTTCAATCGCGGACGCTCCCGGATCGGTGAAGGTGGTGTTGACTTGCACGCCGAGGGAATTCGCCCCATTCATACTGACCACTGGCCGGCACGGCCCGACGTTTATAATCAGCGCTCCGATCTGGCCTTCCTGATGGCCTACCGGTGTGCCGCCCTGGTCACCATACCAATAGCCGCTGACCGTGCCATCCGTCGCCGCCGTCGCCGTGCCCACATTTTGCAACGTTGCGAGGCTGGGATTAGCCATTTCGCCATTATTGGTGACAGTAATCTGCGTTCCACCGAAAAAAATGAAGGGCGCGTGCGAAGCGCCATTCCAAGCCCAGCACGTATATAACGTGACCGGCATGCCCGGCGGCACATTGCTGATGGTGAAATAGGCGGGGCCATTACCGGCGATGTTGTAAAACCCGTCGGCATCCAACGCCCCGGTGCTGCCATACTCGGCGATGTTCGTCATGGTCAGGCTTAGACCACTGTTGGCAACATTCGTCCACAAATAGAAACTCCCGTTGTTGAGGGCATAGTTCCCGCTGGTAATCCCCAGCTTCGTGAAGCCGGCTGCATTCGATGCTATGGCGTTGTTACCCAAATCCAAATTGATGATGGCCTGGCCATACACACTGGACAATAAGGTCAAACCAATGACCGTGCCGGTAAGAATGCAATTCATGATGGTGAGGATTTGGAGGATTGAGGCGCGGGGTTCACATGTTGCAGTCTTCATGGATGATCAAATCTGGGCTGGTTTTTAATCTTATTTACTATTGAATAAATCTTCCGTTCTTTGGCCACGAATCGAATCAGTGTCGGGGAATGGCACTATAAAACGGTTAAATCAGGTTAACAAATACAAGCAGATTCCTTTCGGTTTTAAGCGGAGGATAAAGCTGGATATTCCCATTTATCTCCGTTGCGAACGTTTCGGGCAGAGCTGTTCTGCCGGCAGATTTTTCCGGCAGGAAACTGCTAGGGTAGCGAGACCTAAAACAATCAGGGCCAGAGTTCCGGGTTTGGGGACAGACGTGATTGCAAAGACAGCTCCGCCCAATTGGCCATCAGGGGCGTCGCCGCGGCCACCGGCAACATTCAATTTGCCCTGCAAGAAGCCGGCGTCGTCGAAAGTCGCGGTGCCAATCAAATTGAAGCTGGCCAGCGTCGAACTGGTTCCCGTGGCACCAATCGTATGGGCTTTAACTCCATTGACCCCACTGTCACCAAACACGACCACGCCTCTACGCCCGATTCCATCCCACGCGGCGCAGGCATAAGGGCTGACGGTTGCTCCAGTGGCTAGACCGCTCATGGCAACGGTGTAATTAATGGCATTATCGCCGAAGCGGTAAAAGCCGGACTCTGTCAACGGTTCCAGCGCGGTCCAGTTGTCATAACACCCGACATGTTTGATGGGAAAATTATAACCAAACCCTTCACTGCCGCTGATGCTGGCTGGTGCGGAGTCCGCAAGGAATTTTCCACACACCGGATTCCAACCGGACGTGCAACTTCCGCCGGTTTTAGTGAAATCGAGCAGCAAATCAGCCTGCGCGTGCAAGCTCGCCGCCGCGATAATGGTCATGGCCGAAATCATGGACAGTTTCAATTGAGGGACTGATAAGAAGGCGTGTTTTGCTTGCATATTGATGCAAAGTGCAATGAAACATCGAAGTTTTGCAATCCATTTTTATATTACAAACAGAATAGCGAATCAACAGTTACTTTACAATTGTGCAACGCTTTGGCCTGGCATCGCTTTGGTGGACAAGCAGTGAGTGATTGTATGAGCGAGACACAAATCCATCTCAGATCGATGACGCACAAAGTTTAGGCGCGGCGGGTCTTTTGCCGTCATTGCCTGTCACAGTCGTTGAGCGTTCCGAAAGTGGGAAATCTGTTGTAAATACAGGGGTGAAGTCGCTATCTGACACGCTGTGTCACGCGGTGGCAAAAAGCGAGGAATGGTGCGCGATACAGGGTTCGAACCTGTGACCCCTACCGTGTCAAGGTAATGCTCTACCACTGAGCTAACCGCGCAAAAAACCAATGTTTTCCGATGTTAAATCGCAATTTAATTCAGCAATAAAAGGCGACTTGTAACCCATACTTGCAACCCTGCTGATTTGTGCTATGTTTTGGCATGAAAATGACCGAACAAAACATAACGAACCCGGCTGAACAACCGGTCTTTCACAAAGTCGCAGAGAACCTGTATCGGCTCGAATCATCGGGCGGCTATTATGCCCTTATCAAAAAGGCCGGCAAGCAATTTCGTCGCTCGCTAAAAACGAAGGATCGAAAACTGGCTGACCGGCGGCTCAAAGAACTCAAGGGACAAATCGGCTGCCTGACATTGACCGATGATGCCAAGTTGGGCTTCGAGGCCGTGGCGAACCGCTGGCTTGAAAGCATCAAACACACTTTGGCCCCCGGCACAATTGAACAGCGCGAAATCCGCATCAAGAATCTTGCCCCGTTCTTCAATGGCGTTCCGTTACGAAACATCACCCCCTTTCAGTGCGAACAGTGGGCGGTCAAACGCGGCGCGAAACTGGCAACGCAAACATTCGTGCATGAACTTGAAACCATGCGGAACGTGTTCAATTATGCGCTGAAGCATGGTTTGATTTTGTCCAGTCCAGCCACAACGATCAAACGACCCAAGGTGTCATTTTCAAAAGTGGTCATCCCAACACGGGAGCAGTTTGTAAAACTTGTTGCGCAAATCCGGCGATCCGATGGCCGGGCGGACAGCCAGAAAAAAAGCAAACCAGGTGCAGACCTGATTGAATTTCTGGCTTTCTCCGGGGCGCGAATCGGGGAGGCACGGGTGAGCACATGGGATGACGTTAAATTCCAAAGCAACATGATCTGGTTGCATGGAACAAAATCGGAGGACAGCGACCGGCAGATTCCAATGCCCACCGCCTTGCGCGAATTTTTGCTCCGGCTTAAAGGTGAATCTTCCGAAACACCCCAAGGGAAAATCCTAAAGACTGACAGCGCCAAAAAATGTCTGGCGACCGCGTGCAGAAAATTGACTTTCCCGAAATTCACCCATCACGATTTCCGACATTTTTTTGCGACGACCTGCATTGAATCGGGCGTGGACATTCCCACGGTGAGCCGCTGGCTGGGCCACAGTGACGGCGGGGCGCTCGCCATGCGCGTGTATGGACACCTTCAGGTCGAGCACAGTCTGGCCATGAGCAAGCGTGTGAATTTTGACCAGACCGCCAACCCCGTTCTGCAACCGAAGCCATCGGAGGAGGAGGCCGGGAAATCTCCTGTTCCTGCCGACGACCGCCGCGCCATTGCCAAAGCCAAAGCGAAATACGGCTATCCGTGGTGGGTGTCAGAAAATCCGTTGGAAGTTTTTTTGGGACAACTCCATGAAACAGTCTGGATTGTTCCCGTTGAGAAATTTCTGGAAATAGCCAAAGAGGCAATGGGACGCCAGGTATTGAAACAGGAATTTGCCGATCGCCAAGCGCTGGCGGATGAATTTTCAGCGAGGACGCCCGAAGCCATACTAAGCGATACGCTCGCCAAAATCTCGGCACAAAACCGAAGTAACCGGACTGACCCACAAGCAGAAGTTGATGTTGTGAAAAAGTCTTGAATTCCACTTGATTTGTTAGCCATGCCTATTTGAGTTCAAGCGGGCAGCACGTCGGCGGGAAAAATGAACAATACTTGATGCGCGGGTCAGTGGGATGACTGCCCAACAGTTCGAAGCTTTCGCACGGAAGCTGCCAAAAACTGTGTCACTGATTCCGATTAAATCCAACACACCAAAACAAGGTCGTAAGATTCGGTTTCTACGAAATTCAATTTAGGGCACGACTGAAGTTTTCAGCACTTGTGGCGGTGCGGATCAGGCAATACCATTCGCACCCTCTATGGGGACCCGAACATTCGCGAAGCGAGGGCGCTGGCTTGGGCCGGGATTGTTCTTGGTAACATTGGCGACCTTTTGCGCTTCAGGTGCAACGCCCAAACATGTGCTGATCTTGGACTCGTTTGGGCGCGACATTGCGCCGTTCAACATTGGAACTTCTGCTTTTCGAACCACGCTGGCCCGGGAATTGGGAGAGCCGGTGGATATTTACGAGGCCTCTCTGGACGCTGCGCGATTTGCCGAACCAGAGCTGGAGAAACCATTTGTTGAATTTCTAAAATCCCGGTTCGAGAGCAACCGGCTGGATCTCGTGGTGCCCATCGGCGCGCCCGCAGTCAGGTTCATGGCCAAATATCGGGAGGCTCTCTTTGCCAAGACACCAGTCTTGTTCATGGCGGCCGAACCGCGGCTCATCTCACCGACACTGTTGCTGACCAACGCCACGCTCGTGACTCAACGCGTAAATCCTCGAGGGATGGTCGAAGACATCCTGCAGATGCGACCGGATACGAGGAACATTGCGGTGGTTTTGGGGGCTTCGCCGCTTGAGATGTTCTGGGCCAGTCAGTTGCAAGGTGATTTTCTGGCTTTCACCAACCGCGTCCATTTTATCTGGCTGAACGATTTGTCCTTGGAGCAGATTGAGCAACGGGTCGCCAGCCTGCCTCCCCATTCCTTCATTTTGTTTGGAATGCTGGTCATGGATGCCAGCGGCGTGCCCTACGACGGCAACGCACCATTACAACGTCTGCACACGGTCGCCAACGCTCCCATCTTCGCGTATTTCGGCAGCCAGTTTGGATCCGGGGATATTGGCGGGCGGATGTATCAGGACACCGAGGTCGGTATGCGCGCGGCCCGCGCGGCTATTCGCATCTTGCATGGGGAACGACCGGAAAGCATCGCGCCGCAGATTCTTGACGCGGCGAGTCCGGTCTATGACTGGCGAGAACTTCGTCGCTGGAATATCGATGTGACAAAGCTGCCGCCGGGCAGCATCGTTCAGTTTAGACAGCCGAATTTTTGGCAACTCTACCGGGGAAGAATTTTGGTCGTTACGGGAATTTTTGTGCTTCAACTCGGGTTGATCATCAGTTTGGCGATCAGCCGGGCGAGGCGCATTCGGGCGGAGAAGCTGGCACGGGAAAGCGAAGATCGCTTTCGAACCGTGGCCAATTCTGCTCCGGTGCTCATCTGGATGGCGGGCGTGGACAAGCTTTGCACATTCTTTAACAAGCCCTGGCTGGATTTCACCGGTCGCACGCTGGAAAAGGAATTCGGAAACGGCTGGGTGGAGGGCGTGCATCCGGAGGATCGTCAGCAATGCGTCGAGGCTTATGAAAAAGCTTTTGATGCACGCCAGGCCTTCACGTTGCAATACCGATTGCGGCGAAATGACGGCGATTATCGGTGGATTTCGGATCATGGCCTGCCACGGTTTGACACGCATAATAGTTTCGCCGGATATATCGGGTCCTGCATTGACATCACCGAATTGAAAGAAGTCGAACGACAACAGCGGGAATTCAAAGGGCTCCTGATCAACGCCCACGAAGAAGAGCGTTCGCGGCTGGCGCGGGAATTGCACGACGACATTACGCAACGGCTGGTTCGTCTCGCCATCGACATGGGAACCGCTGGACTGACGCCGACGGGTTTGAAAACCGATGGCGAGCGGCATACGGTTCGTGAGGAATTGGTCCGACTTACGGATGACGTTCATGCCCTGTCTTATCAATTGCATCCTTCGATTCTCGATTACCTTGGTTTGGTGGAAGCCTTGCGGACGGAAGCCGACAGATTCTCCCGGCGTGAAGCCATTGCCGTGGATCTGCAACTCGATGAAATACCTTCTAGCTTGCCGCCGGCGACGGCCCTTGGTCTATATCGCATCACCCAGGAGGCACTTTCCAATGTTGCGTGCCATGCCAAGGCGACCCAGGTTCACATCGCGTTGAAACTCTCGACGACAGGAATAACTCTTTCAATCCGCGACAACGGCATCGGGTTTGATGCCGCCCGCAGGTTGCTTAAACCGAGCCTGGGACTGACCGGCATGAAGGAAAGGGCCAACCTCGTGGGCGGCAGCATTGAGATTGAAAGTCAGGCTGAAGCAGGCACAATCATCCGCGTCCAATTGCCTGTGACTGCAATCACCGCATGAACCGACCGCGCATATTGCTGGCCGACGACCACCGACTGGTGGCCGATGGATTGCGCAGTCTGCTCCTATCCGAGTTTGACTTGGTGGGAGTGGTGGAAGACGGCCGGTCATTAGTGGAGGCCGCAAAAAAACTTCTGCCCGATGTCATCGTGGCGGACATCGGCATGCCGAAGCTCAACGGGTTGGAGGCCCTGTCCCAATTAAAAAAAGACAATTCACAAGTGAAGGTGGTCATGTTGACCATGCACCGCGAGCCGGCTTTCGCCCGCCGGGCCATCGAAGCCGGCGCCTCCGGGTTTGTGCTCAAGCATTCGGCTGCGGATGAACTGTTGACCGCAATTCGGGCGGCGCTAGAGGGCAAGACGTATCTGACCCCGGCGATTGCTGCTGGAGTATTCAGCGAAATGAAACCGGGCGGCAACCAAACCGGCGATCCTCAATCGGCATTGACGGTGCGGCAGCGCGAGATTCTTCAATTGCTGGCCGAAGGGCTGTCGGCCAAAGAAATCGCAGCGCAACTTAACATCTCCACCCGAACAGTTGAATCCCACAAATATCAAATGATGGAGTCGCTGGCGATTAACAACAGTGCCGAGCTTGTTCATTACGCCTTGAAGCACGGTATCACGCCCATGTGAGGACTGGTTTTAGCACGTTCCGGCTAAGTAAATTTTCATTTCGGTTCTAAGTAATTTTACGGAGTCACTTCCGTCTTCGTCCGCGCTAGAGTTTCATTGATAGCAGCCAGCTTGCCGCAAAGAAAACAGGCTGCTTCAATTCTTAATCCATGGACACAACGCCATTTGGAATTGTGCTTTTGGCAGACCGGCACCACGGTCTGACCGAAAGCCTGCGCGGTCTGCTGGAAACCATCTTCGCCAGCGTCGTCATGGTGGCGGATGAAGGTGCCCTGTTTGAAAGCGCCCAGTTGCTGCAACCCACGGCGGTGGTGGTGGATGCCTCGCTTTTTCCCGAGGGCGGCGTGCAATGGCCGGCCCGGCTTCGGAAAATTTGTCCCCGGATGTTGCTGGTTGTCTTGAGCGTTAATAATGAGCTGGCAATGCGGCGGGCATTGCTGGCCGCTGGTGCCGACTGCTTTGTGCTCAAGCGTGATATTTCAACAAAATTGCTATCCGTCATTGAGTCGGCTTTGCAGGAAAAAGCCCAAGGAGCCAGTAATCATGATGAGAAACCTCACCTCGCTGCACACCACGAATAGCAAAGATTATGAACTCCACCGCTTCTGCCCTAATGGGGATGACAATGCCGACCAACACCATGAACCGTTCGCTTTGACCAATCATCATGACCAGCACAGTCACACATTTTGAAATTTATGGCCCTGTCCCGGAAACATTGGTGGAGTTTTATCGAAATGTTTTCGGCTGGCAGGTCGAAGAGATGCCGGGCCTCAACTACTGGCGGATTCAAATCGGAACGACCGGGACCAAACCGTTGCACGGCGGACTGACCTACAGCGCAATCCCCGATCTGAATGGCTTCCTGCTCTACGTTAACGTCGCTTCGTTGGATGAGACGTTGGCAAAAATCCTAAACTTGGGCGGTTCGATTGTCCGTCCCAAGACCGCCGTGCCCCGGACGGCCTGGGTGACAATCGTGGCTGACCCCGCAAAAAACATTTTCGGCATCTGGCAGGAGGACTCAAAAGCCTTTCCGATGCCGGAGCCGGACTAAACGAAATCATGTCATAGACCGCAAACAACAACCAACCACAAACCAAACAAACATAGGAGAAAAAGTATGTATTACACAGACAACTCAATCCTGCCAGAAAACATGGCACCACTCGTCATCACGGCGGCGCCCTACGGCCCGGCGTGGCTGCCAGGCGACGCGGCGGACATCGCCCTGTCCTGGGACGAACAAGTGAAGGCGGCGGTGGATTGCTACAAGGCGGGTGCCACCATGCTGCATTTCCACGTGCGCAACCCGGCAACGGGCATGGGTTCTTCGAACTTTGAGCAATACAATTATTTGCTCAAGCGGGTAAAGGAAGCGGTGCCGGAAATGATCATTCAGGTTGGCGGCTCGATCTCATTCGCGCCGCACACGGCCGAAGCCAAGGCGAAGTGGCTCGATTACGACACCCGCCACATGCTCACGGAATTGGATCCCAAGCCGGAGTTTGTGACTGTGACCACCGGCACCACGTTGTGGGACATCGCCTCGGCGTTTTATCCGGAGGATCTCAAGGGGACGCACATGGAAGACCCAAAGGTGCAGGCGGCATGGGCCGGAATGGTGGTGGATTCGACGCCTCAATTCTATGTCGAGCACCTCAAGCGACTTCGCAAAAATGGCATCCAGCCTTACTTTGTTCCGGGTCACGTCCACCAATGGGAACTCATTGAGCGGCTCATTCGCGCTGGCGTTTACATGGGGCCGCTGAACATGGCGCTTTGCGGTTATGGCGGGGGAACGATGGGGCGAAACCCGTTTGACTGGATGCACTTCCTGTCTCGCGTGCCGCAGGGATCGGTCAATACGTTCTGGTCCAGCATGAGAGGGTTGATTTCCCTTTCCGCCATGGCCATCGTGCTCGGCCAGCATGTGCGCGTCGGCAACGAGGACAACCTCTGGGGCGCGGACCGCAAACGCAAGACGACCGTGGAGCAAATCGAAGGCGTCGTGCGCATTTGCAAGGCGTTTGGCCGTAAAGTGGCCACCGCCGAGGAAGCGCGCAAAATCTGCAAAGTCGGCGTCTGGTATGACAGCATTGATGAAACGTTGCAAAACAACGGCATGCCGCCCAGTCCCAGCGACTTCAATCCGGGCTTCCTAACCTGGCCGACCGACGGGAAGAAGAAGGAAGCTGTCATCGGTGGCGATTCGCATCCGATTGCCGCGTGCATGATCGCGCCGGAACCGGTGCGCAAGGCGCAGGAAGCCATGCTGGCCGCGAAGAAGTAATTCAACCATGTCGTTTCCCGCCGCTCCGCCCTCACGTTTGCGTTGGGGGCGGGGTGTGCTGGGAAATAAACCTCTGATTATCATGGCAAACGATAATACAAATCCTCCCGCAGGTCCGTGGAACGCGGCTGCAAGCGAACAACTCCGCGAGTGGGAACCGAAGTGGGCGCAAGCGTGCGTGAAGATGACCACGAATCCATGGACCAGCGGCGTCCTGTCACACAAGTTTGTCGAGCTGGTTGGCGTGGGTCTGAACGCTGCCTGCACCAACCTCAACCCCGACGGCACGCGACGGCACATCCGTGCCGCTCTCGATGCGGGCGCGACGCGCGATGAAATCCTGTTTGTGTTGAAATGCGCGTCGGTGATGTCCATTCACTCTTGCAGTCTCGGTGCACCGATTCTGCTGGAAGAAGCGAAAGCGGCAGGCAAACAACCCTCGCCCAAAGCCGCAGTGGCCACTCCCGCCTGTGACAAGATGAAAAGCATCGGTCAGTGGAATGCCGCGTGGGATCCGTTTTACCAGCTTGACCCGGTCTGGACGGATGAATTCATGGCGACGGGAGCG
>Ga0181528_10000917_pt1 | contig 19073 bp, 22 predicted proteins | sample PEATcosm2014_Bin_47_FD_119742 | JGI IMG/M metagenome (GOLD analysis project Ga0181528, IMG submission 119742) | Peatland microbial communities from MTU Mesocosm Facility, Houghton, MI, USA - PEATcosm2014_Bin10_10_metaG | ecosystem: Environmental > Terrestrial > Soil > Wetlands > Peat | place...
GACAGGGTTACGTTAGATCCGGCAGCGGGGCCGGACGGTATGTAGACGGTTGCCGAGTTGGTATAGGTCGTTGCCGAAGACGCCGCCAACGTCGGTTGGTTGAATGCGTTTACCGCCGCCCAAGCCACTGTCCCCGAAGAGCCTGTGTCTGTGACCGTCAGGGCGGCAATCGCGATCAGAGCCCCCGCCGTAGTATAGGCGGACATCGACCGGTTGCCGGACATGATGATCTTGCCCGCGAACGTCGCGTTCTGAGATATGTCGAGCGTGAGGGCGAGTGTGCTAGAGGTTGAGGTATAAAACTTTATCCCCGCATTGAATCCCCAAACCCCCAAGGCACCCGACGATCCGCCATCTACGTTGTTGGAATTAGAAACGCCTCCGACAATATATGAAAAGGAGCCTCCCGTTCCTGCGTTTAACTGGAGCGCGCTGCCGTATCCGGCCGCATTACTTCCGTTTATTGAGATCTGGTTTGTTACGCTGCCGCCGGGATAATTACCCACCGTCGCATTCCCCGTCAGCGTCGAGGTGCCGCTCGCGCTCAGCATCGTGAAGCTGCCTGCCGCCGCCGTCGTTTGGCCGATGCTCCCGGTAATCCCTCCCGAGGCAGTCAGGAGACCGGTGACCGTCGCCGTCCCATAGAATGTAGCCGCATTGCTGGCGTCTATAAGGAGAGATTGGGTTAAGCTGCTACCCGAGTAAAAAGTTAGTGTTTTTGCACCGATCTGAAATGAATAATTGCCGCCCATTGACAGATATCCGGTGCTTGCCAAACCGCCAAACCCACTGCCGCTGTATGCGCTTGAATTAACGGCCAGAATCGGCCCCTGGCTGGAATCGTTGAATATACGAAGCTGCGCATATGAACTGGCGCCCGCCAATGTATTCTTGATGGTTTCAACAATTGGTCCCGCCCCATTACCTGATATTGTTAGAGATGGAGGGCCACCCCCCGTTGCCTGTGAAATCGTTGTTGGCCCCGTAATTGTAGGGCTGTCAGCTATGCCCAAGGCCGAGCCCGCGCTATTGGCTGAAAAGGAAAGATTTGAGCTAAGTGGGATCTCCTGAAATGTCGTTGCGCCCAAAGTCGAATTGCCAAGCAATGTCTTGCCCGACGAAAACGACAGCGTGCCCGTGCCGAACCAGGTATTGAGGTACGACGCCGTTGCTATGTCGCCGTTGCTTACAGTAAATCCGCCCGCTAAAGATGGCATGGTGTTAGGTGGTTTTGACCGTCTTTTGATCCTGCACGATTGCGCCTATGGAGTAGTTGAGAATGCCGCCCCGCGCCGCCGTGTTCTGGTATAGGATTTCCACCGCATAGGCCCTCTTGTTAATCATCGCCGGGCGAGTGATCTGCCCCGCTGCAACGGTCGATGTCGCGGGAAGCGTGCGCGTGTTCTCGGGGTTTATTAGGCTTGCCGTAGCCGAGAAAGCCGCGTTTGCATCCAGCGTGTAAACCGTGTTGCAGCGATTGAAACGCTTTAGCGACTGGGTGCCAAAATTATGGCGCCTTGTCTTGAATTGACCGTTTATCAGGTATTGCGTCGGCGGACTCTGCGCCTGCGCAAAATCGTCCTGCTCGTTCTGTTCGTATGCGTATAATCCGCCCTCAAACGACATGACGTAAAGCGTCGGCACCCCGTTCGCGTTAAGCATCACCTGCATTTCATCGACGTAAAACCCGTTTGGAAACGTGTCGTAGCTCTCCCATGCGCTATTGATGAAATTATAGACCAGCATAGCGTTGTTGCGATTTGACCCGTTCACCGGGATCGCCAAGTAATAGCGGTTAAGGAAATATGACGCCCACGGCTTGTTCGTGGCCGCGAAATTGATCGTCTTTATGATCGCGTCCACTTGCGCCGACAGGGGAAGCTGGTTGCCGCGCAAAAGAAGCTCAAATCCTGGTTCCAGTATATACACTCCGCGCTCATTTAGGAAAAGGATGTTGCATCCGCACATGGCGATCGAATGCCGCGCGCAGCAGCCAATTTGATTGCTGATGAGCTGGATCGACATGGCCGCCACGTCGCCATTGACGCCATTCACGAGCCAAACGCTTTGCCGCAGGAAAACCACCGTCTGCGTGTCCTGATATTGGCAAGCCCCGATCAGGTAATCGGCGGTCCCAGGATTGAATGACAGGATGCCGTTAATGATGTCATAGCTCTCCTGCCCTAAAACCTGCGAAATCGCTATCTGGTTTCTCCCATATTCGAGGATCGCCCGATTCTGCTGCATGAGGCCCCAGTTGCTCACCGGCATGTAATAGAAGTTCTGGCTAATGACTCCATAGTTCGTGAGTACGAATGCATTCGAGAAATTTCCCTGCCACACCATCGGCGTTTTTAGCCGATTAAGCGTTATTGTTCCCGTCGCCGGGGATGCCCCCGTTGACCCCATGGTATAGGTAAACGTCTGAAGCCCCGTCACCGTGATCTGGAAATCCCCGTTGTAGCACGCCTGATTGGCGCCGCCCACGCGAACATACATGTTTGTTGAAAGCCCATGCGCCGCCGTGGTTGTGGCCGTCGCTGTCGTTGACGATGAGGTTATCGACGTAAGCGCTATCGAAACCCCAAGATCCCCGCGCAGCAGATATACGTTCCCGCCGAATTGGAACATATCCACCGTGTCGGTGTTTTCGATGATCTCGTTCGCCGGGAAGGCTATTGTTGTGACGACGCTCGTCGCGCTCGAAAACGTCCAAACCTTCGTGCTTGTCGCCAGAAAGATATAGAGCGCGTTTGAATTATTCGGGTCCGAAAACACGCACGAGCAGAAAAGGCCGTCCGTCGTGCTGTAAATCCCGGCTCCCGGACCAACCGTAAAAGGAATCACAAGCGGCGGGTTCTGCGGCGTGATGCTGTTCGTCTGCTTCGCCGTCCCAAGGCGCACCGTAGGAGCAAGGGTGTCGAGCCTCATGTTCTGCAGATATTGCGCCATTCCGGGCTGCAAACGCTCCGGCTGCGTGCGTGCATCCATGCCCACAATCTGCTCGTCACTGGACAAAGCCTGTATGGAGTCCGGCGGTTCAAATTCTGCGTAACGGTCGGCGGCCATGGCTAAATCGGGATTATCTTTATCACGGAGGTATCCGGGAGCTGCGTCGCCCCGGTTGCCACCGTGAATTGCGACGCCATGACGGCCCCGGCACCGGTCAATGACAAAAACTTTGCCGCCGTCGCCGTATCCTTGTGCCAGTGATAGGCCTGATTCTTATAGAGAGTATGACCGTTCGTGCTTGTTGGCGCCGTCCCGTCAAATGTCACCAGATGGTTGTTCCCCTGCACCTCGAGCGCGATCAGCGAGCAATTTACGTCCCAAGTGTTCGCAAAGGATACTCCGCTCCCCATGGTATAGGTAGCAATGTACTGCGCGGGGGCCAATGCGCCCCCTTTGGTGCGCGTCGGCTTTGGTGCAAAGTCGGTGGACAAGGGATTTGCCCCCTCATGCGGGAGGTTGCGGGGGTTGCGGTGACGGGGCTGCGGGCGTGTTAGCCGCCTCTAATTTCCGCTTAATTAACACAACCGCCTCCTGGATCGCCTTGTGATCCATGAGCGTGCCGCGGAAGTCCGCGCAGACTTTTTCGATTATGCTGATGGCCTCGGATTCGCTCATGGTATGTGAATTACTGTTCGATGAAGCTGACGAGGATGGAGAAGTTGGCACCGCCGGCCGTTCCGGGCCACGAGAACAGAAGCGAGTTGGTTGCGCCCGTCGGGATCACGACGCCCTCAAGCTCCCCACCGTTCGTGAAGTCATACGTCACCGTGGTCGATGACCCGATTGTGGTTGTTTCGACCGAAACAGGGATATTGATGGCAGTCGCCGTCGAAGTCATGCCCGAGGTTGTGATCGCGGACGAAATGCCCTGAAGGACCGACCCCGTGAAGGCCGCATCGGTCGTGTTGTGCTGCAGCGTGGCCGCCGTGATGGCGGTGCCCGCCGCCGGAGCGGCAACGGTGCCGCGAATCAAATTCAACATGCTCACGGTGGCCGCAGTGGCGGTGCCCCCGTTCACGATCAGTTTCTTGACGGTCGTGGTCTTGCTCGCACCCGAGATGATGGCGAGCACGTTTGTGGTTGAGGTGACCGCCCCGTTGACACCACCCGTATAGGTGGGCGGCGGGCTCTCGTTGGTCGTGGGTGCGGAAATTCCGGTGAGCGACATGATTGTATTTCTCCTTGTTAAACCGACATTGCGGAAGCCTGGATGACACCCGGCGCCGTCTGCTGAATGAACTTCATGGCGATCCACTGGCGATAGGACACCGAATAGCTGTTGCCCGCCGAAAGAACGTGGCCGTTTGTGGCGCTTGGCGTCGATCCGTCCCATGTCGCCATGACATTTGCCGTCTGCACGTCGAAGTCCACGGTCGAGACCGTCGCATTTGCGGCCCCAGCGGCGTTGATTGTGTTCACCGCGCCCCCTGTCGTCTGGATTGTGAAGTTATTGCTCGAAACACTCACCACTGATCCGGCGATTGCGAGGCGCTTGTCGAGTACGGCATTGCCAGCAGAGTCAATAGTCGGGGCCGTGTAGAGGGCATTTAGCCCGTAGTTTGTTGCTCCTGCCATGATGTTTTATCCTTGGTTAGATTATCGCGCCGCAAATGGGCGGCTCGTAAGATGGGTGCTTACTTTCCACGGCATGATGTTGCCCATCTGCCGCTCCTGGCGGTCGCTCTCGCGGTCGAGGATGTCCTGCGCGATTGCGTCAACCATCTGCGCCTTTGCGAACTGCCCCTCCGTTCGGAGCCAGTCGGCAAAAACCGAGTTTATGATGTAGTCGAAAAACACAAATGGGATCGTAAGCGCCGTGAACGATGAAGGCGCCGCGTCAGGCGTCGTCCCGGCCGTTGGCGACCCGATAACCGAGTAATAATCCCCGTAGCCCGCCGTGTTCGTATAATAGAACTGCTGACCGTTGGTATAGGAGGTTCCCGCCGAATAGGACGCCCCATAATAATTATTCGGACGTATCCGGTAATTCAGATATACCGGAAAGACGGGCGTGGCCGAGGAAACCATCGCCGTGGAGGGCGATAGCGGCCCCTGCGGGTAGTACGCCTGATTCCATCCCCAAGAGTTGTTGATGATCTGGATTCCGTTCGGAGTTGTCTTGTAACCCACGAGGCGCGGAACGGACGATGCAAGCGGACTGGAAACCTGCACTCCGTTCGGGAACACAACATCGATCGGGCTTTCGCCTAGCTGGTTCCATGGGATAACATTTGCCGCCGGAGGTAGGTTCTGCGACAGATACGCCGTCTGGCCCCAGAGATTCACCCCAAGGGATGTGTTGCCCGCATAGCTGGTCGTGCTGCCATCCGGTGACAATCCGATGCTGAAATATGCCCCGCTTCCGGCGGACGCGCTCGAGGTGAACGTAATCCCGTAATTGTACCATCCGTTTACAAGCTGCGAGACGACGCCGTTTGCCCCGGTTGATGCGGTGCCCACGCTTCCCGTGCCCACGAGGTTAAAGAAGCAGCTAAAGGTCGAGCTGCCATCATAGACCGAAAGCTGAACCCAATTGCGCCCGTTGGGCTGCGCATATCCGCTCGCAAAATACTGCTGCGTTGGCAGGATCGTCACCGTCTGCTGGATTCCATGCGGAGCAGTGGCGGACGATTCCAGGAGCGCCGTCGCGGTCATCCTATTATCCAGGGGATTTGTGGCCGCATACTGGGCGTCCGTCGTATTGGTGTTAGTCCAATACGCCGATTGCGTCAGGTCATTAGGATAGGTTATCAGGCTCGTCGGAAAGCGCACCTCGCCATAGGGGCAGATGTCCACCCAGTTCATCGCCTGCACCGCCTGCTTGTAACCCTTGTTGAAAAGGTTGAGGAGAAGTGTCAGTTCGATGGTCGAAAGGTCGCCCTCATCCACGCCTATATTGGCGCTGATTCGTCCCAAGAAATCCGAGTAATGCCGGGTATCCATCGCCTATTGTGCCAGCCCCGCGTGAGGGGTCACCGGGACACCGCCGACGTAGGTCACGCCCTTCTCCATGTGTGTAAACCTCGGCCTCCAACCGGGAGCCCGACATTGCGGGTTGTCCAGAAGGAACCGTTCAACCTTGATCGGATCCCTCCAGAAATTGTTATCCGTCGCCTGCCACCTGAAATATGTCCGGGAGTCGATGCTCCCAAGCTTCTGCCCCGTCACGTTCGACGTGACACTCCCATCCCTGCGCAAGTCGCGCGCAATCCTTAATTGCCGCTCCCTAGCCTCATGCTTCTCCTGCGGCAGTTTGCCGCGCACCTTCTTCTCGAGATGCGCGGCAAACTCCGCATCGAAAAACTCGCTGGGGTTTGAGGCCCCAACGAGTTTGTCGATAACCTTTGTCCGCTCCGACATCGGGCTTATCAACCCGTCGTCGAAACATCGAAGATTGCCGGGTTCACGACGGACAGGTAAATGTCCATTGCGCCGGCAGAGAGCGCGCTCGGGCTGCCTCCGGTCGCGTTCGTGAAAACAGCCTGCAATCCGATTGCCGACGTTCCCGACGCCTGCGTGACCGTAGCCACCTGGAACGGCCCTGACGTGCTGGTGATAACTTGGGCCGTCTCGACTGATGTCGAGGGGAGAAAACATGCGTTGTTGGTCGTGGTGCCCACAACCACCGTAAACGCCGTTGTGCCAGCGAAGGCCGTGGTTACGACCGCAAGAGCCGCATCCACGATCCATGTTGCCGGGGTTGTCCCGAGTGAGAGAGTCACCGTATCGCTGGAGCCCGTGCCCGTGTTCACGTCGGTATAATCGACGTGGAACTTGTGGGTAAACCCATTGATGCGCTGTTCGATGCCCTGAATGGAGACCTTCGTCTTTGAGATGGTTAGATTTGTATTTGCCATTGTTGTTTGTCCTTTTGTTTAAGCTGCTTCGGTTAATTCGTCCCCGGATCAGCTTGTGGCGTAGAACTTGGCAAGCCCCTTCGGGTTCTTGCATATGAGCACGCCGACGCAGTGGACAAACCCGCGCCTGCCGCCGCCCTGATCTGGCAATTCGACCGACTCCATGCCGATCATGTAGCCGAATCCGACCAGCTCGGGGTTGACGACATAGCCGCGCTCGCGGCTCGTAGTCGTGATGAATCCGTTTGCAATGGACGCATCCGTCACCACGCCGTTGAACAGGTCCGAGTGGATCTCGATGGTTCCGAAGTCGGACTCATAAAGATCAACCCGAAGGTCGATCTCGTGCTCCGTCGCATCCTGCGTGACCATGTAGCTCTTGGCCGTGGTCGTGCCCTCCTGGCGCTGGAACTTGCTGATGGTGCGCTTGAGTGTCGGGCCGGCATAGAAGTTGAGGTGCCGGCGTGAGCCAACGGCCTCATACTGCGACTGAAAGACCTGATTTGTCAGATCCTCCGTGAGTGACGCCATCGCCGTGTTGTTCAGCGAATTGGCCGGGGTGCGGAACGCCGCATTCACGTCGGCGGGCGCCGAGGATTGAATCCACGTGCCAAGCCCGCGGGTGAGATACGGAACCGTGCCATTGTCGGCCTGGCGGTCCTGGTCGCTGCCGATCGTGGCCTCGATGGAACGCTTCAGCTCCCTCATGCACTTTTCCTTGGCGTTGGCGACCTCGCTTGCGACGCCGTAGATTTCCACGGCCTCGGTGATGCGGGACACCATCCACGACTGCCTCCACCACTGGATGTAGTTGCCGATCCTCTGGCGGTTGGCTGCCTTGTTGTTGAAAACCGTTACGTCCGATCCGTCCAGGACGCCCGGGAATGAGGGGGTCTGGAGGTTGTCCACCTGCCACTCCTGATAGGTGTTATGCGGGCGCGGGGTCTTGTCGAAAGAGGAGAGCATGGGCGTCTCCTCGGGTTCCAGAATCGTGAGGAACGGTGTAACGTCCTCGGCGATGCCGGCGATATTGTAGGTTGTTGCTTCGGCCATTTTAACGAGAGTTTCTAAGTTTGTCGGTAGCGAGAAGGTACTTCCTCACGTCTCGGCCTGAGACACCCTTCTTTCCGTTCAACTTAGCCATCTCCGCGTCAAGAGCCGCCCTCCTGAATGTGCCGTCTGGGGCGCGCGATACTGCGCCTCCCACGCCGCCAAAGGCTGCTTGGTCGTTGGGCGGATTCGCACCCCTGCGCGATCCGGCCTGCCTGTCAGATACATTTGTGGACGAGGATTTGCGCGCGTCGATCGCGTTCAGCCCCTCGACCAGCGTCCCGATGAGGTTCTCGGCATTGGGCAGCGTCTTTAGCCATGGGAAGGCATTAGCGACCGCCGCAGCCCTCTGGAACTCCGGCGCCGACGGGTTTCGGAGCCAAGGGAATGTCGCATCGGCCTGCTGCCGTGCAAACTCGCGGGCCTTCAGGTCGTTCATCCTTGCGGGAATCTGCGACTCGATGGTTTCGCGGGCGTTGCGCCGTATCGTGACGAGCTGCTCCTTGGTGAACTGCGCCCCATCCAATTCGTAGATGTCAACCCGCCTGCCGTCGCTCTCAATCCGGGCCGATGTGGGGCCTATCGTGAGCGCGTCGTCTGCGGCGTCCCTGATCGACTTGGCCTCGAGGGCCTTGGCATTCAGGGCATTGACATCGTTCAAATCGGAAAGGGGTGCTGGCCTGGGTATCGGAACGACGGGCGCGGGAGCCTGCCGCTGCTGGGCCTGTGCCTGCGCGGCATCAAGGGGGGATCGAACAGGAATTTGCTGCCGAAGCAGGTCGCGCTCGCCCTCGAGCGCCTTCCGCTTGGCAACCTCCTTATTGATCCGCTCCTGAATGTTCTTCTGGTTGCTCTCCTTGTATTTCGCCAGTTCCGCCTCGACGGCCGCCTTGACCTTTGGATCTGTGAGATGAGTTAAGTTGAAAGGAACGTCGGGTGCCTCCTCGGGGGTTTCGGCCTGTTGGGGCTTTTGCTCCCGAGTGGCCGTGGATGATTTGTCCTCCACGGGGGCTGCTGTTTTGTCCGCAGTCGCGGCGGCAATATCGCTTCCCCTGTCGGGCCCGGTGGGCTTCGCCGCATCCCCTCCTCCAGCTCTCTCAAGAAAGCTCTTGGTGAGAAGGCTTCGCAGCTCTCCACCCGACATATTGCCCTTTTGTCCTTCAGCGCGTTTTATCTCGACCGCCGGGGCGGCAGAAACGGGTTGCACCGTCACCTCGTTAGAATTTTCGGCCATGGTTTGAAACAACCAAGAAGTTTACTGACTCAGGGCTGGAATTGGCCCAGTGGCGGGACTGAGATGCCAATTTTACTTTACGGTCAAGTAAATTCTTAATCCGTGGATTCCTGCGCGGGCGCCCGTCCCCGAATCTCGCCGGCGATGGAAAGGATCGATGTATAGGTGCGGATTTCCCCGATCGTCGCCAGGATCTTGTTCGTGTCCCCCACGACCGCATCGTTGCACAGGTCCGCAATCGCCGCCTCGCGGTAGCTGTAAAGATTGTCGAAAAGCGCGTGGAATTTCGTATCCCCGGCCATCTGGACAAACAGCTCGTTAAGCTGCTTGGGATTCAGCTTCAGCTCTGGAGTGTGCCTAGGAACCTCACCCATTTTCGGCGATATAGGATTGGAGCACCGGCAGGATTGCCGCGGCGTCGTTCGGATAATGGCTTTGCAGCGCGGCAACGCGGTCAAATCCAAGTTCCCGGTTCACGACCGATGCGAGGATCGCAAGCTGCCGGTTGTTGAGTGAAGGGGCGCCAAGTTGGGTGTGGGTAACCGGCTGCACGTTTTCAATCGGAACACCGGCAATATTAATGGAGTTGTTGTCGTCCATGTTATCCATTCGGAACCGGCGCCGCACCCAGCTTTCCCGTCACGGCATTCTGCTGCTGCTGCATCTGGAAACTGGCCTGCTTAATATAGGTCTGCGCCCGCTGCTGGAATGCCGAATCCTGCTGCATCCTGAGCTGGATATCGGGCTGCTGGAGCCATTGCTGGATCACCTGAAGGGCAAGCTGCGGAGGCGTCCCGGGCTGGAAATTCTTGCCGACACCCCCTGAAATGTCCACCAGGTCTCCCTGCACCTTTGAAATGATCTGCTGCGTCGCCTGCGTTTTGGGGAGGATGATCGTCTCTGCCACGACGGGATCCTCGTTCTCGAGCTGCATCTGCAGGAGAGCCGTCCAGTTCACGACCCCATCCCGATCCGCCTGAAGGCAAAGGTTCGTGATCCGCGTCCACTTCTCCCCCCTAGCTTCGGGGTCGAAATTGATCGCATCATAGGTCATGTAGAAGTCGAAATTTTCCTCCGGATTTCCCTTCCTCATAATGGAGGCGTCGGCGTGCTTGACCCCGATCACCTGAAAATAAACCTGATCATCGCCGTATTGCTGCCAAAGTTTCCAAATCTGCCAGAGCGATGCCGACCATCCTGACAGATAGCGGTCAATCTCGAATTGGTTTAGCGTACTTGCGACCTGGTTATCCTCGTCGCCCGTGTGGATCCCGCAATATTCGCGCAGGCCGGCCAGTTGGATCTCCTCGCTTTTTTCGGTATTGGCGTCGCCGCCCATCGAGGGGCGGTCCATGAAGTGATACTCCCCGGCCCTGCGTTCGGGGATGCGCGCCCCGGGCCCCCAGCTTCCTGGCGCCCTTCCCTGCGGGAACCCTATCGGGGGAAGGATGCCTATTGAAGCCGCGTCCATCCGTGCGTCGCGGTGCGCCTTGATATTGTCCTGAAATTGCTTTCCGACCTCGGGAATGCCGCGGGTGTCATGCACCCTCCGCGAAAGGTATTCCGCCCTGTGCAGTACAAACGGATATTGCCCGTGCCTATAGGGAAGAAGTCCGTGCTTGGCATAGCCCTTTTGCGCCTCGCCCGTGACCTCGCTCGGTGGCAAATCGGGATTAAATATCGTCAGATAAATCCCGGAAACGCCATCCGCGTCCGTAAGCCTCCTGTATCCATAGACGACCCCGATCAGGTCATTGAACCTCTGATAGCGGAAGATGTAATTCCTGCTGATCGGTTCCGTGCTCTGGTCGGGAACCATCGTTATCATCCTGCCCTTGCATTTCTTGATAACCTCCTCGATCCAGTTCGGATCCCATCCGTCCGAATGCGCGAATCCGCGGAGCTGCTCGGCCGTGTAATATTGCACGCGGAAAATATAGGGGGCCGTCTCGATGTCGGTTGCAAAGGGAGGGATGAAAATGTCCTCATCGCAGTTGAACGCCCGAAGCACAGGCCTTGAAATCTCCCTCCCGTTGACCGGTATCGAAGTCTCGCCCATCTCGACAAGCTCGGACATCATCTGCTGCGCCTTCCGGCGGCTGACCTCATAGAACTGCATGAGGCCGTTTTCAAACATCTCCGCGGCGTCGGGATGGCTCAGAAGCTCGGCCGCGCTCGGCTGCTGCCTTGGATCGCGTCCCATCTGCCTGTGGCCCTGCTGCATCATCGCCTCCACGTCCGCGAGCTTAATGACATCCAGAACCTTCTCCTGGCGCTTCTCCCAGAATTGTCCCATGATCCCTATGCCCTTCTCCTTGATATACTGGCAGAGAAGTTCATCCTCGCGGTCCACCTGCGGGATCTGCGTGTTCACGAGCCATCGCATGAAGTTCGAGACCGTCTTTGCGCGCTCGATCTGTCCGGAATTTACAGGGATCGCTATCAGGTTGGCCTTCCTCCGCGCCATCGAATACATCGCCACCTTGTAATTGATGGCCGCATCCACCTCGTAAACGCGCATATCCGATGCGCCCTCCCATGGGGTCGGCTCCGTCTGGCTCCCCTCCCTAGCGTGCTTCTTGTTGTCGCTCGATTGCCCATTCCAAATCGAGAAGCGAGTCTCGTAATTCTGGCGACACTGGGCGTTGTAGCTCGAGCAATCGCGCACCGTCGTCTCAAACGCCTTCTTTAAGACCGTGATGTCAACCTGACCGTCCGGCGGGGCTATCTGCTGGCCTGGGTCGTTAATGCCCCCTGGGTTTTGATCCGTCTGGACTTCTGGAAGGTCGCTCATCGCCTGGAATTTAGTATCGCCGCATCCCAGTCATGGAGATTGACCGCATGGAATCCCCCCGCGATCGATGTCTCGAGTCCCTGTGACAACATCCGCTTCCCGCAATGCTGGCACTCCATGTGCGCCCTCACATGGCGATATGCCCCATGCACGGGGCGCGGAGGAAATTCGGAAAAATTGACATATTCCTGCGGCGTCCAACCGGAGACTGCGGTCGCCGCCGCCATGCGATAATCGTGGCGGCAACGCCGCTCCCTAGCCCACGTTAGGAACTTCCAGAACATCGGATGAACGGGACCAAAGAACCATCCACGCCCAAAAGTCAAACACGATGCGCGATCGTCGCGCCGGGAGGCCCGCCAGATAGGGCGTCGGGTCTATCTTCCTGCCAGCAGGACGGAGTGCCTTAGTAATGCGGGGCGACCGAACCCCAGTGGTGCCCCTTCAGTTTCCTCGCTGCGACGTGGCCGCGCACCGGCCCAGATCGTGTTATTCATGTCAGTAGGATCCTTGGCTCCCCCGAGCCCCGGTGTCCACACTGGAAACAAAATCCGCGCCATTTTCCAAGAGATAGCGCAGACAGTCTATAAAGTCCTTTGCCGCCTCGTCCTTGCCGCCCTTTCCGGTGTATTCCTTGAGCGCATAGATGACGTTCGTGCAGGCGTACGAGATGTAAAGCTTGGGGTGGTTAATGGAGCTGATGGGCGCCGTCGTGTCATAGCCAAGGGCGTCGTTTATTAGCTGGAGACCATGCTCGATCTGGAGTCCGGGGGCCGGGATAGCCACAATCCCAATATCATCCAATTCGGATATGATGGAGACGCTTCCCTTGTTGGTCTGCGTGACGGCGGCGCCGAGCCTCGGGTCGATTATGCGCTCAAAAATCTGGTCAACCCCCTCGGCGTAGGCAATCTGCTCCTGATAATCGTTTATCCCGAATCCGTTGGGCTTCTGAGCTGGCCCCTTTTTCCCCTCGGCGGTGTTTCCGGGCTCGGCCCAGGGCCCATAACTCTCGTCGGGCCACTCCTTATAGACATAAATGCTCCCGTTCGCACCGACGGCCGCCCAGATCATCGCCCATGGCTTGCTCCCGGAAGGGTCAATTACATGGTATCGGGTAAACTCTGGTTCGGGGCGGTCATCGCGCGGCGGCGCGAGCCATGGCATGAGTTTAGCCGGCAGCACATGAACCTCCTCGTCGAACTTCGGGAACGGTGTTGATGCGCTTTTCGTTGGGATCCCATAGGCTACGGCCTTGATTTCCTCGGCTGGGCGCCCCTTTAAAAGATCAAAGATCCAGTCGGGCGGTATGAAGGGGTTGTCCTCCGTTGCAAAATAGTAGATCCTGCAGGAATTGCGCATCCGCGATTCCTGAGCCACGGGAATCTGCTTTCCCTTCAAAGGCTCGAACCTAGGATTGGTGGTGCGCGTCCGCAGCGTTTTTACCTTGCTGATGATGTCCGCCACGAGCGGGGACCATCCCTGGATCGTTGTGAAGGTGAGGATAATCCTGCCCTTGGCGTCACCCAGCCTCGTCAAAAGTCGCTCAAACATCTTTTGCGGGCACTCCTCGTCGCACCAAATGAGGTGCGCCCACCATCCCTCGACCACCTGCGGGTCATTCTTATATTGCTGGTAATTGCCAAAAAGGATCTCCGCGCCGCGCTTGTAACCAGGAAGCGGCGGGATGATGAGCTTGCCGCCCGTGAACCCGTTGGCCTGCGTGTATTGAACAGTGTGCGAGGTGCCCTTCCTCTTTCCCATGCTTTTAAACCTCTGGGGAAGTGCCTCCCAGATGAAGGCCTGCTGCTCGCTGATGCTTTTCTCCTCGTTCACCTGATAGCACCGGCACCGGAACTCGGGGATGTGAAGCGCGCACCAGACCACGAGCCTAGCCACTAGGGATGACTTGGTTCCGCGGTTTCCCCCAAAGATGCAATGGATTATGTATTTCTGGAACTCCCCCATCATTTCTCGCCACGAGTCGAGCGTCCACCCCCACTCGATCGGATCCGTCTGCGCGTTCTTTTCAGCGATGAATTTCCACGCGAGCAGCCTCGCCGCGTCCGAAAGCTTCGCTAGCCCCTGGTCAAGTTGCTCCTTGGTTATGGTCGCCTGTCCCTCGAAGAAGGCCTTGAACTCGAGAAGTGCGAAAACGTCCACATCGGGAAGCGCCTGAACCTTGGCATCCCATTCGCGGTCCCACGGGATGCCGAAATCGGGCTTGAAATCCGAGGTATAGGCTGCGACCCCAGTCATAAAGTTAGGTGAGTATCCCTTGGCGACAGGTACGTCACTCGGTTTCGAGCACCAAATCGGTGACGTAAACACCCGCCTTGCGTTCGACGGAAGTAAGACCGCATTCATCTACGTCGCCGCGCAGGCCGCTCACGTCGCCGCGCAGGCCGGTCACGTCGCCGCTCAGGCCGGTCACGTCGCCGCGCAGGCCGGTCACGTCGCCGCTCAGGCCGGTCACGCAGCCGCTCAGGCCGGTCACGTCGCCGTACAGGCCGGTCACGTTGCCGCTCAGGCCGCTCACGACACCGCGCAGGCAGGTCACGTTGCCGCTCAGGCCGCTCACGACACCGCTCAGTTTGCTGATGGTTCTTTCTAGTGCTTTTTTCACGTGTATTTTGGGTTACTTGTTGTTGAGGGATACTCGCCTAAAGTTATTTCCTTAACCGCAATTTCTGGAGAAGCGATTTCTTGGCACCCTTCTTCGGATGCCTCCAATCCTCCTTCATCCATGTCACGAGCTGCTCCGTGGGGATCGGGAGCCTCATTGTCTCCTCATGCGGCGCAATAAAGCTTGTCTCCATCCACATCTCGATACCCAGGTCGTAGCATGTCCCGCAGAAATTGTAGTCCTCCCCGAGAAGGCGGTTGCCGGAGGCGTCCGGGTCCTTGATGATGTCCGTTATCTCCCTCATTATCTCGTCGGCGAATCCCAGCTTCGACAAAGCCTCGCTTATCCTGTCCAGTTTCCCCTGCGGGGTGTTCGGCCCAACGATATCCTCATGGAAAAAGCGGTAATATACGCCGGTCTCGCCGCCGCTCTCAAAGACCGTGTATTCGCGGAGCGGATATGCCTCCTTTATGCGGCGCAGAATGGATACATCCATCACGGAAAACCCCATCGGCATCTGGAACATGCGCCTAAGCCCTCGGGGGTCGTCCTCTGACCCGATGATTTTCGCCCCGTGGAAATGCGTGGTCTTGGTATGGGCCACGTAGGTCGCCGCCACCCAGTCGAGATCACGGCCAAGCATATGGTTCACAAACATGAGGAAGCGGTTCATGTCCTCGTCCCCTACGTCCTTGTCTAACCAGAGGATCTTGTCGAAATCACCCTTGAGCGCGTAATCCGCGGCCATGTTGCGCGCCGTGGCGACGCTTCCGCCTGTCTTTACCTGGAACTCGAACTCATAGCGGTTTTCCCAGTTGGCCTTGAGGATCGTGATGACGCGCCCCATGTAGTGCGCCGAGACGCTCCCAAGGAGTGGGGTGGCAATCAGCACCTTTTTCGGGCCCTTCTTCTTAAAATTCTTCGGGAGCAGGTCGCTCCGCACATAGCACAATTCACACCGGTTGGCGGCCCATTGGTTGCGCTTCGTCGCCGTGAAACCAGCCTTCCGCATCTCGGCCTCAATCCATGCCTGATCCGCCGGCCCGTGGGTCTCCATCATCACGGCCTTGAACTTCGGCAGGCGATTCGTGTCTATCAGGCGCTTAAGGATGAGCGCCTCGCAACCCTCCGTATCCATCTTTAGGATATCAGCATCCGGCAACTTCGCGGCGTCCATCAGCTCAATCTTAAACTGCTTTGTTCCCGTGTATGGCATCACGATCGACGCCGCGCCGCAGTTGTTTGGGCCGCTCTTTATGACCGCCTTACCGTCGTGGTCGGATATTCCTACCTTTGAGTAAGTCACGTGAAAATGCGCAGACGCACACGTTTTCTTCAATAGCTCGAATGTCCCCGGATGGGGCTCATAGCAGTAAATCGTTGCGCCGGGCCACCTATTCGCAGCCCAAAGAGCAAACGCGCCCACGTTGGCCCCGATGTCCAGAATTATAGGCTGAATGTGCGGTTCAAAGGGAACATCATAGCTCCCATTGAGCACGTCGCGGCAGTGATCGGGGGCCACGCCGAAATCCGCGGGCCAGGTATGGGTTACTTTGGTGCTCATGGTTTCCTTAATATCCAGAATTGTCCGTCAACGGTTTCGACCCCAAGGTTGTTTTCCGTGGAATAGCGCACCACGGCGGCAAACACGCCGCGGAGCGGCCAGTCGTCGCCGAAGATGATTCCGCCCGGTGCCAGCAGGCGGCTGTAATGCTTCACGTCCATATAGGCCTCGTCGTACTCGTGCGGCCCGTCGATGTAGATCAATTCGGCGCGAACATCCCGCGCGTTGAAAATGTTCGCCATCGCCATGCTCGTGTTGCGCAGCGGGTGGATGCGGGATGCGGCACCGGTTCCCACGAAATTCCTGATGAACTGATTATAGATTAGCGGCGTCCCCAGCAGATCCCTGCCGGATCCGTTCTCGTCGTCCTCCTGCCGAAGCCAAAGCCAAGGGTCCACGCAATAGATGTGGCTGCCGAATTTCTCCGACACCTTCGCCAAATGCGCCGTGGACGCCCCCTTCCACGATCCCACCTCGAGGATCACCTTTGGCTTTGTGCGCTCCACCAGATCATCGAAAACCTTGTTGTCCGCGTTCCAGCCCTGTAAATCCACGTTCTTCGGAAGCAACGCCCTGGCTCGCCGGTCCCTTATCAGGTCCGCAATCGTGGGGACATTGAAACTCACGGGCGGACCACCGGGCCGGGATTTGGGGTGGGCACAAACTCGCTGATCGGGATCACCTTGTCGCCAAGGTCGCTCCCGTACCACGCCTCGAGGAACGCCTTATAGGATGCGACCGCGGCCGGCCGGTCCTTGTCCGGGTCCGTTATTGAAAACACCTGCGCCTCGTCGGCCTCCGTGAAGGCCTCCACGTTGCTTGTCGTGCCCGTGCGCTTCCACTGCACGCCAAACACCCAACTGCCCCGCGGGCCGCGCATGAGCGGGCCCACCATGGCGATTTCATCCAGGTCGATGTGTGATCCGTTTAGGGGGATTTTCATAGGTTAAGGCTTCGCAAACTCGTCGCAGGGGACCGCGACGAACAGATAATTGAACTTCGTGACCGGCATATCGTCAGGCGCCGGGTTTGTGTTCGGGTTGTCGCCCTTGGCTAGCCACGCATTGTTGCGCAGGCGCCGGACGACGCGGTGGCAGACGCGGATCTGCCGCAGCCAATCCCAATAAACGACAATATCTCCCTTCCGCACGTCGCCAAACGGGACGTAAATTTCCTTGATCGCCTGGGCCCCGTTAAAAGTCGGCATCATCGACGAGCCAAACGTGTGCCCATAGCGCACCACAGGTTCGGCCGCGACCGCCGTGCAGGAAAAAACGATCAGGAGGAGAAGCCTTTTCATCGTGCGGCGCCCCGGAGCTTCACCCTGACCCAGCTTTTCCAAAAGCCCGGAAGCCCATAGACGCGGATATGCCCCGTCAGCGGATCGATACGGGCGATCTCCCATAGCCCGTGGCCAAGAAACGCCGGGTGCTTCGATGCGAGATCGGCGTTATGGGCAATCCTTACCGTGTCACCCGGCTTGGTCATTGATGGTGGCTCCCGTGGATTTTCCCTCCCACCCACAAAATGACCGCGCCCGCGAATAGCGCCGGGGCCGCAAGCCATGCTAGGTAGGCCGTCACGATAAGGATTGTCATCATCTTAACCTGTCCCCGTAGCGGTTATATTCCCCGTGCAGCACATACCCTTCCTCGCTCGGGCTCGGGTTCGGCTTCATATACATGGTCCATCCAACCTTGACCATTGTCCGCGTCCCCACCCATAAATTCCTCGTGTCGCCCATGCGGCCCTGCGCCGACAGGATGCACACCCCGAAAAGCCGCTTGTTCAGGTAGCTTTTCACAATCTTTCCCCTGACGACCGCCGGGGGGTCGCCCGGGAAGCTGTCGGGGATCGCCTTCGGCAAGTCCTCCACGGGCTTTTCCGCCTCCGCACCCCCCGGTCCCTTCGACCCCAATTCCCCGTCCAAATCCTTCCATTCCTGCGTCGCAAAGCACTCGTTGTCCCCGGACAGAACCGCCTTCAAATTCGCCCACATCCTCCCCAAAGTCGCCATCCGCGCCTCGTAAACCTCCGTCGCCTGCATGGAACTTATTCCGTTCATTGTGCCGGCGTTCCCGCCATCGCCGCTGTCTCCCCGTGCAGCCTGTATTTCGGCTCGAGCCTCGTCTTGGGCAACTCCGGCCGCAAGGTCATGCAGTATTCCTGCATGTGCGCCACAAGCAGCCTCTCATGCACCGGCGGATACGCCGCGCCGTTCGGATCCGCGCCATTGTTCGCATCCCAGCTCGGCGCCAGATTCGCCGCAATCATCGCCACCACCTGCTGCTCCTTATCCGGCGGGAATGTCAGCTTGCTCAAAATCCGCCTCACCGGATTATCCCCCTTCGCCACAATCCCCATCGGATCCGGGTTCGGGTTGTTATCGACCGGCATCCCCCGGTCGTCTCGAGTCACAGGCGGGTAAACCCTGGGGTCAACCGCAGCAGGCTCCTCGGCCTCAGCCTGGGGTGGGACATTGGCTGTCCTAGCCCTCGCCTGTGCACGCAGCATCGCGGCGGCAAGCAGGTCGTAGTCGATCGCAGGGGGCTGCGGCGCGCGCCCAACTCCGTCGCCAACGCGAATGAAACCGACCCCATCAACACCAAGGCCGACCGTCTTTCGGGCCTCTAGTTCCTTCCGTGCAGCCTTCGCCTCGGCCTTTGACCGCTTGGCTTCAGCAGCGCGTCGGCGCCCCTCAGCCATCTTTAACTTGTGCTCGGGAGTCATGCCAACAGGTCAACATTCACCTTCATCCGTAAGTAAGCATTATCGCCACCTCCAGGTTGCCGCTTTGTTTCGTTCGACGGAGTGGCAACCCGCTCCTTCTGGGTGATGAAAGGTCATCTCCCATTGAGGTCCTGTTGGCTCGCCGTCAATAACACACCAAATCCGCCGCAGTTCGGTTACTAGCAGGCCATTTTGAAGGGCAATGC
>Ga0181528_10000918_pt1 | contig 19070 bp, 17 predicted proteins | sample PEATcosm2014_Bin_47_FD_119742 | JGI IMG/M metagenome (GOLD analysis project Ga0181528, IMG submission 119742) | Peatland microbial communities from MTU Mesocosm Facility, Houghton, MI, USA - PEATcosm2014_Bin10_10_metaG | ecosystem: Environmental > Terrestrial > Soil > Wetlands > Peat | place...
CTGCGGCGCCGCCCGGTTCATCCAGGGCCAGTGCACCGGCCGTCTGGGCGAGGAACGCTGCGCTCGTCAGGGCTCCGAGGGCGAGCCCGCGGACGGATCTCATGGGGTTCTCTCGGCCCCGCCCGCCGGGCTCCCGAGCGGTGGCGGGGGAATTGCAACGGCCGTCGGTCCTCTAGGTGGCCTCGAATTCCTCCACGAGCGCGCGATAGGTGAGGGCGAGACCCTCGGCGATCGGAACGCGGGCGCGCCAGCCGAGCTGCTCGGCGGCACGCGAGGCGTCGAGGCAGCTGTGCTGGAGCTCCCCCGGGCGCAGGTCCGCGAGCTCCGGGGTGATCTCGACGCCGGCGGTCTCCGACAGGCCGCGCCAGATCCCCATCACGTCCGTCTCGACGCCCGTCGCGACGTTGTAGGTGCCGGACTTCCCCGAGGCTGCCATCAGGGCCGCGACGACATCCGCGACGTAGACGTAGTCGCGCGTCGGCTTGCCGTGGCCGTAGAGCTTCGGCGCACGGCCGGTGTAGATGTGGTCGGTGAAGATCGCGACCACGCCGGCCTCGCCGTGAGGGCTCTGCCGGGGGCCGTAGACGTTGCCGAGCCGGCAGACGGCGTGGGGGATACCCGACGACAGCGACCAGGTGTTCACGTAGGCCTCAGCGGCCCACTTGGAGGCTCCGTAGGGGGACAGCGGCGCGGGGATCCAGCTCTCGGGGGTCGGCATCGGCGCGGCGTCCCCGTACAGCGCGCCACCGGTGGATGTGAAGACGACCGGCGCACCTGAGCGCCCGGCGGCCTCGACGACGTTCAGCGTGCCGCGGACGTTGACCTCGCAGTCGCGCCCGGGATCCTCGACCGAGGCGACCACGCTGGCCTGCGCGGCGAGGTGGAAGACGGCCTGCGGGCGCAGCTCGTCGAAGATCGCTGCCAGCCCGTCGAAGTCGACGATGTCGAGCCTGCGCAGCTCCGCCTCGGGCGGTACGCGCTCGGCGCTGCCGGAGGAGAGGTCGTCGATCACGGTGACCTCGCGCCCGTCGGCAAGAAGCGCATCGACGACGTGCGAGCCTATGAAGCCGGCACCGCCGGTCACGATCGCGCGATTGCTCACGCGGGGAAATCTATACCGAGGCGGTCGAGGCGGTGCCGGTCAGCAGCGCTTCGACTGCTTCGACGGACTCGTCGATCCGCTCCAGCACCCTCATGTCGCCCCGTTCGCGGGGCAGGCTGCCACCGACCGCCGGGCCACCGAGGACGATCGGCAGCTCCGGGTGGCTGGAGCGCATCTCGCGCAGGGCGTCCTCGACGGAGTCGGACTCGCTCGGAACCGTCGCGCCAACGACGACCACGTCCGGGGACTGGCTCTCGACCATCGCGAGCAGCCGCTCGGCGGTCAGGTCGGTGTCGAAGATCGTCTGGAAGCCGGCGGCGGCCAGCTGGTCGTGGACCATCTGCAATCCGAGCGTGTGGCTGTCGCCCTCGACACCGGCCAGCAGGACCCGCTCACGGGTCGCCTCGGTGCCGCCCGTCATGTAACGGTAGAGCGTCGCCAGCACCCGCCGCACGATCGTCGAGGCGTGCCGCTCGCGGTCCGCGCCGAGGTTGCCGGATTCGGCCAGCACGTCGAGGCGGCGCAGGGCCGGCCCGATCACCTCGGCATGGAGGGTCGTAGGCGTGATGCCATCCTCGATCGCCGTTGCGATCGCGCTCTCGGCCATCTCGGCGTCGCCCCGTTCGAGGGCCGTCGCGAAGGTCTCGAGCGTGCTCTCGACGAGCGCCTCGGGGTCCAGGCGCAGCTGCTCGCGCGCGTCGGGGCCGGAGCGGCCGAGCACTTCCATGAAGGCGTCCAGCAGCACCGGGTCGAAGTGGCGTCCGCGCTGTTCGCGCATCATCTGGACAGCCTCCTCGACGGAGAAGGCCTTGCGGTAGACCCGGTCGCTGGTGAGCGCGTCGAAGACGTCTGCGACAGCGACGATGCGCCCCTCGATCGGGATCGCCTCGCCCTTCAGGCCACGCGGGTAGCCGGACCCGTCCCACTTCTCCTGGTGGCTCAGGGCGATCGTCGCCGCCATGTCAAGGATCGAGGAGGACGATCCGCGGACCAGCCGGTGACCCTCCTCGGCGTGCGTCTCGACGATCGCCCGCTCCTCCGGCGTCAGCGGTCCGGGCTTGAGCAGGATCGCGTCGGGGATTGCGACCTTGCCGACATCGTGAAGCGGTGCCGAGTGGCGCAGCCGCTCGCAGAACTCCGCGTCCATGCCGATGTGCTCGGCCAGCAGGACGGAGAAGCGCCCGATCCGCTCGATGTGTGCGCCTGTGTCCTCGTCACGGAACTCGACTGCCATGGACAGGCGCTGGACCGTCTCCGCCTGGGCGATCTCGAGCTCCGAGAGCGCTCGTTTGAGCTCGCTGGTGCGGCTCTCGATCTCCTCCTCCAGCTCGCCGAGGCCGCGTACGCCGAGGCTGTGGCCGATGCCGATCGCGGCGCTCGCAAGGACGAGGACGCCGCCGGCGGCGAGCACGGAGATGCCCGCCAGCGCGAGCCCCACAACCGAGACGACGGCCAGGACGCACCACACCGCCAGGCCCAGGCGGCCGCTCGGGCCGGAGCCGGATGGGCTCGGGGTCCGGGCCACCGTGGGGCGCCGGTCAAGCATGGGTCCGCCGATCCGCTGCCCTGAGCGGCGCCTGCGCCCCGGTTGGCGCGGTGGGGACCCGGAACCGGGCCCCTGGAGGAAGCTGGCTTGCACTGCACCGTTCACTGAGAACTCTCGCGTCCTTGTCCGGTCCCAGGTTGTCGCGCGTCACCGACCCCCTCGTCACACCGGGAAACGCTCTTGATTCGGCCTGCCAGCGACTGGACATATGACCGAATCGGCTGTTCAGCCTCCGTTCTGAAGCTTGCTCAGGTCGATTGCGTTCTTGGGAGCGCTCAGCGTGACCGGCTCGTCCCAGCGGTCGAGGAGGACTTTGCCGCTTTCGGTGCCGTTCTTGGCGATCTCCAGCGGGTAGGGCTTGCCCGTCGTGGCGACGTAGAGGGTCCCGCCCTTGCTGGTGTCGTTGATCGCGATCGCCGGCTGGCCCTCGACCGTCGTCTTGGCCCCCTTGGACAGCGTTCCGTGGCTGGCGAGTGCCGTGTCAATCAGCTTCGAGAGGTTCGTCAGCGAGGCCAGCGAGGCCAGTTCGCCGCTGTTGGAAGGAGCCTTCAGCCAGCGGCCCTGCAGCAGCTGGGCCGCCGCCGTCCCGCCGACATGGCGATAGAAGGCGGCGCTGCCGTTTATGTAGACCGAGCCTTCGGTCTCGACGAGGTCGATCGTGAAGCCTTCCTGGCCGATTTTGCCCTGTCCCCCCTTGCCGGCCAGCAGTTCCATGTCAAGCGTGATCGGCTTGCCTTCGCTGACGATCGAGCCGGCGATGTGGACCGAGGTCGCTTCCGCGGAAGCCTGTTTGGTCGCTTCGAGGATCTCTGTCGCGGACTTCGCTTCGACGCCGTTGCTGGAAGGCGAGGACGAGGACCCACCGCAGCCCACGGCGAGCAGGACGGCGAGGAGCAGCGCGGCGGGGGAGGTCCTTCTGAGGTAGCTCATCGGCCAGACTCTAGCCAGGCGCGCAGTCGCCTCTCCGGGCTCTACAGCTGGGAGGTGTCCGTCGGCTGTCCCAGCAGCAACCGCCCCGCCAGCTCCCACGTCGGGGGCGCGACCATCATGTGCTGGGTCGCCACGTTGGCGTCCCGGAAACGCCGCTGCAGCGGGCTGCTCGAGTAGATCGAGCTGCCGCCACCGGCACGGTATGCCGTGGTCGCAACGGCGGCCGCCGTCTCGGTGCCGTGGGTGGCTGCGAGGCGGAGCCCCAGCCGCAGCTCATCGGTCAGCTCCCGGCCGGCCTCCGCAGCGCTCCAGGCGGCTCCGATCTGATCGAGCGCCAGCGCCCGGGCCGCCCGAAGCGCGGCCTCGGCACGGGCGAGATCGGATTGGACGACGGGCCGCTCGGCCAGCGAGCGGGCTCCCGGGGCCGGGCGCTTCGCGCCGGCCAGCGTGCCCAGCTCATCGAGCGCTCCGCGGGCGATCCCGAGCGACACCGCACAGATCCCCAGGGCCAGCAGGCCGAACAGCGGAAAGGCGTAGAGCGGGCCCGGCTCGAGCGGGCGCTGGCTGAACAGCGAGACCCCTCGCCCGGCCGGGACGGCCCGGCGATCAGCGGAAACGTCGTGGCTGCCCGTGCCGCACAGGCCGGCGACGCTCCAGGTGTCGATCACCTCGACCTCGCTCCTGGGCATCGCCATCAGCCGCACGTCCGGACGGCCGCCCTCGAGCAGCTGCGGCCCGTCTGCGTCATTGACGATGCAGCCGCAGAAGACCCAGTCGCTGTGCCCGATCCCGCTGACAAACGACCAGCGCCCTGCCACGGTGAACTCCTCGCCCTCGGGGGTCGCCGCGCCGCGCGGCGCGAAGACACCGGCCGCGACCGAGCGGCCACCGTCGAAGATCTCACCCGCCCGCTGCGGCTGCAGGTAGGCCCCGAGCAGGCTGCTCGTGGACGCGACCATCGCGCACCAGGCGCTTGCCCCGTCGCCGCGTGCGAGGGCCTCGAGGGCTTCGAACATCTCGGCCGGCTCGGCCTCGGGGCCCCCCTGCGAGCGCGGCAGGCAGAGGTGGAACATCCCGGCCTCGCGGAGCTCGCCGATCAGCTCGGGCGGGAGCGCCCGATCGCGCTCGGTCTGCTCGGCGAGGGCTGCCGCCAGCGGCGCGATCCGCCTGGCTGAGGAGAGCGGGCCCGCGGACATGGCGCAGAGACTATGCCCAAACTGACGATGGCGGTCGGGGACCGCCCGGAGTCCACTAGGGTGATCGGCGTGGCTGAGACGACAGCAGGTCGGCCCGCAGCGGCCGAAACGCCGCGGACGGCCGAAATCAAGCACCTCTACGGCAAGCACTTCGCCGACCGGCGCAAGGAGCGGCGCCTGCTCTCGACGGGCTCGTTCTTCATCACCTTCGCGACCGTCCGGGCGATAACGCACGCGATCCGCGCCGAACGCGGACCGTTCCGCAACATCACCCCCGGTGGGCGCCACATCCACCACATGACCTTCGGGATCACGGGGCTGCTCGTCGTCGGCTACCTGTGGATGCTCGAGATCGGCGTGATCGAAGGCAGGTGGGCCTCACGTGTGACGGCAGCCGCCTACGGCAGCGGCGCCGCGCTCACCCTGGACGAGTTCGCACTCTGGTTGAACCTCCAGGACGATTACTGGACCAGCCAGGGGCGGGAGAGCATCGACGCGGTCGCACTGTTCGGCTCGCTGCTCGTCCTCTCCTCGATCAGCCGCGGCTTCATCCGCGAGCTGATCCGCGGCTGATGCCACCCGGCAGGACGCGGCGCCGAGCAGTGCTCCCCCGAGGGGCCCGGTGAATTAGACTCGACCGAGGCAAGGTCGCCGCGACTCGGGGAGAGGGATGAGGGGCTTCACAGCAGGATCGGGAGGGCGTACGCGCCACGGGCAGCGGATCGGCCCGACGCGGGCCCGCGCATGGGCACGCCGGCTGGGGCTCGGGGCGCCCATCGCAGCGATCGCCCTCGCCTGCCTCGGCACGAGCGCGGCGGCGGTGATCGTCCATCTGCCCAGCGGCGCGACGATCAGCTACCTACGTGTCCCCGGCTCCAAAGCGCTCGACGCGAGAGCCTCGAAAGCCCCGGTGACCTACCACGGGGGTCCTGTGATGACCTCGAACACGAACTACACCCTCTACTGGGACCCCAGCGGCGCGCCGGCCTACCCGGCCGGCTATCAGGCGGGGGTCGACCGCTTCCTGGAGGACCTCGCCGATGACAGCGGAGGGCTGCAGAACACCGACTCGATCCTCACGCAGTACTCCGACGAGGAAGGGGGTTTCGCGAACTACGACTCGCACTTCGGCGGCTCGCTGAACGACTCCGACCCCTATCCCGCGAGCGGCTGCAAGGCTGCGCCGATCTGCCTGACCGATGCCCAGATCCGCAACGAGATCGTCGCCTTCGTCGAAGCCGAGAAACTCCCCGCGGACCTCCAGCACGAGTATTTCCTTTTGACCCCGCCGGGGGTCGAAGGCTGCCTCGAAGAAAGCGAAAAGAGCTGCTCGGATGGGACCTCGCATCCGGGATTCTGTGCCTACCACGGCTACATCCCGACGCTCTCCGGGACGATCGTCTACGCCGACGATCCCTACGTCGCGGGTCTCAACTGCGACCCCGGCGAACAGCACCCCAATGAAAACGCCTCCGACGCGACGATCGCGGGAGGCCTGGCCCACGAGCACTCGGAGTCGGTCACCGACCCTGAGCTGAGCGCCTGGTACGACAGCAAGGGCGAGGAGGTCGCCGACAAGTGCAGGACCTTCAAGGAGAAGACCGAATTCGGCGAACCGCTCGGCGTAGCGCCCGATGGGGCCGACTACAACGAGCTGATCAACGGCGACGAGTACTGGTACCAGCAGATGTGGAGCAACCAGACCAGTGCGTGCGAGCAGCGCGAGGCCCAGCTGCCGACGATCAGCAAGCTCTCGCCCAAGAGCGGCTCAGAAAGCGGACACACGTCGGTGACGATCACAGGGACCGGTTTCGCGGGTGCCACCTCGGTGCACTTCGGGGCCCTTCCCGCGATCGAATTGCTCGAGAACTCGCCGACCTCCATCACGGCGATCACACCGCCCCAGCTGCCCGGCACCGTCGAAGTCACCGTCACGACGAGCTCCGGGACGAGCGCCCCAAGCAAGAAGGCCCGCTTCAAGTACAAGTAGGCGGAGCGACCGGGAGGGACGGCCGCCCGCCTACCCACCCGGCGCTTCGGTCCTCTTTTCTTCGCGCCGGCGAAGGCGTTCTTCGCGCGCTCGTTCTCTTTCGGCTTCGCTCTTCGGGGGTCGCGAGGCACGTTCGGGCTGGCGTTCTTCGCGGGCCCGCTGGCGTTCTTCCTTGGTCGATTTCGGCGGCTTGGAGTCCCGCGCGGCGATCCGTTCTTCCTCGCTGCGCTGACGTTCGGATTCGCTCTTGGCGACCCGCGGCTGGGTGGTGGCGAGCCGTTCCGCCCGCACGCGCTGGCGTGCCGCGAGGCTCTGGGCGGTCGGCCCCGGGGGGCGCTGTTCGCGCTCACGTCGATGTTCTTCTTCGGCTCGGCGCTGCTGTTCTTCGCCGCGCAGTTCGCGTTCTTCGTGGCGCTGACGCCGTTCTGCTTCGCTACCCCCTTCTTCTGCGGAGCCGCGGCTCAGCGCAGCACCGGAGGATCCGGGAGCCCCGCTCCTGCGACCGCCGGCCTCCCCGCCCGCGCCCGCGCGCAGAAGCTGGCTGCTCGAGAGCGACCCCGAGCGGCCTTCGCCTCGCGCGTGCTCGTGCGCTGCCGCGGAACCCTGCGCGGCCGGCCCGGGGACCGCCGCAAGCGCCGACGGCGCTGCGGTGCTCGCCGAGGTGCCGGGGGAGACCAGGACCGAGGCGCCGGCTCCCGCGCCGGCACCGATAAAGGCGACACCCGCGGCGATCTTCAGGACCAGCGCTTTCAGGCCGCCGCCCGCGACCTCCGCGGCGGCGCCCGCGACCGATCCGCCTGCCGCCGCACCGCCCGCGTAGCTTGCGGGATCCGCCGCCACGCCGCTGCCGAAGGCGTCCTCGAGTGCGCGGTACTTGAGCAGCAGCGACGGGCCCAGCGGCAACAGGACACCGAGGTGACGGCGCTGGCGGGCGACGCCGTCCGCGTAGGTCCGGCAGTCGTCACACGAACGCAGGTGCCGGCGCAGCCGGCCCCTCAGAAGAGCCGCGCCGCGGGCGCTCGCAAGCTCTTCGCGGATCTCCCCGCAGTCCGTCTCGCGGGCCGTCCGGTCGGAGACCAGATTCGAGCGCGCCTGGCAGATGAAGGCCTTGACCTGCTCGGCCTGGACGCCCAGGACGGTCCCGATTTCGGCCTGGCTGAAGCCGTGCAGCTCGGCCAGCACGAGCGATGCGCGCTGGGACTCGGGCAGCGCCCGCAGCCCCTCGATCATCTGGCGGACCTCCTCGCGCAGTTCGAGCTCCCGCAGCGGATCCCCGTTCAGCGCCTGCTCTCCGTTCAACTCGACCCAGGGCCGGCGCCGGCGCAGGATGCTCAGGCAGTCGTTGCGGGCGATCGTGAACAGCCACGGCCGCAGCGAGACCGAACGGCGGTCGGCTCGCAGCGCCCGGTAGGCCGAGGCGAAGGTCGCCTGAACGGCATCTTCGGCATCGTGGCGCGAGCCGAGCATGTAGACGCAGAACGAGAGCAGTTCGGCCGAGTGGCGGTCGTACATGGCCTCGAACGCGGCTGCGTCGCCGCGGCGCACCGAGGCGACCAGGCGGTCGTCCCCTGCCAGGCGCAGCCGAACGCGCGAGGCCGTGGTCATCGCCCCGAGCCTGCCCTTGAAACCCGACCGCGCATCCCCAAGACCCTCTTCCTCAGACGACTGTACGTCCGATTTTACCCCCTCAAACCTACTCGCCCCTGGTCATCCCTGCAAGAGCCGAGGTCAAGGCGTCTCAGGGCAACCTTTGCGCGCTGCGAGCGTTCTACATGCAGGCGCGAGCGATTCCGAACGGCGCCCCCGAGCATGTCCCTGCAACAGAACATCGAGCTCCACAGCAGCCTCGTCGCAGCGATCAACGCGCGCCAGGTGCCAGGCCGGCTGCTGGCGGTGGACTTCCTGATGGAGCAGCACACCAGCGCCGCCACCGACTACCTCTACAGGGGTGCGCCGGGATGGCGGGAATGGATCAACGACCTGCTCGAAGAGTTCGCCGAGGACGCACGCTGCGAGGTCGAGGAGATCGTCGCCGCCGAGGAGGATTTCGTCCTCGCCAACATCAGGGTGCGCGGCCGTGCGGTCCATTCGGGCGTCCCGCTCGAGTTCCGCTGGGCGGAGGTCACCTGGTTCCGTGACGGGAAGGCGACCCGCGTGGCGGGATTCACGACCGACAGCGAGGCTCTTCTGGCAGTCGGCATGCGGCGCATCGGCGGCCGAGCCGGCGGCATCCGGCGCAGCGAGCGCCGCGCGGCCTGAGCGGCGTCGGGCGCTCATCGATCAGGCCCACATGCTCGCCCCCGAGGATTTAAAGGTCCTCGGGCAGCGGGACCTCCTGCGGGGGCTTCCCGGGGCCCGCATCGCTCCAATCCACCCATGCGCGGGCGTCGCGGCCCACGTGCTCACCCGATCCGCCCAGGGCGAGCATGACGAGGCGCTCGCGGCCGGCGTTGACGAGCTGGCGGCGGATGGCGCCCGGCACCCGGACCAGCTGGTCCGGGGCGAGCCTCAGCTGCTCCCCCTCGACGATCAGCGTCAGCTCGCCCTGGAGGACGATGTAGACCTCCTCCTGATTCTCGTGGGCATGGATCCGGCCACGCTGGCGGGGCTCGAGGACCATCTCGTTGATGCCGAAGCCCTCGACGCCGAGCTCGCGTCGCAGCGATTTGAAGCGCTCGCCGTGGTTGCGCTCGATCGAGGTGAAGGTGAGCTCAGGGTGTGTCATGCGTCCTCCTTGGTGGCGGCACGGGCCTCGTCACGTGCCGCGGCGAGCCGCAGCGTCTGCGGCGAGGCCGGGGCTTGCAGCAGGGCTGCAACGAGATCGATCAGATGGCTCGTGAAGAGTCTGTCATCGGTGTGGGGCGCACCGTCCGCCCGGCGCGCCAGCTCGACGACAGCGAAGCGCAGGACGACGAAGCGACGGTGCAGCCGCACGGCCTCCTCGCTCATCAGCTCCACCGCCAGCTCGCGCCAGCGGAACATGCTGTCGGCGCGATCCTCGAGGCCCGCCGGGTCGAGGACGGGTCGCGGCCGGTTCATCAGCTCGGCGAGGATCTGCAGATAGGCGCAGCCGCCGTCGGCGTCCGCGAGCTGGGCGGCCAGCGGCTGGACGAGCGCGCGCGCGAGGCCCCAGACGTCATCGATCCCCTCCGCCTCGTAGGCGTCGAGCATCGCGTGGCGGCGGGTGTCGACGTCGAGGTGGTGCTTCTCGAGAACAGCCCGGAGCAGACCGGCGCGGTCGCCGAAGTGGTACTGCAGGGCCGCAGTGTTGCGGGCACCCGAGGCCCGGACTATCTCGCGCAGGCTGACCGCCTCGATGCCGTTTGCGGCGAACAGCTCCTCCGCCGCGGCGATCAGCCGCGCCCGCGTGTCGGCGATCCGCTCCATCGGTCGATTATAACGAGAGCCTTGACATCTAAAACATCTGCCTTATGCTGGTGGGAACAAGACATCGAGCGGAGGTGCGTCATGGCGTGGGATTTCTCGACTGAGCCGGAGTTCCAGGAGAAGCTCGACTGGATGCGGGAGTTCGTCCGCGCCGAGATCTGGCCGCTGGAGACCGTGTTCGACGAGCTCGAGCAGTCCGCCGTGGACCGGATCTATGAGCCGCTGCAGCAGCAGGTAAAGGCGCGCGGGCTGTGGGCCGCCCACCTGGACCCCGAGCTCGGCGGCCAGGGCTTCGGACAGCTCAAGCTCGGCCTGATGCACGAGATCCTCGGCACCTCGATGCTGGCGCCGAACGCCTTCGGCTGCCAGGCGCCGGACTCGGGCAACTCCGAGATCCTCGCCCTCTCGGGCTCGCCCGAGCAGAAGGAGCGCTACCTGCATCCGCTGCTCGCCGGAGACCTGAAATCTGCCTTCTCGATGACCGAGCCCCACACGGCCGGCTCGGACCCGACGCTGTTGCAGACCCGCGCCGTGCGTGACGGCGAGGACTACGTGATCAACGGGCGCAAGTGGTTCACCTCCAACGGCTCGATCGCGGACTTCCTGATCGTGATGGCCGTCACCGACCCCGAGGCCCGGGCGCACCAGCGAGCGACGATGTTCATCGTCCCCGTTGACACCCCCGGTGTGACGATCGTCCGCGACGTCGCCACGATGGAGCACCCGGCGGAGGAGTTCGGCAAGCTGGGCGGCCACGCCGAAGTCACCTACGAGGACGTCCGCGTTCCCGAGTCCGCCCGCCTGGGCGCCGAGGGGATGGGCTTCCTGCTCGCCCAGCAGCGCCTCTACCCGGGGCGGATCCACCACTGCATGCGCTGGATCGGCATGGCCGGCCGTGCCTTCGACATGCTCTGCGAGCGCTCGACATACCGGGTCGCCCACGGCAAGGAGCTGGGGCGCCACCAGTCGGTCCAGAACTGGATCGCCGACTCGGCCGCCGAGCTGCAGGCCGCCCGGCTGATGACGCTGCATGCCGCCTGGGTGATGGACACCGAGGGTGTCGCCGCGGCCCGTGTGCCGATCTCGCTGATCAAGTTCTACGGCGCCAACGTCCTGTTCGACGTGATCGACCGGGCCGTCCAGGCGCACGGGGCGCTCGGCTACTCCTGCGACCTGCCGCTCGAGGCGATGTACCGCCACGCCCGCGGCTGGCGGATGTATGACGGACCCGACGAGGTCCACCGCCAGTCGGTCGCCCGTCAGATCCTCCACAAATACTCGCCTCCGGCCGAGGAACTGCCGAGCGAGCACATCCCGACCCGGCGCGCCGAGGCAAGGGTGAAGTTCGCCGAGATGCTCGTGGCGCAGACAGCCAACGGGTGAGGCCCGCCCGCCGGCGGCCCGAGGTCGGGTCGTGCGAGGTGTAGCCTTGCCCTGATGCAGGGCATCCGCCGTCCCCACCCGGAGGGCGCTGCCAGATGCGGCCGGCGGGTTGGCGAGGGGGCAGCGGTGAAGGGTCGAATCGTTGGGCCTGGCTTCAAGGGACGGCTTGCACTGTCGGCCTCGGCGCTGGTGGCGGCACTGACGCTGATGGCCGCGCTGAGCGCCACAGCGAGCGCCCTGCCCAACAACGCGATCGACGGCGTTGACGGCGCGCTGCAGGCCAGGGCACAGCAGCAGTCCAGGACCCTCGCGGACCATCTCAAATTCCCGCTCACCCACCTTCACCTGCAGGTGGGCTGGGCCCGCTCCGGGAAAGATGTGCCGAACGGCCTGACCGGAACCAACGAGTCGCTCAACGGCGATATCGATCACAACGGCCCGGTCTGTCAGATCGCGATCAACAAAGACTTCTTCGATGGCATCCACTCGCGCTACGAACAGGACGAGGTGCTCCTGCACGAGGTCTTCCACTGCTACGAGTACGACATCACCCCCAACTCCCACTCCGACCACGAATGGGTGATGGAGGGTCTGGCGCGCTGGGCCGACCTCACCATCTTCCCGCGCACCGGCTTCGGGCTGGCTCTGAAGGCGCTCACCCAGTACTACGGCTCTCCGCAGAAGAGCCTGTTCGCCCGCAGCTACGACGCCGTGGGCTTCTGGGCGCATCTGCAGGACACAACGGGCAAGCTGTGGGAACGCATCCCCGCGATCGTGCGCGGGGACGTCGGAGGCGACGATGCCCGGGCCGTCGAGAACGCCCTCGCACCGGGGCACGAGACGGAGGTCCTGCAGTCCTGGGGCTCGAGCGCATTCGACCTCCCCTCGGGGCCCTCCCCCAGTTGGCGCATGTCGAGCCCGCTGGACGGTCGCCACTTCCCCTCGCCGCACTCGCCCGTCGACGTCGACACCTCGAGCACGTTCACGCTGGCGCCCTGGAGCACGACCCAGTTGAGCATCGGCCCGGGCCCGTCCGGACCGCTGATCGAGATCCACCTCGACCAGGCGGTCCACGCGCGCTTCGGAGTCGACGAGGACTACCTCGACACCGACATCACCTCGCGGATCTTCTGCACGGCGGCGAACACATCGGAATGCAGGTGCCCGGCCGGTGACACGGGCTCCGTGCCACCCACGACGCCGCTGCCGCACGAGCCGGACCTCGGCGCGGCGGCGGACGGAACCGGCGGCAGCCTCGTGATCACCTATCTCACACCGGCGGACAGCGGCTACTGCGAACCGGAAAAGCCGAAGACCGGATCCCTCCCCGGCCCGATCTCATGCAAGGGCCTGTTGCCGGGCTACGACTACACAATCGAAGGCGAATTCAGGATGGTCCTCGGCGAGTACGAAAGCGACCCGGTACCGACAGAAAGCACAGTCGACGGCAACTACAACTCGCTCTGCCTCTTCGAGGGCTACAAGGGCGCGATCGAGGAGCTCCCGGACCCGGAATTCAAAGCTGAAAAACCGGGTGAAAAAGCGCCCGACGAAGCCGTGTTCGTGGGCGTGCTCGCGACCGGCACCTTCACCGAAGCGGCCTCGAGCGTGGCGATCGCAAAACAGGACTTCGCGATCAGGGCCGACGCCGTGCACGGATCCCCGGTCGGGATCGGAGAAGAATCGAGTCTTGCCACGACCAAGGAAGAAACGAACAAGTACGGCATCCATGAATGCGGCACCGTCGCGGCAGTGCGCGTCAAGAACGAGGTCGCCGGGTTCGCGATCAGCGGCGTGACCTCAGGTGCGTGCGGAGCTGCAGCTCAACTGCTGCTGGGCGAAGTGGCCGCGAAACTCTGAGCCGCGGCCGGCGTCCGGTTCATTCGGTCTCCGCCCCTCACACGGCCATCGCCACGTACTTCGTCTCGAGGTACTCGCCGATTCCCTCGAAGCCGCCCTCGCGGCCAAAGCCTGACTGCTTGACGCCGCCGAAGGGCGCTGCGGGGTTGGAGACGACGCCCTGGTTGAGGCCGACCATGCCTGTCTCGATCCCCTCGCAGACCTTGAAGGCCCGTTCGAGGTTGCGCGTGTAGACGTAGGCGACGAGGCCATACTCGGTCCGGTTGGCCGCCTCGATCGCCTGCTCGTCGCTCGAGAACGTCGCGACCGGGGCAACGGGGCCGAAGATCTCCTCGACCAGCAGCCGTGCCCCGTCGGGGACCGAGGCCAGGACCGTCGGCTCGTAGAAGTAACCGGGGCGGTCGGGCTGTTTGGCGCCGACCAGCACCTCGGCGCCCTTGGAGACGGCATCGCCGACGAGCTCGGCGACCTTCTCGCGCTGGTTGGAGTCGATCAGCGGGCCGACGTCGACGTCGGGCTCCGTGCCGCGGCCGACCTTGAGCTTGCCCATCCGCTCGGCCAGGCGCCGAGCGAACTCGTCCGCCAGAGACTCGTGGACGTGAAAGCGGTTGGCCGCAGTGCAGGCCTCGCCTACGTTACGCATCTTGGCCAGCATCGCCCCCTCGATCGCCGCGTCGAGGTCCGCGTCCTCGAAGACGAGGAAGGGCGCATTGCCCCCCAACTCCATCGAGACCCGAAGGACCTGATCGGCGGACTGTTCGATCAGCCTGCGCCCGACCTCGGTCGAGCCGGTGAAGGAGAGCTTGCGCGCACGGGGGTCCTTCAGCAGTGGTTCGATGACCTCCCCGGAGCGCTTGGCCGTGATCACGTTCAGGACGCCCGGCGGCAGGCCCGCGTCCTGGAGGATCTTCGCCAGGGCCAGCATCGAGAGGGGCGTCTGCTGCGCCGGCTTTACGACCATCGTGCAGCCCGCTGCGATCGCCGGGGCGAGCTTGCGGGTGCCCATCGCCGTGGGGAAGTTCCAGGGCGTCACGAAGATGCAGGGACCGACCGGCTGGCGCATCGTCAGGATGCGGCCCTTGCCGGTTGTGTTGACCATGTAGCGGCCATGGATCCGCACCGCCTCCTCGGAGAACCAGCGGAAGAACTCGGCCGCATAGGCGATCTCCGAGCGCGACTCGGCCACCGACTTGCCCATCTCCAGGGTCATCAGCAGCGCCAGCTCGTCGGTCTGCTCGACGATCGCCTCATAGGCCCGGCGCAGGATCTCGCCGCGCTCGCGCGGGGCCCACGCGGCCCACTCGGCCTGTTTGTCGGCCGCGGCGCCCAGCGCCGCCCTCGCGTCCTCCGGCGTGCCGTCGGCGACCTCGATCAGCGTCTCGCCGGTGGCCGGGTCCTCGACAGCCAGCCGGGCGCCTTCACCGGCCGCCCGCCACTCGCCGTCGATCAACAGATCGCTCGGCACGGCCTCGAGCACCGACCGCTCGCTTGGGGCGGGAGTCATCGTGCAGCCCTCAGGCAGACCGTCTGTGAACCCGAACTCGAAACCATGGGACCTCCCATCCTCGACCGCGACCGTCCGCGCGCCCGTGTGTTCTGGGGGCAGCAGATGGACCTCATCGGCCCAACCTACCACCGGCCCCCGGGCCGACCGGGCCGCTTGCGCGGGGCGCTCGCGGCGATCCTGGCGGTCCTCTGCCTGGGCGCCGGCAGCGCACAGGCCTCGACGCTCGTGATCGAAGGCGCCGGCGACGGGCACGGCGTCGGAATGAGCCAGGAAGGCGCCCTCGGCTACGCCCAGCATGGCTACTCCTACGCCCAGATCCTCGCCCACTACTACACCGGCACGACCCTGGGAGAGGCGCCCGCCAACACCGTCGTGAGGGTTCTCGTCGGCGGCCGCGTCAAGCGCGTCCCGCTGGAACGCTACGTCCGCGGCGTCATCGCCGCCGAGATGCCCGCGAGCTGGCCCGCCGCGGCACTCGAGGCCCAGGCCGTCGCCAGCCGGACCTACGCCCTGACAGCCCACGCGGGCGGGTCGCGCTTCGATGTCTACTCCGACACCCGCTCCCAGGTCTACCGCGGGGTAGCCGCTGAAACGGCTACCACCAACGCGGCCGTCGCCGCGACCGCCGGGCAGATCGTCCTCTACGCCGGCAAGCCCGTCATCACCTACTTCTTCGCCAGCTCCGGCGGGATGACCGAGAACGTCGAGAACGCCTGGCCGGGCGCCGAACCCGAGCCGTGGCTGAAGGGCGTCGCGGACATCTACGACGCCGGCCCCGCGACGAAATGGAAGCTCAGCCTGAGCTTCGCCGCGGCCTCGCGCGAGCTGCGGGGCCTCTTCCGCGGTGCCTTCCGGGGCATCGAAGTTCTCAAGCGCGGCGTATCTCCGCGGATCGTCAGCGCCCGCGTCCTCGGCTCGCGCGGGTCCAGCCTGCTGAGCGGCCCCGAACTTGCCGGGCGCTTCGGGCTCAGCTCGACCTGGGCCTACTTCAGCGTCCGCAACGGGGCCGTCACGGTCCCCGAGCCCGACCGCAGCGGTCAGTCCCGCGGGCAGCTGCCGGCACCCGAAGGCCCCAGCACGGTCGGTGCCCAGGGCGGCGTGCCGGCCACCCCCGGACAGGCCGCATCGGTCGGCGCCAGCGGCGGCACGCAGTCACCCGGCTGAAGACGGGGGCTCCGCGAAGAGCGGGCCGGACTCGCACGGGGGAACCCCCGCCGCCATGAGGGCTAGGCTCTCAAACATCCGTCCACCGTCATCCAAGACGCTCAAGTTTTTCCGCGTGCTGCCGATAGGAGGGTTCATGAGTGCTCGCCGTGCAGTGATCCTGCTCGCGTTCTCGGCCTCGCTGATGGCCCCTGCGAGCTCACTGGGGGCCCACTCCGTGGGCACGCCCGAACAGGTCGCCTGGGTCCGCCGGGCAGCCACCAACTTCGTCAACGACGAGCTCGCCGGCAACGGCGCCGGAGCCTGCGGGATCCTCAACGCTCCGCTGCGGGCCACGGTCGATCACCGCACCTGTCAGCAGCGCTGGGACGCCCGCCTGAGGGGCATCCTCCAAACCGGCGCGGGCGCCCGAGAGCTCCGTGCAGAGCGCCGCGCGATCGCCACGGCGGCGGTCGTCGTCCACGGCGACCACGCCTCGCTGGGCGTCAAGACGCCCCTCTTCAACGGTCCCAACCACTTCCTCTTCACCGAAAACTGCTGGATGCTCGAGGGCTGAGCCGCCGCCCGGCGGTGCCTGGCAGGGCCGCCTGGGCATAGGCTGGCGCGGTGCCCGCGCCGCTGCTGATCGCCGACGTCCCCTGGCTGCTCTACCGCTCCTGGTTCGCCCTGCCCAAATCGATCGCCGACGCGCAGGGCCGGCCGGTCAACGCACTGCTGGGCACCGTCAATGCTCTGCTCGGCGCGCTCGAGCCCTCCCCCTTCACCGCCGCGCCCCGTGCCCTGGCGGCCTGCATGGGCGCCGAGGAGGCCGCCTACCGGGTCGCCCTCTACCCCGCCTACCACGCCCACCGCGAGTCGATGCCCGAGGAGCTGCGCCGCCAGTGGGAGCTCGCTCCCGAGCTGCTCGAGGGGCTCGGCTGGACATATGCCACCGACGAGGAGCTCGAGGCCGACGACGTGATGTTCTCCTTCGCCGCCGCGGAGCAGGCGGCGGGCGGGCAGGCGCTGCTGCTGACGGGCGACCGCGACCTCTACGGTGCCGTCGGTGAGCAGGTCTCCGTCGTCGAGCTCGCCAAGGGCGCCGTCAGCGGGCTGATCGGGGTCGAGGGGGTCCGCGAGCGCTACGGCGTCGAGCCGCGGCAGGTCCCCGACTTCATCGCTCTGCGCGGCGACCCCTCCGACGGCCTGCCCGGCGCGCCCGGCGTCGGCGCCAAGACGGCCGCGGAACTGCTCGATGCCCACGGAACCCTCGAGGCGGTCATCGCCGCCGCCGGAGCGGTGGCCCGCGGCGCCGTCCCGGCGGGCAGGCCGCTCACCACGCGGATCGCGGCGGCCGTCGCGGAGAACGCGGCCCAGCTCGAGGACTTCAAGCGGATCGCGACGCTCCAGAGCGTCCCCGTCGAGCTCCCCGGCGAGCAGCCGACCGATCACGCGCGCGGCGCCGAGGTCGCCGAGCGCCTCGGCATGCGCCGCCTGGCCGAGCGCCTGGCGCAGCTGGCTAAGGGGTGAACTTGACGCTGATCACGTCGCCGTCGCCCATCACGTAGTCACGGCCCTCCAGTCGCAGCGTGCCGCGGTCGCGGGCGCCCGCGTAGCCGCCCGCCTCGACGAGCTCGCGCCAGCCGATCACCTCGGCCCGGACGAAGCCCTTCTGGATGTCCGTGTGGATCTGGCCCGCCGCATGCCAGACCGAGAGCCCCCGCTTCAGGTGCCAGGACTGCGCCGGCTTGGCCTCCCCGGCGGTGAAGAAGACGAGCAGCTCGAGCAGCCCGAAGGCCTCGGAGACGACCCGCTCCAGCGGCGTCTGTGCGACCGGGCCCTCCGCCGGAGCGGACATCAGCTCGGCCCGCATCGCGGCCGCTTCCTCGTCGTCGAGCTCGGAGAGCTCGGACTCGATCCGCGATGAGACCGCCACCGCCCTGGCCCCCTGGGCGGCGGCATGCGCGGCGATTGCGGCCGGGACGACATCCGAGCCCTCGTCGACATTGGCCACGAACAGGACCGGCTTGGCGGTCAGCGCACCCAGCTCGCGGGCCGCATGTGGCGCCTCCTCGGGCACCGGCACGCCGCGCACCGGCCGGCCCGCCTGAAGCTCAGCGATCACCGCCGTCAGCCAGGCCTCTTCGGCGATCGCCACGCGGTCGCCGCCGCGGGCCTGTTTGCCGACTTTGTCGATCCGTCGCTCGGCCGTCTCGAGGTCCGCCAGGACCAGCTCGGTCTCGATCGTCTCGATGTCCGCAATCGGGTCGACCCGGCCCTCGGGGTGGATCACGTTCTCGTCGCCGTGGGCTCTGACGACGTGGACCAGCGCATCCGTCTCGCGGATGTTGGCCAGGAACCGGTTGCCCAGGCCCTCGCCTTTGTGGGCCCCCGCCACGAGGCCCGCGATGTCATGGAAGTCGATCGTGTCCCAGACGATCTCCGAGGAGCGGACCGTCGCCGCGACCTCCTCCAGGCGACGGTCGTGGACGGGGACGACCGCGACGTTCGGCTCGATCGTCGTGAACGGGTAGTTGGCCGCCTCGGCGCCCGCTTTGGTCAGGGCGTTGAACAGCGAGGACTTGCCCGCGTTGGGCATCCCCACGATCCCGATCCGCGTGCTCATGCGGGCGCCTGCCCGGCCGGGGGCACCGGGCGGCTCACGAGCGCGGCGACCGCCGTGCCCAGCAGCGCCCCGGCGATGATGTCCGTCGGGTGATGGACGCCCAGGTACAGGCGCGAGTAGGCCAGCGCCGAGGCCAGGCCGTAGAGCGCCGGCGCGGGCACGCCCAGGCGGCTGTAGGCGAGCGCCCCCGCGAAGCCCGTGGCCGTGTGGGCGCTCGGGAAGCCCAGGCCGGTCGTGGTGCCCGTCAGCGGCGCCAGCCCGGGCAGGTCCGGGCGCGGGCGGCGGACGAGCAGCTTGATCGTCGTGTTGGCGACGTAGGTCGCGCCGATCGCCCGCCGGGCACGGCTCCACTCGTGCCGGCGCCCGGGCTGGGCGAGCCCTCCGGCGAGGCCGATCACCA
>Ga0181528_10000919_pt1 | contig 19063 bp, 14 predicted proteins | sample PEATcosm2014_Bin_47_FD_119742 | JGI IMG/M metagenome (GOLD analysis project Ga0181528, IMG submission 119742) | Peatland microbial communities from MTU Mesocosm Facility, Houghton, MI, USA - PEATcosm2014_Bin10_10_metaG | ecosystem: Environmental > Terrestrial > Soil > Wetlands > Peat | place...
CGGCGGCGAATTCCGACGAGGCCCAATCCCGCGACTCCGCCGTTCTTTTCGACGATCTCATAGGCGAGTCGCACCATTGTCCGTTCGATTTCCGATGCAGACATCAATTGAGCCTTCTGACGAAGGCCTGTCTTCCGGGAAGGGGTCTTTGCTGTCATGAAAAGTTGTGCCTCGAGGCATGAGAGCCGGCTACTCAATGTAGCCAAGGCGCATACGCAGGTCAAGCGCGGGCTATCGGAGGAATCGGCTATTGTGCGTCGGATTTTGATTCCACGGAATCCATGATCAATCCGAAAGAGCCGGGTTCGGGACACTCCGTTCGGATCATCCGCGCTAGTGGGGGATTGCCTTCGCGCACCGAGAGGAGATCAACTGTGGCGGAACTTTGACTGGCCGATTGGCTCGGCACGATTCCGACCCCTTGGTTTCTGCCAAGCGCTTTCGCTCGGTAAAGAGCTGCATCGGCGAGCGCAATACACTCCTCCGCGCACAACGATTCGTAGGATGCTCGGCACCATGGATACGCAGCCCAACCGACTGAGCACGTCTTCTTCACCGAAATCCCGTGACCGAGATCGAACGGCTCGCATGACATCACGTCCAGAACGCGGCTGCAAAATGCCGGGGTCCCCGAAGGATCAGTCGAACGGCTCATGATCAGGAACTCCTCCCCGCCCCAGCGAACCAGCACATCCGACTTGCGGACCACGGTCGAAAGCCGCTGCGCTACCAGTTGCAAGAGCCGATCACCGGCCGGATGCCCGTGGACATCATTGACCTGCTTGAAAAAGTCCACATCGACCATGATGAACACCAGATCGCGATGATCCATCTTCCGGATTTCCGTGCCGTTCGCGCGTTGGTAGTTTCGCAGGACCTGTCCTGCTTCCGATGTCAAAATCTCTTCGAGATAGCGGCGGTTCCAGATACCGGTGAGCACATCGGTGAAAGAGATCTCCTGCAGCTCCATGTTCTTCCTCTGCAGCTCCAGGCTGTGCCAACGCAATGAATGTTCCTTGTTCTCCAATTCATCTTTCAGCCGGCACATCTCGTCGAGGTTGTGCCGCGATGATCGCAAGAGGCTGAGCAGTTCCTGATCCAGCAGATGTTGCTTGAAAAATACGAGCACTCCCATTGCGAGCATTACTGCGACCGTCAGAAACAGGCGGTACTTACGAACTCGTTGCGGAGCATCCCCGCCAAACTGTGCCCACGCGACCATCAACGGAGTGACGAACACGGCCACCATCGCGAGCCGCGCCTTCCAAATTCCGAATCCACGAACTGGCAACTCTGCGACAGGGCGCTGCTCCTCGGCATCTCGCGCCAGGAATCCAATCCTCACAAACCACGCCATTGCCGCCACCAGCGGCACATCGAACAGGCTCCCCGTATAGTACAAATGCAAATCGATGGCTTCGCTGGCCATCAAGGAAGCCACGCAGTAGAGCAAGGTCGCCGCAAAAAGATGAAAATAGATACGCCGCCATGCTCCCTGGCTTCGGCGCCACACAAGCAGCAGACCTCCCGCCAGCACGAGTTCTTCGCTGACATAAAGAAGATCGAAGCTGCGTCCGTACACCGCTTCCGACGGATGGACGTACTGCCACGGAATCACCACAAACAGATAGAGGAAGAGCCACCACGCCAGCAGTAGTGCGAAGTCGAGTGTCCCGGCGCGAATTGTTCGATCGTCCTGTTGCAAGTGCGGCTGCATTGCAACCGCAGCCATCATGGGAACAATATGCAGGAACAGGATGACGTCGCCGACGAACGGGTTGGGGGCCTCATGCCGCAGGTAGACTTCGATGTACGTCCACATGATCTGCGACGTCAGCCACATGGACAGCCCCAAGCCCATCAAGGCCCAGAAGATCCGCGACTTCCGGGAGACGATCCGAATGTTGTAAAGAAACGCGACCGTCGCGCACAGGAGGACAACGTTTTGCAGGATGTCGCCGAATGCGGTGAGCGCGAAACTACGAGCAGCGAAAACCGAGAGCGCCGCGTGGACGCACACAACGGCACAAATCCCCACCAGCCACTTCCGGCCGTTCTGGAACGGAGCACTCCCCACGGTTCCGATTCTATTTGTACACAGATACAACTCAGGTATTACGGAAGTAATCGGATGCCAAGGGACGAAAGTAGAATGACATCGTTAGGAAATAGCCGCCGTAAAGCGCTGCGCGAACCGATACACATCCCGGAAGGTGTTGTAGAGCGGGACTGGGGCCACACGGAAAGTGTCAGGCTCGCGCCAATCCCCGATGATTCCTTCAGCCGCAAATTTCTCGCAGAAAGCGCGCCCATGCTGTCGCAACCGTAGCGAAAGTTGGGCGCCCCTTCGATTTTTATCTCTCGGGGTGACGATGGAGAATTTGTTCGATGCCCCATCGCGCAAGAGAAATTCCATATAGCTCGTCAGCATCACGCTCTTCGCCCGTAAGCGATCCATTCCTGCCTCGGCGAAAATCTCCATCGAAGCTCGCAACGGAGCCAGAGCCAGGATCGGAGGATTGCTCAGCTGCCAGCCCTCCGCTCCCGCCATCGGACGAAACTCCGGCTCCATCTGAAATCGAACTTTTTCCTCGTGACCCCACCATCCAGAATAGCGCGGCAAGTCTGACGACTGGGCATGACGTTCGTGGACAAAGCATCCCGCGACACACCCAGGGCCTCCGTTTAAGTATTTATAACTGCACCAAACGGCAAAATCCGGCCCCCAGTCGTGCAACTCCAAAGGAATATTCCCAGCGGCGTGCGCGAGGTCAAAGGCTACCACGCAACCGTTGCGATGTCCGGCGCGTGTAATTTCCGCCATGTCAAAAGCTTGCCCGGTCGAGTAGTTGACTCCGCCGAGCATGATCAGCGCGATCGACTTTCCCTCGCGCTCGATCAATTCAACAATCTCTTCTTCCCGCAAACACGATTCCTCTTCGCGCGGCGTCAATTCGATGAGCGAAGCCTCTGGGTCAAATCCGTGGAAGCGTAGCTGCGACTTCACCGCGTACTGATCCGACGGAAAAGCCCCACGCTCGATCAGGATCTTGTGCCGCTGTGCCGTCGGCCGGTAGAAAGAGGCCATCATCAGATGAATGTTCACTGTCAGTGAATTCATCACGACGACTTCTGTAGGCCGTGCTCCGACAAGTGCGGCGGTCTGCTCCGTGAGCAAACGGTGATAAGGCATCCAAGGATTCTTCGCGTGGAAGTGGCCTTCCACGCCCAAGTCCGCCCAGTCACGCAATTCCTGTTCGAGAAAGTCACGTGCGCTCTTGGGCTGTAAGCCCAGAGAATGCCCGCACAGGTAAATACATTCCTCGCCGTTCCGTGTCTTGGGGATGCAGAATTGCTGGCGAAAATGTGCGATTGGATCGCTCCGATCCATCGCAACTGCGAATTCCTCGCCGAGTTCAAGACGGGGGATGCTCAATTTAACTCCAAAGGAGTAAGGTCGCTGCAAACCAGACGATCGGCCAAATTCCAATCGAGATCTTCGACCCTCTGTATCCGATCACAGAGCTTCTCCAACATCCGTTCCTGCAGTTGCCCGCGGCGCAGCGCCGTCGCATAAGGAACACGATGAAAGGTCACCATCGCGTACTTGGGCACAAAAACCCCCGGATACTTCGCCTCTAGAGCCAACTCAACTTTCTTGCGCAAGAGGAATCGTGGGTCTGCCACTCGATCCCTCATCTCTACGAAATTCTCGACAGCCATGTCTGCAATTGCGTCCGTATTTCCTTTTCGTACGTGCTCAAACTCCTGAAATACTTTCGTCCAATCGGCGCCATGCCGGTCCAGCAACTCCAGAAAGACCGTGCAATCCTCGAATCCGCAATTGATCCCCTGCCCAAAGAACGGAACGATGGCGTGCGCAGCATCGCCGAGCAGAAGGAACCGGCCTTCTACATGCCACGGTGAACACTTGATCGTTACCATCGAACCGGTGGGATTGGCGAAGAAATTCGCCGCCAAATCTGGCATAAGCACGGCCGCGTCAGGAAACTTCTTTTCGAAGAACGCAATCACCGCGGCTTCCGTAGTCAGCTCCTCAAAGCTATCGACTCCTTCAAAGGGAAGGAACAGGATGCAGGCAAATGTACCGTCCACGTTGGGCAGCGCAATCAACATATAGTTGCCGCGCGGCCAAATGTGAAGGGCGTTTATTTCCAGAAGATGTTTGCCGCCTGGTCCCGTAGGGATGGTCAGTTCTCTATAGCCATAGTCGAGATACTCCTGAGCGAAATTGAAACGATTTCGCTTCAGCATCTCGCCTCGAATCGCAGAAGCGGACCCATCGCAGCCGATCACAACGCCGGATTCGACAACTCGCTTTTCACCGTTCTCTTCATCACGAACTTGAAGGGTCTCGGATTTCGGGTCGATACCAGTGCATCGCCTTTGAAAATGAATCTTCACCCCTTGCGACTCGGCAGCGTTCATTAACGCGATATTCAATTCCGCGCGTGAAATTGAATTGATCACCTCGGAATCGTCTTTGCCATACCGCTGGAACGTTAGCGCGGAATCGACCGAGTGCATCATCCGGCCTTTCATCGGGACGATGATCTTCTGCATGTCGCTCCACAACCCGGCTTCCTTCAGGGTATGAATGCCGCGGGTCGACAAGGCCAAGTTGATCGAGCGACCCGCACTCACATTGACGCGCCGCATATCCGGGCGCCGTTCATACATCTCGACCGTGAAGCCGCGCTTCACCAGCTCAAGCCCCAACAATGGGCCATTAAGTCCGGCGCCGATCAACGTAATCGTCTGCGATTTCTGATTCATGGACCGGAATGCGAGCCAACGAGAGCTTCCGACAGGTGTTATTCCGTCAAGAGAGTTCGGGCTTCCCAGAGTTCGGGAAAGAATTTCTTGCCGAGCGTGAGCTTCAGGTACGAAGATCCTGGACTTCCGCCCGTTCCCATCCGAGCGCCAATCACGCGTTCAACTAGTTGAATGTGGCGCAATCTCCAACTGACCACCAACTCGTCGAATTCAGTCAGTCGTTCGCAAACATCAATCCAGTGACGATTGCTGTGCTCGTCCTGATACAGGGCGAGCACGGCCCGGGCCCTTGCCTCGAATCCTTGTTGCTCAGTCGCGCTGGCGTCAACGTGAAGCTTGCCGATTGCGCGCAAGGCGCCGAAGAAAACATCCCGCAAGGAAGGCTCCCTCAGCCTGCGCTCGAGTTGCGCATGAGCTTCTGGAGTCGGCTTGTGATAGCGCAGCATCTTTTCGTCTTTCAGGCCACACAGGAATTCCAGTTCACGAAACTGTTCCGATTGAAATCCGCTGGCGGGCTCAAGTTTTCCACGAAATGCTAGAAAATGAGTCGGAAGCATTGTCTCAAGAATAGTGAACTGCTCGACAAGGACGCGCGTGATTTCTGTGCAACGGCGCAGCAGGCGTGCCGCCTCGTAGACTTCATCCTGCGATTGCGAACTCGCACCGGCAGCGCGGAGATTTCGGACTACCGCATCTAGGTCATGCAGCAATTCCTTGAACCACAATTCGTAAGTCTGGTGAACAATGATGAACAACAGCTCATCATGGTGTTGAGGTGAAGATTGAGGATGTTGCAGTTCGAGCAATTCAGGAACCTTCAGATAAGAACTGTAGGTGAGCTGATTGCCTTGCGGGACGATCGGTCCTGCCGCACTCTGCGATATCGGTTCAGGATTCGTTTCTTTAAGATTTAGAAAGTTCTCCGCATTTCGTCCCAGCATCTGCTCTTTGGCGTCGGCAGACAAGTGGCTGGTGCGAATCAATGACCCCACTCTTTGTTCGCCAAGTGGAAATGGATAATCCGAACCCAGCATCACTTGTTCCGCACCCATCGTCTCAACGAGAAAATTCAGAGCGCGTGGATCGAACACGGCTGAGTCCACGGAGAAGCGGTTCACGTATTGGCTCGGTGGCAATTCGCAGAAACCATGCGCTACAGGATGATGTTGCCAGGCGTTTTCTAGTCGTCCTAGCAAAAACGCAAAGCTTCCTCCGCCGTGCGCGAAGCAGATCCGCAACGTCCTCGGTAGTTTCTCGAAGGCCCCACTCAGAATCATCGCGACAATTCCCAATTGCGTCTCGGCAGGCATGCCGACCGTCCACGGCATCATGTATTTCGGCATGCGTGACTGCCCGAACATGTCCCAGGGGTGAACGAGTACGGCTGCTCCTTCATCAGCACAGTGATGCAGAAAGGTGAGGATGCCCGGGTCGTCCAGATTCTTTTCGCCAACATGATTTCCAATCTGCACGCCTAGATGCCCCGCTCTCATGCACCGGCTCAGCTCTTTGCACGCCGCATCGGGGTCTTGCAGAGGAACCTGGCATAACGCTCTTAGTCGGCCTTCACCCTGAGCGCAAAGTTCCACCGCAGCGTCGTTAAACAAGCGCGCACAGTCGAGCGCGTGCTCAATCGGACGATCATATGCAAATAACACCGGCGTCGCCGAAATCACCTGGACGTCGACGCGGTCCCGGTCCATCTCTTGCAGCCGCACCTCTGGATCCCAACACGCAGAATAGATATGGCGAAAGAACTTATCGCCCACCATGATGTCGGCCTTCCCTGGTTCGGTGTGTTTGATCCAGGGCCAATTGGGCGTGCCAAACCGTGCCGCGAGATCAGGCCACGTTCGCGGGAAGAAATGGCTATGAATATCGATGACTGGCATCTTATTGTTTGCCCGGATGAACCGTTCCGCAGTGCTTACACTTGCGCAGACTCTCGTTGCCGTAAAACTGTTCGAACAACGGCGGCAAATCTCGGACGATGCTCTTTAGTCTCACCTCTGCGCGATGGACCAACTGATGGCAGTTCTGGCAGTACCATTCAAAGGCATCGACTGCACCCTCGGGTCTCGGCATCTCAACGACCACACCGATGCTTCCAGCTTGCCTCTGCGGCGAATGCCGCATGTGTTTCGGCAGTAGAAAAATCTCTCCCTCTTTAATCGGGACTTCCAGTGGAGGCTTGCCCGGCGTCTCCATCAGCCTGAGAAAAATGTCCCCCTTCAACTGATAAAAGAATTCTTCCGTCGGATCATCGTGATAATCGCGCCGCTGGTTTGGGCCGCCAACCACGGTTACCATCATCTCGCCGTCTTCCCACACCTGCGCGTTGCCCACCGGCGGCTTGAACTTCTCCTTGTTCTCTTCGATCCAGCGCTGAAAGTTAAATGCCTTCAACTCCTTGATGGATGGCATGGTGACTCCTATTTCTCCGGCTTGTACGCGACGGCACGTATTTCGATCAGCAAGTGCGGATGCGGCAACTGGTGCACAGCGACGGTAGTTCGAGCGGGCCCATCGTGATCAAAGTATTTTCCGTAGATTTCGTTGTACCCCGCGAAATCGTTCATGCTCACCAGATAAGTTGTCACCTCGACCACGTTCTCGAGACTCGCGTCTGATGATCGCAGAATGTCGCGAATATTATCGATCACTGCGGCCGTTTGCACGCGAATGTCGAGGTGAATCGTTCCCGACTCGTCCGAGTCTGCCCCAGCAATACTGTTATCTGCGCGGCGCGCGCTTGTACCCGAAACAATCAGGAAATCTCCCGCCCGCTTGATGTGCGGATACTTGCCGCGCGGTGTCGCCTTTCCTTCTACTATTTTTGCTTCTGTTTTCCCCATCTCGCGATTCCGCGCCAGGCAACAGCTCACAGTCGAATGCAGATATTGTTCAGCTCTGAATAAAAATTCAGCGAATGCATGCCGCCCTCTCGACCGATCCCAGAAAGTCCGGCGCCTCCGAATGGCGTCCGCAGATCCCGCAGAAACCAGCAATTGACCCAGGTGATGCCCACATTCATCTGCTGCGCAACGCGGTGACCTCTCTTCAAATTCGTCGTCCAGATCGAGGCAGCCAGACCGTACTTGGTATCATTCGCCATTTTCACGGCTTCTTCTTCCGTGTCGAACGGCGCGACGTGGCACACTGGGCCGAAGATTTCTTCCTTCACGCACCGCGCGGATTCCTGGAGTCCAGTATAGATGGTCGGTTGCACGTAGAAACCTTGATCAAGAGAGTTGCCGAAGCGAGGAACGCCTCCTCCCGTAATCACGATAGCGCCTTCGTCTCGCGCTAACCGGTAATACGACAGCACTTTCTCACGATGCTTCGCCGAAATCAGCGGTCCCGCGTCGGTAGCTGGATCCAGAGGAGAGCCCAGTCGCACACTCTCGGCCTTCTGTTTCAGAGCTTCAACAAACCGATCAAAAATCGAGCGTTGCACATACACTCGCTCCGCGCAGAGACACACCTGCCCCGTATTTAGAAACGCAGCTTCGCTGATCCCGGTTACCGCTGCTTCGAAGTCACAATCTTCAAAAACGATCGCGGCATTCTTGCCACCCAACTCAAACGAAACGGGCTTCACTGATGCGGCAACGGTCTTCATAATCGCGGCGCCCGTTTGCGATTCTCCGGTGAACGTCACTGCATTCACGTCCGGATGTTGCGTGAGGAATTCGCCTGCTGACTTCGGACCAAACCCGTGCACCACGTTGTAGACCCCATCCGGAATCCCTGCCTGCTGCATCGCTTCCGCAAGTAGTGTCGCAGTTGCTGGAGTCTCTTCCGACGGTTTCACCACAACGGCGTTTCCACACGCCAGCGCGGGCGCGACTTTCCAGGTGAGCAGGAGCAGGGGAAGATTCCATGGCGTAATGATTCCCACCACGCCCAGCGGCTTGCGCACTGCATAATTGAGAGCGCTCTTCCCATCCGGTGTTTCTGTCTGAAACGATTCCAGCCCCGCAGTCTTGATCATGTCGGCGAAGACGCGGAAGTTGGCGGCCGCGCGAGGAACGTCCAACCTCGACGCGAGTGATATCGGCTTTCCCGTGTCAGCGACTTCGGCGGCTACAAAAGTATCGAAACGCGCCTCAATCACTTCGGCAATCTTGTACAGCCGTGCCGCGCGTTCTTGGGCACCAAGATGTCCCCATTCTCCGCGCAGCGATTTACGCGCCGCCTGCACAGCAGCATCGACCAGACTCGAGTCGGCCTCAGTGACCTGAGCGATGATGTTGCCTTCGGCGGGATTCACATCGGCGAACTCGCGTCCGCTTCCCACGAGCTTCCCATCGATGTAGTTCTGGATGACCTTCACTTCGCTGTGCGCCCCAGAAAAACTAACTGCCTGCCTCAAGATACTTACGGATTGCTCAATGAATTCGCTCTTTCAAATATCTTTGTAGTGCGTCCTTCCATCCCGACATTTCTATGCCGTAGCGCCGCAAGCTCGCTGGGGACAAAACCGAGTACGCAGGGCGCGGGGCTGGGCGAGCCATCTGCTGGCTGCTCACCGGCCGGACCTCAGTCGATAGACCCGCATCCTTCACAATCTGCTGCGCGAATTCAAACCACGAGCATTCACCAACATTAGTGACATGTACAATTCCGGTTGCGTTCTGGCGGCAGAGATCGATGATCACCTTGGCGAGATCTGCCGCATAAGTGGGACCACCCCGCTGGTCATTCACCACGTCCAAGTTCGGCCGATCCGCCGCCAGTTTCAGAATCGTGTCCGGAAAGCACTTCCCTCCCACTCCGAACAGCCACGACGTCCGCACGATGCAGCAGTCCGGCAAAGTTTCGAGCAATCGCACTTCAGCCTCTGCCTTGGATCGCCCATATACACTCTGTGGATTCCGCTGCGACTCCGCTTCATAGGGAGTCGTGCGCTTTCCATCAAATACATAATCGGAACTTAGAAACATTACCTTGGATCCTGCGGCCTTCGCCGCCGCCGCGACATTCATCGCACCATCCCGATTCACACCAAACGCCCTTTCGGGATTGCTCTCACAGCCGTCGACGTCGGTGTAGGCTGCGGACAGCACAATCCAATCCGGCTGACTCTCTTCGACTGACGCCCGCACTCGCGCCGCATCACGAATGTCCACATCGCGTGAGGCAAGTCCCACCACCTCGTCGCCACTCCATTCGCGCATGAGAGCCTTTCCTAAAAGGCCCGTTGCGCCGAAAATCATAGCTTTCATTGGATAAGCTTTCCGAAGCTATTCGAAGGTCTCGGCATCTCTGAGTGAGACGCCGCGTTGATCTTTCGCGGACACGACGGGTTGACCGTCCAATTCCCATTGAATCTTCAGGTCTGGGTCGTTCCACGCCAAAGTGCGCTCAAACTCGGGCGCATAATAGTCGGTCGCTTTATACAGCACGTGCGCAGTGTCGGAAGTGACACGAAACCCATGTGCAAATCCCCGCGGAATCCACATCATCCTTTTGTTCGCGCCAGACAAACGCGCAGCTTCCCACTTACCAAAGGTGGGAGAACTCCGCCGCAGATCCACAGCCACGTCGAGGATCTCTCCATCCGCCACACGCACCAGTTTGCCTTGTGCGTGCCGGATCTGGTAGTGCAGTCCGCGCAGCACGTTCCTCGACGAAAAAGAGTGGTTGTCTTGCACGAATCTTTCCTTGATCCCCGCTTCCGCGAAAATCTTTTCGTTGTAGCTCTCCAGAAAGAATCCTCGTTCGTCGCCAAATACTCGTGGCTCCAAAACCATTACTTCTGGCATAGATGTTGAGATTTTCTTTATTGCGTCCATAGCAGGCGGGCGTCATGGCCCGCGCTCAGAATACCCTTTCCCGTAACAATTGCAGCAAGTACATCCCGTAGCTGCTGTTCTTCATGGCACTTGCAATCTGCTCGACTTGCTGCGCGGTAATGTATCCCGATCGATAAGCAATTTCCTCCGGGCATGCCACCATCAGCCCTTGCCGTTTTTCGATCGCTTGAATATAGAGCGCGGCCTCCATCAAGGACTCGTGGGTCCCGGTGTCGAGCCACGCCATTCCGCGCCCCATGACGACAACTTCCAGTTGCTCCTTCTTCAGATAGGTCTGGTTCACGTCGGTGATTTCCAATTCTCCGCGCGCGCTCGGCTTCAGCGACTTCGTAATCTCAACGACCTGGCTGTCGTAAAAATACAATCCCGTCACGGCGTATCGCGACTTCGGCTGCTTTGGCTTCTCCTCAATACTTAAAGCTCGCCCGCTGGCATCGAATTCGACCACCCCATACCTCTCCGGATCGTGCACCGGATAAGCAAATACTCTTGCTCCTCGCACTTTTTCAGCTGCCTCTCTCAGGTCTTTCGCAAGATCATGCCCGTAAAAAATATTGTCGCCGAGCACCAGCGCGCAGGGGCCTCCCCCGATAAACTCTTCGCCGAGAAGGAATGCTTGTGCGATCCCTTCTGGCCGGGCTTGCGCACGATACTGGAGTTGAATTCCGTACTGGCTGCCGTCTCGCAGCAGCATCTGGAATTTCGGCAAATCCTCTGGCGTCGAGATAATCAGAATTTCACGGATTCCCGCCAGCATCAGCGTGCTCAGCGGGTAATAAATCATCGGCTTGTTGTACACGGGAAGCAGGCTCTTCCCCATCGCCTGCGTCACAGGATAAAGTCGCGTACCCGATCCTCCTGCCAGAATGATGCCTTTATAACGCGTGCTTTCGTTCATGATTGAGTCAATTGTCCGTGATCTCTGAGATGTTCGCAGCTAGCCGGAATAGTGCGTCGCAATCCATTGGCGATAGCTTCCGCTCGTCACGTCGTGAACCCATACTTGATTTTCCAGATACCAACGCACCGTCTTTCGGAGTCCGCTATCAAAAGTCTCTTTCGGCTTCCATCCTAGTTCGCGCTCGATCTTGCGCGCGTCGATGGCATAGCGCCGGTCGTGACCCGGACGATCCTTCACAAACGTCACCAATTCCCGCCGCAAAATCCCCGGACGGGGCGACATCTCGTCGACGAGATCACATACTGCCTGCACGATTTCGATGTTCGGCTTCTCATTCCAGCCACCTATGTTATACGTCTCCCCCACACGCCCATGTTGCAGCACTGTCCCGATCGCCTCACAGTGATCTTCCACGTAAAGCCAGTCCCGGACGTTTTTCCCGTCTCCGTAGACCGGCAGAGGCTTTCCCTCGAGGGCATTCAGGATCATCAGGGGAATCAGTTTCTCCGGAAACTGGAAGCGCCCGTAATTATTGGAACAATTCGTTGTCAGAGTCGGCAGCCCATAGGTGTGGTGATAGGCGCGCACCAGGTGGTCCGATGCAGCCTTCGAGGCGGCGTAAGGACTGTTCGGGGCATAAGGAGTTGACTCGCTGAATGGCGCGTCCTCTCCACCGAGCGAGCCATACACCTCATCGGTCGACACGTGAAGAAAACGGAACCGCTTTCGCGCTTCGGCTCCGAGGCCATTCCAATATTCACGAACCTCTTCGAGTAGCGCAAAGGTTCCGTCGATATTAGTCCGAATAAACGCCTCGGGGCCACGGATCGACCGGTCGACATGGCTCTCCGCCGCAAAGTGGACGACTGCACGGGGCTGATGCTTCCGCAGCAAACTCCGCACCAGCTCGCCATCGGCAATGTCGCCCTGCGCAAATTCATACCGATGGTTGTCGACGATACTGTCCAGATTGTGCAGATTGCCTGCATACGTCAGTTTGTCTAGATTAACGATTGAAGTCTGTTCCGCCCCTAATTGCTGCAGAACAAAGTTTGAACCAATGAAGCCGGCGCCGCCCGTGACCAGTATCCGATCCTGCATGGGAAAAATAGCCGCTCCTCGGCGCTTGACGTCGCCGCTCACAAGAAACGAGTCGAACTTGAATTGTAATAAAAAAGGACGGGGTTGGCCCGTCCCTGTCTAGCTTCGTGATATTCCTTCGCTGGTCTCCTAACCGGCAGTCGCGGTAGTCGCTCCGGCTCACTGCATCAGTCCATTCGGTCGCCTGAAGGAGACATTGGCTTTAATTATCCCGCTCGGCGTTCCATCATCTCTGCTTGTTCAGCAGTTTGCGTGGTTGCGCTAACCTTCTTTAGCGCCGCGTCGGAGACTTCCCAGCCGAGCACTCTGAAATAAGTGGTTTCGATCTCTCTGGCAATGGTCTGCCACCGATATTCGTCTTCGATCCTCTTCCGTGCGGCTCTCCCAGCCGCTTCCCGCAGGGCCGGATTGGCAATCAGGAAGCGTAGACGGTCCGCGAGGTCCGCGGCATTTCCGCGCTGAAAGGTGAAGCCGGCTCCGTCGACGACTTCCCGGTTCTCCGGCACATCGCTGGTCAGAACGCAAAGACCTGCTCCCATTGCATCGAGCAAGGCCAGAGACAGGCCTTCCATCTCCGATGGCAGCACAAAAATCATGGAATTGGTGAGCAATTCATCGAGCGTCTCTCCGGAAACCCAATTGAGCATGCGGATCTTTTCATTCGCATGCGTCCGTAACTCGCGACTGTAATCGTCGCAATAGCTGGATGCGCCGGCCATTACAAGTTTTACATCGGTTTTTACCTGCTCGAATGCCTCCACCAGATAATGGCAGCCTTTTTCCGGCGAAAACCGCCCCAGAAACAGGACGTACTTTCCCGGCTCCAATTCCCACTCCAAGATTTTCCTCGGGGCTCTCCGTTCGCGAAGCACTCCGCCATTCGGAACATAGAAGCTGTCGACGCCATGCATCTCCCGATATCGCTCCTGTAATACTCGCGAGACAACCATCGTTGCGCTTGGCAGCCGGGCCGAAGCGTGCTCTCCTAATCTGAGAACGGTTGAGGCCAACCTTCCCCACTTCCCCCTCTGCCAATCAAGTCCCTGCACGGTGACAACAGTCTTGGTACCAAATATCCGGGGGATAAAAGAGAATAGCGCCGGTCCGAGCGCATGAAAGTGGATCAAGTCATAGCGTCGCGTGAGAGCATCCAGCGTGCTCAGTGCCGTGTGAGCCACTGTTTCCAGATGCTTTGTACGAATCGTCGGCAGACGCACCAGTCGCATCCCATTATGATCCGCCAGCGCGGGAGTGAAATAGTTGCGGCAATAGACGGTGACTTCGTGTCCCATCCCGACTAGTCTCTTCCCCACTTCTTCGTAATAGGCTTCAATGCCACTGTATTTCGAGACCACGCCCCGTCCGCCGATGAAAGCGACTCGTAGCCTCGGGCGAGTGGCAGCTGGATTTCGCAATGGGTGAGCGGCACGCCCGGGAAGTTTTGCCCACGATAATTTTCCTTTCGAAGACGACCCGGCCCGAACTTTCCTTCGCGCAGCTAACTCTTCGTAGAGACTCAGCAGTTTCTGATAGTGACTCTCGGGAGAATGATGCTGAAGCACCCACTCCCTGCCTGCGTTCCCCATCTGTTGCGCAAAATCTGGTTTTGAAGCCAGCTCTCGAATGGCTTCCGCCAGTCGATCCACATCGCCGCATGGGTACAAGATGCCGGTCATTCCCTGATGGACCAACTCCCGGCGCGACCCCCGATCGGACGCCACGACAGCGCGCCCTTGCGCGTACGATTCCAGAATCGTCTTGCCCAGTGTCTCGTAGGCATGCGACGGCATCACCGTGAATCTGGAGCGTCCGATCAAAGAATCCCGCTCCTCCGGTCCAACCTGCCCTACAAACTCCACATTTGCCAACGGCAGCGCGCTCGCCAAGCGTTCCAATTCCTTTCTCTGCGGACCATCTCCCGCAATCACAAGACGCACATCAGGAACTCGCTGCATCGCCCGCAACAAATCGTCAAGCCCTTTTTCCACCGACAGTCTGCCGACGTAGAGGATCGAACCTCGGCTATAAGCGTCCTGGTCCCCGAGCTCTCGGACCTGCTGAAAATGCGGCAACACTTCGAACTGCGTCCCATCCCATCCATGCTCCACAAATTTGTCACGCACGAATTGGCTCGGGGCGAGGAACAAATTCACGCACTTCCGATAACTCCCCAGCCATCGTTGCGCGTATGCTTCCATGGTCAAGGCCGTTCGCGCACTCCATCCCGGATAACATTTCGCCCCGAGCGCATGCCAGAAGGCTCCGCCCTTGCAGGCCTCGCACGCCTCCCCGCGCGAGACGAGGTTGTAGCTCGGACACAGCAGCTTGAAGTCGTTCACGTGATAAACCACCGGCACGCCCTGTGCTTTCAATTCCCACAGAATTGACGGCGAGAGGTGGTGGTAAATGTTGCGCACATGGGAGACATCTGGCCGAAAATCCTGGATCATCGCCCGAATTCTTCGCCGCGCTTCGGTTGAGTAGACCGCGTGCGCTGTACGCCTCGCCTTCTCTCCCCATCCAGACTGCTCCTTAAAGTCGATGTGCGGTACGAAGTGTCGATCATATGGAGTGGCCTCTCCGCGCGAGTCAGCCATCGAGAAGAGCGCGACTTCATGACCGTTCGATCTCATCAGCTCCATGAGTTCAAACAGGTAGACTTCTGTCCCGCTGAATGGAAAGTTATATTTGTTGCAATACAAAACTTTCATGAGGAATGCTTTTGCTCCGATCGGTGATCCGTCGCAGGATTACGTCTGCAAATGACTCCAAATTTTTCTCACGGTTGAAGTTGTGGCGAACCTGTACCTGGGCGCCATACCGGATCCATTCCAACAGTTTGGCCGCCGAACGAATGTGGGGATGCGAACGACGCGGCGCGCGGCTGCTTTCTGCCCGTAACAAGGAATGGACAAGAAGCAATCTATCGACGAAATCCTCCATGGATTCGGGCTCGTACAGGAATCCCGTCTTGCCCGGGACAACGAGCTCTGGAATTCCCGTAATCGCTGGTGCAAGCACAACCTTCCCGCTTGCCATTGCTTCCATCAGTACCAGTGGAATGCCTTCGCTACGGCTCGTAAGCGTAACGACGTCGGCCCGGCCATAAAGGGAGTCCATCTGCTCGCGAGGAACATGACCGAGCAGAGTGACCAATCCCTCAAGGCTGCATTTCCGGATGAGCAACTCCAGACGGTCGCGCTCCGGCCCGTCTCCCGCGATGAAGCATTCAAAGCGAATATCGAGCGCATGTAGCACCGCACAAGCTCGCACGAGGAATGCATGATTCTTCACCACATGCAACCTGCCAACGGCCAGCAATGTAAATGGCTCACCTTGTGTCTTGACCCCGAGAGATCTCGGGGCCGTTATCGCCGGCACCTCGACACCCAGTCGCATCACCGCGATCTTTCCCGGATCGACCTTTGGATAATGCTCCAGAATGTACTGCCGGTTGTACTCGGACACGGTCAAACAGAAAGAGCATCGTTCCAACTTCACATCCAGGAAAGTCCCATGCAACAGCAAGTCGGATCCGTGCAGCGTCATGCTGTACCCGACATCCATCAATTCGGCAGCTGCCATCGCGATCCACGAGGCGAAATATCCATGATGAACGTGAATGTGCGCGATCCCGCGGTTCTCCAGCAGCAACGCATAGCAGGCTCCAAGAAAGGTGTGTACCAGCGCCTTCAGCCGCTGCCACGGATTCTCTCTCCCGCTGATGAGCGCACGCGCCACGAGAGGCAGAACCTTGTTCCACCGCTGAATGCACAACCACACCGCCCTCGCCGCTACAGTTGCGGACAGCGACTGCAAAACGATGTCTGGAGTCTCCTCTCCCAGCGGCGGTTTCCGCGCACTTCCGGTCACCACGTCTAGCCCACGCCCCCGCAATTCCTCGATCTCATCACTGACATACGGCTCGACCGGAGACGGAAACTGACTGGCGAGATACGCAATCGTTATCACGCCTGCAACTCCCCTGCCCGCCGCCGCTGAGCCGCCAGCATCCCAGCCAGCGCGAATAGCAATCCGTTGACGAACTGGTAGCTCATCACCACCATCGCCGCATTTGCCCAGTACACCGCCAGTAAGACTGGCCACATCCGGTGGAAATTCTGATTCAGGAATCCGCCTCTCTCGCCAGAAGGAATCGCACCTTTTCCCAATCGTAATAATTCCCACATCAGCCACACGTACAGAGCGAGCCCAAGTAGTCCCTGTTCCACCACCAGTTCGAGATAGGTGTTGTGTGGATAAAGAATCTTCTCGTTGTATCCGCTCACGTGCCTCGGCAGTTCCGCTGGCATTTGGTGAAATCCCCACCCCATCAAGGGACGTTGCAGGAACATGTCCCAACCGCCGCCGTACACGGCCTCGCGATAATCGATGGGCCCTCGTTCCTCTAGGCGGTCGCTGAGCGTCGCGGCGAAATGATCGCAGCTCAGCAGGATGCCGCCCCCCACAACCCCGGCAATGGCCAACGCGATGCAAGCGCGCCAGAAAGCACGTCGCCGAGACAGAAAAATCATCGCCAGCACCGATCCGGCAAATGCCAGCCACACCGCTCTCGTCATGGTCGCAAGAATCGCAAGGGGAACTGACGCCAGCACCAGCAGCACCTTCAGGCCGCGCACACTTCCGCGTCTGTACGCTTGCAGAACCAGCAAAGCCAGCATGTTGAGCGATACACCATTCGCCACTGCCTGCAGCAGCGGACCTCGCGCACGGTCCTTGTGAAAGCCAAGACTTTCATCCAGAATGAATCGCGGGAAGATCAGTGAGCGCGCCCCGACCAGAAATGCAATGGCGGTAAAGCTCAAGTAAGCCAGCACGATCAATGCAAAGATCTCGAATTGTCGGAAACGGCTTTCCGTTGTGAAGATCACTCCCGCAAGGTGGAACAATGCAAATGGCACGATGAACTTCGACGCCAGCAGACTCCACGTCTCGTGATCGAATGGCTGCCCGGCGATACTTGCCAACGCCAACAGAGTCAACCCGATCATCGGCCACGTCGCGCGCTCGGCAACGAACACAACTCTTCGCGTTACCGCCGCCCGGACCACTACTCCAACCACCAGGAGTCCAAACGCGACGCGGTCGATTTCATAGAACTGCACATCCGGATGTCGCAGGAGCATCGCCGTCAATGCAGCCAAGAAAAGCAGCGACGGAGCGGCAACTAACATCTGCAGCGGGCGCAGAACAGTTTTCGCGGCCCAAACCGAAAATGCTTCTCCATCCCAGCCCGCCGCGACCGTTCCCACGGAATCTCGCATCATTCCCCGCTCCCACCCACCACTGCCCGAAACGTCTTCAGCAGAATGCGCAAGTCCAGACCCAGACTCCACGTCCGGATGTACTCGCGGTCCAGCTCAATACCTCGCCGAAACGATGGATCCCGCCGCGCCGTCACCTGCCACAATCCTGTAATTCCCGGAGTAACATCCAGCCTCCCAAGATGTTCGATCTCATACCCGGCGAAATCGTCCAGCGGATGCGGCCTGGGCCCAACTAAGCTCATCTCCCCTTTCACCACGTTCCACAGTTGAGGCAATTCGTCCAGGCTGAATCGCCGCAGATAATGTCCCACTCGCGTAATCCTCGGATCGCTCGCCATCTTGAAAAACGGTCCCGACCGTTCGTTGTCCAGCCGAAGACGTTCCTTAAGTTCGTCCGCATTGCTGACCATGGTTCGAAATTTGTAGCAACGAAATAGCCTTCCCTTCCTCCCAGCCCTTTGCGCGGCATAGAGAATCGGCCCCCGCGAGTCCAGCTTGATCAGAATGGCGATGGCCGCGAGCAACGGACACAGCACAGTTAACGCCATCAGCGCCCCGCATAAATCCACCAACCGCTTCAGGATCAATCCAGCCGCCGGCAGTTTCTCGGCATGTAAGCAAATGAAGGGACACCCAGCGACTCGATCCGCCTCTTGTTCTACCGCCTGATACCCAAACAAATCAGGGACGATTTCCACATCGAGCCTCAGGCGGCGCGCCTCCTCCAGTACCCAACGTGTTAAGTCACCATTCTGAGGCGCTGCCAGAATCACCTCATCTACGAATAGTTTCCTAGCGATTCGCCCCAAGTCCACGATTCGCCCCACCACTCCATCACCGATCGGAATCTCATCGTCGAGGAATCCGCATACCTTCCTTCCTCTGGCCGGGTACTTCTCGACGTTTAACGCGATTCGTCGGCCGACTTTGCCTGCGCCCACGATCAACACATTCCGCAGGTCCGAGTGGCCACACGCACCTCCCGTTCGCTCCCTGTTCCAACGCCTCCGGGTCCACAATGCTCCGAAATCCACGACGCCGGTGATAAAGAATAGTCCCCCTGTGGTCCACGGAGCACCCTGCAATCCGTAGGCGAAGCACAACACCGCGGTCGCCCATAGCACGGACTTCGCCAATAGCCAGGCTTGATCACGTAG
>Ga0181528_10000923_pt1 | contig 18999 bp, 19 predicted proteins | sample PEATcosm2014_Bin_47_FD_119742 | JGI IMG/M metagenome (GOLD analysis project Ga0181528, IMG submission 119742) | Peatland microbial communities from MTU Mesocosm Facility, Houghton, MI, USA - PEATcosm2014_Bin10_10_metaG | ecosystem: Environmental > Terrestrial > Soil > Wetlands > Peat | place...
ACCGCGGCCACGGCGCGTCCGAGGGCGGCGGCGGCGTGGGGCCCGGGATCGGCCACCAGTGTCCGGGCGAGACCGTCCACGAGGGCGCGGGCTCCACCCCACCAGCAGGCGGCGACGCCGACCGCACCCCACCAGAAACTCCGACGACCGGTGTAGAAGTCGGCTCCGCCCACCCGCGCCGACCCGGGGACGAGCCCGCCGATGGTGAGCGAGCCGCTATCCGACCCGGCCATACCGACGGCCGGCCACGACCCGGGATGGCGGGCGGCGACCACGCCGGCCAGGTCCACGTCGAACAGCAGGCGACCCTCCGGTGCGTCGGCGGCCAGCAGCGCCCGGTCGACCATGGTGGCGCCGGAGCAGAAGTCCTGGATCCCGTCGAGGGCCCAGCCACCCGGCGCCCGGCGGGCCACGACCCCTCCACGGGTCCGTCGGGCGGCCCACACCCCGTAGGAGGCTCCCCCGACAGGTTCACGATCCGCCTCGGCCAGGATCGTCACGGCGTCGGCATGGCCCTCGCCCAGCCGCCCGGCGGACAGGTCACGACCGGACAGCGTGGCCAGTGCCTCGAACCGGGCCCAGGTCGCCCCGCGTCCGGGGAGGGGCAGCGCCTCGGCACCGAACGAGACGAACTCCTCGAAGAGCGCCCGGACCGACGGCTCCCCGGACGACAGGGTCTCCGCCAACCCGCTGCCGTGCATGGCGGCACTCTGCCCACCCGCCCCCGGGCGGAAACGGGCGGATCCCCCGTCCCCGGAGCGACTACGTCAGTCCGCCGGGTCCTCGTCCGGGTCCGCGGGGTCCGCCTTACCCGCGGCCCGGGGCGCTTCGGCCCGGGGGTCGAGTCGCTCCGCGTCGTCGGGCGACACCCCCTCGTCCTCGAGCGCGTCCACCCACTCCTGGTCGAGGCGGGCTGTCTCGCCGAACTCCTGGTCCTGGGGGTCCTTGCGGCGGCTCTCCGTAGGCATGATGCTCCCTTCCTCTCGTGGGCGTTCCGCGACGGGCCGCACCCGCCGATGCACCATCGTGCGGGCCGCGTCGGCCGTCCGGCATCCGGGCGCGCTACCCGGGCCCGGAGGGGCGAAACGTCGTTCGGGGTCTCGAACACGACGGCGTGACGGTGGTGACCTTCGAGCCGGGTCGGGCGACGAGTCGGCTCCTCGGACTCAACCCGATGTCGCGTGCGCGGGCGGACCGCATCGTGCGGGCCGCGTACTTCGAGGCCGGACGACGCATCCTGGAACCCGGGATCGCGGAGAGCCTGTCACCGGTCGCCGCCCATCGGTCGCTAGCCTGACGGGCGCGCGCCGGACCACCGTTCATCGGCGCCCACCACCGTCTCCGCAAGCATCCCGACGGAGGGAACGAACTGGATGATCCACCGGACGGACCCCCAGGCACCCGACACCGCGGCCCTGCCCACCGACATGCTGCCCATGCTGGCGGTCGCCGGGGCCCTTCCCGACCAGGACGACGGCTGGGCCTACGAGTTCAAGTGGGACGGGGCCCGCGCCCTGGTGGCCGTCGACGGCGGTCGGCCCACCGCCACCAGTCGCAGCGGCAAGCCGCTCACGGGATCGTTCCCCGAGCTCCGCACCATGGCCGAGGCGTTGGGCCCGGCCCGGCTGCTCCTCGACGGTGAGCTCGTCGTACTGGGGAGCGATCACGCACCGTCCTTCTCCCGCATGCAGCACCGGCTGAAGGCCGCCCCGGGTCGGGCGGTCGACCGGGCGGTGGAGGACCATCCGGCCCACTTCATCGCTTTCGACCTGCTGCATCTCGACGGCCAACCTCTCCTCGGGTCCTCCTACGACGACCGACGGGCGGCGCTGGAGGACCTCGGACTCCAGGGTCCGAGCTGGGGTGTCACCCCGTCGTTCCACGACCACCACGGCGCCGATGTCCTCGATGCGGCGCTCGGGATGGGCATGGAAGGCGTCGTGGCCAAGCGCCGGGCCAGTCCCTACCTGCCCGGGCGCCGGAGCGCCTCCTGGGTCAAGGTGAAGCCGGAACGCACCCAGGAGGTGGTCCTGGCCGGTTGGACCACGGGCAACGGCAACCGGTCGCAGGGCATCGGCGCGCTGGTTCTGGGCATCCCCGAAGGCGACGGTCTCCGGTTCGTCGGCAAGGTCGGGAGCGGTTTCACCGAGGACGCCATGCGGGACCTCCGGGAGGACCTCGCCCTCCGCTCCCGCCGAACCACCCCCTTCGGGACCCGTCCTCCGGGGCTGGGCGAGGTCCACTGGGTCGAGCCCGAGCTGGTGGGTGAGGTCCGGTTCGCGGGGTGGACCCCCGACGGCCATCTGCGTCAGCCCAGCTGGCGGGGACTGCGTCCCGACAAACGACCCGGGGAGGTGGTCCGTGAGTCCTGAACGCGACGCCACGATGGTCGACGTCGGTGGGCGCACCCTCACGGTCACCCGACTCGACAAGGTCCTCTTCCCCGACGACGGCTTCACCAAGGGTCAGATGATCGACTACTACGTCCGTGTCGCCGACGCGATGCTGCCCCACCTCGAGGGCCGGCCGCTGACCATGAAGCGTTACCCCGACGGCGTCAGCGGCCAGTTCTTCTTCGAGAAGCACCTCCCCTCCGGCGCCCCCCGCTGGGTGAAGACGATCACGGTCCCGACCTCGGACGGGAAGGGCTCCGTGACGCACCCCGTGATCGCCGATCTGGCCACCCTCGTCTGGGCGGCCAACCTCGGCGCCATCGAGATGCACGTCCCCCTGTGGAGCGCCGGGCGGCGGCGGAAGCTACCGGCACCCCCTGACCAGTTCGTCGTCGATCTCGATCCGGGACCCGGGACGTCGATCGTCGAGTGCTGCGCGGTGGCGGGCTTCGCCCGCGAGGTGCTCGAGAGGCTCGGCCTGTCCCCGGTGGCCAAGACCAGCGGTTCGAAGGGCCTCCAGCTCTACGCGCCACTCGCCGGCACCGTCGGATGGGACCGCTCCCGCACCATGGCCCGGGACCTCGCCCGCGAGCTCGAGCAGAACCACCCCGACCTCGTCGTGTCCAACATGCGCAAGGAACTCCGGAAGGGTCGGGTGCTCGTCGACTGGAGCCAGAACCATCCCATGAAGACCACGGTGGCCGCGTACTCGCTACGGGCGCGCGACCGCCCGACCGCCTCGACCCCGGTCTCCTGGGACGAGGTGGAGGCGTGCGCCGACTCCGGGGATCCCGCCGACCTGGCGTTCGCCGCCCCCGAGGTGCTCGACCGGCTCGCCGAACGGGGCGACCTCTTCGACGCCTAGCCCTGCGGCGCTCCCGTTTCCACGTGGCGTCCACCGGGAAGGATCGGCCCGTGAAGCCCATCCTCCCCATGCCGCGCGGTCCCCTCAGCGAACTGCTGGTGGCCGCCCTGACCACCCGACCGCGGACGTGCGCCGAAGCGGAGATCGTGGCGCACGGCCACCTCGTCGACGAGGACCTGCAGATCGCCCTGCACATCTGTTACGGGCTCCACTACGACGGATTCGCGGGAGTGGACGACGAGTGGGAGTGGGATCCCGGGCTCCTGGCGGTCCGGGCCCTCCTCGAACGGGCCTTCCTACGCGGGGTGATCGGCGTCGAGCCCCTCCGCCCGCCGCTGAGTCACCGGGAGCTCATCACCTGCTTCGAGGAGCTCCTGGACGCCGGCGGTGGCCGCTCGTTGTCCTCCCATCTCCTCGAGGGCGGCTCGTTCGACCAGTTGCGGGAGTTCGTGATGCACCGGTCGGTCTACCAGCGCAAGGAGGCCGACCCGCACACGTGGGTCATCCCGAGGCTCCGGGGCCCGGCCAAGTCGGCCGGTGTCCGCCTGCAGTCCGACGAGTACGGCAACGGGGTGCCGGGCCGCACCCACGCGGAGCTGTTCGCCACGACGATGCGCGAGTTCGGCCTCGACGCGACGCCCGGCGCCTACGTCGACCACGTACCGGCCGCCACGCTGGCCACCGACAACCTGGTCTCGCTCTTCGGACTGCACCGACGCTGGCGGGGCGCCCTCGTGGGTCACCTCGCCGCGTTCGAGATGACGTCGGTGACACCCATGGCCCGCTACGCGAAGGCCATCCGACGCCATCTGCCCGCAGGTCCGGCCGCCGAGTTCTACGAGTGCCACGTGGTGGCCGACACCGTGCACGAGCGCATCGCCGCCGACGACCTCCTCCGGGGGCTCGTGGACACGGACCCGGAGGCGACCCGCGACGTCTGCACCGGCGCCGCCGCGCTGATGACCGTGGAGCGGAGGTTCGCCGACCACCTGCTCACGAGTTGGGACGAGGGCCGGTCGTCACTGCGGACGCTCCCCGCCGGCCGACTCCGCGCCGTGGGCCGCCCTTCCCCCCTCGCGTCCCCGTCGCGGGTCCGCATCGTCGCCTGACGGCGGAGGTCCTCCGAGCGGGCCGTCGTCGGTCACCCGTCGGTCGGATCCTCGACCACCGCACCCTTCTTGATCTCCTGGATGTACCGGTCGATCCGCTGTCGGGACATGCCCCAGGCGTGCGCGATCTCCCAGGCCCGCATCCCTTCCTCCAGGCAGCGCTGGATCAGGAGCAGCCGGAGCTGGTGACGGGCCTCGTCGATCCGGCGGTAGGCGTCCTGGGTGGACTGTCGCTGGTCCCCCGGGGGCTGGTGGCCGAGGGTCTCGCTGATCTTCTCGCCGGCCCGCAGCCGCTCGATCCCCTCCACGAGGATCCTCTCCCCCTCGACCATGACCTGCCGGGCGGCGCGGTTGGCCTCGATGAGCTCCTGGATCGCCTCGATGATCCGTGAGTCGCCGTCGGGCACCGGACCATGATCCACCATGGCGGCGGGTGGTGCCACGACCTCCGGATCACGCCCCGATCGTCCACGTCCGTCAGCCGTCGGACCCGCTCGGGCGCGCCCTCAGCCCATCGTCTTCGCCCCGTCGATGGTCTCGCGGATGATGTCGGCATGACCGGCGTGCTGCGCCGTTTCGGCCACGATGTGGACGAGCACCCGGCGTGCGCTCCAGTGGGCCCCCGGCTCGAACCAGGGCGCCTCGGGCAGCGCATGGGACACGTCGAGCGAGGGTAGGCGGACCACCAGCTCGTCGGTGAGTCGGCCCACCGCCCGGTAGCGGTCGACGAGGGCATCGAGGGCCTCCCCGTCCGCCATGCGGAAACCGGCGGCATGGGCCTCGTAGGCGGCCGTGTCGGGAGGCCCGTCCGAGGTGGCTCCCTCCTCGATGAAGCGGACCCATCCCTCCTCCATCAGGGTGACGTGCTTGATGATCCCGCCGAGGCAGAGCTGGCTGGCGGTGGGGGTCAGCCGGGCCCGGGCGTCATCGAGGTCACGCACGGTTCGGAGCAGGAGGCCCCGATGCTGGTCGAGGGAGGCGCAGAAGTCGCGCCTCTCGGAGCTGGTCGTGACGGTGGAGGTCATCGTGGTCCTTTCTCGGTGCACGGGCGTTCCGGGGACCACCGTAGGACGCACTGCGGTCAGTTGCTGTCCTGAATAGGGCAATACTGGGGCCATGACCTCTGCGGGTCCCCGGCTCCTCGAACTGCTCTCGCTCCTGCAGTCCCGACGTTCCTGGCCGGGGGACGAACTGGCCGCCCGTCTCGACGTGTCGACCCGGACCCTCCGCCGCGACGTCGATCGGCTCCGCGACCTGGGTTACCCCGTGGAGGCCCGACGGGGCGTGGACGGCGGGTACGAACTGGCCGCGGGAGCGGTGCTCCCCCCGCTCCTCCTCGACGACGACGAGGCGGTCGCCATCGGCGTGGGGCTGCACTCCGCCATCCAGGCGGGCACGATCGCCGGGATCGAGGAGTCGTCGATCCGGGCCCTGAGCAAGGTGATCCAGGTGATGCCCCGCCGGTTGCGCCGCCGGATCGACGCCCTGGCCTCGATGATCGTCCCGGCGCCGTGGCAGGAGTCGGCGGACGGGGTCGACGCCGATGTCCTCGTGACCCTGGCCCAGGCGTGCCGTGACGGCGACCGGGTCGCGTTCCGTTACACCGCCCGCCGGGGCGGGACCACCAACCGCGAGGTGGACCCCCACCGACTCGTCCTGACGGGGCGCCGCTGGTACCTGGTCGCCTGGGACCTGGACCGCTCCGACTGGCGGACGTTCCGACTCGACCGGCTGGGCGTTCCCGAGCGCACCGGCGCCCGGGCCGTCCCCCGCCGGCTGCCGGCCGCGGATGCCGGGGAGTTCGTCCGAACGAACATCGAGAACGCGGCCCGCCACCGGGTGGACGTCCTCGTCCACGCCGACGCCGCGACCGTCCGGGGGCGGATCGGGGCGTGGGGGTCCGTGGACGACCTCGGTCCCGACCGGTGCCGGCTCCTGATGACGTCGGACACCCTCGACTGGCCGTTGCTGGCGCTGGGCGCGGTCGGCGCCGAGTTCGAGGTGTCCTCGCCCCCGGAACTGGTCGATCACCTCCGGGGGCGGGCCGACCTCTTCCGGCGCGCCGTCGATCGGGCCGGGTGATCCCGCCGGAACGGGGGTCGACACCCGGCCAGTTGCTAACTTCGGCTGATGGCCGGAAGCACCGAGACCCTGGTGATCGGGGCCTCCGCCGCCGGAATGGCGACCGCGGCGGAACTGTCGCGCCGGGGCCGGACCTTCGAGATCCTGGAGGCCGATGACGTCGTGGGAGCCGCCTGGCGCCGGCACTACGACCGCCTCCACCTGCACACCCCGAAGCGTCTGTCGGCCCTACCGGGACTGGCGATGCCCGGGAGCTGGCCGAAGTATCCGTCCCGGGACCAGGTGGTCGAGTATCTCGAGGACTACCGACGCCGCTTCGCCCTCCGACCGCACTTCGGCGAACGCGTCCGCCGGCTGGAGCGGCGCGACGGGACGTGGGAGGCCACCACCGACCGGGGGGTGTGGCACTCCGGCAACGTCGTGGTCGCCACCGGACGGGCCCGGGTCCCGGTGCGTCCGACGTGGCCGGGGATGCACGACTACGACGGCGACGTGCTCCACTCCGGCGACTACCGGAACGGCGCCCGCTGGAGCGGCCGGCCGGTGCTCGTCGTGGGCTTCGGCAACTCGGCCTGCGAACAGGCCCTCGACCTCGTCGAGCACGGGGCGGACGTCCACATGTCCGTCCGGTCGCCGGTCAACGTCCTGCCCCGCGACGTCCTGGGGGTGCCGGTGCTCGCCCTCGGGATCATGATGCGCCGGCTCCCGACCCGGGTGGCCGATGCGCTGGCCGCGCCGATGGTCCGGGCCACGGTCGGTGACCTGTCGAAGGTGGGGTTGGTGAAGCTGCCGTACGGTCCGAACACCCAGATCGCCCGCGACGGCCACGTTCCCCTCCTCGACATCGGGACCATGGCCCGGATCCGGCAGGGCCGGATCACGGTGCACGGCGCCCTGGACCACTTCACCCCGGGCGGTGTGGTCGTCGCCGGCGGCGGTGGCCTCGACGTGGACGCCGTGATCCTGGCCACCGGTTACCGGGCCGCCGTGGACGAGTTCCTCGTCGGGAGCGAGGACGTCTGCGACCCGTCGGGGACGCCGACGCTCTCCGGTGATCCCACGAACCTCCCGGGCCTCTACTTCTGCGGGATGTACGTCTCCCCCGCCGGGATGCTCCGCGAGATCGGCATCGAGGCCCGGCGGATCGCCTCCCACATCGACGGCCGAGCCCGCGTGGACTGGGCCGGACCCGGAGCCTCGGGTGGCGGAACCGTCGGCTCGACGGGCCCGGCGCCGGCAGGGTAACGGGCCGACCTTGGAGTTGGCTGAGCGTCTCCTACGGGGTGATCGCGGTCGGGCCGGCAGTCCACCGGCGCCGTCCGGTCGGTCGGTGGCGGCGCGCTAGCCGGTGGGGCGGTTGTCCTCGTCGACCACCACGACCCGGGGCTCGTGGGCGTCCGTGTCCTCGGCTTCCACGTCGACGTACGAGGCGATGATCACGAGGTCCCCCACCTGGGCCAGTCGGGCCGCCGCCCCGTTGAGGCAGATCTGGCCGGCGGAACCCTCGATGGCGTAGGTCTCGAACCGCTCGCCGTTCATCAGGTTGTAGACGGCGACCTGCTCGTTCACCAGGATGTCGGCCGACTTGAGGAGGAGGGGGTCGATGGAGATCGATCCCACGTAGTTGAGGTCGGCGTCCGTCACCCGGGCGCGATGGATCTTGCCGTTGAGCATTCTGCGACGCATGACCGACCTCCGTCCTCTCGTCCGGCCCCCAGGATAGGCCGCCACGGCGCCCGTCGACGCGCCCCCACCGGGGCGTTGCCGGGGGGCGCCCGGCGGCTTCCGGGCCCGGGTCAGGCCCAGCCGAGCTCGCGTAGGCGTTGCTCACCGATGCCGAAGTGGTGTCCGACCTCGTGGAGCAGCGTCACGCGCACCCGGCGGGCGAGCTCCTCCCGGGTGGACGCGGACTGCCAGATGGTCGCCAGGAACAGGGTGATCCGGTCGGGACGGACTCCCGAGTAGTTCCCCCGCCCGGTCAGGGGGATCCCCTCGTACAGGCCGTAGAGCGGTCCGGGAGGACTCTCGTCGTCGATGATGACCGCCACGTTGTCCATCTCCGCGCGCAGCTCGACGGGGATCGTGGCCATGGCGTCGACCACCAGGGACTCGAAGGTGTCGACGTCGACGGGCTCCATGCCCACCACCCTGTCAGGTCCCGACGGGCCCCGTGCCGCGCGGCCCGGCCGTCCGCCTCCCCGACCGCGGTCCACGGCGGCTCCGGCACGCTCCCCTCACCAGTCCGTAGTGTCAGGGGGGTGTCCGCCTTCGACCTGGTGATCTTCGACTGCGACGGCGTCCTGGTGGACAGCGAGCGGCTCGCCGTGCGGACCGAGGCGACGATCCTGGCCGGACTCGGATGGCCGCTCACCGAGGCCGACATCGTCGACCGGTTCGTGGGGCGATCGGCCGCCTACATGCAGGACCAGATCGAGCGGCACCTGGGTCGTCGGATCGACTGGGAGGCGGAGTTCGAGGTCCACTACCGCGAGGTGTTCGAGCGCGAGCTCGTCGCCGTGCCGGGCATCGTGGAGGCCCTCGACGGGATCGACACCCCCACGTGCGTGGCCTCCAGCGGCTCCCACGAGAAGATGCGGTTCACCCTGGGCAAGACCGGGCTCCTCGAACGTTTCGCCGGCCGGATCTTCAGTGGGGACGAGGTGGCGCACGGCAAGCCCGCGCCGGACATCTTCCTGTTCGCCGCCGACCGGATGGGCGTGTCGCCCGGACGGTGCGCCGTGGTCGAGGACAGCCTGTCGGGGGTGACCGCCGGGCTGTCGGCGGGCATGGCGGTCTTCGCCTACGCCGGAGGCGTGACCGCCGCCGACGCGCTCGCGCTGGACGGTGCCGAGGTGTTCGACCACATGGCCGACCTGCCCACCCGGCTCCGGTCGCGCTAGCGGTCCCGGTCCCGGTCCGGGCCGTTCGGGCCCGCCTCCCCGTGGACGGAACCCTGCGGGATGCACCATTCCGCTGACCGGTCATGACGGCACCACCTCCCCGGGGCGCCGCAGCCGGGACCGGCCCGGGCGGTGTCCGGATCCGGCCGGCTCGCGATCATCACCTGGGTGGATGTTACGGCGGCCCCGCGAAAGTCAGCCGGAATCCCGCATCCCGGGCGGACCGTCGGCCACGCCGCCGCCCCGTGGCGCGCGGCTCCGGCTCGAGCGGGACCCGTCCCCCCGTCCCCGGCCCTCCCCCGGGCATTACACGGTCACTATGGTTTGTAATATGACCGTTCCCGGCGCAGGCGCCTCCCACCTCTACATCGGCGGCCGCTGGGTGCCACCGGGGTCGACAGCCACCATCGACGTCGTCGAGGCCCACTCCGAGGAGGTCATCGGCACCGTTCCCGATGCGGGGCCGTCCGACGTCGATGCGGCCGTCTCGGCGGCCCGGACCGCGTTCGACCGGTCGGACTGGTCCCGGGTGCCTCCGGCCGACCGCGCCGCCGCGGTCCAGCGCCTCATCGACGGGTTCGGCCGTCGGGCCGAGGAGATGGCCCAGACCATCACCTCGGAGAACGGTGCACCCATCAAGTTCTCGCGGCTGGGTCAGGTCGGTGCGCCCATGGACATCATGGCGTCCATGATCGACGTGGCCGCCGGCACCGCGTGGGAGGAGCGTCGGTCCGGGCGCTACCTCGACTACCTGCTGCGACGCGAGCCGGTCGGTGTGGTCGGCGCCATCGTGGCGTGGAACGTCCCCCAGGTGCTGATCGCCACCAAGCTGACGCCGGCCCTGCTGGCGGGATGCACCGTGGTGGTCAAGGCGGCACCCGAGGCCTCCCTGGACGCCGCTCTGCTGGCCGAGATCCTCGAGGAGGCCGACCTTCCCCCCGGCACCGTGTCCGTGCTCACCGGTGGGCCCGACGCGGGACGGGCCCTGGCCGGGCACCCGGGGGTGGACAAGATCGCGTTCACCGGGTCGACGGCGGCCGGCCGGGAGATCGGCGCCCGCTGCGGTCACGACCTGCGTCGCTGCACCCTCGAACTGGGCGGCAAGTCGGCCGCCATCCTGCTGGACGACGCCGACCTGGCCGCCGCCACCCGGGCCCTCCGGTTCACCTCCTTCGTGAACAACGGTCAGGCCTGTGCGGCCCAGACCCGGATCCTGGCGCCCCGCTCCCGCTACACCGAGGCGGTCGAGGCCGTCGGCGCGCTGGCGGCGTCCCTGGAGGTGGGCGATCCGCACGATCCGGGGGTCAAGGTGGGGCCGGTCGTGAGCAGACGGCAACGTGACCGCGTACGGGGATACATCGAGAGCGGGCTGGCCGAGGGGGCGCGCCTGGTCGCCGGGGGGCCGGCCGCCCCGGACGGACTGTCGAAGGGGTGGTTCATCCGGCCCACCGTGTTCGCCGACGTCGACAACGGCATGCGCATCGCCCAGGAGGAGATCTTCGGCCCGGTACTCTGCGTCATCCCCTACGACGACGACGACGATGCGGTCCGGCTGGCCAACGACTCGCGCTACGGCCTGGCGGGCTCGGTCTTCACCGCCGACCCCGAGCGGGGGCTGGACGTGGCCCGTTCGGTCCGCACCGGGACGTTCGGCATCAACGGCTACGCCCCCGATCCGCTGGCCCCCTTCGGCGGCTTCAAGGAGTCGGGCATCGGTCGCGAGTGGGGCGACCACGGCCTCGACGAGTACGTCGAGCTCAAGGCCGTCAACGGACTGCCGGCATGACCGAACGGTTCGACGCCTCGCAGGAGCACTACCCGATGTCGGGACTCGACGAGTTCCTGATCCACAACCATCCCCACCCGGTGCGGGTGATGTGGACCTCGGACATGCAGGCCTACGAGCGGATGTGGTTCACCTCCGAGGACACCACCGGCGACCTGTTGGTCGTCGCCGGCATGGGCATCTACCCCAACCTGGGGACGGCCGAGGCATTCGCCATCGTCAACGTCCGGGGCCACCACACCACGGTGCGGGCCCACCGCAAGCTGGGGCTCGACCGCATGGACATGTCGGTCGGCCCGTTGCACTTCGACGTCGTCGAGCCGTTCCGGCAGTGGAACCTGAGGCTGGACGAGAACGAGTACGGCATCGCGTTCGATCTCTCGTGGTTCGACACCAAACGGCCCGTCTACCGCCTCATCGGAGCCGGCCTGTTCCTGGGGACCAAGCCGTTCGCCGGCGTGGCCGGCTACGACGGCTTCGGTCGCCAGAGTGGATGGGTCACGGCGCATGGTGAGCGGTTCACGTTGGACCGTGCCGTCCACCGGGGCACCCGCGACCACCACTGGGGCACGCGTGACGGCGTCGGTGGCCCGACGCTGTGGAGCGGCAACCAACACCCGCACTCGGGCGAATGGGTGGAGTTCGACGAGTACGGCGTGTGGGGCGACCACATCCTCTACAATCTGGGGGACCCCCGCCGGGGCAGTGACACGCTCCGGGGGCGCCGTCACCGGCTGCGGTTCGAGGACGACACGCACCTCCTCCTCGCCGGTGAGGTCGACCTCGTGTTCAGCGACGGCTCGGAAAAGACCATGACGTTCGAGCGCCTGGGCAACCAGATCGCCTTCCTTCGGTGCGGCATGTACGGAGGGCCCAACGGCGGCACCCCGGACGGGGACATCTGGCACGGCATGGACGTGGGGGACGGCGTCGTCAGCGGCGAGACCTATGACGTGAACGACCCGGCCGTCCGCTCCCGCATCTGCGGCCTCGACCAGCACCACGCCCGGTTCGAGTGCGAGGGCGAGGTGACCTACGGGATCATCGAGCCCTACGACACCCTCTGCTACCAGATGGCCTCGAGCGGCCTCGGGGGGTTCTCGCTGCTCGGGTGACCACCCACTAGGTGAAGTCGGACCCGCCGTCGACGTTGATGTTGGCGCCGGTCATGTACGTGTTCCGGGCCGATGCGGCAAAGGCGATGACCGCACCGATCTCCTCGGGATCGCCCGCCCGGTTCAGGTGGACGGGATGTCCGAAGTCACGCGTGATGTAGCGCATGACGTCGTAGAGGTCGTCCTCGTCGACGTCGGGCAGGGTCGCCAGGGCGCGCTTGAACGACTCGGACACGAAGGTGCCGGGGCTGACCGTATTGACGAGGATCCCGTCCGGCGCCAGGGTCATCGACAGGTTCTTGGTGAGGCTCGTGAGGGCGTTCTTGGCGGCGGTGTAGGCGACCAGCGATCCCGACTGGCGCTTCGTCGACATGGCGGAGACGTTGACGATACGGGCCCAGTCGGCCCGGCGGAGGAGCGGCAGGGCGGCGCGGACGGTCCGGACCGAGCTCAGCGTGATGCCGTTCACCACGTCCAGCCACTCGGCGTCGGTGTACTCCTCGAACCCCTTGATGCCGCCGGGGAAGGGTCCCGCGGCATTCACGAGCGCGTTGCAGTGCCCCCAGCGCTCGTCCACCTCGGCTACGGCCCGCTCGACGGAACGCTGATCGAGGAGGTCGGTGGCGAGGCCGACGGCGTCCGGCGATCCGAGCGCCGACAGGCCTTCCACGGCCTCGTCGAGGTCCCGTTGCGTCCGGGCCAGGACGGCGACCCGGGCCCCGTCGGCGGCGAAGCAGTCCGCCGCCGCCCGGCCCATCCCCGACGTGCCCCCGGCCACGATGACTACGGCGTTGGTCAGGCCCAGGTCCATGTGCATCCCCCGCGTGTGTCCATCCTCCGCACGAGTTTACATACACAGCCATAGATGTAAAGGTGCGACGCCCACCGGGTCCGGCGCGGCGCCCCCGCTCCACTCACCGTCCGATGAGGGCACTCCGGCCGTTGGCCGCGAACTCCTCGACCATCCGGTCGACGTCCGCCCGGGTCAACGGCACGTACCGGTCGCTCCGCTCCACCCGCCGCCAGAGGGGATCGTCGCTCTCCCACCGTTGCGCCCGCAGCGGCTTCTTGTCCGTCTTGTCGCTGGCGGTCACCGGCAGGGCCGACACCAGACGCACGAAGCGCGGCGCCCACTTGGTGCCCAGGTCGCGCTGTCCGGCCAGGAAGGAGCTGAACGCCTCCGGGTCGAAGGTGACACCGGGCGCCAGCTCGAGGGCGGCCATGACCTGGTCGCCGGTCCGGGTGTCGGGCACCGGGTAGACGGCCACCCCGGTGACCCCTTCGAAGCGGGCCAGGATGCGCTCGACCGGAGCGGCGGCGAAGTTCTCGCTGTCCACCCGGAGCCAGTCACCGGTGCGTCCGGCGAAGTAGAAGATCCCCTCCTCGTCCCGGTACGCCAGGTCCCCCGACCAGTACCACCCGTGGCGGGTCCGCTCGGCGTCCGCCTCGGGGTTGTTGTAGTAGCCCTCGAAGTTGGACCGGGCCTGGCGACCCACCAGCTCGCCGATGCAGGCCTCGGCGTTGGTCAGGCGACCGTCGTCGTCGAAGACCGCCCGGGGCAGCTCCACGCCGGTCTCCGGATCGACCACGGCGACGTCGTCGCGGGGGTCAGCCCGGCCGAGGGCCCCAGGGCCGGGGTCGCGCACCGGCCGGAGCACGATGGCGTTCTCACTCGATCCGTAGCCCTCGATGAGGGGGACACCGAACCGCTCGCTGAAGGCCGCCTTGTCCTGGGTCGACGTCTCGGGTCCGAGCACGTAGCGGAGCCGGTGGTCCCGGTCGTGCCCGGTGGGTGGGGTGGCGACGATGTGGGCGATGGCCCGCCCCACGCTGTTGAAGAACGTGGCCCCGCACTCCCGCACGTCGGGCAGGAAGTTGGAGGCCGAGAACCGGCGGCGCAGGGCGATGGTGGCACCGCTGGCCAGGGCGGGCAGCACCGCGGCCGACAGGGCGTTCCCGTGGAACAGCGGCATGGCCGAGTAGAGGACGTCGTCGGGGCTGAATCCCACCTTCGAGGCGGCCCGGGCCGCCCGGCCCTGGGTCATGCGGACCGCCTTCGGGCCGCCGGTCGAGCCGGAGGTGAAGATGAGCAGGTAGAGCTGATCGGCGGTGGGCTCGGGTGGGGAGGAACGGGCACCGGTGGAGCGGAGCCCCTCCAGTCGGTCCGGGTAGCTCTCGTCGTCGACCACCAGGAGGCGGTCGGTGCCGAGGCCCAGGTCGAGGTGGTCGACCAGACCCACCTGGCCCGAGTCGGTGACCACCAGCTGGCAGTCCGTCCGGCGGATGTCGGTGGCCAGCTCGGCGCCCCGGCGGGTGGGGTTGATCCCGACGATCACCGCCCCGACCAGAGCCGCCCCCGCCAACAGGAAGAGGTACTCCGGCGTGTTCTCCAACAGGACCCCGACATGGAAGGGACCGTCCTCCCGGAGGGAGAGCAGCAGCTCGCCCCGGAGCTCGGACTCGGCGACGACCTCCCGCCAGGTCCACGTCCGCCCCTCGAAGAGGAGTCCGGTACCGTCGTCCCCGGACCGCAACCGGACCAGCCGGGCGGCGGTCGTCACCGGTGCCGGCTCCCCCGACCCCGCTCCGTCGGCTCGCGGCCCGCTCACGTGAGCCTCGCGGTCAGGAGGTCGAGGATCGGATTGTCCTCGATCGGGAGCATCAGCGGCTGGCCGGTGTCGCGGCGCAGCACGCTGATGCGGGTCATGACGGCCGTGCTCCGGACCATGGCCAGGGTCTCGTACCAGTCGAGGTCCCGGATCGGCCGGCCGCCCAGCTCCTCGAACCGGGCCACCGTCCGGTCGCGGTCGGGAAACCCGTCGGTGCGGGTCCCGAACAGCTCGTGCATGGTGAAGTCCAGGCTGGTCAACCAGGCGAGGTCGTGCTCGGCCGCGCCGACCGAGGTCATGTCCCAGTCGAGCACGGCGACGGGCTCCCCGTCGTCGTCGAACACGGCGTTCTCCAGCCGGACGTCACCCCACAGCAGCACCGGGTCCGGCTCGTCGATCGGACGGTGCGCCCGGCACCAGGCCAGGGCGCCGGCCAGCGCCGGCACCGGCCGACCGTGGGTCGACCACGAGAGGTACTCCTCCCAGAAGTCGAGTTCGGCCGCGTTGTCCCGCCGGGGCACGGCGGGAGCCGCCCGGGGATCCGCCCGGTGGATGGTGGCCAGGGCGGCCAGGAAGGCGTCGAACACGCGGGCCCGCCGGTCCGTGTCCAATCCGCCCAGCCACCGGTCGCGGTGGGCCAGGGCCCCCACGATGTGTCCCTCCACCCTGGGCATCACGATGAAGGGTGCCCCCAGCCACGCACCGTCGGTCTCGAGGACCGGATCGGCGACGGGAACGCCCACGGCCGACGCCGCGGTCTGTGCCTGCCACTGGGGGACCAGGTCGTACGCCGCGAAGGTGCCGATGGCGGGCGGCGCCATCCGGAGCACGAGCGAGCTGTGCCGGGGCCCGTCGGTGGCGGACCAGGAGACCTCGGCCATGATCGTCTCGCTCGAGTAGCCGGCGTCGGGTCGCGACAGCTCCTCCACGCTCACCTCCGCCAGGCCCCGGTGGGCCCTGAGCCACCGCGCGAGTCCTGCGGCGAGGTCGACGTCATCCGCCGCGGTCGAGGTATCGGTCACGTCGCGCCCGTCACGTCGCGCCCGTCACGTCGCCGTCACGGGGCCAGCACGACCGGCAGCCGGCTGGCGCCACGCACCACCGTCGACGGGACATACTCCGGCTCACCCACCACTTCGTACGTCGGATAGCGGGAGAGTAACGCCTCGAAGAAGACGCGCGCCTCCAGGCGGGCCAGCGACGCACCCAGGCAGAGGTGCTCACCGAAGCCGAAGGCCACGTGGGTGGGTGTCACCGGTCGGTGCACGTCGAACCGCCCCGCCGTCGGCCCGAAGGCCGCCTCGTCCCGGTTCCCCGAGGCGTACAGCATGACCAGGAAGTCACCGGCGGGTACCTCCTGGCCCCCGACCTCGACGTCGACCACTGCGGTCCGGCCGAACGCCTGGATGGGCGTGACCCACCGGAGCAGCTCCTCGATGGCGGTCGGCACCTGCGAGAGATCGAGCGCCAGGTCGCGGCGTTGGTCCGGGCACCGGGCGAGCTCCTCCATCCCCCCCGACAGCAGCGTCCGGGTCGTCTCGTTCCCGGCCACCAGCAGCGTCAGGCAGAACCCCATGATCTCGATGCTGTTCAGCGGTCGACCGTCGAGCTCGGCACCCTTCAGGATCTCCAGCAGGTCGTTCCCCTCCGTGGCGGCTGAGTCGATGTGGGCGATCAGGAACTCGGCCATCTGCCCGACCTCGGGAGCCGACGCCGCGGCGTCCGCCTGGTCGGGCGAGGCGATGATGGCGTCGGACCACCGCCGGAAGACCGCACGGTCGGCGTCACCCACACCGAACATCTCGGCGATGACGGCGATCGGGATCTCCGAGGCGAGGTACTCCACCGCGTCCACCGGCTCGTCGGCCGGCACGGCCGCCAGGACCTCGTCGACGGTCCGGCGGATCATCCCTTCGAGGCGGGAAACCGCCTTCGGGGTGAACTGCCGGTTGACGATCTGACGGTAGAGCGCGTGCACCGGCGGGTCGAGGTGCAGTATCGAGAAGGTGTTGAGACCCCCCGAACCGTCGGACCGCAACGGGTCGTTGATCAGCACGCCGCGCCCCGACACGAAGCGCTCGGGGTCCCGACTGATGGAGCGGATGTCGTCGTAGCGGCTCACCGCCCAGCTCCCGTCGAGCGTCCGGAGGACCGGTGCCTGCGCCCGGAGGTCGGCGAGCACCTCGAAGTAGTCGGGCCGCAGGTAGAAGCCGGGTCGGGTCAGGTCGAGGCGAAAGTCGGCCACATCAGCCATCGGGGCTCCTCGGATCAGGTGGTGCGGCCGGGCGACGATCGGGGCGGGCCGTTGGACGCCGAGTTTCGTACAGTGTTTAACTTCCGTCAAGCAAGGCACCGAACCAGTCGGACGCCGGAGGAGAGGCCATGCGCGCCGCCGTACTGCTCGAGCCGGACCAGCCCCTCGAACTGCGTGAGCTGTCACCCCGCCCACTCCGGGCCACCGACGTCCACGTCCGGATCGACGCCTCGGGGGTGTGCCACTCCGACGAGACCATCCGTCGCCAGGGCATGGGGGGCCTGGGGCCGGTCATCCTCGGCCACGAGGGGTGCGGCACGGTTCTCGAGGTCGGCGGGGAGGTCCGGGACCTCTCCCCCGGCGACCGGGTCATCGGCGCGTTCCACCCCGCCTGCGGCACGTGCTGGGCGTGCGTCCGGGGCCGGACCCAGTTCTGCGAGCAGATCATCACCGTCGCCACGCGGGCCCACTGGCTGGACGACGTCACCGACCAGCGCACGTGGTCGATGAGCGGACTGGGCACCTTCGCCGAGGAGGCGGTGGTCGACCGGATCTCGCTCGTCAGGGTGGAGTCGGACCTGCCCGCCGAGCAGCTGGCCCTGGTGGGGTGTGCGGCCATGACCGGGGTGGGCGCCGCGCTGAACACGGCGCGGGTCGAGCCCGGATCGGTCGTCGTCGTCCTCGGGTGCGGGGGCGTCGGTCAGTTCGTGGTCCAGGGTGCCCGGATCGCCGGGGCGACCCGTATCATCGCCGTCGACCCGTTCGCCACCAAGCGCGACCGGGCCCGGGGCAACGGGGCGACCGACGTGATCGACCCCACCACCACCGATGTCGTGGCGGCCGTCCTGGACGCCACCCACGGACGCGGGGCCGACTACGCCTTCGAGGTGGCCATGTCGGGGCCCACCCTGCGCCAGGCCTACGACCTGTGCCGGAATGCCGGCACCGTGGTCGCCGTGGGCATGCCGTCGGCCGGGACGACGGTCGAGTTCGACGCGTTCCAGCTGTTCTCCACCGAGAAGCGCCTGCTGGGCTGCTACTACGGATCCGGCCAGGTGCGCACGGACTTCCCCCGCCTGGTGGCCCTGGCCGAAGCCGGGCGCCTCGACCTCGCCGGTGCCGTCACCCGTCGGATCGCCCTGGACCAGGTCAACGACGCCTTCACGGCGATGGCCGGTGGGGACGTGATCCGGTCGGTGATCCTGCCCGACGGGGAGGAGCGGTGACGGGCGGGCGGCGGGAGCCCACCACGGTCCCCGGGGCCGAGGAGGCGCGCCCGTGGCGCTACGGCGAGCTCACCCGGGCCGACGTCGTCGGTGCCGGACTCCGCCTCACCCGCCGGAGCGGCTTCTCCCAGCTGAGCATGCGCAAGCTGGCCACGGAGCTGGGCAGTCCGTCCATGAACCTCTACTACTACGTCCGGGACAAGGACGAACTCCTCGACCTGGTCGGCGACGCCGTACTCGGCGAGGTCCGCCTGCCGTCGCCCGAGCTGCCCTGGGAGCGTCAGCTCGTCGTCCTGTTCGAACGGGGTCGCGAGGTACTGCTGGGCTATCCGGGGGTCGCCCGGCACCTGCTGCGCCGACGGGAGGGGCTCCCCAACGAGATCCGGCTGTACCGGGCCGTCGACGAGATCCTCGTCACCGGAGGCTTCGACCGCACCGCCAGGAACCGGGCCGCCCGGCTCCTGGCGTACCTGCTGTTCGGCGCCGTCACCTCCGAACTGGCGACGACGGAGGCCGCCCACGATCCGGACACCCTGACGTTCGTCGACGACGACGAGGTCTTCCGCTTCGGCCTCGAGCTCCTCCTCGACGGCCTCCGCCGTCATCGCGACCGGCGGAGTGACGCCGGGTGAGACCCCAGCCGGCGGGGTGGGTCCCGGG
>Ga0181528_10000925_pt1 | contig 18976 bp, 11 predicted proteins | sample PEATcosm2014_Bin_47_FD_119742 | JGI IMG/M metagenome (GOLD analysis project Ga0181528, IMG submission 119742) | Peatland microbial communities from MTU Mesocosm Facility, Houghton, MI, USA - PEATcosm2014_Bin10_10_metaG | ecosystem: Environmental > Terrestrial > Soil > Wetlands > Peat | place...
AGCGCGTCATCGGTCGCGGTGTCGCAGGCGTGCAGTGCGACCAGCACGTCGGCTGAGCCGACGTCGGTTCCGGCGATTGTCCCGGCCCGGAACGAGAGGCGGTGCGAAAGGCCGAGCTCCTTGGCTTTGGCCGAGCAAAAGGTCACGAGGTCCGCACGGACTTCGACGCCGCAGACAGTGGCCCTGTCGCCCAGGAGCTCGCTCGCGGCAAAGGTCAGGTAACCCTTGCCGCATCCCATGTCGACAACGTCGATGGGCCGGTCAACCGGAAGCGGCGCCTCCTGCACGAGCGGAGCGAGCAATTCGACAAAGCGATTGATCTGCTTGTACTTTGCGGCCATCCCCTCGCGCACCAGGCCGTTGGCCGTCGTTACGCCGAGGCTCTTCAGCCAGACAGTGTCAGGAAGGATCGTGCGTGCTTTCTTGCGATCATGCTTGTCGGAGGGAAGGGCGGCTTCCGGGTGAGCGATGATCTTCAGCCAGGCAGGTTCACCGGCCGGGAATTCGAGCTGGGCGTCCCGGTTGGTCGTGAACAGGTTGGCGGTGCCAAAATCGCCGCCGATCAATCGCTGGATCTGCGCCATTCCGTCGGCCGGCGTGAGGTTCTTGGTGATATCGCGCTTGGCATGATGCCAGGTAAAGGACCAATGCGGACCGGAGCGAAGCGTCACCGGGCGAACATGGAGTTTGCGAATTGATTCCTCGGGGCCGCGGTACCGGCCAAGGGTGAGCTTCACGAAAGTGCCGTTGCCAGCGCTGTCGTTCAGAACGCGAAAGAACTCCTCGGAAGCAGATGGCATTGCGAAATCGAGAGGCACCGGAGCAAGGCACGCGAGGAAAATGCGAATGGCTCATTTCGAGCCATGCATGCTTCAATCGGCCGACGGGAGTCTTTAACGGCGCATGCTCCGACAAAGTGTGCAACTCACTTCAAACGCTGGGCAGATTCGATGAGCTGCGGTTGCGTGGGATTCAGCTTCAGCGCGGCGGCAAACTCCGCCCGTGCTCCTGCGATATCGCCCATCTTCTCGAGAATCTGACCCAACCGCCAGTGGGCCGCCCAGAGCGGAGGCTGATTTTCATCCGGGGTAATAGTAAGGTAATGCCTCAGGGCTGCTGCACCTTGATCGAGCTGCTGACCGCACATCGCGCACGCCCGGCCAAATTGATAGTCGGGGAGCGGCGACTCAGGATGGCGGCGACGCACGGTATCAAGCGTGGCAAAAGCCTCGTCAAACTTATGTTCGGCAACGCTGAGCTCAACCAGCGCCAGCGCGCCCCGCAGTTCATCCCGTTTCTGGATTTCGAGGGCCTGAACGCGCGCCTGGTCCATTCCGCCCCCCGCGATGGAGGGGGCCTGCCGGCAATAGTTGAACAGGGAATAGCGAGCCTCGAGATCCTCCGGCGCGAGCGCGACCGCATGCTCATAAGCGGCCTTGGATTTTTGGGCCAGGCCGAGCTTGGAAAAAAGGCCCGCCCGTTGCGCGGAGAGGCCGTAGGCGTCGCCAAGCTCGCGGAAATACTCTGAGGAATTAGGTGTCAATGCAGTCGCCTTTTCGAGCCATTGCACCGCTTCTTCCGGAGCGTCCCGCGTCAAGGCCATGTCGCCAAGGTAGAATGCAGCGCTGCCGTTGGTTGGCTCGGCGGCAATCAACTGCTCAAAAGCGGTTCGTGCCTCGGCAAATCGCTTGGCTTTGTAGAGTTCTAGAGCCTGGGCGGTGCTGTCGGCCCGGAGCAGGCCGCCGCAGCCGAAAAAGAGGAGAGGAAGAATGCGAAGAAAGCGACGGACCATCGTGGAGGAATTGCTTCGCCCACGGTGAGGTGAACACCCTCCAATGTCCAGCAGGTCGCACGAGGACCACGCAGGATTCGTGCGCCTGTTGCCCGGATTCGCCGGCATGAAGGCTTTGTCCGGGGTGGTCAACAGCCTGTGTGCAAGCTGTCGAGCGAAGCGTGTTACTTCCGGGCTAGTTCCGCCCGGTCTTACGAGCGGATTTGCTCTCGAAGTACTCGCGCAGCACTTCCAGCCGCTTGCGCAGCCGCTCGTCCTGCTCGATCTCCTCCACACTCCGCTGCGCTTCATTGCGCGCCATCAGTTTCCTGATCTTCTGCAAAGCCAGGTTCTGGAGTTGGCGCACGCGCTCGCGGGTGACTTTGAATCGCTCGCCAACTTCCTCGAGCGTGAGTTCGTCGTGGCCATCAAGGCCGAAGCGCATGCGCAGAATGTCCGCCTCGCGCTGGTCCAGCGAGTTGATCATCCGGTCCAGATCGGACTTCATGTTGTCATCCCGGACGTTCTCGTACGGACTCGTGGCGTTTTCATCGCCAACAATCTCGCCGAACGTGCCGGATTCGCCATCGTCACCGATGGGGGCGTCAAGTGACGCGGGCCGGATGCTCACGGATTTGAGGTGGGCGACCCGGTTCACCTGAACTCCGAGTTCCATTGCAAGCTCTTCGTCCGTGGGCTCGCGGCCCAGTTCCTCGGCCAAGGCCATCGCTGCCCGCCGCATTTTGGAGATCTTGTCGACGAGATGAACCGGCAGGCGGATCGTCTTCGACTGGTTGGCAAGCGCGCGCTTGATGGATTGCTTGATCCACCAGGCGGCATAGGTGCTGAGCTTGCCTCCTTTGCGGGGGTCGAAGCGCTCCACAGCCTTGATCAACCCGATGTTGCCTTCGCTGATCAAATCAAGCAGCGGGAGGCCAAAGTCCTTGTAATCGTGGGCAATCTTTACGACGAGACGCAGGTTCGCCTTGATCATGTGATCGCGGGCCGCCTTGTCGCCTCGACGAATCCGGCGCGCAAGCTTCACTTCTTCAGCGATCGTTAGGAGCGGCGTCTTCGCTATTTCCTGCATGTAAAGCTGCAGGCCGCTGCGCTCGAGGGGATCCGCCTGCACGGCCGGAGGTTCCGGTTTCTCGAGAAAGGAGGGCGGTGCGTCGAGCGGCGGAGGATTCAGCTCAATCACGTCCGTCTGAACATGAGGCGGTTCAGCGCCAAAGTCGGCATCCGACTTGCGAGGATATCTGCGATGCGGTGCCATGGATTGATTCATCTCAACTCTTAGACGCTCAGACAAGCAGATGTAGCCGTGTTACTACTAAGTAGGAGGAAAACTAATGAGACTGCGTCCCGATATCGCAGGACTTAATACGTTCGGAATCACTTCGATGGCTCGTGCAAGCTGTTGCCCTGAGTGATGGATCAAAGGGCGAGACACGATCGCGCCACCTTATCACCCGTAGAAACGGGTCCGGCTTCCAACAGCCAGCCAGAATACGGTTCAGTAAGTGCCCAGCAGGACCCTGACAACTTGTGGGATTGAACGGAAGTCGAGGCCCCAATCGGTTTCGTCCCCGTTCCAGATGCGCATCGGACGGAAGACCCCGTGCTCGAAACCGCCTTCCTCCACGCGGAGAAAATCGCGCTGGCCTCCGGACGCGGCCTTGAAATCGACGCGACAGAAAGCACCGGTGACCAGGAATTCGTTCTCCCCGGTTTTCGCAACCAGGGCGCGACCGATCGCTTCGGGGTTCCCGCGCGCGACGCCGTTGCGTGCCACGCCATAGGTGACGATTGCCTGCCAATTGCCAAAGTCGATTGTCTGGGTGAGTTCGCCGGTCTGCTCGACTGCGGATTGCAGTTTGCCATCGAGGTTCAGCTGGGCGACCTCCCGCATGATGGGGCGCAGAATCTCGTAATTAAGCGCGATCGGAGCGAGCGATGCCTCGGTCACCCGCGGCGAACCGTTCAGTTGCTGCGCCGGAACCGTGTAATCCAGGCCGAATGGTGACCACCCGATGGCTCCGCGTCCAAGCGCTGCGAAACACATGCGCGCCTGCTCTGGACTGCCCATGGTCTCCGGGACGAAAAGTGCGTTGTCGGTGCGGCTGTAGAGATCAAGCACCTTGAGATAACGGGCGCTGTCAGGTTGATAAATGTCCGGTGCCAGCAGGTCGATGGAAGGCGCGGCGGCTTTCCAAATCCAGAGGACATTATCGGTCGCACCGCCACTCTCGTACGTGCCTGCGGGACCCGGAGTCAACGGATCGCGCAATGCGACATTGACGTACATTGGCAGAGGATACTCCGCCTTGCCGGCGGCGGCTACCTGATCAATGAAGCGAGCGACGGACCACGCCTGGAAATACTCATCGGAATTGGTTCCGAATACTTCGGTCCATGTGCCGGCCGCGGGTGCGTTTGCCCCCATCGCCTTCAGCAGGCCGACCGGGACCGGCGCCATGAAAAGCTTCTGCGCCTCGGGTGAATAGTCGCGGATGGTATTCCAGGAACCGGGCTCATTCTCGACCTGGACCATGATCACGGTGTGTTGTGCATCGAATGATTTCAGATGGCGCATGAATGCGCTGAACGCACGGCAATCGTAATCAAGGGCCGACGCGGAATGCGGCGACGGAGAATCCACCCGGCGCCCGTCTTTGCCGATGATGCGAGGGCATTTGTCAGGCTGATTCTTCAACCACAACGGCAGGTAGTGTGAACTGCCGTTCTTCCAGGTCCCGAACCAGAGCAGAACGAGCCGCACCTCATGTTCCCGCGCCTGCTGAATAATCATATCGACGATCGACGTGTCATACTTCCCAGGCTCAGGCTCGAATTGTTCCCAGTAGACAGGAATCTCAAGCGTGTTCGCGTTAAGAGCTTCAATGGCGGGCCAAACCTTGGGCAACATGGCCGGCCACGCGCTCGAGTTGTGGGACTGTGCTCCAAGAATCAGGAACGGCGCGCCATCCACGACCAACGCGTGGCGCCCGTTTTGGGTTACAATGTGCGGCAATGAACTGCTATCTGTCTCCGCCAGGGCAGTGGAGGTTAAGAAGGCTGCCGCAAAGACGATGATGCCTGCCGCAACTGCGGAAAAGTCTAGGGTGTGATTTTTGGTACTCATGATCGAATGACCGTTGGAAACAGTGGAGAGATTCCTTGCAAACAACTGTCCCGATTTATCGCGAGCGAAACATTCGCCGTGCCGCCGCGAGTACCATCAGGGTGCCGCAGAACCACAAACTTGGGGCACCGCCGCCCCCTCCGCCGGCACTGCTACCGCCGTCGGATGGTGGTGTGATCACCGAAGTGACCGTCAGCGTTACTGGATTGCTGGTCACAGCGCCGGCGGCGTTGCTCACAACAACCGTGTAGCTGCCCATATTTGAGGCCTGCACACTGTTCAGCGAAAGCGTGCTGCTCGTCGCCCCGTTCAAAATGGCGCCGCCGAGGTACCACTGGTATGTTGGCGCGGGCTTCCCTGTCGCAGTCACAGAGAACGTCGCGCTTGCACCGGCGGAAACCGTTTGGCTTTGCGGTTGAGTCGTGATCGACGGGGCCGCCGGAACAATGCACCACCGAATCGTATCGTTGTTGGTGTCGGCGATATAGACATCACCAGTGCTGGTGGCGGTCAATCCGGTAGGGAAATTGAACCGTGCTGCAGTGCCCGTGCCGTCTGCACTTCCGCTGACTCCTGCCAGGCCGGCGAGCGTGCTTACCGCACCGGTAGTCGTTATCTTGCGTAGCGTGTGATTTTCCGTGTCGGCGACGTACAGATTTCCCGCGGCGTCGATGCCGAGGCCCGAGGGAAAAAGAAACTGTGCCTGGGCGACGGGACCGTCGGAGCTGCCCGCGATGCCGGACTGGCCGGCCACAGTCGTCACGACGCCAGATGCGAGGACCAGTTTGCGAATGGCGTTGTTGTTTGTGTCGGCGACAAAAAGGTTGCCGGTCCCATCCAGCACCAGTCCCTGGGGCCCGTGGAACAACGCCGCAGTTCCGGTGCCGTCAACTAGACCGCTCAATCCCGCGGTGCCCGCAACGGTTGTTACCGCACCCGTTGAAGTTACTTTCCTAATCGTGTGATTAAGGGTGTCGGAGACATAAATATTTCCCGCGGGATCGACGACAATTCCTGATGGCCCACTGAAGCGTGCGGCTGTGCCGGAACCGTCTGTACTGCCAGCGACGCCGGGTTGACCGGCCAGCGTGGTGACGGCGCTGCTCGCGATGACCAGCTTCCGAATGATGTTGTTATTAGTGTCGGCGACGTAGGCGTTGCCCGCGACGTCGACGGCAATCCCCGCCGGATGGTTGAAGAGAGCCGAGGCCGTGCCGTCGTTGCTTCCGCTGACACCGGCGTGGCCGCCCAGAGTGGTGACAACTCCGACAGGTGTGATCATCCTAATGGTGTCATTGTCGGCGTCGGCTACGTAGGTATTGCCTGCGCCGTCAATGGCGTTGTCTGCCGGCAAATTGAATCGAGCGGCGGTCCCGGCTCCATCAGCACTCCCGGCGCCGCCCGCCGTTCCGGCAATCGTGCTGACGAACATCGGCGCCTGAACGACGAGCGCGACCGGCGAGGTCGTGACGGAGGTGCTGGCATTGGTGACAACGCAGCGCAACGAATCACCGTTCATCGCCGCGGTGGCGGCTGACACGGTTAGCGTGGCCGTTGCGGTTCCGGAGTAGGGTCCGCCATTGCTGAGATTGCTCCAGGTCGAACTGCCGATCGGTTCCCGTTGCCATTGATAGCTCAAGGGTGCCATCCCCGACGCGGCCACCGCAAAGCTGGCGTTGGCCCCCGGTTGGACAGCCTGGTTGCTGATTGGATTCACGCTGATCGTCTGCCCCGTCTGAACCAATTCGATGCCTGTGCCGGTTGCCGCCAGGTTTCTGGAATACTGCATCGCGGATGCGTTGTTCCAATGTTCATGGGTGCCCAAACTCCCGATTGGCGTGCCGGTGTTGTCAGGATCGTAGACAATTCCGGCCGGCCAATTCGCCGAGTCGGCCGCCTGGTGCAGATAGTCGTCCACCCCGGGCATCTGTACATATACGCCGGCTGCCGGCACGCGGGCCGCGGTGAACTCGGAGCGCAGGAAATCGTAGCCGACCGACTCGATTGCCACGGGATCGAGGGAGGCGAAGACGGATGACATGTAGCTGTTGTTGAACGGAGGCATCTGCCATTTTAGGGGCAGGTCGAGTTCGAAGTCCGTTGCCCAAAGCGCATCCATCAGAAAGACCAGGTTTTTCTTGCCGAGCATCGAATGGCTCATCAGGTCGACCTGGACGCGATAGAGTCCGTAGCCGGCCCGCGGGGCGTCTTGAGGTGCGTTCAGCGGCATTTCAGCCGGAGCAACCAGCCCGTTGTGCAGATGGGAGGCGTCGGCCCGGGTCTGGGAGCCAAAATTGTTCTTGGCAAACATTGTCATCCCGGCGCGCTTATGGCCCTTCAGCATGGGCATATTGATGACATAGTCGGCTGTTTGAGAGATGGTATAGAGGTAGTCCATCGTCACTGTCGCTGCGCCGGGATCGGTCCGGAGAATCGTTCCGCGATCGGAATAATAGATGGCGGCAGTTGTGCTTGGGACAACCGGCTCCCTTCCCAGGTTCGAATAACCGCTATTGTCGAGATAGTGAACGTTTGGGAACTCCCCGTGCCAGACGTCGTAAAGGTGCTTGTAGACATGCTTCAGCGGGTCCCCGACGTAGATGTTGCCCTGGCTTACCCCGACGACATTGACCAGCTGTCGCAGAACGGTGAGGACGGGCCCGACCGATGTTTCGGAAACGAAGGAGTAGGGGGACGTGGGATCTGTGTTGGGCGTGAGATCGGCTGTGTTGAAGTTTCCGTCCCAGGCGCTTGTTGCATTGATCTTGATGAAGATCTTTTCACCCGCTGCATAGCCGACCGCTCCTTTTCCAACCGCCGCATTGTGGAATTGAAAAATGGCGGTCCATGCGGCGAGGTCACTGGTCTTGCCGGTCAACCCGCGGAGGGCTGTCGAGACCATCCCGTCGATGACGGCCTGGTTGTTGTTCTCGGGGAGATACCATCCGTGGCCAGGCACGTTGGGCACGCAATTCTGATTGACCGCGCTGGAATCATGAACCCAGACGACACGGCCCGGGAAAACTCCCTTCGCGTCGCCCATCGGTTGATTGGCGACGATGGCCGTCGACTGGCCCGCAGCGTTTGTGAAGAAGAGGCAGAGGGCCCCGGCAACAACGGTGAACCGGCTGCGGCGAAGCAGTTCCAGAGAATTCATGGGGTGCAAACTGGCGGGCTGAAGCGGCTCGTTGTCTCGGGTCCGGTCTTGCTTTCCACGCGAAATTCGCCTCCCTGGCGCCGCACGAGCCGGTCGACAAGAATCAAGCGGTGCCCGAGGCGGGAGGGAAGAGTTCCCGGACCATCGACAACAATGCTTCGGCTTCAAACGGCTTTGAAAGCACGCGATCCGCCCCGACGTGCTTCGCCATCATCAGGCACATCTTTGGATCGATCCGACCACCGCCGGAAATCGCAATGATCTTCACCTCGGGATTGTTCTCGCGAAATTCCCGGATGGCCTCGATCCCGTCCTTCTCAGGCATCAGGACGTCGGTGATAACCAGCTGGGTGGGTTTCTCCTTGAATACTTGGTGCGCTTCATTTCCGTTGCGCGCCTCGCTCACGTCGTGCCCCGCCCGCGCCAGCGTCTGACGCAGCAGGAAGCGGACGGAGTCGTCATCGTCAATGACCAGAATTCGAACGAAGGTGGGATTGGACGCCATTTGAGAACTGTCCCAAGTGTGGAGGGGATGCAGCCGGGTGCAAACTCGATATTGCAGCAGAGGCGTCTTTTTTCTGACGGGCAAATGGCCGGTTGCTTTCAAGCGGGACATCCGGCAGGATGAAATCATTGGTTGAATCTGCCATGCTGGCCCCGAGAACGTTCCTGATCTTTGCCTTGCTGTGTAGTGAAGCGGCCGCAATCCCGGGCCGTGACCGGCCGTCGTCGATCCGGGTGGTGACCGATAACAACTACCCACCGTTCGTGTTTGTTGATCCGGAGGGAAAACCGCAGGGCATCCTTGTCGACCAGTGGCGGCTATGGGAGCAGAAGACGGGCATCAGGGTCGACCTTCGGGCGCTCGACTGGGCCGATGCGATCCATCGGATGAGGACAGGGGAGTCTGATGTCATTGACACCGTTTTCCGGACGGAGGAAAGGGAGGCATTTCTGGACTTCCTGGCGCCCTATCAGCGGATTGAGGTGCGGATCTTCTTCAATCGGGAGATCGCCGGCATCACCGACGCAAAATCGCTGGGCGGCTTCGTGGTCGGGGTGAAGGCAGGCGATGCGGATGCCGATTTCCTCCGTCATTGCGGAGTGAATACCCTGCTGGCTTTTCCCTCCTATGAAAGCCTCGTGCAGGCGGCTCGCGATCGCAAGATTGCCGTCTTTGTCGCCGACCAGCCGCCGGCGTTGTATTACCTGAATAAGTCCGGCCTGCGCAATGCATTCAATCAATCACCCCCGCTTTATGTCGGTGAATTCCATCGCGCCGTGGCAAAGGGGGACGCTGCCTCCCGCAGGATTGTCGAAGACGGCTTTTCCCGGATCACACCAGGCGAGATCCAGGCGATCGCCGACAAGTGGAGCGGCACCGAGGGGGCGGGATGGCACTCGTTGCGCTGGGTTGCGCCGGTTGCGAGCGGAATCGCCGTGGTTGTTCTTTTCCTCCTGGTGTGGAATCGCACATTGCAGGACAGGGTGCGCCAGCGGACCGCTCAGTTGAAGGCCAGCGAAGAACGATTTCAATCCATCTTCCACTCGGTCAGCGACGCCGTCTTCATTCACGACTTTGAAACGGGCGCCATTGTCGACGTGAACCAGCGGATGTGCGCCATGTATGCGTGCACCAACGCGGAGGCGCTTCGCCTGACGATCGGAGATTTAAGCAGCGGCGTGGCGCCCTACGATCAGGCAACCAGCGTCGTCTGGCTTGCCAAAGCCGCCGCCGGCCAGCCCCAAACCTTCCCCTGGCATTGCTGCCGGCGGGATGGGTCGTTGTTTTGGGGTGAGGTCAGCATGCGCCGCGCCCGGATCGGGCCGGTCGACCGGATTGTTGTGACTGTCCGCGACATTACCGAGCGTCAACAGGACAAGGAGGCCCGCAGATCTGGGGAAAACCAAATGCGCCACGTTCTGGAGGCGGCAAATTGCCTTCTTTGGCAGGCCCGGGTGGTCCGACTCGATTCGGGCGAGTACGACTGGAAGCTCTATCTCCCCGCATCGAGTCTCTACCGGAGGCTGTTCGGATGCGATCCTGGCGACCGGGCCGTGTTGGATTGGACTGCGCTGAAAGTGAAGGAAGCCGATGCGATGCGCGCACATTATCTTGCGGCGCTTGCCTCCGGTGCCGCGGGCTATGAGCAGGAGTTTCACGCGGTGGTCAACAACGCGACGATCTGGCTTCGGGAGCAGGTATCGATCGGTCCGGTCAGGAGCGGGGAATGGATTCTGGTCGGCGTCATCACTGACATCACCGAACGAAAGGCGATTGAGGCGACGCTCCGCGAGAGCGAGAGTCGACTGGCGGGGATTGTGGATTCGGCGATGGACGCCATTGTCACCGCGGACGAAACAGGTCGGATCGTCGTCTTCAATCACACGGCCGAGGCGGTTTTTTCCTGTACCGCCCCCGAGGCGATCGGCCGTTCCGTCGAGCGCTTCATTCCGGAGACCTCGCTCTCGGCCCTCCGGAGGCATCTGCAGGACCGTTCTCAAGACGGGGTGCGCGGCGAGACAATTCGAACGATCAACGGGTCGGCCGTGCGGGCCGGCGGCGAGGAGTTTCCGTTCGAGGCCTCAGTCTCATCGACCGAAGTTGACGGGCACCGGCTGTTTACGGTGATCCTACGGGATGTCACCGAACGGGCCAGGGCGGACGAGGCCCGGAGATGTCTGGAGGAGCAAATGCTGCTCGCGCAACGGCTGGAAAGCGTCGGACGCCTTGCAGGCGGGATCGCACATGACCTGAACAACATCCTGACTCCAGTATTGCTGGGCACTCCCTTGCTTCGCGAGGCCATCACTTCAGCCGAGGCAAATGAAACGCTCACCGCGATGGAGATCAGCGCCAGGCGCGGCGCCGACATCATCGGACAGCTCCTCGCCTTCAGTCGGGGTGGAGGCGGCGCGCGGGCGCCGGTGCAGCTGAGCCTGATCCTGCGCGACATGAGCGCAATCATCCGGGAGACTTTTCCAAAGAACATCACAACCAGGACGGAGCTTCCGCCGAACGTCTGGACGGTGAACGGCAACGCCACGCAACTTCACCAGGTGTTGATGAACCTGTGTGTGAATGCCCGCGACGCCATGCCATCCGGGGGCACCCTCAGCATCGTTTTGGAAAACGTGGAACTGGATGAGGAGTTTGCGACGCGGACGCCTGGGATTACTTGCGGTCCGCATGTCCTTCTGAGCGTCTCCGACACAGGGGAGGGCATTCCGCCTGACGTGATTGGCAAGATCTTCGATCCGTTCTTCACGACCAAGGATGTCGGGCGCGGCACCGGACTTGGGCTTTCGACAGTGCTCGGCATCGCAAACAGTCACGGAGGGGTGGTTCAGGTCACCTCGCGAATCGGCGAAGGCGCGCAGTTCCGGGTATATCTGCCGGCTGTTCCAGGAAATGCCGTCCAAGCCGAAACGCGCACAACCGGCCTTCCTGCAGGACACGGCGAGTGGATCCTTGTGGTTGACGACGAGGCGGCGGTCCGCGGAATCACCCGGAAGATTCTCGAGAAATACAACTACCGCGTCATGGAAGCAGCTGAAGGACGCGAAGCACTTGCAAGTTATGCCAGGAATCACGAGAAAATCGCCGTTGTGATCACGGACCTGCTGATGCCCGTGCTCGACGGACCCGCTTTGATTCGCGAGTTGCGCCGGCTCGATCCCAACCTGCCGGTGATTGCTGCCAGCGGGTATGCGGAGGGAGTTGCCTTCGCTCCTGGCGAAAACGGACAATCGCAGTTGTTCCTGGCCAAACCCTACGTTGCGGCCGAGTTGCTGATTTGCCTGCGCGAAGCATTGAATCGAAGACCGATGGCTGCGAATACCCGGTCGGCGGTTTAGTCCCACTGCATTGGTCAAAGCATCCCAGACAGCCCAGAGACATCGGCGAATGGATCTTGGTCGTGGATGTTCGAGAATGGATCCGCCCTGGACCGAATAGGGCTTTATCAACGGTCCGTTTTGCCGATTTTGGGAGGGTGCGTTTTGATTCGTATCAAAGTCGGTCTCCTCCCCGGTCACTTGGGCACCGCCAATGAAAACGCGGGCGGTGGAATCGACAGGGAGGCGCGTTCGTAAATTGCAGATCGCTCTGGTCTGCCTTTGGCTGTCGCTTGGATTCACGGCAGCGATCGGACAGACGTTGCCCATTGACGCGGCGCTCCCGGATTTTATCGAGACCGGCACGCCTCCGTTTGTCGTTCTCGGCCCCGAGGCCCTGGGCCTAAGCGCGGCGCCGGTCGATCTTCAGCAGATGCCCGACGGTCGGATACTTGCCTTCGGCCGGGGAGAATTTGCACTGGGGGACGGGGTGCGCTGGGAGGTGTTTCATCAGGCCGCCGACGATCCCAGAGTCAGCACGACAAGCGTCGCAATCGACGAAAGCGGACGGATCTATGCGGGCATGGCCGGCGGCTTTGGGCGCATCAGCTTCGACCAGAACGGCCGTTGGCGGTGCCTGCGGGCAGGAGAACTGCCGTCGGATCTGGCGAACCAGACCGACGCAATCACCGGAGTCTCCATGGTGGGAGGGAATTGGTATTGGTCCTGGGGCAGCGGTCCCATCATCGCATGGAAGCCGGGTGGCGTGCCCAGGACGGCGGGCGAGCTCAATGCATTGGAACGGATCTTCACGATGGGTTCCGGGGTGTTCATGAGCGACCAATCAAATGGCACGCTCTTCAAAATGACGGAGGGCCGCTTTCACGCAATCGCAGGGACAAGCAACCGATGGAACACCAATCAGGTCATCACTTGCGCCGTTCCGCTGGAGAAAGGCATCACGCTTGTCGGTGCGATCAGCCTTGGCCTCCTCCGTTACGATGGCACGACGTTTCAGCCATTCGTTAGCCAGGGGCCGCTCGCGGGCTCACATCGGATCAACGATTTATGCGATGTGGGTTACGGAATGTTTGCCGTTGCCGCTGAGAACGTCGGCGTCGTCTTTATTGATCGGAAAGGCCGGATCATCCAGTCGCTGGACCGCTCTGTGGATAACCGCCTGGCCAGAGTGAAACGATTGCTCCGCACGCCAGGCGGCGTGGTCTGGGCGTTGTTAAACGAAGGAATCGTCCGGATCAGCTTCCCCTCACGCTTTTCGTCACTTGAGGCCATGGTAACCACAGGGCTGGCATTCTCGCAACCCTACCGGCACGACGGCCGCCTCTGGCTGCTGGCAGACGGACAGGCGCAGCGAGGGGTTTATGACGATGAGCACCGCCTCAACCGGTTTGAAGTCGACACGCCGGGTCCCTTTCTCGTGTCGTTGACCGACCTCGACGGCGATTGGGTTGCCGCCACGGAAAACGGGGCTTTCCGCCATAACCCGGGTGGCGGGTGGACAAAGCTGCAGGGAGGCCCGCACAGCGCCTATTTGCGGCCGACGCCGGTCCGGCCGGACTGCTGGTTGTTTGCTGCGGAGAACGAAACGGGCTGGCTGCGCCGCACTAACGGTCAATTTGTGTTTGAACGATTTTCGCAACCGGACATGGGGCACGTTTATGGAGCCGTTGCGGATGCGGAGGGTGTCTATTGGGCGGAGTTGGGAACGGCCAAGGTTGCACGGATTGAGGGAACCCTTCCTCGTCCCAAGGTGGACGTGTTGGGGGCTTTAGACGGCCTGGACGACGCCTGGGTGCAGTTGTTCATTTTCGAGGGAGAGATCAGGGTCAACATGCGCAACCAGATCCTGCGCTATGAACGAAGTCTGCGCCGGTTCACGCCCGATACCGAACTGCAGCGCCGGATTCCAACCCTGGTCGGAGCGCTTGGCCGGCCTTCGAGCGATGCGCTCGGCCGGTTATGGATTACCAAACCGGACAAGGTGGTCATGGTCGAGCCCGGGTCCCCTCAGGCGAACGAGCTGGGGGCGGCGATTCCGGAGGGTTTGGAGCCACTCTATTTCACTCCGCAAAGCGATGGCGTCATGTGGATGAATGAGCCCGGACGGCTCGCGCGATTCGATCCTGCGCTGCCTGCCCCGGAAGCGCAGCCATTGCAGGCGAAGATCACGCGCGTCGAACTGCCAGTCAGCGGACGCGTGCTTTTTCCGGAGAATGGACGAATCCCTGATCTGCCCATGACCGACAGCACGCTTCTGTTCCATTACGTCGCACCCAACCAGTCTCTGGGACAATCGATCAGCTTTGATGTGCAGCTGGTGGGCGCAGAGGGCGGCTGGGTTTCGACCGGGAACACCGGCTCCATCACGTTCAACCACATCGAGCCGGGAGCATATCATTTGCGCGTGCGGCCCCGTCTCGGAGCGTGCACCGGCGAGGAGGCAGGCCTCGATTTTTCCGTTCTGACCCCGTGGTACCGGTCCCGGTTGAGCTACCTGCTTTTCGGCATTGGAGTACTGGCCGCCATCAATACCGTCATCTGGCTCAGCATGTATCTTGCGCGCCGGGAACAGATGCGGCTGGAACGATTGGTGGGGATTCGCACCGGCGAGTTGGAGCGCCAGATCCAGGAAACCACGAACAAGGCCGCCGCCTTGCTGGCCAGTGAAGAGCATTTCCGCCGTTTGAGCGACAATGCCCCGGATATCATTTACCGGATCAGGGTAGTTCCTGACGTGGGCTATGATTACGTCAGCCCCGCGGTCATCTCGATTACGGGCTACAGTCCGGAGGAGTTTCTCGTCGACCCCGCCTTCTCCCATAGAATCACGCAGCCGACCGGCGTTGAGACGATCTATGACGATGCCCTCGCCCAACGGATACCGGATCGGGTGAGGGAGATCCGCTGGAAGACCCGTGACGGGAGGGAGCTCGCCCTTGAAGAGCGACTTTCGCCTGTCTTTGATGAAACAGGCAACCTCGTCGCCATCGAGGGGATCATCCGGGATTTCACGCAGCACAAACTGCTGGAGGAGCAGTTGCGACAGGCCCAGAGAATGGAGGCCGTTGGACAACTTGCGGGCGGTGTTGCCCACGACTACAACAATATCCTGACGTCGACGATGATGCAGCTCGGCCTGCTGATGAGTGACCCCAATCTTCCCAAGGACATCGCGCATTCACTCGCGCAACTCGAGAGCGACGCAGAGCGGGCCGCGGGCCTCACGCGCCAGTTGCTGATGTTCAGCCGGAGGCAGGTCGTGCAGATGAAGCAGATCGAGCTGAACGAGGTGCTGAGCAACCTGCTGAAGATGCTCCGCCGGTTGCTGGGCGAAACCATCAGTCTGGAGTTTCATTCCGGAAACAGCGCTTTGGTGATCAAGGGCGATCCCGGGATGATTGAGCAGGTGGTGACCAACCTATGTGTCAATGCGAGGGATGCGATGGCGCCGGCTGGCGGGGCGCTGACGATCGATGCGCGGCTCGTTGAGTTGGACGCTCCGGCCGCGAATGAGAATCCTGAGAAGCGGGCCGGGACGTTTGTTTGCATTTCCGTGATCGACAAGGGCTGCGGCATGGATGCGGCCACGCAGAAACACATTTTCGAACCTTTCTTCACAACCAAGGAGGTGGGCAAGGGCACCGGTCTGGGACTGGCTACCGTGTACGGCATCGTGAAACAACATGGGGGCTGGGTGGATGTTGCCAGCGAGGTAGGCGTCGGAACCACGTTCCGCGTCTTTTTCGCAGCCCTCGCAAGCGCAGGGGCGTCCGCTCCCAAACGCGTGATGCCGGAGACCCGCAAGGGCACCGAGACCATCCTCCTCGTGGAGGACGACCATGAGGTTCGCGACATGGTTCTGCGCAGCCTGCAGAAATATGGCTATCGCCTGCTGGTTGCTTCCAATGGGCCGGAGGCGATGACGATCTGGAACCACCATGCTGCGGAGATCGACCTCCTGTTTACCGACATCCGGATGCCGGGCGGGATGTCGGGACTGGACCTGTACGAACGCTTTCGGATTTCAAAACCCGCGCTCCGGGTTGTTTTCTCGAGCGGCTACAGCGATGAGAGCGCGAAGTTGGGAACATCAACCAACCCGGCGCTGGTCTATTTGCCCAAACCGTATGACATGAAGACACTGACGGATACCGTGCGTTTTTGCCTGGACCGGGTGTAAAGTTCGATATCGTGAGCCGCATTCTGCCAACCATCGTCCACCTGGATGCCGATGCCTTTTTCGTCTCGGTCGAGCAGGCGCTGGATCCCGCGCTGCGAGGGAAAAAAGTGGCCGTGGGAGGCAGGGAACGGGGAATCATATCATCGGCCAGCTATGAGGCGCGCGCCTGCGGCGTCTACACCCCGATGCCGACCGCGAGGGCGCTCAAGATCTGTCCCGATCTGATTCTGGTCAGTCATACCGGCGGGCGTTATGGTGAGTATTCCCGGAGACTGTTCGATATGTGCGAGGAGGTGACGCCGATGGTGGAACGACGGTCGATTGATGAGGGCTATCTCGACGTCGGAGCCTGCGGATGGAAAACAGCAGAGGATGTCGAGGCCGCCGTGCGTGTCCTTCAAGAACGGATACGGGAGAAGCTTCAGATCACCGTCTCGTTCGGTCTCGCGACCAACAAGCTCGTCGCAGGAATCGCGAGCAAGCTGCGCAAACCGCGGGGATTCGTGGTGGTCCCGGCGGGAGATGAAGCGGCCTTTCTTGCGCCGCTGGAGATCGGCCGCCTGCCCGGCATTGGCGTGAAGACGGAGGCCGTGCTGAAGGCGAAAGGCATCCTTCGGATCAGCGATGTGCTGGCGCGAACGGAGAGCGAACTGCGTGCCCTGTTTGGCGATGGCTGGCGGAGCGTGACGGCTGCCGCGCGCGGCGAGGACGATTCCCCGGTGGAGACGATCGGGGAGGACGCAAAGTCCTATTCCCAACAGGAGACGTTTGCCCGCGACATCGCCGACGAACAGGAAATCGAGCGGGTTGCCAAACGGATGATTGATGAGTTGATGCCGAAGATCCGGTCCGACGGAAAGCGCGTCCGGACACTGACCATCAAGGTGCGCTATCCCGGGATGGAGAACGAGACCGCTGGACAAAGTCTCCGAATCGCCAGCGACCTTGAGGCTCCGTTCTATCCGCTGGTGCGGCCGTTGTTGCGACAGGCATGGACCCGGCGGCAGCCCTTGCGGTTGGTAAGCGTGCGGTTTTCGGGGGTGGAAGGGCCGCCCGGGCAGATGGAGATGTTCGCCGATGCCGATGAGAAGAGGCGGCGGCTCGCAAGCGTCCTCGACCGCCTGAACACGCCGGGCCGGACGGCCGTGGTCCGGCGCGCCCATCAACTCGACCCTCCTCCGGAATGAAGGGTGGAGGGCGGCAGGCCGTAACAACGCGGTTCAATCGCTTGAAGAACAGTCGGCTCATGAGGATTCAACTCCGTGCCAGGCGCAGCGTAACCTCGGAGTTCAATTGAATTAAGAACCGTCCGCGGCTTTCTTCGCAGTGTGTTCCATGATGCAGAAATATCTGCTCGGTCCGCTCCTGGAAGGTTTTTTCATCCCCGGCGGCCCGTCTGGATATTCCACTGCACCCTAATGCGAATGGGTCGCAGCGGCACTCGCGCCCATGGTTTTCGCGCGAATCCGCCGCAAAAGTTGATCTTGGTGTCCGTCGAAATTTACTCACCATGGACCGCGGCATGGGTGAAATAAAAACCTTCGATAACTGGAATCCGAAGCGCCTATCTCCGGTGAATTACTTCGCAGCCCGCTCCGCGATTCGCATTCGAAAAACGCCCGCCGGAACATCCGCTCCCTTGCATCTGATTTCATCTCTCCGCAGGCCGTCCGCCGCCAATCTGCAAACGGTTGGCCGTTTTGGCTATCACCCCACCCTAATTGGTAAATCCACCTTTTGGTCTGTCTAAACAGCGTTCGCCACCCCGAGATTGAATGCATTCGTCCGACAGCAATCTCCGCATTCAGAAGTCCGGTCTCTGCCCTCTGTGCGAACTCGTCCGTCCGATGAACCGACGCCTTGAAAAATCGGAAATGATCCAGAACGACCGGAGACAGTCGCCGCGAATGCGAGGGCCGGCGGCTTGCGGAGACGGAGCAGCCTCCGTCCCGCCGCCTTTCGCGGCGATGGTACGGGTCGTGCCACCCCCGACTAGTTCTATTTTTCCTCCTGCTCGGCATCTGCGCCATCTGCGAAATCTGTGGTTCAGAAATGGCCGTTGCTTCGGCAGCATCTCTGGTTTCCCTTTGTGTCTTGGTGCCTTGGTGGTGAATATCTGGGCGAACCAGTCGGTACTGCCGATGCCGAGCTCCATCACGCCGGCCGCTTGCGCGCCCGTCGCGCTGTCGCTCGCCCCGGCAGACCTTTGACGTTAGCCAAATGAACGCTTGACGTTATGACGTTGTGACGTCATGTTTGCAGCATGAAAAGAGCAACAGTCTATTTCGACGAAGATCTTCACCGCGCACTCAAAATCAAAGCCCTGGAGGCTGAATCCAGCTTGTCCGTCCTCGTAAATGATGCGGTGCGTCATGCGCTCGATGAAGATCTGGATGATCTATCGGCGATCGAAAGCCGGAAAAGCGAGAAGCCGATCAGTTATGAATCCTTCCTGAAGGAGCTAAAGCATCGTGGCCAGATATAGTCTTGTTGTTAGGCCGTCGGTCACACGGGACGTTAAGGGAATTCCGACGCAGGGTTTAAAGAGGATACTCGCGCGAATTGAGGCGTTGCGCGATGATCCGCGACCACCGGGAGCAGTGAAGCTCTCGGGCATGGAGTATTACCGTGTGCGACAGGGTGACTATCGTATCGTTTATGAAATTCAGGACGATATTCTAATTATCATTGTTGTTAAAATTGGACATCGACGTGAGATCTACAAAAAGAAGGGCTAATCGGGTAGCCGGGGAGGTTTCCCTGCCCCTGCCCCCACACCACCCGTACGGGTCCGTACCGGGCGGTTCCGATGGTCACGATCCGACCGGCGGCGCCGGCAGATCGCGATAGGTGATCCAGAAATCC